>Ga0302140_10000023_pt1 | contig 155026 bp, 135 predicted proteins | sample I_Bog_E1_1_FD_202095 | JGI IMG/M metagenome (GOLD analysis project Ga0302140, IMG submission 202095) | Peat permafrost microbial communities from Stordalen Mire near Abisko, Sweden - I_Bog_E1_1 | ecosystem: Environmental > Terrestrial > Soil > Wetlands > Peat | place: Sweden: Abisko... | reverse complement strand
TCCCATCGCTCTCGCGCCGGGAATGTCACTGAACGCCTACTTCACATATTCGGTTTGCATGGCGATGCACGTTCCGTGGCGAACGGCACTCGCGGTCGTCTTCTGCTCGGGCATGCTTTTTTTAGTTCTAACAGTGACGAAAGTCCGCGAGCAGATCGTGAACGGCATGCCCGATTGCCTGAAACATTCCACCGCAGCAGGAATCGGAATGTTCATTGCATTCGTCGGCCTTCGAAATGCCAAGCTCGTCGTGGCCAACCCCGCCACATTTGTAGGTCTCGGCAGCTTCTCCGACAAAGAAGTGCAGACCGCTTGTTTTGGGCTCGCCCTCACGTTGATCTTGATGTCGCGAAAGTTCCATGGTGCAATCTTGCTCGGCATCTTCGGCACCGCTCTTCTCGGAATCCTTCGCGGCATCACGAACTGGCCGGCCGCAATTTTCTCCATGCCGCATCCGTCGTCCACATTCCTGCAACTGGATTTTCGCGGCCTCACTCATCTCGGCCTGTTAGAAATAGCGTTTGCATTTCTGTTCGTGGATCTGTTCGACAACGTGGGCACACTCGTGGGAGTCTGCGAGCAAGGGGGTTTCATCAAAGACGGAAAGATTCCGCGCGTTGGCCGCGTGTTGCTGGCCGATGCCGTAGGCACAGTGTTCGGCGCATTGACGGGTACATCCACGGTCACCAGCTACATTGAAAGTGCCGCCGGAGTCGCAGCGGGCGCGCGTACCGGTCTAAGCAATATCGCGGTCGCCGCGCTGTTCGTGCTGGCGGCGTTTTGCTCACCTCTGGCCACGGCGATTCCCGGTTATGCCACAGCTCCAGCTCTGATTCTTGTCGGTGTGCTGATGTCGGAATCGATCGCGCAAATCCAGTGGCGGGACTTCACGGAAGCCGTCCCAGCCTTCATCACCATTCTCGCCACACCACTCACATTCAGCATCGCCACCGGACTCAGCCTCGGTCTGATTTCCTACACGGTCGTAAAGCTCGCGGCCGGAAGATTTCGCGAGATCAACACCCTGGTGTGGATTCTCACCGTTCTGTTCATTCTTCGCTACGTATATCTTGCCGTGGCTTAGGCGCCCATATTGGAAGAAGAAATGATCATGACATTAAAACTTCGCGGCATTGAGGCCTGCGTGTTCGACGCCTACGGCACGCTGTTCGACGTCAACAGTGCTGCACGCGCGGCTCAGAATTCTTTGGGAGAGAAATGGCAGCCACTCGCCGAGTTATGGCGCTCGAAGCAACTGCAATACACCTGGCTGCGCGGCCTCTCCGGTCACCACGCAGATTTCTGGCAGGTCACGGGCGATGCTCTCGACTTCGCCCTCTCGACGCTGCATCTCGACGACCCGCCTTTGCGCGCACGCCTCATGAATCTGTACCTGACACTGGACGCTTATCCGGAAGTCCCCGACACATTGAAGCGACTGAAAGCAGCCGGGATGAAGCTCGCGATCCTCTCCAATGGAACGCCAGCAATGCTCGCTGCGGCAGCAGCCAGCGCAGGCATCGGCGAATTGTTTGATGAGATTTTGTCTGTGGAGGAGGTGAAGGTCTACAAGCCGCACCCTTCGGTCTACGGTCTGGCCTGTAAGCGGCTCAGAGTTGCTCCGCCCGCAGTCTGCTTTGTATCTTCCAATGGCTGGGACGCCTACTCCGCCAAGGCGTTCGGCTTTCACACTTTGTGGTGCAATCGCTTCAACCAGGCGCCCGAGCGAATTCCCGAAACACCTGACGCGCAAATCAGAACTCTCGCCGAAGTGCCCGACTTCGTTATCCCGCAAAAATAGATGTTGTTATCGAAATCCAAACTTGACAACGGCTCACAGCCGACCGCAGGAGAACTTGGTCTCCTGTACTCCCGTAACCCGCGCGCCGCTGCGTCCCGCTCCAGCCGTGTGTATATTTGAAAATGATTTGTGCTCGTGCTCGAAAACATCCCGCTCGCGCCCCTCACCACCATAAAAATTGGAGGTCCGGCGAAGTATTTTGTCGAAGCCAAAACCACCAGTGAAGTGCAGGAGGCGATTGCATTCGCGCGCTCGCGTGATTTGCCTCTTTTCGTTCTCGGCGGCGGCAGCAACCTGGTAGTCGCCGACGCCGGTTGGCCGGGCCTGGTGCTGAAAATCTCGATTCAAGGAATCGACCAACAGAGCGGGCACGATGAAAACGGTAAAATTCTTTTCGATGCAGGCGCCGGCGAATCCTGGGATAAGTTCGTCTCTCACACCGTGATCGCACGCTGTGCCGGGGTCGAGTGCCTAAGCGGCATTCCCGGCAGCGTCGGCGGCACACCTGTTCAGAACGTCGGCGCCTACGGCCAGGAAGTCGCCGAGACCATTGCCTCGGTTCAAGTTCTCGACCTCAGCGATAATCAGATTAGAGAACTTTGCCCCGAAGCCTGTGAGTTCGGCTATCGCGCCAGCATCTTCAACACCACCGAGCGCGGACGCTTCGTCGTTCTCCGCGTCAGCTACGCGCTCACTCCCGGAGGCAGCCCGCGCATCGCCTATACAGACCTGAAAAGGCATTTCGAGGGACGCGAAACTCCTCCAGATCTAGCCGAAACGCGTGAGGCCGTGCGCCACATTCGCGCCCTGAAAGGCATGCTCATCACCTCGGGCGATCCGGATAGCAAGAGCGCAGGCTCGTTCTTCAAGAACCCTGTGCTCTCGGCAGAACAGCACGAAGATCTGAAACAGCGCGCCGCCGCACGAGGACTAACCGTGCCCAGCTATCCCGCACTCGAGACCCGCAAGAAAGTTTCTGCGGCGTGGCTAGTCGAGCGCTCCGGATTCGCTAAAGGATTCGGTTTTGGCCGCGTTGGCATTTCTACCAGGCACGCGCTCGCAATCGTGAATCGTGGCGGGGCCACCGCCGCCGATGTCCTCGCCTTAAAACAAGAGATCCAGCATCGCGTGGAAGAAATCTGGGGCGTCCACCTGGAACTGGAACCGGTTATGGTGGGCTTTTAAGGCGTTTCACATTTTCCCCGCCCCATTACCTCAGATGTTCCCACTAGCGACTTGTCATTCCGACCGCAGCTTTCCATTCCCGAAGGGGATGGACAGCGGAGTGGAGGAACCTGCTGTCCTCCACTAAGCTAACTCGCAAGTGGGCGCTCTCCACTCGTTCTTCCCAAAGAAATACCTGAACAAATAACACTCTCCGGCGGTCTTCATGATAGAGGTCAAGCGATTGGTGGCGGGAGAGGCAATCCTGAACGAAGCCGTGACGGTGCCGCGCAGCCAAGACCGAAGTCGAGACAGCAGTCAGAATGAAGTGCTTGAAGATCTCGTCCGGCAGCACTCGCGGCTCGTCTACCGCATCGCATATGCCGCGCTCAGAAGCCATCACGATGCCGAGGATGCGACCCAGGAAACGTTTCTCCGTGTGTTGCGCTACAGCCACAAGTTACCCAGGGTGGATGACCCGAAGACCTGGCTGGCGCGCATCGCATGGCGAGTGGCAGTCGACCGGAGCAAGCAGCGTGGCCGCAAGCGGGAGGTTCCGCTCGAGGGCCCCGAGAAGCCGGTTGCGGAAGTGCTGTCCGCAGACGCCTCGGCGGACGACGCTATGCAAGGCTCGCAGGTCGGCGCAATGCTCGAACGTTTGATTGTGGCTCTACCGGACAAGCTTCGCGACCCGCTGATCTTATCTGCACTCGAAGAGATGTCGCCGCGCGAGGTAGCTGCGACGCTAGGGATCAATGAAGCGGCAGTCCGGTCACGAGTCTTCCGCGCACGCCAGATTCTGAAGGAGAAACTCGCTGAGCTGGTGGTGAAGAAGTAAAGGTAGGAAACATGATGGATAGCAATCCAAGACCGGCCAATAAAAGCCAGTGTGATCCGGAAAAGGACGCGCTCGACCACAAACTTGATGCCACACTGGCGAAGTTCACAACGGCCGACCCGAGAGCTGGACTGGAAGATCGCATTCTAGCGACTCTGCGGACCGAACAGGAGCGTGCAGCGGAGCCTTCTTGGTGGCGATGGCCGGCCATCGCTGCACTGGTAGCAATGATCGTGGTGACCGTATTCGTCGGATGGAGATCGCGAAAACCGGTGCAGAACATCGCCGCGCAGCATCCACAAATCACCATGCAAACTATTGAACGAGTTAAGACGCCGGTTGCGACCAACAGTGAAAGAAGCTCGATTCCTCTTCACGAGCCATCTGAAAGGCGGCTCAGACCACGCACGCTCAGCCGCCCGGCAGCGATCGCAGTCCCCTCGCCGAAGCCTGATCAGTTTCCTTCACCGCAGCCGCTGAGCCAGCAGGAGATAATTCTGGCGGACTACATCAAAACTTATCCGGAGCACGCCGCGCTTATTGCGGAAGCCAGAACCGACGAACTGCGGCAGGACAGCGCCGAAGAAATGGACGATGCTCTTTCCGGGAGCAACCAGAATTCACAGCGGAACAAGTAGAAATACCCGCACAAATTAAGGAGAATAACAATGTTCAAGAAAATGATTTTAGCGGCGGCGTTGATTCTCACACTGACGACTGCAGGAACCGGCAACGCATCCGCGCAGGAATCCAGCACAGCGAAGGCAGCTTCTGAAACCGAGAAGTCCGTAAACGCTTATCGCCTCGACTTCTCCGTCAACGAATTCGAAGACGGCAAGAAGATCAACTCCCGGCAGTACTCAATGAACCTGAACTCCGACGAACCCGGCAACGAGATCAAAATTGGAACGCGGGTTCCGGTCGAGTCGAAGCAAGGTGAGTTCAATTATCTCGATGTGGGAACCAGTATCTGGTGCAAGATCGGCGAGCGCGCCAACGGTTTGCCCATGTCGGTGCGCGCCGAAATCAGCAACTTCGCCATGCCCGAGCAGCAAGGCCAGCAGGTTCGGCCGGTGCTGCGTCAACTATCCATCAAAGCCAGCACGGTAGCGCAACTGGGAAAACCGATGGTAGTCGGCAGCGTGGATGATCCCAATTCGAAGCGGCAGTTCCAGCTGGAAGTTATAGTGTCGAAGTTGAAGTAGGCCGTGTGAACCTGCAGCCCGTGGGGGCGCGGGCGACTTGCTCGTTCCCCCGGCGAAAGCTTTGCGGTTCACTCCCCCGACGGTTTCTTCTCTTCCTTCGTCTCACCTTCCATCATCTTCCGCAGCGCCCGATTGATGCGCGTCTGGTATCCGCGCCCCGATGTCTTAAACCAGGCAATCACATCAGCGTCCAGCCGCAGTGTGACAGGCTTCTTGATCGGTCGGTATAAGACCCCCACATTCCGAAGCAAAGCATAGCTCCGCTTCGGCTTGGCATCCTCTGCTACCGCCTGCAAACTGATCGTTTTGGGGTTCTTCTTGGTTTTTGGGCCCTTTTGGGCCCTCGTCCGTCCGCCCTTGTAAACCGCTTTGGATGGTCTCATTTACAAGGATTATACATACATTTCGATCCTTACGCGATTGGCTGTACAAAGTGCTCTAGTTTGAACATTTCCCGACTTTGTCAGCGTACATCGAGCAAACGGCGCCGCCCCAGTTCGTGACCCCAGTTTCTCGATTGTGACCCCGTTGCGATGGGGTGAGGTGCAACGATCCGGCTCCGGCGGCGCCTCAAGCTACTCATCGGCAAGTCTTGCCGCCTCTTTAAATATCTTCACAAACATTTCCCGCGTGAGCTTTCCAGTCTGCGTGTTCTGGTTCGAAGGATGGTAAGAGGCCAGTAACACCTTACCATCGGGTAACCGGTAACTGGCGCCATGTTTGAAGAGAAAATGTTTGAAAGGATAATTTTTGAAAACAGAGCGCTCTTCTCTGGCGAACAAGCCACGCCGTTTCACGTAGTTCAGATAGGCATCGAAGCCAATCTTACCTAACGCGACCACAACCTTTACCTTCTCTAATCCTGCGATCTCTCGGTCAAGAAAATGCGAACACGCTAACAACTCTTGAGGAAGCGGCTTGTTGTCGGGCGGGGCGCAGCGGACCGCGGCTGTGATGTACAAGTCTTTCAGCGTGAGCCCATCGTTGCGGTCGGTCGCGTTGGGTGGCTGGCGAATCCCGTTTCATACAGCACAGGGAACATGAACTTGCCGGAGGCATCGCCGGTAAACGGGCGTCCAGTGCGGTTGGAGCCGTGCGCACCGGGAGCCAAGCCCATGATAAGAACTCGCGCGCCGGGATCGCCGAACCCAGGCACAGGCTTGCCCCAGTATTCACAGTCGCGGTAAGCGCGGCGCTTCTCGTGGGCAATCAGTTCGCGATAGGCGACGAGGCGTGGGCAGCGCGTGCAGGCAATGACTTCGCGGTTGAGAGCCGTTAGCCAATTGAGATTATTGTTACTCACGTTATTGCTTGTAGATATTCAGTCATTGAGCGGCTACTGAGGCCGGGCCCCGCTGCCCCGAGCTGGTTTCGGCTGAGACACCGGCCGGAGTTTGCTTGTTCGGCGGAATTTCCGTTCCGGTTGGGTAGATGAGAATCCGCACCGTACCCCACGCGCCATCTGAACCGGCGTCAGTCTGTTTGCCAGCTCCAAATGTCTTCAATTGGCTATCGTCGAATCCGAAATTTTCCACCAGATACTCGCGCACCACCATGGCCCGCGCTTCCGTCAGTACTAAATCTTTCTGAGTATCACCCGCCATCCCGGAGGATACAACCACCACTGCAAACCCAAACTGATTATCGCGCAGGAACTCGCCGCCGGCGTTGAGAGATTTCTGGTTCTTCAACTTGGCGGAATCCTGTTTATCGAAAAGCTGCTTGGCCGAGTAGGTAAACTCCTTCGTCGGTTCACCCTGCGGAAGGCGTTCCACTTCATTCTTGGCGAGCTCGGCTGAGTCCTGATAACCGCGGCTCTTGAAATAACCGCGCAGCAGGAAGTTATGCTTCATGGCTTCCATATTTTCCTCGAAGTCGGTAACCCCAGCCTGCGCGTGGACCATCGTATCGCGCATCGCACTCGACGTCTGTTCGAGGTTGGTGTAGAGCTGTTTATCATTCACCAGCGCTCCCGCGGTTCCCTGCCCTGCGTTGATCTTGGCGCTGATTGAGTTGAGATTTGCGGTCGCCTGCGTGGCATTCTGAATCGCTTGCTGGCTGCTGTCCAGAATTCCGCTCATCTTGTTCAGCAGGTCCGACATTTCCAGTGGAGGCTGGCTGGCGATTGTGTCGCCGTCCCAGACGCCGGCTGCCTTTGGAGATCCAAACGAGATCGCCAAATATTGGTTACCCAACAATCCCTCCGTTTCGATCGAGGCCACAGAATCCTGCTTGACGATCTGATGGGTCGATTTGTCAAGATCCATGACGATCGTGACCTTGTCGCCGGGTTTGTGAGGTAACTGAATGTCGTGCACTGTTCCCACATGCACTCCACCCACCCGCACGTCTCCTCCCGCACCGAGACCCACGACGTCATCGAATTTTGCCTTCAGTTGGTAGGTAGAGGTGAAAAGATATTGCTTACCGCCGATGACGAAGATGCCTGCTATTAGAATTGCCAGGGTCGCAATGATGAAGGCGCCCAACCGCACCGATCTCGACATTGTGTTCTCCTACGAATGCTTTAGAAATTCCCGAACGAACTCGATTTCACTTTTCTGAAGGTCTTCAAAACTGCCTTGAATCACTACGTTTCCCTTATCGAGCAGCGCGAGACGGCTGGCAATGGTCTTTGCGCTGTGCAGATCGTGCGTCACTACGATGAAAGCGACCTGATGTTCCTGCTGGAGCTTGAGGACGAGGTCGTCGATCTCCCCGGAACTGATGGGGTCAAGGCCGGCGGTGGGCTCGTCGAGCAGTAGAATATCCGGCTCCAAAGCCATCGCGCGCGCCAGACCTACGCGTTTCTGCATGCCCCCGGAAATGTCGGAGGGCATCTTCGCCAAGGCGCCTTCCATTCCCACCTCCGCGAGCAACTCTCTAACCCGGACGGCACGATCGGATTTCGACATCTCTTTTTTATGGTGCAACAGCGGAAACTCTACGTTCTGTTCGACAGTGAGCGAATCATAAAGCGCGGCGTGCTGAAACAGGAAGCCCATCTTCTTTGTGATTTCGCCCATGCGGTCGATCGCCAGGCCGGCGATGTTCTGGCCATGAATGAGAATCGATCCTGCGTCTGGCTTTTCCAATCCGATGATGAGCCGCAGCAATACGCTCTTGCCCGTGCCGCTGCGCCCAAGCACCGCCAAAGTTTCGCCGCGCTTTACATCGAGATTAATTCCGTTCAAAACTTTTTGCGTTCCGAACGACTTATGCACGCCCTGGACGGCAATCGCCGCTAAACTGCCGCCTTCTTCGGCCCCCGTCCGCATCGTTGCGGTTTGATTCGGAATTTGGTCGATTGTGCTCATAGTAGTTTCGCGACTCTGACCAAGACTTACGGGAACAATATGATGATCAGCTTCACCAGCACGACATCGGCGAGGATGACGAACAGCGAAGACAAAACCACCGAACTGGTAGCGGCACGGCCTACGCCCGCCGCACCTCCCTGGGTTCGCATTCCCTGGAAACATGCGATCAGGCCAATGATCAAGCCGAATGCCATCGTCTTGAAAGTTGGAGGCAGAAAGTCGCTGAAGCCGGCGCCCTTGAATCCGTTATTGATGAACTGATGGAACGATAGTGGCTCAGACAAAGCCTGCGTCACCCAGCCCATGATCAGTCCGGAAAAATCCGCAGCGAGCGTCAGCAAAGGCAGCATCAGGATGCAAGCCAGGATGCGCGTCGCCGCGAGTAGCCGGTACGGATTCACCGCAGATGCTTCGATCGCATCTATCTGCTCGGTCACCTTCATCGACGCCAGTTCTGCGCCGATGCCCGCGCCCACGCGCCCGCTCACGACCAGCCCGGTGATGATGGGGCCCGTCTCATGAATAATCGAGAAAACGATGGCGGCTGGAAGCAGCGACTTCGCTCCAAAGCGAGTCAGGCTGAAGCGAGCCTCCATCGAGAGAACAATGCCGGTAGCCGCGCCGGCCAGGGCAACCAACGGCAGAGACATTGATCCAATCTCATCGAGTTGCCGAAATAATTCGCGGAATTCGAACGGCGGCGTCACCGCGGCCCGCAACACGTTCCAGAAAAATATTCCCAGATCTCCGAACCATTCCAAAAACTGGGTGATCAGACCTTTGTTGGGAAGCGCGGCAGACACTGGCAGGGCTGACGGCTCAGGAACAAGAACAGGCATATTCGCAGCTGCACTGAGGCCAGGGTCGATCACGGGTTTGCTCCCGGACTGGGCGCCTCGCGCGTGCTGTTGAGATGCATTCGGGAAAGCAACGAGTGCGGTCCGCTGTAAACAAACTCGAGAGCCATATTCCCGCCCACGTATCCCAGCATGGTGTAGTTCCCAATGCGAAGCGCATCCTTGGCGCTGTAGCGGCCGGGATACCACGCATAAACGGCAGTCATCGTGCCGGCATACGGCGCGATGAGCGCCGGGAAAGAAAACACACGGTGGCCGTCTTTGCCCTGGCGTGCTGTAAGGGTTGAGATCACGGCATGGCGCAATCGCGGCGACACGCCCCTGCACTCACAACGGTAGTACAACGTGTCTTGCCTGAAGGCTTGCGCCAGCCCGTAGCGCGCAGTCGTGCTGATCGCCGCGATGCCGAAATCGGACCCAAACCGCCTGCTGTAACCACCTGCGCCTTGCTTCCACTCCGGCGGGGTGTTGTTTGCCTGACTAATGCCAGCCGCGAAGGCAGCGCCGGCGATGGGGTACGGACCAAATGCGTCGAACAAGTAGTTGTGAAGTTTTATTGCCTGTGTGGGACGCGTGTATGTCAAATCCGCCGCCACCGAAGTCGTGGTGGCAGTGGTGCCCGGGGAATCTCCCAAATCGGCCAGCGCTTGCGCGTTCACCAGCGCCGAGTGGATGGCACAGGCCGCGATTGTCAACAGCAAGGCGCGACGCATTTTCATATCGAGACTCGCTCTGTAAATCCCACCAGCCTCCGGCAAACCATTTCTATTCAGACCGTAAGCGGGCAGGGCCCGTGGTCGCACTCGCAGGCAATCTCTACTTCGTTGGATCCCGCATCCTTACAGCTCTGACCGCAGTATTTGTCGCCCGCTTGCGCGAGGCACAGGCAGGGTAGATGTGCACACTTCACTTGCTCATTCGTGGTCATCGTAAGTTCTCCTTTTCAAAGATTGTGTCGTTTCTTGTCTTGCCGTCCATGTCTGGCGGCCTAAATCTTGCGATCTACGTTCGTTTCATCATCCAGCCCATCAGAGCGCCTGCGGCGATACCTAATGCGAAGGGGCCGCAACCGTCAGCAGCGGATTTCGCTGAAGGCGCTCAGTCGTGTCATTCAAAAGTTCTTCGGCGGCATCGCCACCTTGTTTTGCGGCGCGCTTCACCACTCCCGCGCCATCGTTGATCGCATCGGCAACTGCGTTCGTCGCGCACGAAGCCCGACGAGCCGAATCTGCGATGTGTCCAGCCGTTTCTTCCACAACCGCTTGTGACATGATTCGCTCCTGTGCCCTGGCGGGCGGCTATTGATGCATACTCTAGATCCGACGTCTTTTGTGATTCCTGGCCCGAGCATAGTGCGCGCCGTTACGCCGCCGCTTTTGTCTCAACTACCGGCTGGACCTGCACCAGTTCTTCAAATAAAGAGCGATAGTGAATCATGGATGTTCGCAGCTCTTCTGTGGTGGCCTGGTCCTTGCCAACCCGCAGAGCGATGGCATGGGCGGCCCTGTAGTTTTCCACGACGCGGGGATGATCGACAGAAATATCGGCGCTGCGTTGCTCGAAATCGGTGACGGGATAGCCGCGAGCCTTCATTACAGACGAAACGAGATCGTCCGCTTCGGCAACTGCGCCTTCAGGAGAATCGACGAACCGAGATTGCACGGACTGCCAATTCCGGGAAAAGTTCTCACTTTCCGCACGATCAAGATCGCGAAGGTTGAGCCTTTCAACCCGCTCTTTGCGATCTTCCAAAGTTGCCTCAGCTTTTCTCTCTGATCCATGCGTAAGCACAGCGCGGTCGTACTCAGGGCCGAACTTTTGCCGCAGGTCAGCCGTGGTATTCCTGCGTTTGTTTCGCACAATCATCCAGGCGATCAGGGCGATGATCACGATCACCGCGGCGGCGATTACTATCAGCTTAGGATCCTGCAGATTCAGGTTCATTGAAAGCCTCCGATACATCGGCAATTTCGGTCTAACTTTTGTTCACGAGGTCGGGCGAAGATCGCTCACCAGCGTGCGCGTGTCTCTTGCTTCGATCTGCGCTGACACCAAGAAATCGAGAATGCACGACACACTTAGTTCAGAATGTGCGGATGTTCAGATACGTCCGATAACCAGCAGGATGACAACGATGAGAAGAACCAGCCCTAAGCCCCCCGTCGGGGCATAACCCCACGACCTGCTATGCGACCAGCGTGGCAGCGCACCGACCAGCGCCAGAATCAGGATCACGATCAATATTGTTCCAAGCATGTCTTGCTCCCTAGTCCTTGTGATTCAGATGTGGTTTCTATTGGATAAGCATTCCACGGATACGTCCTGCAGTCTGTGCAATACGACTCACTCTCCGAGAGCGCCCGAAAGGAAAGCGGCGCGAGTCCCGAAGAGGGAACTCGCGCCGATTAGGGCAAACTTAAGGTGTCGAATCAACAGCGTTAAAGCGTAAAGCTGAGTTCAAGGTTAACGCCCGGGTACATCGGGTTACACAGGTAATACACGCCGTCTATCTCGATCACATAGACATTTTGCGTGTAGAGCCAATTGCTCGGCCACATGCCAACGAATCCGAACGTATAACCGCCGTATTGAAAGCGGTGATTGTTGTAATCGCCCTGGCTGACGCGGAACGTGTGTTGCTGTCCGAAATTAGCCTTGTAGCGGTCCGCGGGAATGCGGTTCGTGTTGCCAGCGGCGTGCTGTTCGGGCTGCGCGTTCTTCTCGGCGGGCATCGCCTTATTCTCCTCCCGCGCGTTTTTCTCGGCGGGCATCGCCTTATTCTCTTCCTGCGCATTCCGTTCTTCCGGCTTGGCGTTATTTTCCTGCCGCGCCGCAGGTTTTTCCTCCGGCTTCGCAGCGGGCTTTGAGGGTTCTGCTTTTTTCTCGTCCTGGGCAGGCTTGGCTTTATCGTCCTGCTCGCGATCCTGGGTGAACGCCGGAACTGCTGCTCCAAGCGCTAAAGTTAGAACTGCTGTGCTAAGAACTCCTACTAGTTTCATGGGTGTTGCCTCCATTATCGATTCGATCAATTACGAATTCTTGCTCTACTGCAAGCTTCCTGTAGTCGCATTCACCGGGCTGCCGATGGCATCGCCTGACACGAGAAGTTCCACTCTCCGGTTTTGCTGCCGGCCGGCGGAGTTGTCGTTGGAAGCTACCGGCAAAGTATTGCCGAAGCCTCTGGCGCTAACGGAACCCGTGGCCACGCCTTCCTGCACCAGATAATCGCGCACCGAGCCGGCGCGGTTTTCAGACAAGGTTTGATTCATGGCATCTCCGCCGACGTTATCGGTATAGCCGCCGACTTCGATGTTGAGTCCGGGATAGGCGAGCAAAATGCCGGCAACTTTTGCCAGCTTCTCGCGCGCACCCGGCTTCAGTGAGAATCTTCCGGTGTCGAACAGAACATCGGACATGCTGACGATGAGTCCGCGCGCGCTGTCGCGAGTCTGCAGAATCGAATTCAACTGCTCGGACAACTTCGCGCGCATCGCCGCTTTGTCGGTATCTGCCTGCTGCGCAGCCAACTGAGACTGCTGGGCTGCCAGGCGGGACTGTTCGGCATCGGCCTGGGCCGCTGAAAGCGCCGTTGCCGACGCAGCCTGATTCGCCGCCATGTCGGATTGAGCCTTTGCGTTTGCCGCTTGAGCATCAGCCGCATCTGAGCGCGCTCGAACCGCCTCGGACTGTGCCTGCGCTTTATCCGCCTGAGCTTGCGCCGTGTCGGATTGAGCTTGGTCCTTCTGCTGGCGAGCGCTTTCTGCATCCATTTGCGATTGGGCCTGCGCGTCCGCTGAACTCTGGAGTTCGCTGGCCTGGCGCATTTCGTTTTCCTTCTTGACTGCGATTTCGCGCGCATCTTCCGCAGTCTGCACTGCTTCACGCGAGACTGCGATCAACGGCTTGCGGTCCATGTGTTTGCTGATGGCATAGCCATCCGCGGTATTCATCAACTGGACGGCATGCTGGTAGCTGCCTGTCGCGTACTGCTCGGCTCCCTCCGACTGAGCGATGCGCAAAGCATTGCGCGCTTCGAAAAACTCGAGCGGCAACTTCGCATTCAACACCACGGGATCGAACTTGTAGCCGGTAGGAAGGTATCCGCCGCGCTCCATCAGTTCATATTTTGCGTTGACTGCCTCGCTGGTTCCCTTGGTGTCTTCGCGAACTACGTTCTCGAGAACCACTGCATTGCTCGGCTGCCGGACCGCATAATAAGGTTCCGCGGTAACGATCAGCGCGAAGGCCTGAAGGTCTGTGGTCACGTGCAGTTTGCTACGGTCGTTGTCGCCAACTAATACTTCGCCCAGGTTGACAGCCCGGCCTTCGGGCGAAATCGCCCACAAGACGTAGGTCAGATACTCGTTGCCGAAGGTCGTGGGCCTTTGCAGGTCGCCGAACTCTGCTTCAATCTCAATCGATCCCCGCTTGCTGTTTACTTTCGCCCAGCCATTGGCCGAAGGCATTAACGTGGTGCCGGCAAAATCGACCTTCGAGCTTCCGCTGCGGTGCTCATAGTTCACGGCCTGTACGCTGCGGCTGACGACTACTACGCGGAACGTCGGCGTCGAACTCATGTGTTCCACTTGAACCGTGGCTTGAGAATTGGTCTGAGCTGCTGCTGGCAAACTCAGCGCCACGGCCGCGACTAACAACAAATTTTTCTTCACACTATCTCCTTGTGGCAGGTTTCTGCCGTGTTGCGGTTTCTTTGAACTTCAAGCGTGCGGCGTGTCTTGCAGACAATGCCGTATCTCATCCTTTTCCGAGACGGATACCGGACAGAGAATGAAACAGCCCAAAAACATTCAGCAGCCAAAGCACGACCGCGATGACCACGACGCCGTTCAAAATTGATTTAATGGATGACTGCATGGGGATGAACCGATTTACCAGCCACAAAAGAACACCCACCACAATGAGAACTTCCAGGAGTTGAATTAAAGGCATGATTTTTGACCTTTCCTTGCTCTCAGGGAAACACCTCTTTTATCCGGCTGAGGAGTTAAACCTGTTTTTCTGTGTTCTGGAACTTTTAGGGTCGAATCGTGTGCGCCGCAGTTTCGGGACGCACATGCGAACCAGAAATGCTGTTTGGCTGGATGTGGCCACCTCGCCGGAACTCATGATCCGGCCACGAGCGGCCTAAGAATGAGAGCTGCGAATCAGCGTCCGCCGCTCGGTGTACACACTCAGGAGTATCAAGAATGACAGGTGTTGACTTGCGCGTCTGAGCAACATAGCTCACATGCGGAGATTCAGGTTTTCGTAGCGCCGACCGCCTGCCCTGAGTGAAGTCGAAGGGAGCTCGCCGGCTGTTCGTCGCATCCCATGACGGCCTCCCTCACGTCGGCACTACGTAGCTTCACATTTCTTACGGTCGCTGCCGGCGCTCGCAACTTCCATTGTTGTCCAGCCAATCGAGTAGAGAGCGCACGCTAGCCCGAGCCAGAGCAATGGAGCAATCCGCTGCGCCGTAATAAATGTTCAGTGTGTCACCATCGGCGTCCATCGTATAACCGCACGGAAACACAACGTCGTCAACATCGCCGTGCCGTTCATACTCGGCTTCCGGCCCAAAAATCCACGGGTCGCCTCGCAGCACGCATTTCTCAGGATTCTCCAGCTCGAACAGCGCCACTCCCAGCCGATACAAACAGCCCGAAGGGGTTTGCCGCACTCCGTGGTAGAACGTAAGCCATCCCCTGGAAGTCTCAATCGGCGGCGGCGACAAGCCAATCTTGTTGGCGTCCCACCATGCGCCGCGTCGCGCTTCCAGCATGAGGCGGTGCCGTCCCCAATAGCGCAGATCAGGTGAATAAGAAATCCACATGTGCGCCCCAAGATTGGTTGCGGGCCGATGGATCAGCGCCCAGTATCCATTGATTCTTCGCGGCAGCAGCGCCGAGTCCTTGTCATCCGGCGGCATGATCACGCCATAGCGCTCGAAGGTTCGAAAATCTTTGGTCAGAGCTAGCGACACTCCGGGACCACCTCGCGAGTACGACGTGTACGTGACCACATATTGCTGCAGTTCCGGCACGAACGTGATCCGCGGATCTTCAATCCCCCAAATCTCTTCCGGGAAATCCTTCGCATCCGGCATCAACGTCGGCTCGCTATCAATTTGCCATCCATCAATGCCATTCGCCGAGCGCGCGGCACACAGATGCGACAATCCGCGCCGATCTTCCACGCGGCAAAGCAGCAGGGTAGTTCCATCCGCCAGCAGCGTCGCCCCCGCGTTAAAGACACTATTGATGGAATACGGCCAATCCTTCTTACTCAGAATCGGATTGGCGGGATGCCGATGCAACAGCGGCTCGTAGCGATTTCTCACCATGCTTACAGGTTCTTGCGTGTGGATTGTCATGAATTGATTTCCATTTGTTCATCCTCGTGCAGCGATCGCATTTCCAGAAGCGCCATTAAGAACGACAACGTCGATTCCGCGCCCTGGTTCTGATTGGCGCGATCAGGATGCAGCCCGTCGCGGCATCCGCCAGTCACGGAATCATAGAGAGCAACTTGAAGATCGTTGTCGCCTAGAAACCAGTTGAAAGCCGACCAGGCTCGGTCGCGCCAGCAACTCTCACGCGTGATCCGATAAGCTTGCAGGCACGCAGACACCGCGCCCCCGGCCTCAATCGGCTGTTGATCGAAACGCGCTCTTTCACCACCCTGGCGATAAAACCCTTGCGACCCAATGGGCACAAAATGTCCATTGGTTCCCGAGCCGTGGCTCTCCGAGCGTTGAGTTTCCATAAGCCAATCCAGCGATTCCAGTCCAGCCGAAACCATGCGATCATCCCCGCCAGCCGAACCCACCAGCAGCATAGCCTGGGGGAGCCTCGCGTTCCCGTAGGCCGCAACGTCCTCAAACCACTTCCAATCCGGACGCCGGATCGACTCATACATATCCAGCAATCTCCCAGCCAGCACCGCTCTGACTTTCTGCGCGTCCCGATCGCCGGCGTATGAGTCGAGATATTCCTGAATCCCAAGCAATCCGTAGGCACAGGCGCGAGGACTGTAAAACTCCACCACTGCGGGCAGCGAAAACTCAAACAGACGCCCGGCGGCGGACCTTAATCCCTGATCCCTCGACCGCCCGAGCACAGTTCCCAGTGCCCACAACGCGCGCCCGTGGCTATCTTCCGAACCCTCAGTCTCAATCCAGCGGCGATCGTAGCCGAGGAAGTTTCTGAATCTGCCCTTCCCCGCATTAAACGCATATTCCAGGAACGACAAGTACCGGCAAGCGGAATCCTGGGTTACGGAATACGATACGGAATTCGATACGGAATTCGATTCGGAGTTCGATATGGAGTTCGATAGCGAGTCAGCAGTCACGTCGGCTATTGGTGGTTCAGAGCCGGCAAACTTTTTCTTCTCCATTTGCTCCAGAAGCACCGCCAGAATGAGAGCGCGGGCATTGTCGTCAGTGGTATAACCCTCGCAGCGGTTGGGCACGGTGAAGATTGCGTGTTGCAGCATTCCTGTGTCATCAGTCAGCCGATGCAAATGATCCAGTTTTAACGTTGTCAACTGATTCAGCGATTTAGGAATTGCGCCGGCCGAAAACTGAACGCGTGGAGCCTCCATGCGATCGTTGCGCACATGTGAAAAACTTTCCATGTAGCCCTGCGCCACTCTTTTCCACACCATCTCCCGCGCGAACTGGTAAGCGCGTTTCCGCATGGCGTGGCGTATGGCGGGCGTATCCAGCAATTCAATGGTCTTCTGTGCGATCGCATCCGGATTTTGAAACGGGACCAGCGCTCCCCGGCCGTCGTCCAACAGTTCGATCGCGTGCCAATACGGAGTCGAAATGATCGCCTTCCCCGCCCCCAGCGCATACGCCAGTGTTCCGGAGACCACCTGCGCTTCATGCCGGTAAGGAGTGATGTAAATATCCGCGGCGCCAATGAACTCCACCATCTCCTCGGGAGCGACAAATCTGTCATGGAAAATTACTTGCGATTCCACGCCCACTTCCTTGGCCAGAGCCTGAAGACTGGCTCGATACTGATCTCCCTCGCGGCGCAGAATATGAGGGTGAGTCGCGCCCGCAATGAGGTAAACAACGTTCTTGTGCTTCGCTAAGATCTGCGGCATCGCCTGAATTACGTTCTCGATTCCCTTGTTCGGCGAGAGCAGTCCGAATGTCAGTAGAACCGCTTTCCCTTCCACACCAAAGCGGTCTTTATAAAAATTCGGATCGAGAAAAGGCAGATCCGGAACTCCGTGAGGAACCATATCGATCTTGCTGCCGGGAATTTTGAACACTTCCTGCAATATCTGCGATGACAGCTGGCTCATCACGATCAGCCGATCCGAGAGCTCTGCGATCTCTTTCATCACCATCAGTTGGTCAGGATTGGGCTCACGTAAAACCGTGTGCAGCGTGGTCACTACCGGCATCTTCAGCTGCCGCAGCAAATGCAGAATATGGCTTCCCGCCGGCCCGCCGAAGATTCCATACTCATGCTGCAGGCACACCATGTCGATATTGTTGAAGTTCAGAAACTCGGCCGCTTCCTGATAGGACTTCAAGTCATCCTGCGAGAGCGCCCAGCGCACACGGGCGGGATAGTCGTACCCCTCTTCGATATCGTTGACCGGGAGCGCCAGTAATCGGGCTGTCCCGTATTCTGCCGCAATGGCTGCGCACAGGTCGGTGGTGAAGGTCGCGATTCCACATTGCCGCGGAAGATGATTCCCAATCACCGCGATCCGGCTCGGCAGCGACACTTTCGTGTGCACTCGCGGGCGCGGGACCGGAGCTACCTCTAGCAAGAGCGGGCGCGGACTGACGATTTCCAGAGCGTGATTCGGAAATACTGTGATTGGCATCGCCATGTTTTCTGCTTCTGATGAGAACAATTGATGCAAGATGCCCTCTTTCACGGGGGGCGCACAAGTCGCACTTGAGGTTGGACTAAAGTTTTGTCTCTATGCCAGTATTCAACGAAAGTAGATTTCTGAACTGGTCAAAATTGATCAGCGCATCCCTTTGCGACGGTGCAGTATGCGGGTGTGGACGCCAAGAAAGACGAGGCTCTCGCCGTTCAGTGCCCCACCTGCGGCGCCAAACCAGGAGAGCCATGTGAACTGGTCACCGGCCAGCCCCGCAGCACGCCCCATCGAGACCGGCGACTGGAAGCCTCGGAAACTAACAAGTCCCAGTGACTCAAGGGGATTTCTGGCAAGACTGTGCAGAATTGCTCATTCTCGGGTTGCACTCAAGTCCTATAATCAATTTCTATGGCGCAGTCTGCCGCCGTCCCCAAACACCGCGGGTTCGATCCCAACACTTTCCTCGCCACCATCGGTGACGGCAGGAAGATTCTGTCTGTCGAAAAGAAACGGATGATCTTCTCGCAAGGAGACGCGGCGGACGCGGTGTTTTACGTTCAAAAAGGCAAAGTAAGGCTCACCGTCGTATCCAAAGTTGGCAAAGAAGCGACCATCGCCATCGTCGGCGAAGGGAACTTTTTTGGCGAGGGCGCTCTGGCTGGGCAGGTCCTGCGCATGGGTTCCGCCGCGGCCATGACCGATTGCGAGATTCTGCGCGTAGATAAAAAAACAATGATCAGCGTCCTTCACCGCGAACCCGCTCTGTCTGAGATGTTCGTGGCTTATCTGCTGGCGCGTAATATCCGTTACGAAGAAGATCTCGTCGATCAGCTGTTCAACTCCAGCGAAAAGAGGCTGGCCCGCGTCCTTTTACTGCTTGCTCGTTTCGGCAAAGAAGGTACTCCCGAAACCGTAGTCCCAAGGATCAGCCAGGAGACTCTCGCCGAAATGGTTGGAACCACGCGTTCGCGAGTCAGCTTCTTCATGAACCGCTTCAGGAAACTAGGCTTCATTCACTATGCCGGCGGAGAAGAAGGCGGGCTGCAGGTTCACAGCTCCCTGCTTAATGTCGTTCTGCACGATTAAGCGCCTCCACGTATGCGGGTTCCGAATGCCCCGAATGTCCCACGACCTTGATGTTTACGCTCTCCCACTCGATCGGGAAAAAATAACGCAGGCGTCCTGGTTCGGTGGCCTTGTCCTGCCGGTGGCCGCACGATATGCAGATTGCTCCCACTGTGCTGGTCTCAATCTCTCTCGAGATTTCATTCTCGCGTACCCCAAGCGATCCGGCAATGACCGGACCGGAGCACACGTCGCACGTATAAGCGGAAAGGTGAAGGTATTGTTTTCTCATCGATGCCCTCGCAGCACTAAACAGATCTCCCGCACATCCTAGACTTTCACGATCTGGACTTCTGGTCATTATTGCTCGATTGCTCGCCCTACCATTCGTTTTCCCGCTCCATCTGCTGCCGACCTCGACTGATCAATTTTGAACAGATTGGCGTGAGGCCTGCCTGTATACCTATCTTTCATGGTCACGAATAGCACCCTGCTTTGCATCCACAAAGACCCGGCACAACTGAGTTCGTTAAGAGAACAAGGATACGACCTGGTGACCGCGACGAATGGGTCCGAAGGTCTGCGGCTTTTTATGTCGCGGACTGTCGATGCAATCGTGGTCGAGTACCATCTCGGCCTTCTCGATGGCGCAACCATCGCAACCTCGATCAAGCAGGTTCGGCCAGAGGTTCCTATCATCATGCTGGCCGACAACCTTGAATTGCCTGACGGCGCTTTGAACTCTGTGGATGCGGTCGTGACCAAAGCCGACGGAGCACACTTTCTGTGGGCAACCGTTCACTTTGTTCTGAATGTGAAGCCGACTCTGCCTCAGGAACGAAAAGGAACAACCGAGAAGGCGACGCGCTTGAGTCTCATCGCCAAATCCGGGAACGGGCTGGCCAGGCGGCATCAAACTTTGGAAGGCGTGAATAACGAAAGGGAAAGCCCTTTTTCGCCAAGAGTGTGGCGAGGCATCCGCGATGGGACCATCCAGTTTTGATCGCCTTCAGTTGATCTTCTTCAGTCTTCGCTGATCCAGTCTTTGCTGCTGGTCCAGTTTTTGCTGATCTGGCCATCGCAGAAAGTTGGCCTCTGCGCCCTTTCCAGATATCAGTCCAGACGCAGGCCAGCGACTCACAACGATCAAACTGTCATACTCTGGAACGTCCGCTGAATAGATTGATCACAAGAACTACCAGCGCCACCACAAGCAACAAATGGATCAGCCCTCCCGCTATATGCAAACTGAATCCCAGAAGCCACAGCACCAGCAGCACAACAAAAATTGTCCAAAGCATATTGTTCTCCTTGTTATCCAGCTTTGATAATTCTGCCCATTTGCGTTCACAAATACTGAGCCGGATTGCTCAATTGCGGGAAATTGCATTGCTACCTGTTGCATCTCTTCGCGTGAGACCAATTCCGGAGTGAGCAATTCAGACCAGCTATTGTTTCAGGCTTGCGAGATCATGACTCCAGAGACGAGTTCTTCTTCTCTCTCTTTCAGGTCCTCTGAACTAAGTCAGCCATCTGAAGTTGTTTCTCCTTAGTTCCAAGTTTCGAAAGGAATCATTCATGAAAAAGACAATTTCGCTGGTGTTGATAAGCTTGATGGGCATGGTTGGAACATATGCCTTTGCCGGTTCCGACCGGGAAGAAACCGTTGATCGCATGCAAAAATCCGTCGACGTTCTGCAATCGATCATGTCGACGCCCGACAAAGGCATTCCGGAAGAAGTGTTGAACGGCGCAAAGTGCATCGTCGTAGTGCCGAACCTGCTCAAAGGCGGCTTCATCATTGGCGGCAAGCACGGACGTGGCGTGGCTTCCTGCCGCACGCCTGAAGGCTGGAGCGCTCCCGCATTCGTCTCCGTTGGCGGCGGAAGCTGGGGCTTGCAGATCGGCGTCGAAGGCGTCGACCTGGTTATGCTGGTCATGAACGACCGCGGTTTGCAGCATCTGCTTTCAAGCAAGTTCGAATTGACTGGTGAAGGATCCGTTGCGGCAGGCCCAGTTGGCCGTCACACGTCCGCTGGCACCGACATTTTGTTGAACACAGAAGTGCTGACTTACTCGCGCTCGAAGGGCGCATTCGCCGGCTTAACATTGGAAGGCGCAGTAATCGAGCAGGATAACGACTCCACTCGCGCCATTTACGGCCATCACATGATGTTCCGCAACATTCTTTCGGGCAAGGCTTCTACGCCTGCAAGCGCTCGGGAATTTGTGAAAGCTGTCTCCGAAGCCGGACACCAGGCACACGTTGCCGAAGCAAGATAAAGACGGCAAATAAGTAGTCGCCTCAGGAGCTGTGGACTCTTCGAGATTTATCGCTGACCGGGGCCGCGCAGGCTTCCGGTCAGCTTTATTTTTTGCGCCGACGTTGACCAGTCCGCCAGCATCTTGTGATACATCTACTTTCACGAGGCCGTCACGGCGCGAGGCAGGGCGATTGCATCACCTTCAAATACCACACAGCGCTCGGAGAGTGGAATGAGCACCAGGAACCACGTACTGGCGCTTATCTTCTTAATGGCTGTGCTGGCGTTCACCGTCTTCGCGGCGAAACGGCTGCTGTTTAGAACCAGTCCGGCCGCGAGCGGCGCGGCATTGCCTCCGCATGCAGTGAGTCCGGCTACAAAACCGTCTTTGCCGAAACCCAGCGCCGCAGTGGCTGCGCCGTCTACGGCGTCCTCGTCTCCAGCGCCTGTTACCGTTGCACCTGCCGCTCCAAAGCCTGCTGCCCCTACAAGCCCCGCTCCAGCACCATCCACTCCAGCACACACTGCTCCGACTCCAACCGCTCCAACTCATACTGCTCCCGCACCTTCTGCTCCTGCACACTCTGCTCCGGCGCGTGCCACTCCAGCACCAACTCCTAAGACGCGAGAAAAAGTATCAACTCCTGCTGCGAGGGGAACGGTCGCCGCTCCGCCGAAAGCGCCGCCTCCTGCGGCGAAGCGCCCTGCTGCCGTTGCTAAGAATCGTCATTCAGAAGATCGTCATTCAGAGAATCCTCACTCAGAAGTTCATCACTCAGAAGTTCATCACTCAGAAGTTCATCACTCCGAGGTTCATCCTTCGGAAGATGATCGTCCTCAACTGCGGTTTGGGTCTGGCGTTCGCTTGTGGATTCAGGTCACCGCCATTAACCGCAAGCCGGGCGGGAGCTTTACCTTCCGCGGAACTCTATTGCAGCCAGTCACCCTGGCGAACCGGAACCAGCTCAACCCCGGCACTGGCGTCGCCGGGTCTGGGACAGCAGACAATGGACACGTCCATGTTCAGGTCTCGGGCTTCACCATCGCTGGAGCAAACTACGAACTCATGGATGCGGGCGGATCCAACGGGCGCTCCGGAACTGGACTGGCAGTCGAACTCGATCCCGGCAAACTGCTGGAAGTGTGGCTCGGCTCGTCGTCGGTTTACCGGAAAACCGCAGCAAAATAAATTTCGGGGGCCGCTCGAGATTTGTGCCTCTAGTGTGGGCGTCAGGGTCCCAACAGGATATACCCCCCTCCCCCCCGGTATATTGCAATCATCGACTTAGCGGGAAAATCGGATTTAATCTATGGGGCACAATCACTTGCAGGCAAAATCTTGATGTCAAAGAACTTACAGGCGGGGACATTCATCACACAGACCCAAAATGAAACTTATCCGGTTTCACCCGACCGTCATGGCCTCGACCATGATCGCGTAAGTTTGATGGGCAGCGCAAGGTCAGATGTCACACAGGGGCTGTGGAAAACCTTTGGGAGCGGCGCTTAGATCCGAGCCGGCGCGGGGCCGATTCCAATGAGGGCCTTGGAGTGTAATTCCCCTGCACGCCCCGCGTTACTGAGGAACGAATTCGGGATACCAGCCATTTTTTATGGCGTTGAGCAATTCCTCATCGGCGGCCTTGCCTTGGGCGTCACTGTTGAAGTGGTCGAACTGGGCTTTTGCTTCCTCGATCGACTTTTCGGCGGAATGCAACTGCGCCGTGGTTGCGGCAAAGGTGACGCCGGCGATGATAATCGTAGCCACGCCGAGCGCCACCGAACCGAGCCACGCTTTGCGGTTTGAGAACAGGAGCGCGATCGAGGCGATCACAATCCCGATTTCACTGGACAATTGGGCCCACTCATAATGCTCGGTAGCGTGCGAGTGCGCTGCAATCGCAGAATTGAAGGATTCGGTCCACTCGCGGGCTGCTTCCTGCTCCTTCTCCAGCGCGCTGATGCGCGTGACGAACTGTAGCAGATCGTCCTTGGTGGGAATTTCCGCACCCAGGTTCTTCGCGTTCTCCAAACGGATGATGCGGGAGATCCGGGCCAAATCGGCGGAGGAAATCTGGCCCTGCAGCTTGCGGGATTCTTCGTCCCACTGCTTAAAACGTTCTGGATCGGGCATGAGAGAGTGCAGTTGCTGCAACTGGGCGAGTAAGACCCGGTACTTGGTCGAGAGGGCCTGGAACTTGGTGCCCGCGTTGGCCTGCTCCACCATGGTGGCGATAAGTTCTGTGCGCTGGCCGCCCACCAGAGCCGAACTCAAGGCCAGCAGGACGCCCAGCATCGCCATCGTGATACCGACAGATTTGCCGATACCACCGGACGAGCCGTGCTGGTGATCTGCGTGCGCGACACGTTCCATGTCCTCTACAAAGTCGGGGGCGTCGTCCATTTGTCAGATCCTCTGCGTATCCTAAACGGTTTTTCTTATACCATGTTTTCGGTCCGGGGTGGCCGGATCTTCCCGGCCTCCGTAGCTATCCCCCTTTGACGGCGAAAAGCCGCGCTTCTCTCAAACAAACCGAGGAATAGGGCACCCCATAGTCTGGAATTCCGCAGAAAAGGGCACCCGCCCATCCAACCGTTCGTTCGGATTTCGTAAAAAAAAACCCTCTTTCTTGCGGTCTATCGCTTCTCCCGTACAATTCCGGCGCAGACCCGTTCATTAACGAATGGCTGGAGCAAGGCTGTTCTCCCTGGGTCTTGCCGGCTTGATCTTTGAATTCGACTGGAACCCGAGGATGCCATGGCAACAGCAGTATCTTTCGCTTCGCAGATTCTTCCGCTCTTCACGCAAACAGATATCGCGCATATGGCCAATTATGGCTGCATGCTGGCGGAGTACAGCTACATGTCGCAGCCGGCCAACGCGCAAAATGTGCTCAGTCGCTTGAATGGCACGACGACGCCACGGATGCCTCCGCCTCCCGCGGCGCCGTGGACGACGGCGAACATTCAGTTGTTTCAGGCTTGGATGGCGGGCGGTTACCAGCCTTAGAGCGATCGACCGAAGAGCGGCCGATCGGGAACTCAGGTCTGGCACCGAAACAATATCTCGATGATCGAGAGCGGCTGGGCACCGCAATCCAGCCCAGCGATTTTTCCCAAGGGACAAGCAGGAGGGCCACGAAACAAAGCACTCAATTCACAAGGAGAGAAGCATGAAACGTTTGCTATACGCGCTCGTTGTTCTTTCGCTCGCTGCTGTATACCCAACCTTGCATATCGATGGTGGCGCGACGCAGCACGGGTTGATTGCCGCCGCCATTGCTGCCCCCAAGCAGGCAGCGAGTGCCTGCACCTTTCCAACTACCATGGCCTCGACTCCAGAACAAACGGCCTGGCAGCTTTTTGTGGCGGCAAGCTGCCCAACCAGCAAGAATCAAGTCGTATGGGAGAACTGGATTGAGCAGTTGAACATGTATCCGGCCAGCGGAAAGGTAGGGGCCATGAACCGAGCCGCGCCGCACAAGCGGTTGCATGGAAGTCCGCTGACCCACGCGGTAGCGGCAAAATTGGCGGCCGTGCGGGGAGAAGCGATACCCGAACTCGCGCCCGACTCAGAGTGCAACGCCATGAATGGGCCGCCAAAGAACGTTGTGCCCGGCGCGACAATTTGCGAAGAGGCGCGCCTCGACCCAGGAGCCCAGGCCTTCGTCTCGGGCAACGGATATCAGATCCGACCGGGGCAAACCCAAGCGGCTCAGAAGGGCGCCAACATTCAGTTTCCTGGGCCGGCAGTGGAAGTAAAAGCCGACTGGATTCCCGCCACGGATTTCAACCCTCCATTCACTTGCGCCGCTCCGCCCACGGGTGTTCACGCCGAAACCATTGACGGCAAATGTTATGCCTTAGCGGGTATTCACATCTCATCAAAGCTGCTTCCGAACTGGCTATGGGCCACTTTCGAACCGCAGAACCTGACCACGAATTTGAATCGCTGCGTGGTGCTGGGATGCAACGATGCCTGGGGGTCGGTGCCGGCCACCAGCAATGGCGCGTTTACGGGGCAGACTCCCGCATTGAAGGCGCTGATGACTCAGGCGAATCTGGCTCCGGAGTGGTTCAACTACCGGCTGGATGGCGCGCAAACCGATTTCGGCACAGCGGCCAATCCCACGTTGTTGGGGAACTCGGTGATCGAAGGCTACAACGTCGGCATGAATCTGAAGCAAGCCTCATGCATTACGTGCCACTCGGTTTCCTCCATCAAGAACGATGGCACCGATGGCATCGTCACGCTGGGGGGAATGAACCCGCCGCCGGTCGGTCCTGAGATTACGCCGGGGGCGGGATGGATTGCGCGGGACTTTGTCTGGTCCCTGGGGCTGGCGTGTCCGCAAGTTCCGGGAGGAGGGGGTTTGCAGACGTGCAGTTCGTCTTCGGAGGCGATGAAGAAGAAAGAGAAGAGCAAGTAGGTCGCTGAGTGCTCAGATACGACAATTAATCCAGTTAAGCTTCACGGAGAGAGCGTGCGCCGCTGCCGTAGGACGCATCGCTAACTACTCACTGTGCCAGCGTTGGTAGCGCCCATCCGCCGAAAACCGCGACGGATGGGGCAGCCTCGGTCGTGGTGGCGTGGGCAGCCCCCCGCTGCTCTACTTCCGCCCTTACTCTCAGGCCAACGCCATATGCGTTGGACTAGCTCGGTTTAGGCTAACGCTCCTAGAGGTTCTTGATGACGTTGAGAGCCTTGTCGATGTCGCTCTTCCCTCGGCTGTTTGCTACCGAGTAAAGCGCATCCACGGCTTCTAGAAGTTTGCTTCGCGGGGTCGGCATTGATTCTAGTGGTATCCCGAAGTACGCCAGGCTAGACGGCTGCTCGACTTTCAGGATTTCCACACCCTGTTGGCTTCGGACCGAGAATATCTCCCACTCACCGATCAATCTTGAGACAAAGCTATTTGCCACGGAGGAACGCACGAAACTCAGCTGCATGCCGGGCGCAGTCGCCACGAGGGAAGATGATGTCCCTTCCCAGACGATCTTTCCCATCCGGGTCTTTTCGGTTATCTTCTCGACGAGTTCTATTTCCTTTGGATCGTCGTAGCCAATGAATTCTTTAAAAACACCACCTAGGTCGGTGCTCATTGGACTTCCTCTGCCTTCAGATACTTTAGTTTGCCATAGATTTCGCCAACTAGCTCAGATATTCGGTCGCACTGCAGGATCATTGCCTGAAAGGTCTCGATTGGAACCTCCGCTCCCCCGGCGGGAATAACCTTTGCCAGGGTTTTTACGGAGCGAATCGCGACGTCCAGCTTATCCATGTCGATTCCCTTCAAAATTTTCTGAAACGATCCGTTGGCCTCCGAGAATCGCATCTTGAGCGGCGGCAGTAGTGCTCTCACCTTCAGCCAGTCGGCGGCGGCGACTCTGTCGGCGAGCTCTTCCACATTTTCAACGATGATGCGAAAGTCCTCTGCCGCCCTCTGCAGCAGGAGTTCCTGTCGAGCTGCGTTGGCGGAATCCTGTGCGGTCTTTTCGCGCGCTCTCGCGTCCGCTGACTCTCGCAGTCCACGGAGACTGGCACGCCAACCAAGAACTCCAACTATAATTCCGCCGACACCGAGCGTAACGCTGACGATCGTTACAAGGTTCACGCAGTTAAGGATTGTTTTCCAGTCCACATTGCCGAGTGTGGCTGCGTTGGAGGCGTACAAACATTCCATGTGCATAATCTGCCGTCCCGAACTACTTAGACTTCGGTAGCAGCGTTGTCAAGACCACTTTGGAGGACAGGACGGCATTCATCCCCGTTTGACGCTACTCCCCTCCCGTCTTTACACTCAAGTTAACGCCGTTTGAATTCGGGAGGGTTTCGTTTGCTCGACGGAGCTTCCGGATCAGCGGCTTGTGAAAGGTAAATGTGAGCCCTACAGAGACTACCGACGCAAAGAACAGATTAGCCGAAGAGCTGGCGGATCTAGCCCTGGCGCAACGTAACAAGGATGTGAAGCGAGAGATCTCGGTTGAGATTCCGGCCGCGGAGGTTGCGCGCGAGACTGAGGTGCAGATTCAGCGCTATCAGAAGAGTGCGCGGCTGCCGGGGTTTCGGGCTGGGCATGTGCCGGCTTCGATCATCAAGCAGCGCTTTGGCGATGGGCTGAAGAACGATGTTGCCGAGGCTTTGATCCCGAAATATTTTCGGCGGGAGGCTGAGAGGCTGGGGCTGATTCCGGTTTCGCAGCCACGGGTTACCGAACTGCATCAGCATGAGGGCGAGCCGCTGACATTTAAGGCTACGTTTGAAGTGCTGCCTGAGATTCAGGTCGAGGGCTACAAAGAACTGCGCGCCGACCATCCGGAGATTGCCGTTACCGACGACGAAGTCGAGCAGGCGCTCGCTAGTGTGCGGGAGCAGCATGCGACTTATGCGACCGTCGAGGGGCGTCCGCTGGCCGAGGGCGATTTTGCGCAGGCTTCGATGGACGGCAAGCCGAAGGATGGCAAGGATGTTGCGGACGCGAAAGTCAACCCGGTGCACATGGATGACGTGCTGATCGAGATCGGCGGCAAGAATACTGTGCCGGAATTCTCGCAGAATCTTACCGGGGCTTCTGCCGGCGATGAGCGGACTTTCGATGTGGTTTATCCCGACGACATTTCCGACAAGCGGCTCGCGGGCAAGACTTTTGTGTACACGGTGAAGGTGAACGGCATCAAGCAGAAGAGCCTGCCTGAGCTGAACGATGACTTCGCGAAAGAATTGGGCGAGTTCGCGAGTCTCGACGCGGTTCGCAAGCAGATTCGCGAAAACATGGAAGCCGAGAAGCGCCACACGGCCGAGCACGAGGCGAAAGACAAGCTGGTTGCCGAACTGGTGAAGCGCAATGATTTTGAGGTGCCGGAATCTCTGGTCGACCGGCAGATCGATGTGCGATTGGAACGTGGCCTTCGGGCTCTAGCGGCGCAGGGCATGAAGATGGAAGACTTAAAGAAGATGGACTTGCCACGGCTTCGCGCCGGCCAGCGCGAGCAGGCGGTGCAGGATGTGAAGTCATCTTTATTGCTGGAACGGGTCGCCGACCTTGAGAAAATCCAGGTGAGCGATGAAGAAGTGAACCGGGAGTTGGAAGCGCTGGCGAAGCAGTCAAAACAAACGTCGGAAGCGGTGCGCGCTCGTTTGACAGAGGATGGGGGCCTCGATAGAATCCGGATAAGAATCCGCAGTGAGAAGACCCTCGAATTTCTTTATCACCAGTCCGCGTAGAATTAAAAAGACGCGGAGCACTTTCGACCCTCCCCGAGAAGCGAACTGATATTTCGGGGCGGAGTGTGGCAGGTCCGGTGACAGGTCCGGTAAAAAATGAAGCAAAATGATCCGCAAATGATGCTGGTACCGATGGTCATCGAGCAGACTGGGCGGGGCGAACGCGCCTACGACATTTATTCCCGGCTGCTCCGCGATAACATTATTTTTATCGGCACGCCGATTGACGACAACATCGCCAACCTGGTGATTGCGCAAATGCTGTTTCTGGCGCAGGAAGATCCCGAGAAAGACATTCAGCTCTATGTCAACTCTCCGGGAGGATCGATCACGGCGGGCATGGCGATTTACGACACCATGCAATACGTGAAGAATGATGTGATGACGCTGTGCGTGGGGCAGGCGGCGTCGATGGCGGCGTTGCTGTTGGCCGCGGGCGAGCCGAAGAAGAGGCTGGCGTTGCCCAATTCGCGCATCCTTATTCATCAGCCTTCGATGGGCGGGTTGTCGGGCCAGGCTACCGATATCGACATCCACGCGCGAGAAATTCTGCGTATGCGGGAGATTACCAATCAGTTACTCTCCAAGCACAGCGGGCAGAAGCTGGATAAAGTGGAGAAGGATGTGGAGCGCGATTTCATCATGAACGCGCAGCAGGCTAAGGAATACGGAATCATAGATGACATCATCTATAAGACCGTAAAAGCGGTAGTATAGGCCTTCGCTTGCGCAGTACCGAGCACCTAGAAGCTAGCACCGAGCCAAATCACTTCGGACTGGCGACTTGATGCCCGGTACTTGGTATTAAGAGAAAAGGAGTAGAATCGAGTGAAAACCAAGTCGTCGGACGAGATTTTGCGCTGTTCGTTCTGCCACAAGTCGCAGGATGCGGTCGCCAAGCTGATCTCGTCGCCCAGCGATTATCCCCGCGCCTATATTTGCGATGAGTGCGTGGCGGTGTGCAACTCGATTCTCGAAGACGACCGCACGGCCACTCCGCAGACCACAACGCCGAATCAGTTGCCCAAGCCGCAGGAGGTCAAGACCTTCCTCGACGAATACGTCATCGGGCAGGAGCAGACGAAGAAGAAGCTGGCGGTCGCGGTCTATAACCATTACAAGCGCATCTTCATGAACCGGCAGAAGGCTGCCGGGGATGGCATTGAACTGAGTAAGTCGAATATTCTGCTCATTGGTCCGACGGGAACCGGGAAAACCTTGCTGGCGCAGACTCTGGCGCGCATGCTCGACGTACCTTTTGCCATCGTCGATGCCACGACGCTCACCGAAGCGGGATATGTGGGCGAGGATGTGGAGAATATCATCCTCAAGCTGCTGCAGGCTGCCGAGGGCGATGTGAGCCGCGCCCAGACTGGGATGATCTATATCGACGAAATCGATAAGATCGGGCGCAAGGATGAGAATCCGTCGATTACGCGCGACGTTTCCGGCGAAGGCGTGCAGCAGGCGCTGCTGAAAATTCTGGAAGGCACCATCGCCAACGTTCCGCCGCAAGGTGGACGCAAGCATCCTCATCAGGAATTCACTCCGGTCGACACCACCAACATCCTCTTTATTTGCGGCGGAGCGTTCGTGGGCCTGGAGAAAATTATCGGAAGGCGCGTCGGCAAGAAATCGCTGGGCTTCCGCGGCGGCGAAGAAGCGGATAAAGAAGATGCGGTGGTGGCACGCAAGCGCAACTTTGAGTTGCTCAGCGAAATCCAGCCGGAAGACTTGATCAGGTTTGGCCTGATTCCTGAATTCGTCGGCCGCATGCCGGTGGTCGGCATGCTTGAGGATCTGGACGAGTTCGCCCTCATCGAAATCCTCACGCGCCCGAAGAATGCCATCGTCAAGCAATACCAGCGGCTATTCGAGTTCGAAAATGTGCGCCTGAAGTTCAGCGACGATGCCCTGCGCGCCATCGCCCGCCAGGCCCTGTCCCGCAAAGTCGGCGCCCGCGGCCTGCGCATGATTCTCGAAGAGCTCATGCTCGACTTGATGTTCCACCTGCCCAGCCAGAAGAAACTAAAGGAGTTCGAGGTCACGCGCGAGATGGTGGAGAAACGCAACGCCTCTGTCGGCGCATTGGAAAAGGCCGGATAGTTAAGAGATTAAGAGATAAGCTAAGCGCTAAAACAGGAGTAGACTGTTTAGGTGTACGGTTGGCTAGCGGACCGGCGATTGTTACTCGGCTCGAAACCATTAACGCGACACCATTAGCACGGCATGCTCGAAGCATGTCATTCGGCAGAACTCGCGAAAGTCGTTTTCCGAAGTCGTTTTCCGAAGTCGTTTTCCGAAACCCAGGGAGATTGAGTGACCACATCCAAGGAAAAATTCGAAACCAAGAAGCTGCCCATGATGCCCATTCGGGATGTGGTCATCTTCCCTTTCATGATGACGCCATTCGTCGTGGGCCGCGAGTCGAGCGTGCGCGCCCTCGAAGAGGCGCTGGCCGCGGATAAGAAAATTTTCCTGGCCACCCAGCACGACGCCTCCATCGACGAGCCGAAGTCGAATGAGATCTACCAGGTGGGCACCATCGTCAATATCGTGCAGAGCCTCAAGCTGCCCGATGGAAACATTAAAGTTCTGGTCGAAGGTATTGAGCGCGGCCGGCTTCTGCAGGCCACCGATTCCGATGGTTACATGCAGGCCTCGGTGCGGGTCGCTCGCTACCCCGTGGAGATGAACGCGCAGATTGAAGCCGGAATGCAGCGCGTGACCACGCTGTTTGAGCAGTACGTGAAGCTGTGCCAGGCGCTCAATTACGAGACCATGATTTCAGCGGTTCGCATGGAAGATCCGGCCAAGCTCACCGACATCATTGCGGCCAACCTTCAGCTTTCCATCGAAGAAAAGCAGGAACTGCTTGAAATCTTTGATCCTTCCGAGCGCTTGAACCGCATCGCCGATGTGCTCGATGTCGAGATTGAAAAGCTCAATGTGGATCGCACCATCCAGTCGCGCGTGAAGCGCCAGATGGAGAAGGCGCAAAAAGAGTATTACCTCAACGAGAAGATCAAGGCCATTCAGAAGGAATTGGGCCGCGGCGAGAAGAGCGAATTCGATGAACTGAAGAAGAAGGTCGAAGCCGCCGGCATGCCGAAGGACGTGAAAGACAAGGCGCTGCAGGAACTGAAGAAGCTCGAAGCCATGCCGCCCATGTCCGCCGAGTCGACGGTGTCGCGCAACTATCTCGACTGGCTGCTGGCCGTGCCGTGGAAGAAGCGGTCGAAGGAAATCAGGAATATTTCACGCGCGGAGAAAGTTCTCAACGAAGATCATTACGGCCTGGAGAAGATTAAGGAACGCATTCTCGAATTTCTCGCCGTACGGCAACTTGTAAAAAATCCCAAGGGCTCGATCTTGTGCTTTGTCGGACCTCCGGGCGTGGGCAAAACTTCACTGGGAATGTCGATCGCCAAGGCCACGGGACGCAAGTTCGTTCGCATGTCCCTCGGTGGAGTGCGCGACGAAGCCGAAATTCGCGGCCACCGGCGTACCTACATTGGCGCGCTGCCGGGCCAGATTATTCAGATGATGAAAAAGGCCGGCACCAAGAACCCGGTCTTCATGCTCGACGAAGTCGACAAGATGTCGATGGACTTCCGCGGTGACCCATCGGCCGCGCTGCTCGAAGTGCTCGATCCCGAGCAGAATTTCATGTTCGTCGATCACTATCTTGACGTCGAATACGACCTCTCGCAGGTTTTCTTCATCGCTACCGCCAACGTGATGCACACCATCCCTGCCGCGCTGCAGGACCGCATGGAAGTGCTGCGACTGCACGGCTACACCGAGCAGGAAAAAGTTGAGATCGCCAAGCAGTTCCTGGTCAAGAAGCAAATGGCGCAGGCTGGCCTGTCGGATAAGAACATCAATTTCACCGACGAAGCCATCATGGGATTGATTCGCTCCTACACGCGCGAAGCCGGAGTTCGCAATCTCGAGCGCGAGATCGGCAACGTCTGTCGCAAGGTCGCGCGCAAGGTCGTAAAGGAAGGCGAGAGCTATACCTCCGCGGTCACCGGCGAGAATGTTACCGACTTCCTGGGCGTTATCAAGTACCGCGACACTTTGGCTCATGAAAAGAGTGAAGTGGGATTAGTCACCGGCCTGGCTTGGACCGAAGTCGGCGGCTCGATCCTCAGCACCGAAGCCACAGTGGTCGATGGCAAGGGCAAGCTTACGCTGACCGGCAAACTCGGAGACGTGATGCAGGAGTCGGCGCAGGCTGCGCTGTCTTACATCCGCTCGCGCGCGCACCGTCTCGGCCTCACTCGCGACTTCTACCGTACGCTCGATCTGCACGTGCATGTGCCTGAGGGAGCAATTCCGAAGGACGGGCCGTCGGCTGGCATCACGATTGCCACAGCAATCGCGAGCGCCCTCAGCAAGATTCCGGTGCGGCGCGACCTGGCCATGACCGGAGAAATCACGCTGCGCGGTAAAGTTCTGCCCATCGGCGGACTCAAAGAAAAACTTCTGGCCGCCCATCGCGCCGGACTTTTCGAAGTCATCCTGCCGCGCGACAACGAAAAAGACTTAGCCGAAGTTCCCGAAAATCTGCGCAACGCGATGAAGATGCACTTCGTCGATACCATGGACCAGGTGCTGCAGATTGCGCTGGAATCTCCGCTGCCCTCGCTGAGCGAAGACATAACCGCGCAGCCGATCGCGCCTCTGACCTCCGAAACCGGAGATAGCCCGGCAGCGCATCAGTAGGCTGCAGCGCCGCGCCGACCATTAACCGCGCTGTGTCATCCTGAGCGAAGCATGATTGTCCGAAGGACAATCATGCGCAGTCGAAGGATCCCTCTTCATCCGATGCCCCCAAAGGCCCCTCAGGGAGTTCTCACCGTGCGATCTGGTTTTACGGTGGAAACTCCCTGAGAGGCCGCCACATCAGCTTTTATGGGGTCCTTCGACTTCGTGGCCGTTCGCTATCGCGCACGGCCGCTCCGCTCAGGATGACAATTCTGAGTGAGCCTGCCTCGTCCCGGTTTCCCGCGAAGCGTTACAATAGAGGCACTTACGATGTCCACATCCAATCAAAGTCAGATTGCTTTTGAAAACGGGATCGAGCGGCCTTCCGAAGAAGCTCAGACTCGAACTACCGGAATCCTGCCTTCGCAGGACATCGCCAATTTAATCGCGCTCGGAAACATCATCGCCTCACCGGCAATTAATCCGGATCACATCCAGCCTGCAAGCCTCGACTTGCGCCTCGGTGACATGGCGCATCGCGTGCGCGCGAGTTTTCTGCCGGGGCCCAATAGCACGGTTGAAGCAAAAATCAAAGAACTCCGGATGACGCGCGTCGATCTGACTGGCGCTCCCGTCTTCGAAAAAGATTGCGTCTACATCATTCCCCTGGTGGAGGAACTGAACCTGCCGGAAAATATTTCCGGCAACGCCAATCCGAAAAGCACCACTGGACGCCTCGATATTTTCACGCGCCTGATCACAGATTACGGCACCGAGTTCGACCGTGTGCCGCCGGGATACAAGGGCAAACTCTACGCCGAAGTTGTTTCCCGCACATTTACCGTTGCCTTGCGGGCGGGGATGCGGCTGAGCCAGTTGCGCTTTGTGCAGGGCAATCCGCGATCGAGCGACAGCGCGATCCGAGGACTGGATCGCGAAGAGCCGCTTGTCTACGAGGAAGACAGTCCAAGCAAGGCGCGTGTGGAGCGCGGGCTGAGAATCACGATCAATCTGGAAGGCGCGGCAGGCGAGATTATCGCCTACAAGGCGAAGCGCTATGCTCCCGCCATTGAACTGGACAAAATTAATTTCTATGCGACGGAGGAGTTCTGGGAAGTTCGTCATCAGAACGCGAATAAGAGTCTGATCCTCGAACCTGGCGACTTCTATATACTCGCGTCCAAAGAGAGAGTGAGCGTTCCTCCCGAGTTTGCGGCAGAGATGGTGCCTTTCGATCCGTCAGACGGCGAGTTCCGCATTCACTACGCCGGCTTCTTCGATCCCGGCTTCGGTTATGGTTCGAACGACATCAAGGGAACGCCAGCGGTGCTCGAAGTTCGAGCCCATGAAGTTCCATTTCTCATGGAGCACGGCCAGCTCGTAGGCCGGCTGAACTATATGCCGCTCTTGTCGCGGCCGCACAAGATCTACGGAACGAATATCGGATCGTCGTATCAGCATCAGGCGCTCACATTGAGCAAGCAGTTCCGTAAGAGTTGATTTTCAGCATTTCTCCAGCTTGCCAATCTCCACCGCCGCATTGCACACTGAACCATGGCAACTGAGAACTGGAATATGAGAACTGAGAACTGCGCATGAGGGTCTTGTCACGATTTCTTGCGGCGGCCACCGATGCTGCGCACTTCCCTGCTCCCAGCTTGCCTGAGGTTGCATTCCTCGGCCGCTCGAACGTCGGCAAATCCAGCGTGATCAACACGCTGATCGGCGACAAGGTCGCCCGCACAAGCTCCACACCGGGGCGCACCCGCAGCATCAACTTCTTCGAAGTGCGCTGGCCCGGAAAGCCGCGTCCAGAAGTCATCTTCGCCGACCTGCCGGGCTACGGCTACGCCAAACTTTCGCGCGAGATTTCGCAGGAGTGGCCCAAGTTCATCGAGCCTTACCTGAATGAGCGTCCCACGCTGGTCCTGTGTGTTGCGCTTGTCGACGTGAACGTTCCGGCCCAGGACAGCGACCGCCAACTCTTAGACTTTCTTAATGCCTCAGGACGCGACTTCCTTCTGATCGCAACCAAGAGCGACCGGCTCTCGAACAATCAACTGCGCAGCGCGCTCAAAGGCCTGGAACAGGCCTATCCAACTGCGCCGGTAATCCCCTTCTCGGCAAAAACCGGAGCGGGCCGGGACGAAGTGTGGAACAAAATCCGGCAATCTGCGGCGAAGCTCCCGGCGACCGAATTCCAATCCTGAACTTTTCCTGCTACGGGAAAGGCTTGTCCCGTTCGCCGCAAACCATCTTCACTTCCACTAAGTGTCCCGCGCGAAAGCTCCGTAGAGTAACAGAGCAGCTTGCAAGCGTCAGGGCGCGATGGGAAAGAAATAATCCACGGTTATGCCATTCGAGGGAACCAGCGACGGTGCGGCCTATCTATCCTCTTTGAAGAAATCAGGCCCACCCCAGGCTGCCGGTGCGGCAACGCCGCGCGCGCCCGACCTGCCACACACGGCCGAAACTCAACCGGGAGGCACTGCCCTATCCAGTTTCTCAATCGCCTCCAAGCGAGACAAGCGCAGAACTCCGCGTTACAAATGCAAAGGCAGCGCTCGTATACAGGAGAGCAGCAATGAGGTGGCGACCTGGGCGACATTCACCGACATCAGCCTGCACGGATGCTACATAGAGACTCCCGCGCCCTATGGGGTTGAGAGCTTCATCAGTCTGAAACTTGAGGTCGACGGTCTTCGGGTCGAGGCTGCGGGAGAGGTTCGCACGTCGTTTCCTGGTGTCGGCATGGGAGTATTTTTCACGCGCATGTCGGAACCGGATCGCGCACGCTTGCGCGCACTAGTCAAGTCATTCTCGCAGGCCTCCGTCGCCATTGGCGCGGCGCGCACTCAGTCGAGTCCGAAGCCGGATGCTTCCCGCGCGATTACAAATCCACACGCAGTTTTACAGGCCCTGGTGACTTTTTTCGAGGACCGTCAGACCCTGGGCCGGGAAGAATTTCTGAGTATCCTGCGAAAGAACCGTTAGCTGTTCGCAGTCTCGACTTCCTGCGGTTCGGTCGCATCACGCTTGCGAGCCGGAGTTTCTTCCAAGCATAAGACAAACCATTCGCCCCATGGTAAACCTCCGTTTTTCTACGCAGAAGCCAGCTTGCTCGACAAGGGAACGCAAAGCGTCAGGGCTCGCCGCCCGTACACCGTGAAACAGCCGGCTGACCCAGCCCGGAACAGTAATGTCTGCAAGGCACAGGCACCCGCCGGGGCGCAGCACACGCGCGGTCTCACGCACTCCTTGCAGGCGCTCTTTCCAGTGATGAAGCGATAGGCAGCTCAGTACCACGTCTACAGAAGCATCGGGCAAGGGCAATGCCTCAGCGACCGCGGCCTCCATCGTAGCGTTGGGAATGCGCTTACGAGCGACCTCGATCATTCCCGGCGCCGGATCCACGCCCACAAGGCTCGCGTCTGGCCAAAGCGCGGCAGCTTTCTCCAGCAATCTCCCCGTGCCGCATCCTACATCGAGAATGGCGACAGGCGCCCCATCCCGATTCTCACGCACCGTCTGTAGCATGAGTTCATGAATGCGGTCTACGTAGCGCTGCCCCCAAAATGCATCGTAAGTGGGCGCCCAACGGTCGAAGCGTTCGACATCATTCGAACGGCCGTGCTGCATTTCCATCATTTGATCCTCGCCCCGTTACCTTCGTTTCTCGGCTTGTGCTGCCGCTTGCTCCAAACCACTCTCGTGAGTGGTTATGATGACAGTATATGGCCGTTTACCTTATCACCGGCATTGCCGGGTTTATCGGATCGTCTCTTGCGCGGGAACTCTTACGGCGCGGCGAGCAGGTTCGCGGAGTAGACAATTTTTCTACTGGCAAACGGGAAAACCTGACGCAGATCCTCGGGCGCATCGACTTTCGCGAAGCCGACATCCTCGATCTTGACGCCATGAAATCGGCGAGCACCGGAGTCGACTATGTGTTGCATCAGGCGGCGATTCCATCCGTGCCTAAGTCGGTCCTCGATCCGATCGGAAGCAACCGCGCGAATGTCGATGGCACGGTGAACGTGCTCGTCGCCGCGCGCGATGCCAAAGTGAAACGCGTGATCTACGCTGCGTCGTCGTCTGCCTACGGCGATACGCCCACCTTGCCCAAACACGAGCGCATGACTCCAGATCCGATTTCTCCATACGCGGTCGCCAAGCTGGCGAGCGAACATTACCTCACATCGTTCTACCGCTGCTATGGACTGGAGACGGTGGCTCTGCGCTACTTTAATATCTTCGGTCCGCGGCAAGATCCGTCATCCCCTTACTCGGGAGTGCTGGCAAAATTTATCACGCAGATGCTGGCTGGCCAGCAGCCCACGATTTTTGGCGACGGGGAGCAGAGCCGCGATTTCACTTACATCGACAACGCGGTCGAAGCCAACCTGCTGGCCTGCAAGGCTCCGGCAGAGCAAGTCGCGGGAAATGTATTCAATGTGGCGACCGGGCGGCGCGTTACGCTCAATGAAACTTTCAAACTCCTGCAGACACTCACGTCGTACACCGGTTCTCCCATCTACGGCGCGGAACGCGGCGGCGACATCAAGCACTCGCTGGCCGACATCTCCGCCGCAGAAAAACATCTAGGATACAAGCCCAAAGTAAATTTCGAAGACGGACTGGAGCAGACGGTCGACTGGTATCGCAGCCGGTAGAAGCGGGCTTCGGGCTTCGGGCTTCGGGCTTCGGGCTTCGGGCTTCGGGCTTCGAAGGCTGCGCTGCCTCCACTTAGCAGTCAAGTACAAAGCCCGGCTCACCTCAAAGGATGGCTGCGCACAATTGCCGAACTCTTCTCAGCACACTCGAAGCCCGAAGCCCGCTCTACCGATTACGTTAGTGATCTACGTCGAGATTACCTCCGCCTATAGAGTGAACGCATGACACTTTCATCGATGGTAGTTTCGCGTGACTGGCAGGAAGTCAGCGTTCTGGAATGCATTCTCGGCGGGCTGCACATGGACGTTGCCGTCGAGAGCGAACCGCATCGTGCTCTTGAACGTCTCACAAAAACAAAAGTTGACGCGCTCATCGTTGACTGCGACCTGAATGGCACGGGTCAGTTCTTTCGCGAACTGCAAAAGGAAGCTCCGCGCGCCAGCACCGTGCCTCTGGTAATCATGGGCAGCCCGCAAGCCAAACCTGATATGGAGGGAACCGGCGCGATGTTCGCCTTCGACAAGCCGATCTCCGTCGAGCAAGCCGTACGCACGCTCTCCGCGGCGCGCAACATGATTCTTGACGGACGCTTGCGCTATCACCGCGCCGGACTCGATGTGCCCGTAACGCTGACCGGCCGCAGTCAGAAGCGCGCCGAAGGCCAACTCATCAATCTAAGCCAGGGCGGCCTGCAAGTCCGCGTCGAAGATGGATTCGATGCCAGCGAAGCCTCGCGTATCGCTTTTGAATTGCCCGGAACAAAGAGCGGTGTGAAGGCCGAGGTGCAAGTGGCATGGTCTGACAGACAGGGAAACGTTGGCCTCCACTTCGTGAAGATGACTCCGGAAACGAAGAACACGCTGAGGCTCTGGCTGGCGCAACAGTATTTCGCGAACTAGAAGAAGCGGTCCTCAGTGACAGGAGCTTCACTCTTGCATTAATAGTTGCCTAACTTTGGGATAAGACCCAAGATCTGGCCTACAGTTACTTATTCGATTCCCGCCCATCGCATGTGACATATTAATCACGAAACAACAAACTAAAATGTAAAGCGATTCAATCTCTATCCTTGAGATAGGGTCATCTTGTTTGAATTTAGCAAGGTCTTCCGCAAGCGAGGCGGGCAAGGCGGCCTCACTTTCATTTAGGAGAGGTTATGAAGGAGTTTTTTGTTCTGGTTGTTCTTGTGAACTTCTTGTCGCTCCCGTTGTTGGCGCAAGATAAAGTGGAAGTGTTCGGTGGTTATCAGTACTTACACACTGGCAATATCACGGTGGACGGCCAGACTGACCCGAATAGTAGTCAAGGCTTCAATGGTTGGAACGCCTCCGCCACTTTCTACTTCAGCAAATACCTTGGAGTGACGGGGGATTTCGGGGGCGCCTACGCAAGCATCGAGGGCGTTTTGGGCCACGTTTACACCTACACCGGCGGCCCTGTCCTTTCCTTCCGTAAGGGCAAAATAAACCCATTCGTCCATTTGCTGGTAGGAGCAGTTGACCTCGGTGCCTCCGAGGATGGGGTTTCCGCTTCCCGGACCGGCCTCACCGCGATGTTTGGCGGGGGCGTGGACTTCAAAGTTCGTAAGTCCATCTCAGTTCGCCCCATTGATGTGGATTGGCTTTACTATCATTTCGGACCTACCCCGGCCCTCGGAGAAGCTCCTCCGCTTAGCCAAATCAATAATGTGAGAATAACGACGGGTGCCGTGTTTCGCTTCTAGGCTTGAAACTTCTAACATTTCAGTTAACAGCGGGCTGCCTGAAGCCGCCGCGCTTCAAGCAGCGCCGCGCAGTTCGGGCGCGATCTAGGCGCTGTGAGTGTAATGGAAGCGGTCTGCGGCTGCTTTTTCTTTTTCTTCTTCTTCAACGCTAGCCGCCGCGAGCGCCAGACGCACCCCCAAGCTTGACCCTCCAAACATCCTAAACAAACCCCAATAGGCCGTAGCCACAAAACCCGCCGCCGCAAAACCTGTTCCCACCGCAAGTGGCCAAGGCGGAAGTTCCTTTGCAATCGAAAGAAAAATCAAAGTAAATAAAAGCACGCCCGCCGTCACCACCAGACCATCCACTACCCATGACAAAGTACGGCCCGAGAGTGGCCGCGAGAGCCAGCTAAGTTTTTCAGAAGGTTCGACTGCCAGATCCGCAATGTTTTCCTCGCGGTCAAGATGAAGCAATCCGTCGTGCATCCCCGCAAACCCTGCACCCAGCGGAATCGCCTGCAGCGGTGCAGCCGGCGCACTCACTCCATGCATTTCCTCCTGAACGTGTTCGTAGCCCGGGCGATCGCCTCGCGCAATCGGAACCACCGAAGCCGCAAACACCGAGTGCGGCTGCGCAGCATCAAGCACAACCGCATCCAGAAGATTAGAAAAAATCCACTCATCAATCTGCCGACGCACTTCCTTCGGCAACTCCACAAAGCGAATTCCACACCGTCCCGAGGAGTGGGCCCAGCTGACCTCGCCACTAGCATCCACGCGCAAGCGAGGAAATCTCAACTCAAAGCGAAGCCGCACCCGCTGCTCCGGCCGCAGCGCTCCGACCGCTTGCACGGCCACGCCATCGTGATTCAGGTTGCGGATAATGCCGCCATTGGCAGCATCGAGGGTGACATACGTCAACGTGCTCATCTCATGCCGGTAGTGAGCGCGCGCTTGCCGCGCGGGAATATCAACTGACTGCATACTCTCCCCAGGAATTTTCGGACAGGGCGCCTAACTAAATTCTAGTCTTGATCAAATTCAAGTTTCGTGCGAAAGCGCACCGGCATTAACTGGAATGGTTCGCGGCCACGCAAGCTCAGCAAGAGTCGGCGATCAGGACTCCTGTTTCGCCCCCAGCAAAGCGTCGCGCACTGGCCGATCCGAAGCCAGCACAACCTTCACCACTTCAAACACGATCGCCGTAGCATAAGTTGCGGCGATCCATACTTCCTCGGCCACCCCAGGCATCTTTTCCGATTTTCGTAAACAAATGGCGAAAAGTGACGGGGGGGGGGGCGAAGAATTCGCGCCAGGCAGAGTTATCTCGGGCTAGTCCCGCTAATTCAACCAGATAGCCAGACCCAAGCGGAGCAACCTGTTCGTTTTTCGTAACGGAATCAAAAAAGTTTGTCGCGTTTGGGCCAAGTTGCGGCAAAATACTGCTGGGCCGAACCTACCGAGCACTGATACCAGGAAAATTTTGATTAAGGGGTTTATCGCGATGCGATATCTAGCTGCGATATGCGCGCTGATTGCTTCTATTTCGGGAGCGACGGCTGCCGAAATGACGCACGAAGAGGCCATGGTCAGAACTGCCTACGCCAAGTTCGCCTACCTCTCGGAACAGCGGGTCGTCGGCGACCTAGCGATAGAGGGCACTAACACGAAAGTACCGGTGGCCAAAGATGGCGTCGGCCTGACCCCTGACCAGCGTCTGGCCGCTGCGCAAGTCACCTTTACGCTGAGCAACTTTGTAGTCGGGGACATGCGCGACATCCTCAATCGTAAAGCTGTGGACTTTATTTCGCCCCCCATGGAAGAGATGCTCACAACCAACGGCGAAGAAGGCTTTAGTTATTCGGAAGGGGCACTAGAGGCTCCTTGGATCTGCCTTGAGGTCCAGTGGAGCCCAGGTCGCGTGGTGCCACCTGAATTGTTGGAGATCAAGCTCGACGACCTATATCAGCTCGAATGGCACCAGCACCGCCCGGAAGCCCTGTGGCAGCGCTACGCTTCCTACACGGTCACGGTGAACTACCAGGGGAAGAGCCGCGGCCCATATAAGGCCCTGTTTATCTTCGGCCACGACGCCAAGGGGAATGAGGTCATTGAGCCCGAAGACGCGACTACTAACGGACTCGTTTTGGCCCTGCGCGATCACCCATTTCCTGATGCGTTTGTGCTCACCCGTCTGCGGAACAATCCAGTAGTGGCCACTTGGGTAGGAGCGAAGCAAATGTCAAACGAGAGTTGCTCCGCCGGGCTGCATGATGTTTGTTGTGACCTCGCGCAGCTGAAATGCGGCCCGGGACGGGCTGACGTGTCAAACGGACTCGCCAAGCCACTGCCCCAATGATTAGGCACTAGGGCCCGGAAAGGGAAGCCGAGAATCGGAAAACTTCCCCAGGAGAGATTTCCTATGCGGCAAAAGATGTTAGCGCTGATCGTCGTTTGCCTTGGCGCGAGCGGCGCGGCGGGACAGACCTACACCCAATGCTCCGACTACAACACCATCACTACGGACTATTTCGATCCCGCGCCCGGTACGGTAAACCATGGGTCGGGAGCACACATCGCGGCCGGGTCGATGCAATTCACCTGCACCTATACAAGCGTAGGCCTTCCCAGCTGCGCTACTCAATGTACCGGGGTTCCTGCTATTACCGAGACGGAAACAGGAATCATCGTCAACCTGGCATACTCGCATAACGACGGCACAAACAGCGCCGGCGGCCAAGCCACCGCTCCGAACGGGGGCGTGAGCGAAACGTGCGGCGCCACCGTGGCCGCAACGGTAACAGCGTGTCTTCTGAGCTGCGCGGCCTCGATTGGCATCTCGGTCGGCGCAAGTGGAGTCGGCGCATCCATCAGCTTCCCTCCGAGCCAGATTTACGCGGTGGCGCCGCTGCCCACTCAGGTGACGTGCGCTAACGAGCCCGACCCTACCTACGGCGGCGGCGAAGGTCGCGGCGGTGGCACCTGCGGCGACATTGCGCCCAACGATCTATGCGACGACTGCGGATGCGGCTGCGACCCCGGCGGTTGCGGCTACGGATCGCCCATCATTGTTGACACCACCGGACACGGCTTCCACCTGACATCGCTGCCAGACGGAGTGATGTTCGACATCGCGGGCGACGGCCATCCGGTGAAAATCGCGTGGACCGCGGCTAATTCCGGCAACGCGTTCCTGGCGCTCGACCTCAATCACAACGGCAAGATCGACAGCGGCAGAGAACTCTTCGGAAACTTCACCCCGCAAGTTAAATCCGCGAGCCCGAACGGTTACCTTGCGCTGGCGGAGTACGACAAGCCGGTAAACGGCGGCAATGGCGATGGCATCATTGACAGCCGGGACGCAATCTTCTCGAAGCTTCTGCTGTGGGTTGACGAAAACCACGACGGCATTTCGCAACCGAACGAGTTGCATGCGCTGACAGAGTTGGGTGTGTACTCGATCAGCCTCCATTACCGCGACGACCGCAGCCTGTTCGACCAATACGGCAACTGGTTCCACTACCAAGGCGCGCTGAATCCCGATCCGCTCGACGGCGAATCGAAGGACGGTCGTCTTACTTATGACGTATTCTTTCAAGTGGACTGGTCGGATACAACCGGTTCGCACAAAGTCACCACGAACCATCCAAGCCCTTCCCTGGAAAAACGCATCGAAGCCATAGATCGGCGATTGGACTGAGAACATCATCGCGCAAGAGGCACACGAACAACATTCGGCAAGCTGTTTCCCTAAGATTCGTCCTGCGCCCCGAATAGCGCGTGCCGCACAGATCGTTCCGATGTCAGCAAAGTCTTCACCACCTCGAACATAATCGCCGTGGCGTAGGTTACCGCAATCCACACAAAGACTTCTTCGATCGGCAGGCCCGCCCACGCTCCTATAAAAAGACCAATCATCTGGCCGTGCCGAAAGTTCCACCAGTTGTAAGGGACGGCCAGAGTCGCCTCCCAAAGCAGGCTGACCAGCACGATAAAGAAAAGAGTGAGGCTAAGGGCTCGCCAGTTGATGAACCGCTTCGCCACTGGAAAGAAAAACACGGCTGGAAGCAGGCCCCCAACAATGAGAACCGTAAAGTAACCCGGAAAGCCACTCTGGTCTGCCGGCAGCGCGCAATGCTTCTTGTAAAACCATGCAGCCCCAATCAAGACCACGGCAAGGGCCAGCGAGGTGGGATGAAATTGCAGTAGCCGGCTCATCTTTCTAGCTTCGCCAGGATAGTCGGACACGTTGTAGGCAACCACCCAGAACTCCCCCAGCCAAATATAGAGAAGTAGAATCGCGAGAAAGCCGGTCGCGTAGAAAACGTACTCCTCGACAGGAACCCACGGGCCGAACGCCGGAGCGAGAATGCCCAAAGTCGCTCCAGCATTCGGATATTTGAAGAACCACTGCGCGAAAACGACATCCAGCAAACATCCTAACGGCACGAGGATTGCGATGGTCCACCCAAACGCACGCTTCGGAATTTTCAATTCTTCGCTCGGCAACAACCACAAAGCAATCACGACAACCGGGACGATAAACAGCAGCAGGCTCCAAGTGTACCCATAAGGCGTGGGGTTCTGGCTGGTAGGCACAAGCGCAGCCGGAGACCGAACGCTATGCAAAGTGAAGGCAGCAGGAATCACGATCATCGCCAGCATAGCGATGACAATCACAGCGCAGATCGTGGGACTGGGCAATCCGTGAGAGCGAGGCGCGGTCATAATCGACCTCCGGTTGCAAGCACAATTTCGAAGCGGCAAGGATTGTACACCGGAGAAGACAGTGGTCAGTGGTCAGAAAAGCCGAAAGGCCCATACGAACCTCAGATCATGCGGACCACGGATCACTGACATCGCTGACCACTGCTTACTAAAGTTCATGGCCGAAAGGACAGTCCAGAGTCATTGCAACTGCGGCGAAACGCCGCTAACTTACTGTTAAGGCCAGCCAAAACCTTGTTGCCGGCGGTTCCCAATCCGGATGCGTAGTCGAACAACACGCAACTACGCAAACTAGTTAATTGACAGGCTTTGGCCGGGTGGCCACACTCGCAATAAGGAGATTTTTTGGGCGCAAGAATCTAAATGGCGACAACTCCGACAAAACCGGCAATCGATGTTGGCGCAGGCCTGAGCACTGCGCGAGTGCCGTCGTGGCCAGTGGATCGAAGTGCCTTCGCTCTGAGCCAAACTATTTCATTTGATACTTCTTTGCCCGAGATGGTTTCTGATGACGCTCGCGACCATCAACCCTCGCGACGCGATGCGCTTCAAGCGCTTCTTGCATTCTCTGCCCTGCATCAACAGGTTCGCCGGCGTCGCGCATTAGCCTCGGCCAGCAACGGATTCGAAACAACTCTCCACGCTAGCGAGTTCGAAGTGCAAGAGCAATTCGTTCTCGATGAAGTACTGCAGTTAGTAGCTGAACGAGCCATCGCAATTACCGGAGCTGATGGACTTGGAATCGCCTTAGCGGAAAATAACGAAATTGTTTTGCGCGCTTCCGCGGGCGCGATCAAGCCCGATGTTGGCCAGCGCATTCAGCGCGACTCAGCCTTCTCCGGAGCATGTTTTCGCACCGCGCAAATTATCCGCTGCGACGATACCGAAACTGACGAACGCGTCAATCTGTACGCATGCCGCCAACTCGGCGCTCGTTCCATGGTTGCGGTCCCGCTGTGCGGACGTCGGCGCGTGATCGGATTGCTGGAAGCATTTTCCGCCGAACCATTTGGATTCAACGACAGCGACGTGAGCAGTCTGGGACTGCTCGCGGAACTGATTCTCGGCGCTCTCAAGCCCGAAGACGAAGAGCGCTTTGCAGAATCTGCGCAGAAGGCTGAGGCGGAATTGTCTGCTCCTGCGATTGCTGCGCAAGGTATTCTGCCGCTCGAGACAACTTCCCCAGAGAAACTCGTCGCTGAAACGTCAGTCTCGATCATTGCTTCAACAGTGGAAAAGCCAGAGCTGTTTTCTCCGCCAATCACTGAGTTAGCAGCCGAACCTGCGCTTCCGGCCGAAGACGCGATCATCCCTGAAACCGCGTCAGCACCTGAAGTTTCCGCGAATCATCATCCCGGAATCGTGCTGGTGCTGGTGCTCGTTGTGGTCTGCTCGCTGCTTGCTGGTGGACTTTGGTGGAAGCTGAAAACTGCGCAGCTCAGCAAAATGGTAATCCAGCCTGAGCAGAAGATGACGAGACCAGTTTCCGCGACGAAGCAACAATTACCTTCGACCGCAACATCTTCGGTTACTCCATCTACAATCGTTCCGTCCTCGATCGCTCCGTCTTCGACGGATTCGTCGACTGCTAATCTGGATGCTCAAGCGAATTTAGCGGGCGACGCAAGCGTTACGCCGCAGGAGCGGTCGAAGATGCCGCGCATCACGGGAATTCGGCATTGGTCTTCCGCCGATTCGAGTACGGTTGTGCTTGACCTGGAAGATCAGGTGCAATACGAGGCTCATCGTCTCGCATCTCCGGATCGCATCTATTTCGATCTGCACGATACTTCGCTCGCTCCTGAAATTGCGGGCAAAGCCATTGACATCGGCGACGCGCTGCTGTCGCGGGTTCGCTTGTCGCAACCGGTTTCTGGTTTAACGCGTGTCGTGCTCGAGACGAAAGGCAAACCGACTTTTTCCGTTAGCCTGGAACCGAACCCTTATCGCCTGGTTGTGCAAGTGCGAAAGCTTGGCGTCGAACCCAAAGCTGAAGTGAATCTTTTTCCCGGGGCCGCGACCGCTGGACAACAGAAGCTGGCCATCGTCGTTCCTCCTCCGACGCGCGACGACTTGCAACTGCGGGCGCATGTTCCGAAGATGCGCATCGTCGTCGACGCTGGCCACGGCGGCTGGGATCTCGGAACCGTCGGCCGCCGTGGCTTGCTCGAAAAAGACGTTGTGCTCGAAATCGCCCAGCGACTCGGCAAGCTGCTTGAAAGCCGTCTTGGCGCCGACGTGATTCTCACACGCGACGGCGACAATTACATTCCGCTCGACGAACGGGCTGGAATGGCGAACCAGTCGCAGGCCGATTTGTTTGTTTCCGTTCATGCGAACTATAGCGACTTGCCATCGGCTCGCGGCGTCGAGACCTATTACACGAACTTCTTTACCGCTCCGAATGCCAAAGACAAAGACGTTGAGAGTCGCGATTCAGAACACGCTAAGAACGCTGGTACAGCAACGCTCTCGGCGGCCGAACTGCACGACAAGATCGAGCAATCGCGGCGGCTTGCGGCCAGCGTACAGCGGTCGCTGTACGGGACTTTGTCGGCGCAAAATCCCGGACTGCGCGATCGCGGCGTGAAAGAAGCGTCTTATGTCGTGCTCACGGAAACTTCCATGCCAGGAATTCTGGCGGAGGTTTCTTTCGTGAGCAGTCCTGCCGACGAGCTCAAGCTGCGCAGCGACGGTTACCGCGAGCAGATCGCTGAAGCGCTGTACAAGGGCATCGCGCGGTATGCGGCTGCTTCGCGTGGGGTTAAGGTCGCTGCGAGGTAGCTTCTAGCTTCTAGCTTCTGGTTTCCGGCCTCCGGTACCTTCCTCCTGAATTCCGCGTTGCCTTCTAGCCGGGCTTTACTACCGCCTCTCTTCCGTTCTTTTGGAGCCAGTTTCGGACTACGCCTTCTACTTGCATTCGCGTTTCCTGGAGGGTCAGCGGTTTTACTGTTGATGGGGCTCTGCGGGCTGGCGCTGACTGCGCCGACCTTGCGGCTACGGGCGCTTGCTTTTCGGCTTCGTCTTCTATTTCGTTCTCTGTTTCATCTTCTATTACGTCTTCTGTTTCGTCCTCCGCTTCTTCGTCTTCTTCTTCGCCGGGCTCCTGGAAATCGTCTTCGTTCCACTGCGAGTCGCCTAGACTGGTGCACTGGACGCTACTGCGCTGGATCACCACCTTGGTGGGATCTCGGACTTCGAAGTTCGCCTGGCGCAGGTTGACGCTGGCGGTTTGCAGAGCGTAGAGCATCAGGCCGGCGGTGCGGTGGTCGAGGCGCCCGGAGCCTAGCATTTGAATCGTCTTCATCAGCGCCACCTGCACCGAGTTCGCGTCTTCGAGCAGCGGCAGATCGAACCGGCGTTGCGTCGACATGTCTTTGGCGATCTTCGCCCGCTCGCGGCGGATGCGCTCGTGAAAAAAGCACTGCCGCCGGCGATGCAGTGCGGGCGAACCGCACTGCGTCCCGTTCATCTTGATGTGCTGACATCTTGGAACATTTCCCATTGCCATATTTTTTTCTCTCAATTCTCTGGTCTGGTTTGCCGGAATGATGGTTGCGGGTACCCCTCCCCACCCCCCTCGATATCTGGAATCATGGGGTTAGAGTCGATTTGCCCCGCAAAATCTAGGCGGCAAAGAAGTTAGATATTAAAATCTTGGAAACAAATGACTTAGGGAACTTAGGAAGCGGTTCCAAAGTCATTTTCGCGCTTCGATCAGAATTTCAGAGAAAGTGGTAGGACCACAAGGTCAGATGTCACACGATTTGACGATTTTCCTGTGGAAGGCTGTGGAAAAGTCGCGGGTCCCGAATTGCGAGGGATATTCATTGGACATTCGGGATTTCCGACCTACAATGGTTTTTATGGAAATTTCTTTAGCGCCTGAGGTTGAGACGAGGCTCAGCAGGATCGCTTCGGAGGCAGGTAAGGCCCCGAGTGAGGTTGTGCAGGAACTTGTCGCAGATTATTTGGACCATGACGAATGGTTCAGGCGGGAAGTGCAAAAAGGGTTGGCTTCTCTGGATAGCGGCAAGTTTGTGTCGCATGAGGAAGTGGGCCGGCGGATTGAGCGCATCCTCAGGCCTTGATTGAAGTTCGGTGGTCTCCAGAAGCCTCAGCCGATTTCGCGGCGATTGTGGAGTATATCCGCAAGCAGAATCCCTCAGCAGCCGACCGAGTTGCCAATAAAATCTATGATGGGGTTGTGTCGCTGGCGTCGTTCCCGAGGCAGGGACGACCCGGCAGGACAAAGGGCACTCGTGAGTTGGTGTTCTCGCTCTTCCGTATATTGCTGTGTACCGAGTTAAGGACGAAGCGGTGGAGATTGCGAGAGTGTTGCATGGGTCGCAGCGGTGGCCGTGAGTTATCGACTGGAGCGCGTTAGAAGGGGTATCTTCGATTCCGTTACCGAGTGGCATCTGTTCTTCGGCTGCTTTTCTGGATTTCGGGGCCGGCCGCGCTAGTGATGTCTTCGTTCCTGCGCAGAACTCATTGGTGCCGCACGCGAGTTGCATGGGTCCTTCGTCGGGCGAAGTGCGCCCTCCTCAGGATGACAACGCTTTTTAGGTGCCCTTCAGCGTGGCTGTGCCGTACCTTGCGGACCGGGTTTGGGTGGGGTGGGCTGCGTCTTTCTTGCTGGCCGCGGTGCTGCACGCTTTGATCCTGCGAAATTCACAGTTGGACACGAAGTCGGAACCCCGTAGTTCTTTGCTGGAAACTCCTTTCGGCGTTTGTGGTCGTGCATGATGGCACGGGGTCCTTCGTCGGGCACAGTGCGCCCTCCTCTGGATGACAATTTTGTTTTGGCTGCTCTTCAGTGTGGATGTGCCGTCCCTCCGGGACTTGGTTCCCTTTTGTTGGGCTTACCCCGGACTTACGTCCGGGGCTGTAATATGTCGCCCCTTCGGGGCTGGGGACCGGTGGTCCGATTCCGTATCTTTATCCCAGAGGACTTAGTGGAACTTCGTTTCCCGCTGGGATGCTGCCGTATTTTTGGAGCCAGAGTAGTTCTTCGCGGACTTTTATTTTTCCATGCCAGGGATTTTTGTCGAGGCTGTGGCCTTCGCCGGGGAAGATCAGTAGCTTGTTTGGAATGCCTAGCGAATAGAGGGCGTGCTCCAGGAGATAGTCTTCCATCACTGCTACTCGGATGTCGTTGGCGCCGGCTACCATGTGGGTGGGCGTGCGGACTTTGTTGATTTGGAAGATGGCGGCTTCGTCGTGGTAGCGCTGCTGGGCTTCCCAGGGACGGCCTCCGAGGAAGTAGGCGTCGTCCATGGTGGTGTCGTCGTTGCCCCAGTTGCCGATGTGCTCGACTGCGCCTGCTCCGGTGACGGCGGCTTTGAAGCGCGTGGTTTGGGTGATGAGCCAGTTGGTCATGTAGCCTCCGTAGCTGTAGCCGCCGATGGTTAGATGGTCGGGATCGGCTATGCCTTCTTTGATCAGGGCGTCGATGCCTTCGAGAATATCTTTGCCGGGGCGGGAGACGATTTGCGGAACGAGCTGCTGGAGGAATTTGTCGCCGTATCCTGTGGAGCCGCGGTAGTTGGGCTCGAAGACCAGCCATCCGTTGGTGGCGGCTAGGGCGGACCATTGATACCAGTCGGCTGCGAAGTGGTTGCCGTCGGCGTCGGCGGGACCTCCGTGAATGAAGGTGAAGAGCGGGAGATTTTTGGCTTCGAATTTGTTTGGAGGATAGATGAGCATGCCTTCGATTGTGGTGCCGTCGTCGGCCTTCCAGCGGTAGGGTTTGCCTTGCGGGAGTTCGCGCTCAGTGAAGAGTTTGTTGAAGGACGTGATGGGGCGGGCTTCGGAGAGTTTGTCGGGACTGTCGGCTAGATAAATTTCGGCGGGCTTTTGCAACGAGGAATAGACGAAGGCGATGCGAATGGAGTGATGGGCTGCGGATATTGTTTCGTAGGTGCCTTGCCAGGTGTTGAGTTTGTGCAGTTGCTGGCCGGGTTGGGTTATGGAGTACATGGGGACTTCGGTGCCGATGCGGGCTGAGGTTAGGATTTGGTCGGCGGTTACGGCGTAGTGGTCGACTGGTCCGATGAAGTCTTTGGCCCATTGGGTGATGGTGGAGGTTGCGGGGTTTTCTGTGTCAACCCAGTAGAGGTGCGGCTGTATGTCGCGGTAGGGGCCGGTTACGTCCCCTACTTCTACGGTGAAGAAAATGTGGCGGCTGTCATTGGCCCAGCGGAGTTTTTGTTCCAGGGCTTGGTTGTGGGTTAGTTGGCGGGGCTGCGTGGGATTGTTTGCGCTGGGCGTTGCCGGCGCGGGCTGCGGCGCTGGGTTTAGATCCAGCGCGTAGATTTCTACGTCTTCGGCTTTTTCCTGGCGCTGGTTGATGGGGGTGGTCAGGAAGGCTAGCTTGGTTCCGTCGGGAGATGTTTCGAGGGCCGAGACTCGCAGGGGTGACGTAGCTATGGGGCGTGCGCCGGGGGTGGTGTCGGATTCTTTTTCGGATTCGGATTCTTCTTTTGCAGCTTGCACGGCGTGGTTGGTTAGGGCGGTGGTGACGTCGAGGGCGAAGATGGTGTCGCCGCGTTCTGCGGTGCGATATTGCACGACGTCTTTCCATTGTTTCTTGTAGGCGTCTTTTTGCGCTTTGGTCCAGGGGTTGCGCGTGGAGAAATAAATTGTGTGCGAGTCGGCGGACCAGGAAAATGTGTGGACTTCTTCTTCGCCTTTGGTGAGCGGGATGGATTCGCCTCCGGCGGGAGAGATTAGGTAGATCTGAGCGGTTTCTCCTTTGTCGTTCTTGTCTTTATTCTTGGCTCTATTCTTGGCTTTGTCGTCGTCTGAGTCGGAATCTTTTTCCGAGGGAGGTTTGCGCTCGGAGAGGAAGGCGATCCAGCGGCCGTCTGGGGACCACTTGGGCTCGGTGTCGTGGCCGGATTGCGTTAGTTGGATTAATGCTGGGTCGGTTGGCGATGTAGTTTTGCTGGGGTCGCGGTAGAGCCAGAGGTCGGTGCGGAAGATTTTCTGGTCCCAGTCGGCGCGTTCGACCTCGATTACTACGGAGTTGCCGTCGGGGGAGATGGCTACGGCTGGATAATCGACGGAGTTGAAGAATTCGTCGAGAGTTAGCTTTGGCTTGCCCTGGGCTGACACTAGCAAGGTGCAAGTGATCACCGATAACAACAGGAAAAGTCTTGAGATTTTCATAGGAGCTTGTGGAAGTAGGGTTATACAACGGCCGATTTGTTGTAGGCAACAAAACCTTTAACACAGAGGGCACGGGGTTACAGGGAGTAAATCCAGATCATTGGGCGGGTTCGGCATTTTTTAGCGCTTCGTCCAGAGGCTGGGCGGGATCAGCGTTGCTTTGCACTAGACGCCAGCCGTCGTCGTAGTCGCGAAGGATTGTTGTCGAGCGGTAGTGGATGCTGGTGGGGTAGAGGGCGGCTCCGACTTCGTTTAGAGGAAGCCATCGCCAAGTGAATTCTACTTCGGCTGTGTTGCCCTGTTTGGCTATGCCGGTGATGGCGATCAGTTCGCGGTGCGCGGCGGGGATGCTGAAGGATTGTTTTTCTGCGTCGCCGGGTGCGATTAGACTTTGCAGCGTGTCGACGCCTGCGGGCGTTAGCATTACGTCCCAGCATGGAGGCGGGATTTCAGACGGAGGGCAGGGGGCGTTGGTGGCGGAAATCCAGCCGTGATGCTGGAGGGCTCGGTAGGTTGGCGAGAGATAGTTCTCGTTCGAGATGACTCCGGTGTGGAGTTCGAACTGCTGCTGGGCGCGGAAAGTTTCGGAGGTGGAGATTAGGTCGGCGGCGAGGCGGCGGGTTAGGAAGTCGCGCGGGGAGCAGGCGGAGAGCAGGCACGTAGTGAAACATAGGAAGATTAGTGATCTACGCATGTCCCTTCATCTGACCGTTTCCCTCTCCAGCACCGCAAGAAGGCGCTCAGCATGATGCGACGCTGCTCGCACGCGTTTGGGGTCGATTAATTCGAGAAGGTCAAAACCATGCCTCGTCTTGTGGTATTCACCTTTTTTTGTCTTCCTTGAGGCGTGCTGAAGCGCGTTGAAAACATCTTGTTTGGCGATGAGTTCGATGTTGGGTTGACCAGGCAATGAGCCAGCTAGGAAACCCTGCCCGTAGTAGTCAATCAACACCTCTTTGTGAGCGAGAAACCAAGACTCCATGACCTGCACCATCAAATGAGCCTGATCTTCGCTGGCCGTTGTCGGACGGTGCCAATGATCGCCGGGTCGATCCCTGAGGTGCTGCCAAGCACCCCCCTTGACAGGTTCTTCAGAATCTACTAATAGTAAGTTGTAATCTTCTGGATGCCGCTTTAACGCATCGCGAAAATCCTCGAACGCGTCATGCCGGCTGCCTGAGGCGATTACGGTAAACGATCGGGGCGGAATGGTCTTTTCCAAAAACGACCGAAAGGCTTCGCGGCAGTTGTTTTTCGTACTGCCTTGGAAACCGCCCTCAACATAGATCCTGACACTCACCAGCGGTTTCCCCCAATTTCGCCGGTGCGCCAGAGTTGTCCCAGAGTGTATCGCTTGAGCCACTCGGAAAGCTGCTCACCGTCCAGACGCTTCAAAGACGAAGAACCATCGTGCTTCTCGCAAACGATAACTGAACTTGGGGTACCGGAAAGCTCGTCAACCAGCCCGTCGGAGTGTGTCGTCACAAAGAGTTGCATTCGCTCGGACGCGCTCAGGAGGAGCTTTGCGAGAGGGCGGATGACATCCGGGTGCAGCCCCAATTCCGGCTCCTCAATGCATACGAGCGGCGGTGGATCTGGATGTAAGAGGATAGTTAGAAGAGATAGCCATCGAAGCGTCCCATCTGAGAGGCGCGAGGCTGGGATCGTGATGCCATTTTCTTCCTCGACACGCAAATCGATCAGACCGCCAACGATCCGCGTGGCAATGTCTTCTGCTCCCTCGTAAAACATCTTCAGATACTTGAGGAACTCCACCTTGGAATCGGCGCGAACGTTGTTCAACATCAGCCCGAGGTTACTGACGTCCTCTTCGAGAAAGTCGCTTTTTTGCTCGGCGCCGTAAAGATCACGAACATCGGAGTCAGGTCCAAAACTCCAGTTCCTATAAAGCCGGAAGCTGCCGAAGAACCTTCCCAGGTACGTCACTTCAGGATATTGATCCGGATCTTGTCGTTGGGACAGTATCGACTGTTGGGGATTTACTTCTTCACGCTGAAGGTGACGCTGCTCGTGGGCCACATTAAGCACTGGGCGCCCTCCGTTGTAGTCGAAATACAAATAAGGCCTGCCATGACCCTCGTCCGGCTTCTCATTTTCGATCCGCTCGTCCACGATCTTTAGCTGCGCCCCGGCCTTGGTAAATGCCAGATGGTATCGAATCGTGCGGTTGACCCCAGTTGGGCTGGCGACCGCCTCGAGCGTGGCGGTCCCAGATTTGGTCTTAGATTTCCCTTTCCAAAGTAGCTCGGAGACTCCTCCGCCGTCCCCGACCTCGGCCGCAAAGTCCTTCGGTGTGCTGCGAAGCAAACCGATGATCTCGATGAGGTTTGACTTGCCAGAACCATTCGGGCCGATAAGCACATTTAGGTTACCGAATTCGATCTCGGGCGAATCGTCACCAAAAGACAGTAGATTCCGAACATGCAGGCTTTTGAGCGTGTTCTTTTTGATCATGTTGGTTACGCTATTTGTATCATCCCTGCCCTACCGCTGGCTTTGGATTGTAAACAAATGCGCGCTCTTGCGCGTCGAGAAAGGATGGGCAGTTATTTGGCCTTCGAAATGGGTTGACCATCGGCCGGGGATTGCGGTTTTGCATTTCGGACAGCTGCCTTCCGCAGTTAGCGCGTAGTTCTTGATCAGGTAGCCGTAGCGCTCGATTAAAGTTTTATGGCATTGCGGGCAGTGCGTGTTTTCGCGTTCGCCTACTTTGCCGGGGAGATTGCCGGGGTAGATGTAACGGAGTCCGGAGTCGCGGCCGATTTCGGCAGCCTGCAGCAGGTCTTCTGCGTTTGTGTCTCTCGCTACGTCGTTTTGCATTTTGTAATCGCCGTGGAAGGCGGTTACGTGCCAGGGGATATCGGGCGAGATGGCTGCCAGGAATTCGGTTAGGCGGCGGAGTTCGTCGGGGTCGTCGTTGAAGCCGGGGATCAAGAGAGTGACGATCTCCAGCCAGAGGCCCATCTGGTGAATGCGGCGGATGCTGTCCAGGATGGGGCCGATGCGTCCGCCGAGCTCGTGGTAGTGACGGTCGTCGAAACTTTTTAGATCTACTTTGTAGAGATCGAGCCAGGGGCGTAGGTATTCGAGCACTTGCGGAGTGCCGTTGCCGTTCGAGACGAAGCCGGTGATTAGTCCGGCGGCTTTGGCTTCTTTGAAGACAGCTACGGCCCATTCGCTGGTGATCAGCGGTTCGTTGTAGGTGCTTACTAAAATTTTTGCGCCTTGGGAGATCGCGTCTTGCACTAAGAGTTCGGGCGAGGCTTGTTGCGGAAGCGAGACTGCGCTGGGATCGCGCAACGCCTGACTTGTTACCCAGTTCTGGCAATACGAACAGTGCAGATCGCAGCCCAACATGCCGAAGCTATAAGCTAGCGCGCCGGGGTGGGCGTGGAAGAATGGTTTCTTTTCTACTGGGTCGCATTGCGTGCCGGCGGTGTATCCCCAGGGGACGTAGAGAGTGCCGGCGCGGTTGAAGCGGACTTTGCAGACTCCGGGCTGGCCTTCGGGGATGGGGCAGCAGTGTCCGCAGGAGAAGCAGCGGACGCGGTTGTTGTCTAGCTTTTCGCAGAGACCGCGGTCGGCTTCGCGGACTCTTTCGTCGAGGATGGTGCGGAGGGTTGGCACTTGTTTTATTTTAACGCCTGCGGAGTTGCGGCTTCCGGCTTTCGGCTTCGGGCTTTCGGCTTTCGGACATGTGGTCCCTGCTTGATTGACGCTGTGATTCTTGGTGGAAACGCCTTGATGGGCTTGTGATGGCGCTGGCAGGTTGGGGGTCCTTCGACTCCGCAGATGATTCGCTACGCGAATCATCTGCTGCGCTCAGGATGACAACCAAATACAAATGCGCTCAGGATGACAGAAGGATGGAAGGGTCGCTAGTGGGCGGGGCTTGGTTTGCCGTGGGATTCGTGCTGTTGATACCAGAGTTCGGCTTGCTGTTCTATGGCTGCGGCTTGGGAGCGCGTCATTCCGTTGGCCAGGACTTTCGCCAGATCCTTGCTGTCGGCTTGGCCGCCGGCGCGGGCCAGCACCGTCCAGAAGTAGGCTTTGTTTGGATCTTTTGGCAAGCCGTGGTGGCCGCCCCAATAGAGCAATCCCAACTTGTATTGCGCGGAGATGTTGCCATGCTCGGCTGCTTTGGTAAACCAAGCGGCGGCTTCCGCGTCGTCTGGCTTGATGGCTTGCTTTTCGTCGCCTTGGGCGTAGAGAAGTCCGAGGGCATTTTCTGCCGCGGGATCGCCTTGCATGGCAAGCTTAGTGAGTTGGGCGAGATTGTTGGGATCGATGGCGGAATCGACTGCGGGTGATTGCGAAGGGTCGGCGGATGGTCTCGACGACGCCAGGACGGTTTGTTCGACATTATGCTCTCGCCCCTGGAGTTTCTCCTGGATCCAAGGTTGAATCCATGGGGCGAGAATGAAGCCGAGCGCAAGCGCGATGGTGGCGGCAGCAAGGATCAGCAGGTAAAGATGGGCGCGCGGCAGGTGGACGCCGCCGACTTTATCTTGATCTTCATTATCTTGATCTTCATTGGCCGATACATTTTTTGTCTCGGCGTTTTCTTCGGGTAAGTGAGCGAAGAGAACGCTGCCCGGCGAAGCTTTAAAGGGTTCTGGAGCCGGCGGAGGCGGAGCGGGAGGGTTTGCCGACGCGGTGCGATTGACAGCGGCAACAATTGTTTCTGCAAAACGCTGCAGCACCGCGCTGTCGTTTTCATCGAACGCCCTGGGTTGGGCGGAAAAAACTTCGAGCAGGCCAATCACTTTTTCATCCGAACGCAGGGGCGCGGCGAGCATGGAGCGAATGCCAAGAGCGCGACAGCTCTCGCGATCGACACGTTGGTCGGTGTCGGTGTCATCGCAGCGCGATAGGGTTCCGGAGCGTACGCATTCGCCGGAAAAACCTGAACCCACTTGCAAGGTTGCGCCGACGGGCGGAGCGCTGGGGCCGGCGCTGGCACGGCAGGTCATGGTTTCAGAGATAGTTTTTTCGGCGACCGGGGATTCGGAATTTTCTGGCGCGAGCGCTATGGCCGCGCCGGAAGCCCGAAGCAGAGATTGAGAACGAAAAGCGATCAAGGACAGGACGGCTGCGAGGTCGCTGCCGTGAGACTCAGATTCCTGTTGCACTGCGGTCGCGGCGTTGAGCGTATCGGTGTAGCTGGGCCGGATTGCGGAGTGGTGCGGAGCTGCGGATGCGGCGTTGGCAGCACCGGCCATCGCGTTGAGAAACAGCCATTCGCGCAAGCGGTGCAGAGTGGAATCCGGTAGAGGGGCAAGACCTAATCCGACACGGCCGGCGGGGTCGGACCAAACAACCCTTGCAGTGGCGTTGATCTGACCGCGGGCTTCGGCCAGATCGAGACACAACTCGAACTGCCTGTCGATTTCCATGGGCGAAGCGCATTGGAGCGACACGCCGACCTCACTGATGTCGAGCACCTCGTAGAGATCGAGCATCTCACCATGGGAAGCGCCGGCGAAAGTGGCGTAGGCGGGTGCGTGCACCTTTTGACGCACACGGCGGCGACGGTTGAGGGACGCGGGTCGAGAAGACTGGGCAGTCGCCGACATGAGGAAGCCAAGGTTCAGAAGTGTTGTTTGACATCTTAACCTGAATTGGCGGAAAAGCGAGTAGAAAGAAGTACATGAGATGAGCGACTTTCCCATTTCGTAGCCAACCTGCCGAGTGCGCGGCTAATCTAACCCTTCTCAGCCACTAGAAATTAGAGGTACAGATATGTCTGATGTGCGGTTAGGTTTTATCAAGTCAAAATTAGGGATTGCGGCTGCGGTGCTCATTCTGGGCGCTTTGCCGGCATGGGCGTCGTTGGGTGGAGATCGCGCGTCGGTCGATGCCGATCAAGTCCACTTGCAGGGGACGCGAACTACCAAGACCGCGGAGTCTTATACGGTTCATGAGATTCAGGCGAGTAATGGGACCGTGGTTAGGGAGTATGTCTCGGCGGAGGGGAAGGTGTTTGCCGTGGCGTGGAACGGGCCTTGGATGCCGGATTTGCGGCAGTTGCTGGGAAATTATTTCGAGCAATATGTGCAAGCGGCGAAAGCTCAGAACGCGGCTCGGCCGGGACGCAGGCCGCTCATGATCGAGCAGCCGGGGTTGGTTGTCCAGGTTGGGGGACATCCCCGGGCGTTTACTGGCCGGTCTTATGTGCCGGAAATGTTGCCGGCAGGAGTTCAGGCCGAGGAAATCCGATGAAAAATCCGCGGGTGATTCCTGCCTTTGTTTTTGCCTCTGGGATTTTCCTGGGATGCGCATTTCTGGTGGGGTGCGGCAGCGGCGGTAACAGCAGTACTCCGCCGCAGACTATCGCTTCGTCTGGAAATAATGTCGCATCGATTTCGGTGAATGGCGGACTGGATGGTTTCTACGCCGATGCAGCGTTCGTTAGCGTGACGGTTTGCGTACCCGGAACCTCGACGTGCCAGACGGTTGATAATGTATTGGTGGACACGGGGAGCTCGGGGTTAAGGATTTTGTCGTCCGCGCTGACGACGCTTTCGCTGCCGCAGCAAACGTCAGGCGGCAATCCGGTGGTGGAATGCTTTCCGTTTGTGAGCGGTTACACGTGGGGACCGGTGCAAACGGCGGATGTGAAAATTGCGGGCGAGAAAGCCAGTTCCGCACCGATTCAAGTGCTCAGTGACAATTTTACAGCTCCCAGCGGCTGTACGGGTTTCGGAGCGTCTCAGAATACAGCGCTGGATGCGAACGGTATTGTCGGGGTGGGCCTGTTTACGCAAGACTGCGGCGATTACTGCACCGCGGTGCAAACTGCTTCAGGCAATCCGAACCTATACTATGAGTGCTCTTCCTCTAGCGTCTGCGAACCGGTAGCTGAGAGCCTGGCGGAGCAAGTACCGAATCCGGTTTCATTATTTTCCACCGACAACAACGGAGTAATCGTTGAACTGCCGGCAGTTTCGGCCGGAGGCGAGACGAGTGTGAGCGGATCGCTGGTGTTCGGCATTGGCACGCAGTCGAATAATGCGCTGGGTGCGGCGACGATCTACACGGCGGACGACAGCGGGAGCTTCACCACCACTTACAAAGGCACGGCTTACGCCGACAGCTTCATTGACAGCGGCTCGAATGGTTACTACTTTTTGGACTCGAGTCTTACTGGGATCACCGAGTGCAACGATGCGCCGGGCTTCTATTGCCCTGCGAGCACAGTGAACATCTCTGCCACGAATCAAGGCCAGAACGGAAACAGCGGCTCCATCACTTTCAGCATTGAGAATGCTGACACTCTCTTCAATTCGAATGACGCCGCCTACAGCGATCTAGGAGGAATATCCGGGACTGTGGCTCCGTATTATTTTGATTTGGGACTTCCCTTCTTCTTTGGCCGCAATTTGTACACGGGTCTCCAAAGCGCGACTTACGCCAACGGCTACTGGGCTTATTAACCGATTGTGATTGCCAAGAAGGGCCGATTCTATTTCAGCGCCAGCCGTGAGTGGTGCAGGCTGGAGATGCGGGAGATGGCGGCTACCATCATGCTGGAGAGGAGTTGCATGGTGGCTACGTCGCGTTCGTCGAAGGCGCTGGGCGAGGATGACAGGACTTCGAAGACGCCTAGAGTGCGGCGGTAGTAGCGGAGCGGGGAGACGAGGATGGAGCGGACTCCTAGACGGCGGCAACTGGCTAGGTCTACGCGGGGGTTGCGTTCGGCGTCATTGCAGAGCATGATTTCGCCGGTGCGGACGGCTTCGGCGGAGATTCCGGCGTCGGTTTGCAGGCGGACGCCGAGGTCGGGAGCGGTGCGACCGGCGCGGGCGCGGCAGACGATCTCGTCGCCGGCGCGCAGGGCGATGGCTGCGCCGGTTGCTCCGGTGAGGTGCTGGGCGCGCTCGGTGATGGCGCTGATGGCGGGTTCAAGATCGAGTTCGGCGGCGCGAATTTCCACTTCTTCTCCGGGATGCACTATGCGAATGCCGGAGACGGGATGGGCGGCGTTGGCGACGCGAAGCTGGCTGCGAAGAGCGGTAGTGGGCACGCGAGCGTGATGGTCGGCGACGTTGAGGAATTCGGGGTCGGGGACGGTGCGCAGCAAGTCGCGAACCAGGCTGTCGAGTTCAGAATCGGTGATGAGATGCGCGGTTTGCTGGCGGCCGAGGCTTCCTCCGAGAACACGCGACAGGCTGAGTAGCGACGTGTTGCCACAGGCGAGGCAATACGGATGGCTGTTGGTGCTGATCAGTTCGCACTGAACGCAGAACGTAGCGGATTGCAGAGGAACGAAATTAACGTCTTTGAAAGCGGTGCCGTAAATTGTCTTTCGAAACATGAATGCCTTTCCCGCTGGCGCTAACAGAGCAGAACTAAGGTAAACAGGAATACAGTGGGCAGGCAGTGGCCGCAGTGGTTCATGGTTGTGGAAAATTAGTATGCAAGAAGTTGCAACTAGTCGTTGAGCAGAGCTGAAATAGCCGTCCAGCAAGGGGTTTGAGTAGTTTATTTTTACGATTGGGTATTGATTTGGAGATAGCGCTGGTTTAGAATTAAGAACGTTCGAGGCGGAAAGCCTTGAGCGACTGGGGGATTGAAAATGCAGTGGACAGCACCCGCCTTTGAAGAAGTTTGCTTGAATTGCGAAATCAATTCTTACGTTAGCGCGAAACTTTAACCGTCAGCCCTCCCTTCCTTTCTAAAAGTTTGGCACGCATTGGCATGCGTGTGTTTGGTCTCATCGTGGCGCGGGTTGGATTTTGGATTCGCGCGTTTCCTGCAGGATTTCTCAAAGCAATCGAGAGCGTACCTCAGAGGCTAAAGCCGGTCTGCATTTTGGCTGATTCTGCGGCATGGCTGAAGCCATGCCCTGATACGAATCTCTGCGTGAACGAATCTGTTCGTAGGCGAATGTTTCTGAACGGATCTGTTCGTGAAGGGATCTGTTCGCGACGAATCCGTCAATGTGCGACAGCCCTGAGGAATCCAAGAATCCCTAGCCTGCTTGGGCGGCTACGAAGCCTTGGTCGTCGCGGTCTGCGCGGGGAATGACTTGCACGTTGTGCTGGAGGGTGCGGTCGAGGGCGTCGGCGAGAGCGATGGGGAAAGCCGACGTCAAAAGATTAATATCGAGTTGCAGATCGTGCTGGGAATAAAGGCGATGCACCGTCAGCGCGCCGCGCCGGCGATTCGTCGAGCTGACGAGATCGAGCGACAGGGTCCAAAATGCGAGATCCTCAAGAGACCTTGATACTCGCGTTCTGCCCCATTGGAAAGAGACTTCGTTGCGGCGCTGCGCGCCAGACTCCGAGGCGATGACGGGATGGAATTCGCCGGGAAAAAGCTTAAATTTCACGTCGAATCCGTCGAAGTCGTTGGAGCTGAATGCTGCCTCAAGGACGCGGCGGATCTGATCGTAATCGCGAGCCGCCTTGAGTTCCTCGGTGGCGCGACGGATGGCGAGATTGTTGATGACAATCTGGCGCTGCTCGAAGGTGCGTTGGGCCACGCGGCCTAGTTCACCGAGTTCGAGATAACCCAAGCGCTGCACTCCAACCCAGATGCCTATTCCAAGAACAGCGAGAACCAAGCCCAGAGAACTGCCGGTGGGCCAAAGCAGAAACAGGCTCAGGAGAGCGAAGACGGCGGAGACCGCGTAAAGCACAGTAACGACCTGACGATGAGTGAGGCCGTGCTGCAAGAGCTTGTGGTGGATGTGCTCACGGTCGGCGGTGAAAACGGGGCGTCCGCTGATCAGGCGACGAAGAACGGAGAGCGAGGTTTCAAGAATCGGCAAGCCGAAGGAAACCACGGGAATGGCGACGGCGACGATGGTCGGAGATTTTTGCGCTCCGGCCAGAGCGAGCGCACTGAGCAGAAAGCCGATCAAGAGACTGCCTGAATCTCCGAGGAAGATGGTTGCCGGATTGAAGTTGTAGCGGAGAAAGCCGAGGATCGCGCCGGCCAACGCAATGGTCATAATCGTGACCAGGGAATATCCATTCACCAGAGCGACTACGAAAACCACCAAGGTGGAAAACAACGCGGAACCGGCGGCCAGGCCATCGAGACCATCAATCAAGTTGAAGGCATTCGTGATGGCGAGAACCCACAAAATGGTGAAGGGCAGGCCCACGAACCATGGCAGTTTATGGTCGCCGAAGAGGACTGGAATATTCAGAATACGGAGTCCACCCATGAACAGCATGGCGCCGGCAAGAGATTGAACAGCGAACTTGATGTAGGGTCCGACGCTATAAAGATCGTCGTAAACACCGAGAAGGAAAACCAGGGTTGCAGGCAGCAGGATGGTGAGCAGCGTCTTCAGCGAGAAGGCTGAGTAGAGGCCAGGAAAGCGAGAGGCGATGATGGCAGAGACCGCCAGGCTTAACAAAAAAGAAATGAAAATCGCAACTCCGCCCAAGCGGGGCAGAGGCATTAAGTGGAGATGCCGGTCCTGTGACGGGACAGATACCCAGCCGCGGCGGGATGCAAAGTCGCGCACGTAACGGGTCAGAACGAACGAGAACATCAACGAGAGGAAGAAGATCCCAAAAAAAGCTACCGTCAACGATGCCACCTCGGGCCATCCATCACGAAGATCGGCGCGCGCAACATGCTCGTCTATAGGTCAGTATTGCAGCAATGCGCAGCTACTGGTATTGATTGAACGGATTCCGTCTGTAATGCGTCTGCTTTTGAAGTTAATGGGAATCTAGCAGCCCAGGCGGATGCTTTCAATCGGTCTAAGCTAAAAAGCTGTGGAAAACGCAACCAATTGAGACGTTAAACGCATTTAAGAGCAGATTAAGGTGAGACCTGCTGTGCTAAACTTTTGACCGATCCTTCTTCCATCCCAGGGGTTTTTTCATGGAGTTCGGCAGGTTCAGTTTTGCGCACAGCTGCAGCGTGTTGACGTTCTCGCTCGTATTACTGTGCAGTGTGGACCTCATGGGCTGGGCGCAGGAAGCGCCGGCTCCTTCGCCTGCGGGAAATACGGTGCCAGCGCTGCCTCCGGTGGAACCAATCGCTCAAGCTGCTGCGGGGAGCGCGAATAAATCTGAGAGCGTGAAGGCTGCGCCCGACGGCGCGCCATCTAGTCCGGTTGCCGTTTCCAACGAGGATTTGTCGTTACTAAGATTAGGCGCAGGCGATCTGATCGAGGTTAGCGTCTATAACGTGCCGGAGTTGACCACCAAAGCCCGAGTCGGCACATCAGGCGAGGTTTATCTTCCGCTGATTGATTATGTACATGTCGCCGATCTCACGGTGGAAGAGGCGCAGAGAATGATCCAGAAACGGCTGGAAGACGGCGGCTTTGTCCGCAACGCGCACGTCACGATCTTTCTCGACGAAGCACCTTCGCAGGGAGTGACGATACTGGGCGATGTAATGAGGCCCGGTATCTATCCAGCCTTGGGGAACCGCAAGCTGTACGATTTAATTTCGGCGGCGGGGGGATTCGCGCCGACGGCGGGACGGAAGGTGAGCATCATCCGGCAGCACAGTCAGGCTCCGCCAATCACGGTGAGCCTGCCCCGGAACCTGGCTGACGATTTGCAGGACAACATTGAGATTATGCCGGGAGACACCATCACAGTGCCGCGAGCGCCGATCATTTACGTGGTGGGGGATGTGGGGCATCCCGCGGGTTTTCTTATCGACAACGGAAGTCTGACGGTGCTGCAGGCGCTCGCGCTGGCGGGCGGGACGAACCACACGGCTAAGATGGGCGGGACGTGCATTATCCGCAAGGGGCCGACTGGAATGACACAAACCAAGCTTCCGTTGAAGAAGATGTTGGAGGCCAAGGCTCCCGACCAAACTTTGCAGGCGGATGACATTCTTTTCGTGCCGTTAAGCGGAGTTCGGGTGGCGGCGAGCGCCGGCTTTAACGCCGCTATATCTGCGACAACCGGCTTGGCAATTATTGCCGCGCACCCGTAAAGGCGGCTGCGCAAAAGCTGCTTAGGCGGCAGCTTTTATTTTGCGCCGTTGCGGCAACTGCAAAAGGTCTTCGAGCACGTCAATGTATCTCTCCGCGGTGTGATGGCGCGAAAATTTGCGTAGGATGTGTTCCCTTCCGTTTTCTCCCATTTGGCGCCCTACGTCCCGATTCGCGGCCAGATAACGAATGGCATTTGCGAGAGCGGTGGAACTCTCCGGTTCGATCACGAGTCCGGCGCGAGCTTCTTCAAGAATGGCGCGCGCCTGGCCATCAACGCCCAGAATGACTGGGCGGGCACATGACATGAATTCCAGCATCTTGGTGGGGATCACGGTTTTGAACAGCTCGGTTTTTTTGAGCAGAACCAGGCAAACGTTTGAGGCACAGATGTAGGCGGGAATTTTTTCGCGAGGCTGCTGATCGACAAAGCGAAGATTGGTTAGGCCACGCTCGCGCGCCAGAGCGGCGATGCGTTCTTTTTCCGCGCCCTCGCCTAACATCAGAAAAACAATCTCGGGATTTGTGTTCTGCAATTGGGCAGCGGCGGCGATGATGGTTTCGAGCCCATGCGCCATTCCCATGGTGCCGATGTAGGAGACTACGAACTTTCCTTCGGCGCGCAGTTCCCTTCTCAAGGTGGTCTCTGTGCCACCGGTAAATAGATCGGGAGCGAAGAGCTTGGTCTCCACTCCGTTCTCGATCACCGAAATTCTTTCCCGGGGCACGTGCCATTGTTCCACGAGGTAATCTTCAAAAGCCGCTGTCACCACTACGACGCGATCGGAACGGCGGTATAAGAAGCCGGCGATCTTCGCGAGAGAGCGATGTAATAGCGAGTTGGGGTTGCCCATGCCGACGGCGGCCAGCGACTCCGGCCAGAGATCGCGCACTTCGAAGATGAAAGGGACGCGCTTGCAGCGGGCCAGCCACCAGCCGGAGAGCGCGACCAGCAACTGCGGAGATGTCGCAATCACAACGTCAGGCCGTGACAGAAAGAGACCTGTGGTCGCGGCCGAAGCGCAGAATGAACTGTAGTTCAACATACGCTCATGCGCTTTGCGGTTTGGAAAAGGAAGCAGCCAGGTGCGAACCACATTCACTCCGTCAGTTTTCTCGCGAACCACCAAGCGCCGGAGCTTGCTGCGATACTCTGGGGGCACGACGCCGGTGGGATGATTGGGAAAACCTGTCAGCACCGTAACGTCGTGCCCCGCAGCGGCCCAATGGCGGGACAGTTCGGCGGCTCGCGCGGCCGGCGCTCCCATCTCCGGTGGAAAGTATTGCGAGACGTAAAGAATTTTCATGAGCACGAACAACAATTCTGGACAGACTGCTTTAGACAGCTTGGTTCAGGAAGCTCGATTGAGGCCGCCAGCAGCCGGAGTTTTATTGTCGTGAGCAGGATTGTCGCGGCCGAAGCTATTTAGTACGCTGCGCACTGCGACCGGTTGCCCTAAGCAGCGTGAGTGCTCCAGAGCGAACGTGGCCAGCATCGTGCTCACAATTTCGCGAAATGGAATGGGAGCTTCAGCGCCGGTTTGAATTGCTGTGGCGAAGGCCTCCCATTCGCCGCGGTGCCCCTTATCCTGACGCAGGAGAGAGCGAAACACGCGCTTCTTTCCGGCTCGAACAAGTTCCAGGCGCCGAAAATCCTCGAGCACGGCGACGCTGCCGCCGCCGAATACTTCGAGGCGTTCTTTTGAATAGGATTTGTCGCCATTAGAGAGGTAGGTAATCGTGCCTTGCGAGCCATCGGCAAAACGCAGGGAACACACAACGTTGTCGTTGCTACATTGGCCCGGGTTCGGCAGGCTGCGGGTCTCAACTTCCACTGGCGATGAGTTCGTGAGGAAGCACAGGAAGTCCACGAAATGGCAGACCTCGCCGAGGATGCGTCCTCCACCTTGCAGCGGATCGTTCAGCCAGTGATCCGCGGGAAGGAAGCCTGCATTCACGCGATAGTGGAGCGCCAGTGGTTCGTGCACGTCGCGCAAGAAATTCTTGAGTCGAACCGCGAAAGGCGCAAAGCGGCGATTGAATCCGACCATGAGTAGCGGGCGGTTGGAGGTGCGGTCTTCGGGGATCGAATCTTCGCCGAGTCGATCGCCGAAGGATCGGCCGTCGTACGTCCCGGCGATGCCGGCGAGTTCCGCTTCATTGAGGCAGAGAGGTTTTTCGCAGAAGACATGCTTGCCGGAGCTGAGGGCTGCTATTACCTGCGCCGCGTGGAGATGATGGCGCGTAGTAATTACCACCGTGTTGACGGCTGGATTGCTAACAACCTCCAGATCGTCGGTGGTGCAGGAACGAAATGCAAATTTCTTGGCGGCGTGGCGCGCGTGCGATCCGTTCACCGCGCAGGCTGCAATCATTTCTATGCCGCCAACTCGCTTCATTGCAGGCAGCAGCGTGCTGGTGGCGAAGCTGCCTGCGCCGAGAATTCCGATGCGAATCGATTTCTGGCTCGTGTTGGGACGATCAGCGGCGGAGACATCTATCACTCGGGTTTCGTCGGCACGCTCGGGATAGGCGATAAGCACGCCCAGAAATGGCTCGTGGGTTTTTCCCGTGATCAAATCATAGGCGGAATTCGCGCGCGCGATGGGAAAGCGATGAGTGACCAGCGAGCGCAGATCAAGTTTGCGATCGGCGAGAAGTTTTAGAAACGCTTCCATGTTACGAGTTTCGGTCCAGCGCACGTAGCCGATCGGATAGTCGATTCCTTTTTGCTCGTAGGCGGAGTCATAGCGGCCGGGGCCGTAGGAACGGGAGACGCGGAAATCGAGTTCCTTCTCGTAGAAAAATCTACGGGGAATGTCCATGGCAACCGTTCCCACAGCGACCACGACGGCGCGATTGCGAGCAACGGCTCCTGCAAGATTCACGGGGTCGTTGCTGGGCGTTTGCGCGGTGATGAGGATTGCGTCGGCGCCGTGGCGCGCGGAGTGCTGCATGCATAAATCCTGAAAGCTGGAAGACGAAGTGCTAACCGCGTCCGCGCCCAGGCGCAGCGCGAGTTTCGCTCTTTGCTCGGAGATGTCCATGCCGAGGACGCAGCAGCCGGCGGCCTTGAGAATCTGCACCGTCAATTGACCGAGCAGACCGAGGCCGATCACGGCAACAATGTCACCCAGTTTGACGTCTGCGTTGCGCACGCCGTGAAGCGCTACTGCTCCGAGCGTGGTGAAGGCCGCATCGTCAAAGCTCACGGCTTCAGAAGGAATGCGAGCAACGAGAAGGCGCGGGACACAAGCGAACTCAGCGTGCACCGCGTGGCCGGCGCCGGCGCACGCCACGCGATCCCCGGGGTTGATATCGGTAACGCCTTCGCCGACGGCGACGACGGTGCCTGCGCTGCTGTAGCCCAGGGCACTGGGTTGATCGAGACGATTGCGCACGGAGGACACGGTAGCCAGCAGACCATCGCGGCTGATCTTGTTTAGAACTTCGCGCACGAGATCGGGCCGCATTCTCGCTTTCTGCAGCAAGTTCTTGCTAGCGAACTCGGAGGAGGCACGCTCTGTGCCCGCTGAAACGAGCGAGGCCGCAGTGCGAATCAGCACGCATCCTGCCAGCAACTTCGGAGCGGGAACCTCCACCACGGTGACTTCTGCGCTGCGCGCGTCCTGGAAAACTTGTTTCATACTTTTAAAAGACTCTCAGGGTGAACATTCACGCGATAAATCTCGGATCCGTCGAGCAGAATGGCCAGTTGTTCGTTCGATGACTCAAGCTTGCATCGCTCGTCGGTGAAAATTGCGGTCACGAATCGAACGGGCAATTTTGATCGAGTTTCGTAAACCAGAGAAACCGCTGGCTGAATATCACCATATGTGGGCGACTGCCAGCCCAGCAACTGCGCGTCGACGTCCGCTACGTTTCCTTTTACCTGCGTTCCCGCGCGAATGATCGCTGCATTTCCCGGGGAACCGGCAAACATACTGCAGCGCACCCGCGATTGCCCCAATGCGAACACAACTTGAAAAGGCGAGTCAGAAGACTCGTACGGCAAGTCCGCCATCAGCCAATGCAAGCGCGCATCGTGAACGCCAGTTCCCTCGATGTCATCCACGACGACCCACCCAACGCCAGCCAGCCATTGAACCTTGCGGCGATGCTTCACGCCAAGACTTTTGTAACCGTCATGCTCGCCCTCGAAACGATCGGCGCATTCGTGACCGGATGCGGAATCCAAACGGCCCGAGGCTTGCGCCCAGTCGACCCAGAGAAAGCGTCCGGCCCGCCGCATCTGGTCGCGATGGTCGACCATCACAGTGTTGTGGACGGCAGTCCCAGCGAGTCCATTATTCCACGGCGGAGGCCCGTTGTAGAGATATGTTCCGGCGTCGCGAGCGAGGTTGACGCCTTGCCACCACAAGTCCACGTGCAACTGATCTGCTTGAAACGGGCGGCGAGTGTATCGGCCGGCGCGAATCAGTGCCCAGGAATTCTCATCCCCCAAACGGAAGTATCCTGTTTCCGCCGGGGGGAGCGGAGATGGAATGGGATTCTCTGGAGTCGCTGGCTTTACTCCGAACCATAGCGCAGCCTCGTCCCAAGACCCTGGCTGTAATCCGGGGCTATGCAGAACCGCGGCTCCCAACTGCAGCAGCGAACGAAAATCGCGATACGCTCCGGGCGCGAGCGGAAGGATCAAGCTGCCATCGTCGGAACCGTAATTCGGCGCATGGCCACTCACTGGATCGACCCATGCGCGCATGAAGTCGAAAGCGGCTTGCGCGCGCGCGTGAATGTCGTCGTGGAGTGGAGCACGGTGAATCTCAGCGAGACGCAACGTCCACAGCAGCAGATGGAGAATCATGCGCTGGTAGTTGAAGGAATGCTGCTGAGAAACACCATCAGGCGTGATCTGGTCGAGAACTGCTTCATGCAACAGATGCGCGCCGAGATTTTGCCAAACCTGCGCCTCCCTCAATTCTGGATACAACGTTCCCGCCGTCCAAAGACCGACGGCCTCGCTGATCAGATGATTGCTCCGCTGGGAGCGGGCGTAACCGAGTGTCTGTGCGGTGCGCCAGGCATGCGCTGCGATCATGGATACGAGCAAAGTTACGCGCTCGTCCGTGGAAGATGGCGAATGAATCAAGGCGTGCAGCGCGAACGTCCAGGCAAGAATTCGCAGTGAACACTCTTGCCCGCAAATCCACAGCGGTCCGGACATGGGCGGACTGTGTAAGGCCCAGTCCTCAATCGCGCGCCAGAAAGCCTGTGGGAAGCGCTCGTCGCCGCTAAGCGCGTAGGCGCGAACCAACGGGTAGATGAACAAGAATCGGGAGGGCTCAAGAATAAATTTCAGATCGCCGTAGGCGGGCGATGCGAATCGCATCTGCGTCCAAAGTTGATTCGGCGAGACGCTCTGGCCGGTTGCCGGATTCTGAAACCAGCGGGGCGGAAATTCGCAGGCGAAAGACAGTGCGCCGAAGAATGGCAGGTTGCCCGCGAGAATGCGCTCCGCTTCGGCGAGGACGGATTTTTCTTCTTCCAGACCGATTGCTTTTCTTATGCTCGGTCCGACTGTCTGCGCGCTCGCGAAGAAGAAGGGCCGGGTGCCGTTACACCGAGCAGTCCGTAATTCTTCTGCAGTAGCGGTCGGAGCAATCCGCTTCAGGTCCCAGGAATCCCATCCCTGCACGGAACGCATTCTCCACGACATCAAGCCACTGCCACGCTCAAGTTCGTATTCCAGGCGCAGCATGCCGTCACGCACGCCGAATGCGCGGCCCGCCTGCAACATGGTTCCGATCTTACTCATAGGCTTGGTCGTCGGTTTCGTCATCGGCTGACTGGTCGGCCTATTCATTCACCATCCTCGCCGTGGCCGCTGTTTGGCTCTGGGTAAGGCGTTCGGAGGCGCGCGCCTGCAGCCACTCATGCATGACGAAGAATTGGCGATCTTCATCGAGATGGGATTGCGGGGTTGCGGATATTGTCCCGCGATCAAGATTCGCAACCACCTCGCCGGCCTTTTCAATGCCAAAGGCAACAAGCCGATTGCGCAAGTCGCTTAATGATGTGCACCGGGTCGCGTCAGGAAATTCGCATCTTTGGAGAATCGGCCCGGTATCGATTCCGGCATCGACGTAGTGAACGGTAACGCCGACCGGAACATTATTCAGCAGCGACCACTCCGGAGTGCTCATGCCACGGACTTCGGGGAGCATTCCGAGGTGCACATTGAGGACTCCGAGACGTGGCACCTGCAGCAACGGCCGCCGCAAAATATTGCCCCCTGCAAAAATGATTAGATCGGGCGACCATTCTTTCAGCTTTGCGATCGAGTCCGGCGAATTTTGATCGTTGCGGATGGCAACGGGAAAGTCATAGAACTTTGCCACTTCCCGCAGACTGCGGAAAATCCCGCCTTTGTGTTTGAGCAAAGACTGCAGGTAAGAATTATGAACTTGCGGCTGCTCATCGCCGCGCTGCGGAATCAGTTTCGAGTGGGCGTAGCGGATAACGTCCTGCGCACCCCATTGCCCAAGTTTGCGCAGCAGAGTTCCGCGGTTCACCGTGGGAAGCGCAATCGCCCCCACCGGAGCGTGACCTGACTTGCTGAGACGAACCGCCATGGCGCACGCAGTTTCGCTGTACACGCTCGAACACAGGATTACGATGCGCATGGCAATGCCTCGAGTGCGCTGGAGCCCGCGAATGCCCGCGTCAAGCGCTCTTCCAGCAGGAGAGCGTCGGAGAAAAACTTGTTTCCCCAACTGATGTAGCGCAGCGGTTGATAGCGGCCCCAGATGGGATGTGATCCGCTGACTCCGCCGGCGATCCCGCGGCCTCCGTGCATTGGGATCAGTTGTTTCAGCATCTCGTTCATCTTGAGCGCGGCATTGAGATAGCGCAGATCGCAAGTCACCTCGAATAGCCGCAACCAGACGCAGGAGATCTGTGCGTTTCCTGTGAGGCAAGTGAAGCGTTGACCGTTTTTGAAATCCGCGTCGAACGCCCCCAGCAAGAATTTATTGGCTTCGAACTTTCGCAGAAGCGCCCAGGACGATTTCGCAACGGCTTCGATGGCGTCGTTCCGCTGGCGCAGAATGCCGCATTCGAGAACACCTTGCAGTACGTACGCGATAAAGTGCAGATAGTTGGGATGACCTTGCAGATTGATGCCGTCGACCCATCCGCTGGGCCTGAAGTGGGATAAGACCCAATCCATGTTTCTCTCTGCTACGACGGCGTACTTTGGATCTCCGGAGTCATCTGATAATTCCGCCAACGCCCACGCAACCATACTGTAGTAAGTGTGAGCCGCGTTCTGATATGCGGCCGGACCGGACCATGATCCATCGGGCTGCTGCACTTTGATCAGCCAATCACCGGCTGCGACGGCGGCTTGCAGGATCTCCGGGCGATTCGTTTCCACGTGAGCGCGAACCACTCCTTGCAAAATCTGCCCCGTGTTGAACACAGACGGCTGAGATTCGTGCGTGGCCAGACCACCGTGCAACCCGCCGGGAAACGCGCCTGTTGGCATTTGCAGCGAGAGCAGCCAGCGCGTTGCGCTTTCAGCCACAGACACAGCGCGGTCGTCTCTGGTCGAGCGTGCGAAATCGTAGAGCGTTGGAACTATGTAGCCGGTAACCTCTGGATAGGATTGCGAGTATCCGGTGAGCAGGCTGTAGTAGGCGGCAATGCCACCATCGGGGTGCTGCGCGTCGATGATCCAGCGCAGCAAGGAGTTCAGCGCGACTCCGCTGGGCCGCTTGGTTGTTGTATAGGAATAAAGATGGCGCTGCTCGAATGTGATATGAAGTTTGTCGGATACGAGCCGCCGGATCAGAGGAAGCGCACGCTGCGGCCTGCGCAGTAAGCCTGTGGCTTCGGTCATCGCCTTAGCAATTTGTACCTTGGCAGTTCGACCCGGCACGGCATTGTCGTTGGAACCGTTCACGCCGTGGCCGCCTCGCGTGGTTGGCCGAATTCTTCTGTTCTCTGTTCGGCCCCGGCATCAAGGAAAATGCGCATCCAGTTTTCGAGCGTGAGGAATTGCCAGATTTGCATCGACCAATCTTCGGAACCGCTGCGGTGTTCGTCGACGAAACGACGGACTGTCTCCGGGCGGAACAGGCCGCGCTTCTTGATGTTCGTATCAGAGAGCAAATCGTCCACCATTTCACGCAGATCGTGCGCCAGCCAGTAGTCCACGGGAGCGGCGAACCCGGCTTTCGGCTGCCGCAATACTTCCGCAGGAAGAACGTCCCGCATTGCTTTGCGAAAGATGTGCTTGGTGGTCGGCTGAAAAAAACCTTTGAGCTTGAGATGCGGAGGAATATTCCAGGCGGCAAACTCTGCGAGTTCACGGTCGAGGAATGGGACGCGGACTTCGACCGACGACGCCATACTCATCTTGTCGTTGTAATTCAGGTTTAAACTTGTCATGAAAATCTTGGTGTCGAGATAAAGCATTTGATTCAGAAAGTCAGCGTCGCGCACCGCGTCGAAGCCGGAGCGGTGGCGGATTTCTGGATCGGATGTGCGGAGCTGATCCTGAATCTCGGCCGTATACAAGCCCATCTTCTGGTCAGCGTTAAGATAAGTGCAGTTGCTAATGAAGCGGTCTTCCGGTTCGAGCGAGGCGCTACGCGCCATCTTTTTGGCCAAGCGCACGCTACCTTTCATGGCCGTGCCACGCAAGCTGGGCAAGGGATTCACGCTGGCTTCAATCCCCGAACGCAATAGTCCGGGCATTCTTTGATACGCAGCGGCCCAGCGGTGCGCTGCGTGTTTTCGATATCCGGCGAATAATTCATCTCCGCCCACGCCGGAAAGCAGCACGGTTGCCTGCTTGCGCGCCTCGCGGCAGACGAGATATGCCGTAATGATTGCGGGGTCGGCGGTGGGCTCGTCCATGTGCCACGTCAGGCGAGGGAGCAAGTCGGCAACATCCGGCTCAACCACAATCTGCTGGTTCTCACAGCCCAGTTGGCTCGCCAGTCGCGCCGGGACGTTAGGATCATCCAGCGTGGTTTCGCCGACGCGATACTTGCGGGGAAAAGTAATCGTATAAGTGCGGACGGGCTGTTTAGTTGCGCGGCACATCATGGCGACGATGCTTGAGGAATCGAGGCCTGCGCTGAGAAATGCTCCAATTGGAACGTCGCTCACCATCTGTGCTTCGACGGAGTGCTGGAAGCGCTGGCGAACCTCGTCGGCAAGGTCGGCTTCGGATCGCGCGAAGGTCGCATCCACCGCGGGAAAGCGCAGATCCCAATACTGCCGGATCTTGAGTTCTCCGTCGCGGAACGTGGCGCAATGTCCGGCTGGAAGTTTGTGAATTCCGCGAAACATTGTTTTGGGATCGGGAACCCAAAGAAAAGTCAGATACTGATGCAGCGATTCCAGATCGATCTCAGCATCGATCCCCGGCACATGGAGCAGAGCTTTCACTTCGGATGCGAATGCGAGCCTTCTGCCGCGTTGAGCGTAGTAGAAAGGTTTCACTCCGAAATGGTCGCGCGCCAGGAACAACTCAGGCTTGCCCAAACGCAGATCGCAGATGGCGAAGGCGAACATGCCATTCAGCCGCTGGACGCAGTCTTCGCCTTCCTGTTCATAAAGGTGAATCACAACTTCGGTATCGGTGTTCGAGGCAAAGTGGTGGCCCTTGCTTTGCAGTTCACGGCGAAGCTCGGCGAAGTTGTAGATCTCGCCGTTATAGGTGATCCAGACCGTGCGGTCTTCGTTGCACATGGGCATGTGCCCGTCGGCAGAGAGATCGAGAATGGCGAGGCGGCGACTGCCCAGGCCGACGTAGGAACCGTCGGGAAATCTTCGCTCCCACAGACCGGAGTCGTCGGGACCGCGGTGCGCCTGCGCGTGCGTCATGCGCGCGAGCACTTCCCTGTCCCCACAGTTGGCGATTCCGGCGATTCCACACATGATTGAAACTGGCCCCGGTTATTCTTCGACTTCAGTTTTTGTTTTCAGTTCGTAAATCTTGGCTTTGGTGTGAAACATCTGGACCGCCTGAAACCCGCAGTAAATAAGGCCTGGCACGCCGTCCAGAAATCCGAACCGCGCGATATAACGATACAGGAAAAGCAGCGCGGGAGAACCCGGCGCGGCAAAGAGTTTGCGCTTCAGCCAGCGCCGGCGCTGAGCCTGAGTGCCGAAGAGCGATGGCGGGAGTTCCTTGTCTTCTGTGCGCTGCAGAAGCACGTGAGACTCCCAGTTGGAATACTCGTCGTGTTTCTGGATGTAGCGCGAGAGCGATTCCACGTTGTGATGAACCAGCGGATTGCGCAGCTTCGCGGTCGCGCCTTCGACGACAACATGTTCGTGCACTTCCATGTCGGCCATGGAAGCGTCCTGATCTTTCAGGCGGCATTCGTATCGTCCCTCGCCCCGGCGAAATAATGAGAGCTTCCACAACGCCACATCGCCGTGGCGCAAAGTGCGGCCCAGGAACCACGTGCGCAGCATGACGTAATATCCATCGATCGACGGGTTCTGTATCGCGGTGCGAATTTCGTCTGTGAGTTCCGGCGTGAGCACCTCGTCGGCATCGAGAAGCAAAATCCAGCCGTAGGCCATCGGAAGCGTGTCCATGGCCCATTGCCGCTTCTTCGGCCATCCGCCCTGATAATGAAACTGCACCACCGTGGCTCCGTGCGATCTTGCGATCTCAACAGTCTCATCTGTGCTTTGCGAGTCGATTACATAGACTTCTCCAACATCTTTGAGCGCCTGCAAGCATCGCGGCAGATTTTTCGCCTCGTTGCGCACAGCAAGAATCACACTCACCGGGAGTCTGGCACTAGAGACGGAGTTCGCAGAGTTCCGAACTTCTTCGATCTTTTCTTCAATCTTATCCATCGCAACAAAACTCCGCGGCAATCGCTCAACACGAAAGGTGCCGCTCGCACCAGCTGTTCAGCACGTATAACGACCACGGGCGGGACCAGGAGGTCCGGCCCTCGAGAAAATCCTGCCACACAACTTGGGCTGCGCGCTCGCTGATCAGATTCCCGAGGACGCCTTCCCCGATCCTACGCAAACTTTCCTCCACGACTGGACGCAGTGCATCTCTTAACCAATATTCGAACGGCAAAGTGAAGCCCCGTTTTCGGCGATGGACGATCTGATCCGGGAGTTGGCCGCCGAGTGCTTTGACGAGCAGCGGCTTAGGCGTGCCTGAATTCAGTTTCCACAATCCAGGTAGAGCAAGCACACAGGATGCCAGCCGATGATCGATCAACGGCACGCGCACCTCGAGTCCGTGGGCCATACTCATGAAATCGGAGTCTCGCAACAGTGTGTTGAGCATATAACAACGCGACTCGAGATAGGAAACACGGTTGATTGGGTCCAGGCTCTGGGCGCGGCTTAGACTTTCGCTCAAGGGTTTCGCGGCGCGCAGAAAGATTTCTGAGTTCCGGTTCATCTCCGGCAGCAACTCATTTTCTTGAGTCGAAGTGAACAGCATGCGCGAGAGAAAATAAGGATGGATGGCGCCTCTGCCGTTGCGGCCGAGGGCGGTCAGTTTGCGATTCTGGTCGGAAGACGGTGCGAGTGCCGCGAAAACATTTGCTAACGGAGTGCGCACTGCCCCCGGTATGCGGCCCCAGGTGTCGGCAAATCGCTCCATGCGCGGTACCGTGCGAAAGCTGGAGTAGCCGGCAAAAATTTCATCGCCGCCTAGTCCGGAAAGAACCACCTTCACACCGGCAGCACGCGTTCGCTCCGACACGAAGTATGTATTGATTCCGTCGATCGTGGGCAGATCCATCGCTTGGATGGCGGGATTAATCGAGGCAAAGAAGTCTGACTGTGTAACCGTGATTTCGTGATGATCGGTGCGAAAATGCTGCGCGACGGCGCGGGAATACTCCGCCTCGGAGTAATCTGCCTCTTTAAATACAATCGAAAATGTATTCGGGCGCACGCCGTTTCGACTCAGGATACCGACGAGGCTGCTGGAATCGATGCCTCCGGAAAGAAAAACTCCCACGGGGACATCGCTGACGAGTTGCATGCGCACCGATTCATCGAGCATCTCTGCGATCTGAGTTTCGAGTACGCCACGATTTTTCGGATCGGCTTCTGCGTGGTCATAGTTCTCGCCTAGACTGGTTGCGGCTAGGTCCCAGTATCGTTCTTGTTTCACCTGGCCTTGCTGCCACGTGAGATAGCAGCCGGATTCGAGCGCCTTCACTCCTTGCACCAGCGTGTTCGGATCATAAAGCGATCCGAAAGTCAGATAGTTCACCAGCCCGGCGCCGTCGATCACGCGAGGAACGAGACCGGTTCCCAACAGAGTGCGGACTTCGGAGGAAAACATGAAGTACTGATCCGACTCATAAAAATACAGCGGCTTGATTCCCATGGGATCGCGGGCAATGAATAGGCGATGGCGTTGCGCGTCCCAGATGGCGATGGCGAACATCCCACGAAATTCGCTCAGGCAGTTCTCACCCCAGTGCGCGTAGGCTTTGAGAATCACCTCAGTGTCAGAGTTGCTGCGGAAATAAATGCCCGCTGTCTCTAACTTCGCACGCACCTCGCGAAAGTTGTAAACCTCGCCGTTGTAGACAATCCAGTTGCCGGTTGCAGGATCGTTCATGGGCTGATGGCCTTGGGGAGACAGATCGAGGATTGCGAGGCGTCGATTTCCCAAACCGATTTCGATGTTTTCCTGAGCAGAGTCGTGCAGAATCACTGTGCCGCTGTCGTCGGGCCCGCGATGTGCGAGAGATCGAGTGGCGCGCTCGAGCACGTCGACGGGCACACGCGCGTTACGGCCAATGATGCCGAAAATTCCACACATCCGAACTGTTGCTCCAATCAGAACTTCGCCAACCCATCTTACGCGAAGGCTTCGTTGTTCGGGATTGCGCAGAACCGCTGAATGGTAGCTGGGTTCAATCTGTGTAGGAGGGGAAAGATCGAGAGGCGCCGCATGTCGAGCGGCGATGGCGTACGAGGGATTATTTCAATCCATTCTCCGCGCTGAACCTTCTCCACATCGCAACAGATAAAGCCTCGTATTCTTCGTTGGACATATTCGCGGCAAGAATGTCATCGTCCGCGATCTTGCGGAGGCGTTCATAGTTCATTCTTGAATAGCTGGTCGATGTGGGAAGGGCTTCGACATCGGAAATCTGTTTTTGAAACTTCGAGGCAACGTTATTCTTGCGCAACCTGAATTCCTGTATGGCTTCGACGATGGTCTTCGCCCAGGCATGGAAATTCCACTGCTCAACCTGATACGCGCCTCGGACATCTTCAGGAAGCAAGCTCTTTCCCAAGCAGACGACTCCAAACCTTCTAGGGACACTTCTAATAGCTATTTACCGCCCTAAACGACAGGCGGGTCAAGGCAAATGAATAATTTTAGTAATAACTAGATTGGCACCCCAAGAGATTTTTTACGCCTTCAATCGGGATCGCGCATTTCGGATGGCGGCATCAAGTTTCGGAAATTGTTTCAGGCCGGTCGCGATGCGATACCTTGCCATCTCGCGCAGGTGGCGCGTTGGAGACGTGGTTAGCGTGGCGTAGAGAGTCTGGCGCGTGCCGTTTGCAAACCACTCTTTATATGCTTCCGCTCCTAATCCCATATCGACGCGGTTTAGGGAGTTCATGTCGCAGGCTTCTATCAGAGTCTTCGCAAGCAGGCAGTATCCCGGAGAATTCTCTTCGTCGCGAGTATCGAAAGTTGTCTGATACAGAGACCAGCCATCATGGAATTGGAAACCATAGCTCCAGGCAACACGACGTTCTCCAATCATCAGAATGGTCAAGGTCACGATACCTGTGCCGGAGAATCTTCGGGCGAGTTCCTCCATGAAGAGACGGCGCTCAGGCGCGGAGAGGAAGCTGACGCCCTGTTTAGCGCGGAAGCGCGCCACATGGGCATCGAAGAAGTCTGGCAGGACAGCCTCGATCTCGGGCCAGGATCGAAGATAAATGCATGTAACCCGCCCCTCACGCTCCATCGCTTTCAGACAACGGCGGAGTTGCCGCTTGCCCGTCACCGTGGTCTTTAACTCCTGGCGTTTTGACCCGGAGCCCAACTCTGCTTGTGGACAGAGGTATGCCGGCCGAATGTAAAAATGGAAACCACATTTCTTTGCCGCTGAGCGAAGGGCCGCAGGGGTCGCCGAGTCTGCCGGCAGATTCGCGAGCACCAGATTGCTTACTCCCAGTTGGTGTAGTTCATTGAAAACCGCTTCGATGAACTCTGCTCGCCGATGCGGATGACTCAGGAACTCGCAGTAATCGCCAGTGGTAGCCGTGAGAAAACTTGTGGTTTGTTGGTGAGGATCTGTGCTGAGGCATGCCACTCCCACCAAATCCTCGCCGTCGTAGCCGAGAAACAGCAATAGATTCTGAGGCTGATATGCAGACTGCAGAGCGAGAGCCCATTCGCAGGTGTAGAAAACGTGGGGCCGCTCCATCTGGAGAACCAGGTCGTTCCAACGCAGCCGCAGAGAAGGCTCGTCCGGAATGTTCCTCAGCAGGACTATCCGCAAACTTTACCTCCTCCAGTGGCCTCTGCGCTGGAGAAGACGTAGTAGTACCAATCTGTGACGTAAGGCCGGCTGACCTGCGGATAATCGTCGCCGAGAACACGCAGCAGGCGGAAACCGAATCGGTTGAGTTCTCGCTCGGCGGTTTCAGGAGTCGAAAGGTGGATTCTCATCCCGCCATGCGCTGCGTCTATCAGGTACCCTTCTCCAACCCAAAACGCACGGGTTGGGAGCCTGAGGGCGATGCGAACCAGCGACCTGGCTGTCGCTTGCCAGAAAGCGACCACGACGCGCAGAGTTGTCAGGATCCAGAGCAGGGGCTGATACAAAACGGAGTTGCTGCCCACAATTTTTTCCGCGAGGCCAGCCAGCCGCAGCGGATTCCAGGATGGCCGCACGAAAATGGATCGCACGTTGTGCGAGGAGAAAATCAGAATTCCTTTTGGATTCAATACGCGATGAATCTCCCGGAACGCCTGGTAGCGGGATTCGTCAGGAAAAAGTGAGTCGATGCCATTAAAGGCCATTACCACTGCGTCGAAGCTTGAGGTGGCAAATATCGAAAGGTCGGCAGCATCAACATTTTCGAATTCGAGATGGGGAAACTTCTTTTGGCACGCACTAATCATTTCGGCGGCATAGTCAGCGCCCACGTACCGTCCGGCGAGCGAAGAAAGATAGGGAGTTGTTCGCCCACCACCCACACCAAGATCCAGGATCGCCATACCCGGACTCAGACACTCATCAAACAACAACCGCTCGCAGGGCGTCAGATAGTTCAGCGACGAATAATAGGATGTAAGCTCCGGGCTGTTGTAGGTGTCAAGGTTCGGATCTCGCGTCAGTTGAGACATAGGGCAGCAGGGCTGCAAGCCATTCATTCGCACAGTTCTTGCGCTGTCGAGAAGGAAGTCTTCCCTTCTCGGCGTCACAAGTTTCACATTATAAGGACTGAAGACTTTTTCAGAACGCCATTCTCGATGCAGGCGCAGCAGAACTGCGATTCTAGCTTCTTGACGCGCTGCGAGCCAGTGTGAAGCGGTGCCAAGATTTTATTTAAGGGGCTGAAGAGGTTTTTCGAGGTTATCAATGCACAGCCAGAAACGAGTACACCCCCCGTGGTGTGGTCACGGCCGACGTGCTGGGATTGCAGAAATGTAATGTCACGGTATCGGCTCCGCTTGCATAGGCCGTCAGCGAAAGATTGCCGAGAGGTTTGGGCGGCTTGACTCCGGTAATCTGATCGGGAGCGGCGACACCCGCCGCCGCTCCACTGACATCGATGCAACTCTGAGGAGAAACGCGCGAGTCTGGGATGTTCGTCGTGAATACCGTTATCTGAGAAATTGCCGTTCCCGAGCCCAGCGTCAAGGTGCGGCCTTTCTCGATCACCACCGGAACGGCAAAGGTCTTCTCCTTTTCCGTCAGCCGTTCCTTCCAATTCTTTCCGTCACCAGCGTTGCCAATATAGTTCGAGAGAGAAACTGGCGCGCCCAACGTCAAGCCCGTGTAGCCGCCCGAGCAGTATTTGGTGTCGCAACCGATGAACGCGTCGTTGGAATCGTTTGCAGCGCGGTTGGCTTGCGCCGCGAATGTCTTGTCTGGAACGGAATCCACAAGCGTAACAATGTGAGTTGGCCCACTCCCACTTTCAAGGAAGTTCAGGCGGCCCTTCTGGTTTTGCATCATTCCGCCGTCGTTTGCAACTTTGTTGGACATTAGCGTAGCGGGAGGGGTGAAGATCGTGGTCGCCGGCGCTCCCGATCCCAGACAGGACGTCCACACCGGCGATCCTGAAATGGTTACGCACTTGAGCATCGAGATCGATTGCCCGGTATGGCCGGAAGTGTTCACCTGCACCAGCCCTGCCGCACTCAGTTCATTCAGGCTCAACTCAGCCCAAGAGTTTGCGAGCGCACTGTTCCCATCTCCCGATGGACCGAGCACCAGTTGTCCGGGCCAGTAGCTTAGAAATGGAAAGTAGGAGATCTTCGCTGGCATCGTGTACTTTGACGGCGGACCTTGCATGTCTTGAAAAGTGCAAATCGTCTGATTACAGTGTGCCGCGGCTCGAGTCAGATGAGTGGCAACGGAATAATTCCCTGTTCCATACGGCCCCGTCAGATAGTCGGCATTGGAATCGTAGGTCGCCGGCACTTTCAGGATGTCCATGTCAGTCAGCGTGGGAATATCTGGCCAAGCCAGAGAAATCGTGCCCGATCCGCTGGTCATGGCGTCGCCCATGTAGAGTGCATTGCCGTAACCATATTTCGCACTGTGCGGAACAAGATAGTAAAAGTAGGCGGTTTTGCCGGTGTTGGCGAAGCGGGGAATCTTGGCGTTGAGAGGCTCTCCGTCGCGAATCGAGATCTTGCCGCCCTGCACGATGACACCCGCTGTGCCGATGTTTCCCGCCGGATTCGAGCATCCGCCAACTTCCTGGTAAACATTCTCCAGCGAGATCATGTTGTAACCACCTTTGGCCAGTCCGCCGCGCACTCCGTACTGAGAATATCCCTGGATCACCGAGTCTGACACGCGCAAGCCGTTGCCGGATTGCCAGTCGATCCCGTTCCCCATGCACTGTATGTTCAGGTTGACGTTCTTGATCCAGCCAACTGCTGCGTTGTCGCCTCCGGAGCCGAAACCGCCCGTACCGGCGAACGGTCCCGGGGCCTGAATGACCGCGTTGCAGTTGCTCGCAGTGCATTCCATACCAAAGCCGCCGCTTGTATCGAGCCCATCGAGAAGAAATGCCTGGTCCGCGACAACCTTGATGTATGCACCGAATGTACCGCAGGAGCGGTCGACACATTTTCCGATCATGGTTAGAAGGTTGACGATGCGAGTTTTCTGCCCTGACCATACCGTGACGAATGTGTGCTGCCCGTGAGGAATGGTCGGCTCACCGCGCGGGTTGATCAAGGCTACGCCGATCACCGCGTTGTAACTGGCCGGGTCGCCCACCTGAATGCAATCGGCATCAAAGTCGCACACCACCGAGCTGCCCGTGAAATCGATGGTTTGATGGTTTGTCGTCAGCGTAAGTGGAGCATGCAACTGGAATTGTCCTGGTCCCACCCGCACGTAGCCACCTTGCCTGTAAACCTGGTTTTTTCCTCCCATGTGCGGGACGCGCGCTGCCACCGACGCTTCCTGGATTCCGGAAGTAGCCGAGCTTATGGTGTAGCCCTCGCGATGCGCCTTCACGGTATTGAATATGAGCGTTCCGGGGTTTCCCTCGCCCGCGCACGAGCCGCCCATCACGAGGGCAGCTTCCGGAGTCCCCGCGCCTGCGATATAGACGTAGAGATATTTCTCGCTTGCCACCACGCCCGCTTGACATTGGGCAAGATGGACGACTTTTTGTCCCGGACTCGACAAGTCTTCGGACGGAGTCGCAATCCAATCGAAGTCCGATGCATAAGCGATTGCTTTTGCACCATCTCCGGCTGTCTCTTTCGATGAACTTGCTACCACTGGCTGGACTGTCTGCACTCTTACGCCACGACTGAATTCCTGAACGGCGAATAGCGCCACGCTCGTCACCAACGCGGCCGGAATGACCAAACGAAGACTCTGTCGCCGCTTTGGCATGCGTTCTCTGATCTATTCTGATAAGGGAGCAGCGGTAAACCGGTGCCCAGTTTACACGCACTCCCGGTTTGGCAAACTGTGGAAATAGTCGAACTGGCAGCCCGTGTTAGACTCAGCGATCATCTTTTATCGAGCCCTCATCATTTACCTATCCGATGCGCGAAAAACTGCAGAATGAAATCAAGATCAATATCGGGTGCGGAGTATCGGGACTCGATGGCTGGTATAACTTTGACAATTCGCTGACCATTCCTCTGTCGCGAATCCCGCTGGTTAATCGCTTGCTGAAGTTTCCGCGGTGGCCAAGGAACGTTCGCCGCTACGACGTGAGAAAGGGCCTTCCCTTCAACGAGGCGAGTGTCCGGTATATCTATTCGTCCCACACCTTCGAACACTTCACTTATGAGGAATCCTTGAAGATTGCGCGAGAGTGCTTTCGCGTTCTGGAAGCGGGAGGCGTGATTCGAATCGCGGTGCCCGATCTTGGGTTGCTCGTGCGGGATTATCTTGCGGATCACGATGCGCTGGCTTCCCATACTTTGATCTCCCGCATGATGCTGAGCCACTCGCTGCAAGATCTCGTTCATCCGGGATCGAATCACTCTCAAATGTTCGATGCGCGTTCGCTGGCGCATCTGCTGCAAGAAGCAGGTTTTGCCAACCCAGGGCCGAGAGATTTTCGCGACAGCGCGATTCCTGAAATCGAGGGGCTCGAACTAGAAGTGCGTCGGGATGAAACCCTCTATGTCGAAGCGCAAAAATAACACCGCACACCGCATGCTATTCTGATCGCGGCCGATAGCTATGCTGCAGTTCAAGCGCATCACCACCCAGAAACGGTTCATCCCCCAGATCGATGGGTTACGCTTCGTGGCGATCGCCTCCGTGGTGTTCTTTCACATCTATGCTGCTTTGGAAATAGGCGCGATTCCCGTTCCCATCCCATTTAATACGGACCTGGCGAAGCGCGGCGTGGAGTTATTTTTCGCGATCAGTGGATTCATCCTGGGAGTGCCGTTTGCGTCCCGCTACCTGGCCAATGCTCCCAAGGTGAAGTTGAAGCAATACTTCCTGCGCCGGTTGACGCGGCTGGAACCGCCATATTTTCTCAGTCTGTTCGCGTGGGCGGCGATGCAGAATATCGTGGCCCACCGACCACTTGCAGACATGGCGCCTCACCTGGCCGCAAGCGCCGTTTACATGCACAATCTGATCTTCGGCGCTTTCCCCGGAGCGGTGAATGGAGTCGCGTGGTCGCTCGAGGTCGAGGTACAGTTCTATTGTTTGGTTCCGTTGCTGGCGTTGCTCTTTGCGATCTCGAACGCTTTGGTGCGCCGGGCCGTGATCTTAATCGTAATGCTGATCGCGGGTGTTCTCAGCAACCGGCTTTACAGCAGCCTTCACTTTCACGCATCGATCGCTTACTATCTGGCGTTCTTCCTGGCTGGATTTCTGGTCTGTGATTTGTACATAACGCGCGGAGAATGGAAGCAGTCATTCATTTGGGATGCGCTCGCGATCGGCTTATGGCCGCTAGTGTGGTATATGGGACGGAATTTCGGCCATGTCGCGCTGCCATTTGTGATCGTCCCGCTTTACCTGGCAGCGTTTCGCGGACGAATCTGTTCCTCGATTTTCAGCAACCGTGTGATTACCGACATTGGCGGAATGTGTTACAGCATCTATCTCTTCCACTACCTGATCACCTCCGGGGTAAAGCACCTTACGGCGCCGCTCCATGTTGGACAAAACTTCTGGGTATATTTCGTTCTTCAGTCGATCATGATCATTCCCGCGATCTTGCTTTTTTGCGGGATATTTTTTCTGCTGATCGAACGCCCATGTATGGATCGCGAATGGCCGCACAAGCTATGGAGACACGCGCAATCGCTAATGCCGTTCGCGGCGCGGCCGTCACAGTCCTAACGGATGCTGTTTCAATGGGCAGAGGTCGACGATATTAGAAGTGAATCGAGCAACTATCGGGGGCTAAAGTACCGGGAAGATTTCGCTCGGACAAGCGAACAGGTTCTGGAGGGGTTCGACGCTACCTTGGACCTCACAGGGTCCCTCAGGCGTGACATCGAAGGTTTTGTAGCCAGCGGCCTGGAAGGCGGCGAGTGCTTCGGAAAGGTTTGTTCGCTGCAGGTACTCGAACATTACCAACTGGGGCCGCTTCTCTCGGAGTAAACGCTTCATACCGTGGATCACGGCATTCTCATGACCTTCCACGTCGATTTTGATGGCGCTAATTTCGCATGTAATTAACTGGTCATCCAAAAACTCGTCTGGTGCTACGCGGCGAACAGTTCGGGTTCGAACCTTCGTCTCAAACCCGACTACTGTGCGATTGCAGGGACTTGCACCGCCGGCATCCTCAAGTTCCACGGTACCCCGCACGTCGGAAACCGCAAGTTCATGGACTTCGAAAGGCAGTCGGTTAATGGCGATGTTCTCTCGGGCGCGCGCGGCGGCGACAGGATTGGGTTCGAACAAAATGGCACGACTGATCTTATCCGCGAGCAGAAGGCTGACTGATCCCACATTTGCGCCGACATCGATCAGAACGCCGCCATTCAGATGAGCGCGCAGGAACTTGATATCTTTCGCATCGAGAACACGATAGTAGAGGAAAGCCGCTGACACGTCGGAGTCGGGGTATGCAATAAATCGGAACCCGTTGTTTGTCGCAACGATGACAGGTACACCGATGACGCGCTTCCACACTTGCCAGCCAAAAAACATCAAGATTCGCCTGCATCGTTCGCCACTGTTCGACGTATCGCTCCAGATGGAATGAAGTACGTAAGAGAGTCTTTTGAGCAGTTCAGGCACGGCCCGCTCATTTTACACTCAGCCAAGTTCAGCAGAGGACCGAGACACAGTGCAGCAAATTACCCCACGGCCAATCGGATCAGGGCGCGCACGTTTGCCACGCCTAGTGCGGACGCTCCCGCCAAGACTGACATGCTCACACCCAACACCCAAAGCACCCGGCGGTCCTTGGGAACCCATTGATCTAGAGCGATGAGCACGAACGGCAGGATGGGAATCGCGAAGCGGGCGAAGTTGCCCCGAGCCCAATGCGGATAGTTGTAAGTGTAAAGGCACCAGAGAAACGGAATCAGAAACAGCATCTCGGCTGGGTGGGAGCGGGCATACTCGCGAAAGCGCGCGCTCCTGATCATGACCACGATCGCGAACAGCACCAGGAAAATCCACCCGAAGCTTAACACCAGATTGGTCCACGGCGCGGGTTCGGTCAGCGTGCCCTTGACGATGGCATAAAAGGGGAATCCGAAGAGCCAGCCGCCTTGCCACTCCGGGTTGTGGTAACTGTTCACCGTGGCCAGGGGATCTCCGAACTGCTTTGCGAGCGGGAGCATGTAGAGGATGCCAATTGTCAGCCCGATTCCCACTGACAGCACGAGCCTGCCGTAGTCCCGCTTCCACAGCAGGACTAGTCCGATACCCAGCAACGCGAATATCCCGAGCGGCCTGACCACAGTCGCGAGAGAAGCCAGCAGAGAAGCGAGCCACCAGCGTTCTCTCCGAACCTCCAAGAATGCGCCGAAGAGGAGCGCAACGAATAGAGGCTCGGAGCCACCGAGATAGGAGCGTTGCATCCAGTCAAGGCTCAGAATCGCAAAGAAACCAGCTACCCACCCGCCCCAAAGACGATGGGCGATTGCGACGCTGGCCAACGACGTAGCAAAACAGATCAGCAGAAGCGCTGCCCGATCACTCACGCCGGTCAGGCTGGATAGTGCGGCCATCGCATACGGCAAACCCCAGAACTGCTTGACCATGAGACCGTGAAAATTCCAATGGCGTATGGCGGACGCCACCGCCATGTAGGCGGAGGCGTCCCCAGATTCGTCGACAAGCGAAAGATAGTTGCGAAGCACGGCCACGCCCGCGACGAAGACCAGGCACGTCATGAGCCAAAGAGCCAGAACCTCTCGCAGGGACGGCTCTTGGCCCCACTTGCTGTTTGAAGGTGGGCTGGGCGCGGTGGATAATCTCTTGGGACGTGCGATGGTCATTTCAGAGTGGGCGTCAGCGCCCCTCTTCGAAATCATACAGCCACCTACTTCAACAGGACGAGGATGCACCGCGCCTGATCTCGCCGGGAAACCAAGTTCTCGGCCGGCCACTCCCATTAGTATGAAGAGCCAGAGAACACGCGCTGGTTTCGCTGTGCGGCCGTAGCAGGCAACGCCAGCGTGTCACGCGATGGCCGGCTAATTGGTTGGCGGTCGCGCTCCCTGGCGGCATAGAGGGTGTACCCCGCCGCCGAGAATATCCGTGCGACATCGTCATGATCCTGGCTTACTTCGCAGAAAATTGTTGGCTGGTGCTGAAGAAGCAGCGGAGCTCCCCTTAGAGCGGCGCATTCGCTTCCCTCAATATCGATCTTCAATAAGTCTGGAACGCCGAAGCGATCCAGAAGCGAATCCAACGTTACCGTGACGACAGGGTGCGAGCGACTGCTGCCGGTGAGGGAGTTCGAGGCACGGCCCTCGTTAGAAAGGTGCAACTCCGATACTCCGAGGGTGTCCGAAACCGCCGCAGAAAGCACACTGACAGGCAGGCCATTGAGATGCGCCGAACGACGCAGCAAATCCGCTAACCACGTGTCCGCCTCGACCGCGAGAACCCGCGCCCCGAGCGCAGCCGCCGCGAAAGAGAATAAGCCTACATTGGCGCCGATATCCCAAACCTGCATATCTTTCCTGACTAGCTCGCGCGCCATGGACAGGAGGAACGGGTCCACTTTTTTCAGGTCCCATCGCCAATAGGCTAGAGCCGAATCGGGCGAAACAAACATGGGGTGGTGACCGTATTCACGAGGCAGGTGTCGCTTTAGCACAACTCCGCGACTAAATTTTCTTAGGATGTTCCTGATCATCGGTTCCATGCTAACGCGAGGCGGGTTACTTGCACAGCACGGGTCGGGCCCGCAGCGGCAATTGTGTCGGTCTGAGCAGCCGACCAACAAACAGGGAGGGCTAATCTGAGCGGGAAATCAGACCCTCGGCCAATTGAACTATCTGATCCATGTGGCCTTTCCAGCTGAACGCAGATGATCGATCGAGGCCGGCTTGGGATAGTTTTTGTGCCAAGTCAACAGACAGAGCAACCTCGGCCACTCGTTCCGCCAGTTCCTGCGGAGAGAACCGATCGAAGTACAGGCCTGCTGGCCCGCAGATTTCGCGGTGAACTGGAAGATTGGAAGCCACTACCGGCAACGCGCTGGACATAGCCTCGACCAGTGGGTGCGCAAACGACTCTGCGTAAGCCGGGCTGACATAGATATGGGTAGCTCGATAAAGATGATGCAGCAATCCGTACCGGACTGCTCCGAGTTCTACGACATTGCTAGAGAGCCGCAACTCGCGCACTAACGCGGCCGCAGAACCGGCGCGGTAAGCGCCTGGATTCGCTCCGTCAGCCAGCTTGCAGGTGAGAAACAAAACCACTTTTCTCGAACCGAGAAGTTGCTGGATGAGAGGCAAAGCCCTGATCAGTGTCTCGAAATTGCGGTAGTAGTTGTAGTGGCTGACAAATAGCAGACGGATTGCGTCGCGCGCCGAATCGAGCTTCTCACGGATGTCTTCAGGGAGAGGCGATTGATCGCGCGCGAATTCTGCCCGATCAAATCCGTGGTGGATGGCGGCTATCGGCTTGCCCGTCCAAGATCGAAGTTCTTCGGCAAACGCTTCGCTGGGAGCAACGGTTGTATCGGCGAGTTGAATCGACCATTTGGCGAACGCGCCTTTCACCGCAGTATCGAGCCAAAGTCGATAATCACCGCGAGAGCGAAGGTCAGCGTAGAAATCGCGCGACGTGTACAAAGCATTCCTGCTCAGAAGGATTTGCGGCACGGGAGAATTCAATAAAGCGAAGTTGCCCGTGCAAAGCAGGACGTCAGCCCCGCACTGGCGGACAAGCCGAGGTACGGCGCGTTGCTCGTCGTAAAAGCGCGCCGCTACGCTGGAAGGAGTTTCGCGTTCCAGAAAAGTAAGATTGTCTGAAGTTCGCAATTCGCGCGCCAACCGGGCGTCGAGCAATACCGTCGCCCTCAATTTGTCGCGCCGCGCAAGATGAGGGACGACGTTACGAATATAAGTGAGGCCGCCACCCGCGCTGGCCGCGAGGGCATTGATGAGCAAGTGCATCATAACGGGCGGATCATCGCGAAGGAGATCATCGGGTGGGGGATCATCGGGCAGGGGACAACGGAACCTGCGTATTCACGGGAATCTGCGTCCAGGTCCGGTTGATCATCGCTGGCACCGGGGCCTGCTCGGATTGCAACTCCGCAAGAACGAACACACAACTCCAGAAGAAAACGGTGAGATAAAATCCCACGGCGAACAACCAGTCTTCAAAAAAGGCATGAACCAGACCTGCTGTGCAAACCATGACCAGCGGAACTACGTAATGGCGAGGATCGCGAGTACGCCACATAAGGGAATAGCCGCGGCGAATCTGACGCGCCACGAGAATCAGCAAAACCAGAAACGGAACAACTCCTAGCAGGCCGACGTATTCCACAAGAGCCAGATAGCTGTTGCCATGCTCCCGAACCGCTCCGCCAGAAGTTCTGAACATCAGGCCGCTGCTTGCACCCTCCTGCTCAGCCACGCTGGTTCCGAATCCGACACCGAACAGATAATTCCTATCCTTTCTGATGACATCGTAGGTTTCCTGCCAGGGAGATTGCCGGGAACCAAGGATTCCCATCTGAGGTTTCCCTTTGTAAATTAAATCTTCCGTGAATGAGGAAACTAGCGTGTCGAAGCGTCCCGGCTGCACGACGGCAATTATGGCGACCACGAACATCAACACAGTGGCTCCCTTAACGAGCAAGACTTGGCGGCGCAATGCAACGCACATCAGCGTCACTGCTACCGCGCAAGCCAGGATGGCGGCTCGAGAAACAGAGAGGTAGAGCAAGTACGAAGCGAGACACAGAGCGATGATCCGGCGGAAGCGTACGTGCCGGTCGGCAGTGCTCAGAACACCCCACAACAAGATGGGGACGACCACTACTCCCATCACGGCGCCCAGCGAATTGGGATTGCCGAACAGTTCGAAATGCAAGGCCACATACGCAAATGCACTTAGGTAGCTAACTACTTCACAAGCAGTTAGCAATCCGAGAAAGAACGTGCTCTCCCGGCCAGCCATAGCTAACTTCGCGCCGCTGGTTCCGTACAAAAAAATAAGCAAAAGGCTCGAGGACTTCAGCAACGACATTTCGACGCGAGTGGAAACCAGAGAAGAAACTGCCGCTGACACCACGCACAGCAAGGCTACGAGATCGATAGCCGTGAAATGCCGCCGCATGTCGCGCTTTAGCCACTTAACGATTCCGACTAGGGCACCGACGGCGAGAAAGACCCAGCGGCCTCGATTTCCGGCTCCGGCCAAGGGCAAATCAGTTCCCGCCCACAGAAAAACGAGCATCATGCCCAGGAAAAACCATCTTTCATAGTGCCAGACGGCGACTACCATCACTTCCAGCAGAAGGAGAGCCTCCAAATAGGAGACATTGGCGAAATAGGCTGGACGTGCTTCAGCAACGGCAAACAACAGCAACGCCATAACCAGGATTGCTAGCAGTCCGAAAAGCTTGGATGCATTTTTCATTCAGTCACGGTTCCAATTCAGTTCCCATTCTTGGATCAGCACAAGCGAACGCCACAGCCCTTGAAAAGCCGTCGGCACACGCCTCAGGCGTGAATGCTTGAATCCGTAAAGCGCTGCTTGCGCCCATTTCCCGTGCCAATGATGGGTTGCTCAGCAAAGTCCGCATCGCGCGAGCGAGTTCCTCCACATTGCCGGATGGAACAACGAAACCGTTCTCCGCGTTCTCTACCAGATCGGGAACGCATCCTGCGATCTCCGACGCGATAATCGGCAGGCCGCAAGCCATTGCCTCGTTGACTACCAGCCCCCAAGGATCGCTGTGCGACGGAAACACTAAAGCATCTGCGAGAGCATACAACTCCGCCAGTTCCTCGCGGTGAACAAAACCGCAAAAGCGAACGCACCCTGGGTTGATGGCAGCGCCACGCTCTTCCAGTTGAGAACGAGACGCTCCGTCTCCCGCGAACACCAAGCCTATCTGAGATCGCTCGACTGCTTCCAGTTTGGCGTACGCAGCGAGCAGATCAAAGATACCTTTTTCCGGCACCAACCGTCCCGTACACAGGAAGTAGCGCGATGGCAAACCATGGTGCGCCCGAATCGCGGCCGCGTCTTGGCGAGCTGAGCGGGCTATAGCCGCATAGAATTCCACATCGACCGCATTCGGGGCAACGAAGACGCGTTCCGGGGGCACTCCCATCGCAATCATATAATCGCGGGACGCCTTTCCCGCGGCAACGAATGCTTTGCATAATCGGGTGAAACGGACTTTCATAAATTCTACTTCCCGGCGACCGCGACGGTGATCATTGACAGTGCTTTCCGACCAGAGCAGCGCCGGAACATTGTTGGATTTAGCCCACCACGCAGCCCGCCAGGAGGCCAGATAGTTGTATCCTCCGCATAGAACCGCACTGGGACGGAAGCGGCGCAAAGCGGCGCCCACGCCGCGATTTACCAGCAGATTGTACTTTCCCACGCGCCGCCGCCAGGCGGGCAAAACCTCGTACGAAAACCGAATCTCTTTTTTGTACACAGGCCACTGCCGCAAGCCCGGGTCGTTTTCCGAGAGAAAAATCACATGCAGATCAATATCGTCCCGAGCCGCCAGGGCGTTAAAAACTGGAATGCGGTAAGGAGCGATGATTTCGGTGAGAAGTGCCAGACGCCGCTTCACGCGACGCACTCCCTATAGACGCGCGCCAGATTTTCGGCCTGATGCGCAAGAGTAAACCTGTCCAGGATGGTATTGCGGGCAGCGGTGCTCATCTTGCGGCGGGCCGGTTCATCGCGCAAGAGCGTGGAGATCGCTTGCGTAAGCTCTTCTTGGTTGTCAGGGCCAACCAGTAAACCGTTCCAGCCGTGCTGGATGACTTCAGCAATTCCCTGGTTCCGGCAGCCGATAGCTGGCTTGCCGGTGGACATGGCTTCGAGGTAGACACATCCGAGAGCTTCGTACCGGCTCGGCAGAACGAAAATCGTACAGCGTTGCAGAGCATCCGCTACCTGACGGCGCGATTGGCGTCCAAGGAAGCGCACGCGGTCCGCGACATGCAGTTCGTTCGCCAGAACCTGCAGCCGGCGGCGCTCCGGTCCATCGCCGATAATCTCCCAATGCAGCGAAGGAATCTTCGATGCCAAAGCAGCGGCCGCTCGGATCAGGTGTTCGTGACCTTTGATCGGAATCAGATTGCCGATGCTGAGAATCATGAGAGAGTTTGGGTCTGACGACGCCGCAGTCCTCTCTGACGCCGGAGTAAAGAGCGCCGGGTCTACGCTGTTATAAACGACCGCTGTGCGGCAGTTTCCGCCTGCTCCCGCCAGAACGTGCTCACGCACTTGCTCACTGACGCAGATCACCTGGCTCGCACTCCGATAAACCCTCTGCGAAATGCGGCGGCACCATTCCCCGGACTTGCCACTCACCTGCTCAGTGGAAAACGCATCAAGGCCATGCACAGAAACCACGTATGGAATATTGAGTTCGCGACTCAAAAGCATGGCGGCGTGGCCACAAGGCAACGGCGCATGGGCGTGGATAAGGTCGACGGGCTGCACGCGGTTCAGTTCGCGTACCCGGGCGACGATCCGCGCAAATAAGAAAGCACCTGCGGACGGCAGTCCCATCCCACCGGGCAAGGCCCAATAGCGAAGCCAATGAACTGGCACAACGGAGGCGCGTGCACGAAGTCGCGGCCGATAGGCTGGCTGCACCGCGAAGACTGTATGGTGAATTCCCGCCTTAGCCAGCAAATCGAGCGGTTCAGAAATAAAACAACCGCTGGCGTCGTCACGATCGCTTGGGAAAAAAGGCGTCAAGCTGAGGACGTGAAGACTGCGCCCCTGGTCGATGCGGGAATGATTAGAAATCGCGCTCATCCTTTCCGCACGCCCCGGGCTTTCAAGTTGTCTGGGCAGCGGCGATTTCAAGATATGCGCTCTGCCACTGCCGGCTGACAACATTCCAATCGAACTTCTCCATGTGCTCGCGAGCCGCCGCTCCCATGCGCTGCCGCAGCGAACGATCTTCAATTAATTTCCCTAAAGCTCGCATCATATCCTCAAGCGTGGCGACCTGAAAACCAGTGATTCCATCAACCACCGACGGAGTTTCGTAATCGCGAAACACGATGCAGGGCAGGCCCGTAGCTGAGGCTTCCAACGTGACTTTCGGAATCCCTTCCAGTCTCGACGGGAGAAGAAAGATGTCGCTGTTCCGCATGATTTCGACCATTTGGGACTGCGTTTTAGGACCTTCCAATATTACGTTGTTCAGCGCCGATTGCTTAATCCTCTGGCGCAAAACCTCATCGAATCCCTGACGCCCGGCTCCCACCAGCCGAAAGGTCGCGTTGGGAAATTGTGCGGCGGCTTCGAGCATGTATTGTGGTCCCTTGCGCTCAATCAGTGTCCCCGCGAACAACACCACCGGCGCGGGATTCCCTCTTGCCATGGGTGGAGTGAACAGGCTTGTGTCGACGCCGACATTAAGAATGTGACTGACTTTCTTTTTCGAGGCACTGTAGACATCCCGGGCAACGAAATCCGTGATTCCAGTATAAAAATCACAGTTGGGAAGTACGCCTTCATAAAGAAATCGCAGGGCGCGGGATGGACTCACAATTTGAGTTGACGGCGCTTCAGCGTGGTAAACCGCTTTCGTCCGCCGCCGCATGCGACGCGGCAAGTGAAGAAACAAGTAGCTGGCAGGGCTGAAGTCGATGTACGCCACGATATCGTACCCTGCCAGCATTTCCTTGAAGATACGCAGAGTTTTGCCCCGGGTCGGGAGTTCGATCAAGCGGACACCAGGAAGATTCCTCAACCGCGGGTCCGGCTCATGTTCATACCAGAGAGTGCTGTGAAATTTCTCGGGATCGAGGCGCAAAGCGATTTCTCGAACGTTAAGACTCTGCGCGTTGGTGTTGGCCGCATCCACTCCGGGCAGGAACAGCACACGAACTTTATCCATCTTCCTGAAATCTCAAAAATATTCGCTTCCGCATCACCTCAATCATGCGCCAAGCGATTTTGACAACACGGAGCCGTCGCGTCACAATGTTTGCTCCACATCATCTATACCACGAAAGCCAATGGTCGATGGGCAATCCCCTTTCCCAAATCTCCGAAATCATCACGTTAGCGCTGGATTCGCATGGCCCTTCACGCAGACCGCCGACAAGGCCATCGGAATGTAGGCGACGACAAACCAACGCTCGACCCAATTCGGAAGGATCAGGAAATGCAGCGCGACATAGATCACCGCGATTCCCGAGAGGGGAGTCAGGCTCGACCGGCGAAATAAACCAATAGTCGCCAGCAAAAGAAATGGGATCAGCCAGCCCTGAGATATGTTGGCCAGATTTGCTCGCAAGGCGTGGAAATATTGGGCCCCTGAGAAATGCGCAACCATTTCCGCTGGCGCGACGGGAGTTCCAACAAAGTTTCGGTAGTACAACATCGCGAGGCCGAAGTCCCCAGCCATGCGATTGATAAAGACCACGCAACTCGCGGAAAAGCTCGCGAGCGTCGCCATCTGCCAGAATGTCAGTCTCTTGGTAAACCATAAGGCGACGAGAACGGGTCCAACTAGGGCAATATTATCGGTTCGGACGAAGACCGAAGAAATGAGGAGAGTCAGCCCGGCTACGTCGCGCCTTGCCTCAAAGAGCAAATACAGCGCGAAAGCGGCCACAAGAGTTGAAAGAGCGTCACTGATAGGTGTGCGGCCCACCAGCGTGATGGGGGGCATGAGCATTAGGAGGAGCGAGTACGGGGCTGCGAATTCGTTAGGGACGTAACGACATGCCCAGCTAAAAACCAGCAGTCCCAGCAGGAAGTATGGGAAAACAGATAAGAGGACGCATGAACGGAGCAGGCCAAACAGCCGCGAACTGAGAAACAATAGCTGGTTGTAGACCGGCCTGATGGCAAAGCACGGTAGGAATTCAGCGAAATTTCCGACGTGCTCGGATCGAGCTTTGCGGGATGCATCTTGCGTGGGGTCGCCGCTCACGTTCAGCCCCAACAGAGGAATCTGCGAGGCATCGGGAAGGCGCCGGACTTCTGCATAAACCAGCTGATGAGCTTTCTCAACCGGCGTACGATTTGTCATCAGCGCATTTCCCATATAGCCGATCATGTCCATGTTCCACTCGGGCGTGTGATAGAGGTGAAGAGTGACACAACCCATCAGGAGAACGTAGATCACCGCCGGCCATTTCATTTTCATTGGGAACCCGCCCCGAGGGGCGACAGGGCGGCCCCGTGGGCCCTCACGTTCGGATTTCGTAACAATACGGCCCCCCAAATCGTGAAACTGATTCACCAGTTATACTTCGGAATCCCGAAGGAGGACAATCCCATGTTTGGTCGGATGATACTTTCATCTCGCAGTAGCGTTTTCTTCCGAATTGCATTCAACGTTCCAGTCACGACGAATTCTCAGATCACCTCGACGGTGGCGACCGGACCCCCCCTCTTGTTGTCTCCAGCCAAACCAGAGTACCGAACCTGACCACCGGCGGCAATCCAAGTCTCATAAACTGCGGCACCACCACGAGTTGCAGCAATTCGCTGCTTCTCAACGGCTATGTGGTGAAAGGATCTGTGGCGCTGTCAGCCGGGTCTGCCAATATCCACGGTCTTCCCTTCACTGGCACGGCCTTTATATGCGTCACTGGCGACAACACGACAGCGACGAACGGGTCGAAAATGGTCGAAACCGGGAACACAACAGCTACGGCAACGGGAACGGGAACGGATGTTATCGCCTACATTTGCGGCGGTAACTGAGGGCCTCCGCCTACTCTTAGGCAACCTGGCCAGCCTCAGCCCGAATTCGTGGGCCGAAGCTCGGAAATAGAGGCTTCGGGCTGACTAACGGCGGGCGATTGTTGGATCGCACGCAGATGGGCGAGAAGTCTTAATTCGACATTGCGGTTGCGCTGCGTCTGTTGCAGATGCGCGCGAGCTATTTGGAAAAATCGAGCTCGTACTTCGGACAAAGCGCCATCGGGCAGGGGCGAATGCTCACCAGGATCATTCTTCAGGTCGTAGAAAGAATCGGTAATCCCATTGAAATTCCGGTTAAAGTTGATGACCAGTTTGTACGTTGCGTCCCTGACGGCCATTAAGCGGGGACGCATTCGGTCACTGGTCTGGAAGGGATTGTTGGATGCAACGCACTCGACAATGGCAGGCTCGCTGAGTAAGTTTCCCGCTGAGATCTCTTTCCAATGGCTTCGGCCCTGAAAACTATCAGGAACCGCAGCGCCGACAGCGTCCAATAGAGTTGGAGCGAGGTGAATCAGGCTAAAAGGTCCCTTAGAAAGCCGCATGCCCGAAACTTCCGGAGAACGAAGTAGAAGAGGTACATGAATTAACTGTTCGGGCAAACTAATCGGGGAGTGAAAGCGGTTGCCGTGTTCGAGAAACTCTTCCCCATGATCTGCCGTCACGGCGAATACTGTTTCATCCCAGCGCCGAAATTCTTGCAAGGCCTGCACCAAGCGCGAAATCTGCTTGTCTACCCAGAAAATGCCCGCGTCATAAAGCGAAATAATCTCGTCACGGTGCCGTTCGAGCCTTCTCGCGCCGATATCGCCCCGGTTCCAGAAAGAATTTAGAAACCGTGCCCGACGCGGAGTTATGTCGGATTTACCCAGGGACGACAGAGCTTCTACCGGAGGATAGTAAGGGTGGTGTGGGTCCATGAGGTGCATCCATAAAAAGAAAGGCTGCTCGTCCATCCCACTCAGCCACGAAATCGCCTCATTTACCAAGACGTCGGCTGGGGGATAGCAGCGAAGGCTATCCATGGAGACATTTTCACGCCGCAAGCGCCACTGGCAGTACCAAAAATAAAGCGCGTCGTAGGCAGCCCCAGTCAGCCCAATTCGCCGCGAGTCGGCTTGTATTCGACGATTGAAATCCGACAGAAAGTTCGTTGACGGGACGGCCCCAGGCACTGATTTGTCGGCAGATCCCGACTCCAGAAAATCGCGGAACGTGGCGAAGCCCTGTTCATACCCAAAGTGAGGGCTGAGATAAGGATTGCCTGCAAGAAAAGCGGCCGTCGTATATCCAGCATCGCGAAGCGAAGTAGCCAAAGTTACTTCGTGCGGGGCGATGCCCAGAATGTCGCGACCCAGCGCCAGCGGGTAGCGCGAAGCCATGATTGCAGGAAAGGAAAAATAAGTTGGCGCGCCGGCGACGATGGCAGCGGAAAAAACAACGCTGTTCTGCGCAAGTGCGTCCAGAGCCGGGGTTACAGCACGCGAGTATCCCAGAAAACCGACGTGGTCGGCCCGCAGGCAATCCACCGTGACTAATACCAGGGAGCGTTTCTTCATCGACTGGAAACGTGATTCGAAAAACACTCTTTGCGTGTTTGCTTACCGATGATGATCTGGCAGTCGCAATAATGCTCTTAAATGTAGCCCAAATCTCTGAGACGCTGCTCCAGAACTTGCTCTTCCGCCTGATCGAGCCTGCTGGCTTCGTCTTTGGCTATTTCCTGCAGCAGAAAACTGAGTAGCGCTTCGAGGCTATCGAATCGATCCGTCAGGCGCTTCTCCGCGGCCGCGCACAGATCCTCGGGCAAATTGACCGTCCGGTATTGGGTCATCACGCGTTTACCCTTTCTTGCGCATACCGCGCAGCTTCAACCATGCACTTCGAGCAATCATTCGATCGTCCGCATCGAGCACATATGCAATGGACAAGCCTCCGAACAGCGCGTACGCCAGAGCCAATGCCACCAAAATGACGAGCCATTGATGGGTGGTCGCAGCCGTCCACAACCGCAGCAATTTCACCGCGACCGCCGTGAACACCGTGGGAATCAGCAGCGCATAGTAGCCCCGATTATAAGGAAAAATTTTCAGCGCCTTGCGCACTTCGTAAAGATTCCAAAGATTCTGCCCAACATTGACGACGGCGGCGGCTATAGCGGCTCCCACTATGCCGAGGAGCGGAATAAGCGCGACGTTCATGAGAACAGAAACTCCTGCCATGGCGAACTGGACCTTCATTAGCCGCTTCTGGTTTCCCGACATCAACAAGAGGTAACCCACCGAGCCGACCCCGCAGTTCACCAGTTGCCCGACCGCGCCGATCACCAGTACGAGTCGGCCCGCCTCAAAATCCGGCCCGAAGATACGCATCAGCGGCTGGGCAAAAACGATTATGACGAAGCCCAGAGGAAGCGTTAGCCCTAGAATCCACTTGGTAAGAGTCTGAAAGAGCTTCTCCAAAACATCTTGCCGACCCTGCGCGTGCAAGTCTGCAATCACCGGAGCAAAAATCTGATTAACCGATTGAAGGATGATCGGGATAAAAGCCGACAGCGTGGAGGCAAGGACATAAATTCCCAGGACGCGGGCATTCAGATAAAGTCCGAGAATTATTTTGTCCGCCTGCGTTGAGAGAAAATCGACAACGTTCATTCCAAAAACAGCGGCAGTAAAGGATTTGACGTCCGAGTCGAGTGGCGGCAAAGCCGAGAATGAAAAGCGAGCGGGTGCGGGAGTAAGCCTCCAGGCCACCACTACCAGCAACGTGACCACGGCCACGTTACTGATGATCTGTGCCGACAGGTAGCCCCACATGCCCGTGCCCAGAGCCAGCAGCAGAACGGTGAGAGCAATCACCAGCGGACTTCCGACGAAGTTCGTAATGACTGTGCGCTTGGTTATCTCCTTGAATCCCGCGAGAACCTGACAGTAAAAAACATTGAGAGCGCCGAGAACCGATAGTGCCGCGAAAAGAGGGAGATACTGGGACAGATCGGGGGCATGGTAAAGATTCCGGCTGATCCAGCCTCCGCAGAAGATCAGGCCAAGAGCGAGCGCCAGGTTCAGGAAGACTACGATGCCGACGCTTCGGGTCAGGAGGCCGCGCAACGCATTCCAATTCCCTTTCGCTTTATAGACGGCAACGTAGCGTGCGGCAGTTCCGTGCAAACCCAGCGTTCCGAACAGCTGCGTGAGGCTCACGAGCGTCATGCCAAGGGCATACAGTCCCAACTGTTCGGCACCGAGAACGCGGGCCACATAAATCTTGACGAGATAGCCCGCCGCCATCGTGAACAGCGTACCGGCAAAAAACACCACAGAGTGCCGGGATATTTGGCCGAGGGTACGGCCGAATTCACGGTCAAGGACTTCCGTCTCCGCCGCGGGCGGCGTAATCGGCGGTGAGTCGGCGGCCTCGTTAAAGTTTGCCTTCATGAACTGTGGTTGCGCCTGGTTTCAGACAGCTCTGGTTAAGGAGCCGATACAGAACTAGCGATATTCGCAGGATCGGGCGAAGGAATCGAGTCCTTTGCTTCCTGATGAAAAAAGAATTTCTTGCGCCCTAAAGTGAATTTATAAGCGAAACCGGATTTCTTGATGCCGCGCAGCGCGGCTTGATTTGATGCAGCGCCGAAGGTCCACGGCACTTTGCCCTCGGCATTCAATTGATCTGCCAAGGTTGCGATCGCGCATGCGAACAATCCACGGCCCCGGACTGAGGCTGGAGTAAAGCAATCGAAGATCATTACCGCGTCCGCGCCAGGCGCCTGTAGAGTCCGCTCTAGTTCCGGGATTCTAAAGCCCTCGAAATCCTTCGCCCAGCAAAAGTGAACGGGAATTCCATCGGCGCTGAGCAATACGAATCCGCGATCGCTTTCCGACCGCAGCCTTTGAGCACAGCGCAACAGATAATCGAGACTGGCTGGGTCGTCCACGTAGGTCATAGCGGCTGGCCCTAATAGATCGGAATCGAATTGGCGCAATGTCAGACCGCTAGATTCTGCGAAATTCTCGGCTCTGGCGGTCCAGCTAAAAAAAAGCACTTCCTCGAAGGAATAAAACGAACGCGAAATCCGCCGCGAGGCCGACCTCAACATATCCGCGAAACCCGTTTCGCGAAGTCGCACCTTCAATTTTGCGAAATACGACATGGCATGTCGCAGGAAACTTTCGATCTTAGGCGAACCTTTAGCGACCTCGGCTGCTCTATCGCGCGCAACCGCGCGAGCATGGCCAGAAAACGACTTATTCAACACGAGATACAGAGTCTGGCGCTCGACGGTCGCGAAGCGATACTTATAATCTTCCGCTCCCAATCCGAGATCAACGACGTCGATGTCAGGACGGTCACAAGCGGACTCCACGATTTTCGCGAGAAGGCAATATCCCGGAGAAAGGTCTTCGTAGCCGGAGTTAACCGTGGGCTGGTACCAAAACCAACTGCCAGCAAATTGGAATCCGTAGTTCCAGGCCGCAGTATTTTCATCCACTAGCAGACGGCTGACGGTGAGTGCTCCGGCGCGACACAATTCACGAGCCAACTCGTAGAGGAAAGTGCGCCGTTCCGGTCGAGTCAGGTTGCTGATTCGCCCGGTCATGAGAAAGCGAGCAACGTGCGCCCGGTTGAAAGACTGCAGAATCGGTTCGACATGGTCCCACTGCGCATCATGCCGGAAGCAAACTTTACCCTTCTTTTCCAAGTCGCGCAGATAGCGCCGCAGCTTCTTCTTCCCGCTCGTCGCCTGTTTCAGCGCAACTCGTTCTTCCGGAGAACCCATTAGCACACGAGCGCAGAGATAACCTTGACGGGAGTGCAGATGGTATCGGCGGCTCGAAGCGGCGGCCGAAATCGCCGCGACAGAGGATGAATCTGCCGGCAAATTCGCCAACACACACTTACTGATGTTCCGGTTCGTCAGCTCAGCAAAAACCGCTTCTACAAATTCCTGCCGCCTGCCCGGCTCGCTCAAAAAATCGCAATAATCCGCGGTACTGCCCGTAAGAAAGGCAACCCCACGAGGCCCAGTGTTTTGCCAGGCAAGCGCAACCAAGCCGACAAGCAACTCGTTTTCATAGGCTAGAATCAGGAGCGGTTTCGAAGAACCCGCATAGGCGCGTTGAACAGCGACTGCCCATTCATAGGTGTAGAAAACCTCCGGACGCTCCATGCGCAGGGCCAGTTCGTTCCAGGACCGCCGCAACTCCGGGTCTTCCGGAATCTCCTCCCGCACCACTATGCGCAAGTTTTAACTTCTCCTGCAGCGCTTAATTTTTTATACATTTTCCAATCAGGCGGCATGGAGCACTTGCCGGGTTCCAAACATGATCTCATCCAACTGTGCAGGATCTGCTTCATGCCAGATCCGGTCCGTCGACTGAAGAGATCGGCGTCCGGCGACCATCTCGGGGATCTGTTCAATGGCCTCTGGCGAGTTTAGTACCTGGGCCACTCCGAATCCCCCGAATTGTTGCAGATAACCCAAGCCCATGAAGTCCAGCCAGCCGCACAAGAAAAACGGTATCTGCCTCAAAGCACATTCGACAGCGACACTGGAATCGACCGTCACGCCGCACCAAGTGCGCGACATGATCTCTTCTGGGGGCACACCGCTGACAATCTCGATTTGATCGGGCCCAGCTTCCGGCAGAATCGAGGTCACCAGCGCCTTTCGAGCCTGCTTGCTTTCGAACGGATGCAGTTTGACGATCATCTTCCGTGCGCTTCTGTTTGCGGCGCGCCACAGGCGGGGCAACAGTTCGCGATAAATTTCGTCGGCGCGGCCACCTTCGACCTCGTACGGTTGGGAAAAAAAAACTAACGCCCCACTGCGGTGATCGCCTTGACCTGCAGTCCTATTGTTTCCCGGCGCTCCCAGGCAGATTTTCTCCGGCTCGATGGCACTGGCACGTTGCAGATAGTCTCTTTCCATCTCGCCTTTCACCAGATAGGAATCCGCGAACGGCATTTTAAAGAGAAATCCACCATCGAGAGCGCCGTGGCTGCAGTATGTCGCGTTAAGACCGTTGCCGTGCGCCAGAATCAGCGGCAAGCGGGTGTGGTAATTGAGGTCATCCCCGCACAAAACGCCCTTCACCGGCTCAGACTCCAGTAAGCGCTTCCAGGCTTCTCGAAGACGCAAGCCATGTTCCAGATGCGCTGGAAAATAATCCCAAAGACCGGCATTCGCCGCGATGCGGAATTCATCGACCTTCGGCAGCATCGTGCGCCGGAATTCCTCCCACGCGTTTCTGAGCTCGACGGTGTGTTTGTGAGTAGCGCTGGAAGGCGCGGCGTAGGCGGACAAGGGAACAACCGTTACATTGTCGGGAACGCGAGCCGGCACCGCGCTGCGGCGAGTGGTCGCCAACAGAAATCGGCGATGCGGTAACTGTGCAGCGTAGGCGAGTACCGATCGTGTCACATTCGAGTACGCCGAAGGCAACAATACGGCAGGCTCCGTCAGCATTGCCCGTTTATGCGTGGTCAGGAGACGCCGGACCCGGTAATCCATGTCCCATTTATCGAACGCGATCTCAGCAATCTGCTCAGGGCGCAACTTCCGGGCGGAGCGCAGCATGCGAGCAACGGTATGCGCGGGACCACGACCGTCGATCTTCAGACAGCGCACAGGGCGGTCCAGAATCTGTTCGAGAAGTCTCGTGAAAAGATGCTGACGACTCGCCACTAACTCACATCCGCCAGGAATTTCGCGCCGCAACTGTTGCAGAAGATAGAACCCACGCAGATCGTGATAGCTCAAGACCGCCAGAATTTCCCACCAGTCCAACCCCATGCGATCCAGGAGCCGTCCTCTTCCCCGCCCGATAAACTGGTTGACCGAGCGATAGCCATCCGTCTGTCTATCTAACTGGTAAATGCTGATAACTCGCGCCCCCGATCGGCGGCTCCACTCCTCGTAGGTATAGGAACTTGCGAAACCCAGATCGACGATGAGATCCCAGCGCGAGCGGCAACACGCATCGTCCCAAGGAGAGTCTTCGGGATGTAATAGAAGAACCTTCAATACCGTCTCTCGTCCCAACTTCCGATTTCGTGCGCTCAGCGAATCAGCATTACTGCCTCAAAAGCCTCCGCCGCCTTACAGCCCACTACGCTGCCCCATCGCTGGGCAATCGCCGTTAGTGCTTCCGGAGACCGAGGATGCGGGAACTTTCGAACTTCGCTTTCGTATTGCAGCATGCCTTCCAGTTTCAACGACAATGTGGACTCGATGTTCACGAAAACATTCGGCTTGAACACCGGCGCGAATTGCTGAAACGCCCACTCCGTGGAGGATGCGACCTCAAACATGTAAAGCTCCCGAACAGGACCACCTTCGATAGGGCGCGCCGCGGTGAGCACGGCGCGGCTCACTACCTGGTGATCCACATTCAAATCGCCACCGTGGTGCGTATAAATTGCAGCCGGGCACCAGCGCTCAATCAAGCTCTTCACCAGCTTAATCACATCCAGCAATGGAAGCGTGTCGAAGCGGTTGTCAGGCAATCCGTGCAGAGACAGTTCCTTCGCCCCCAGCAGATCAGCAACGCGCTGGCTGCAATCGTGCAAGCTGGTCAGGTCCGCTGGATCGGCATTCGCCCGCTGGGCATGCCGCGACGTAATTCCCTCCCCCAGTATCGCCATGTACACCGAGTGCCCCTCGCGCGCCAGTCGGGCCGCGGTTCCACCACATCCTAGCAGTTCGTCATCGGGGTGGGCGGCAACCACCAGCACATTCATGACGTAATCCGTTCCTGATCTTTCAAAAGGATTTCGCGGCTTGCAGGACCCGCGTTGAACAGCAAATCGATCGCCGCCATAAAGGGCTCAAACCCCGGATACACCTGTGAGTACACAGGGTGATGGTAATCATCATATCGGACGGCGATGTTGTGCTCGCCGAACAACTCCTCCCGCAGATACTTTCTTCCCATCGGGCCTGAGAGGTAAACCGTGGCCCCAAGCTCGCGGCACAGGTTCAAGACCAGTTCATCCTTTTTTCCGCGGCCCTTCATCTGCGAACTGAAATAGAGTTTCGTGCGAATGCTGAAGACCTCGAGCAGATAACCAGTGACCTCACGCATAAGATCCGCGAGCTTAAGCCATGTGCGAGTGTAGACATCTCGAAAAAAGCCAGCGTGCTGGTCGAAGAATGGCGCGTGCGAATAATTCAGTCGCAACGTTTCCCAGTGCTTGGAAGCCCAGGGTTTCTCGCGCGATATTTCTAGATCATGGATGGAAAGATCGCCGAACTTGCCCGCCGTTCTGAGAGGAACGGTGAGCCAGCACCAACCTGCACTTAAGCGAACTTTATTTCGATTGGTGAAGCTGTTTTTTTCGAACTGAACGTGATCGAGCACAATGTGAGCGTCGGCAACCGCAATCCGATGAAAGTAACCTAGCCAAGGCAGGTATGCAGGCTGATTGATGGAAACGATCATTTTCTGTCAAATCATTTTCTTTCAAATCATGTTCTGCCAATTGATGTTCTGCCAGATCACGTTCCCTCTAGCGCATTCCGTCACTTTGCGAATGCTCCACAAGCTCCCACGTCAACGGCGTGCCGCTTTCGATATCGCGCACTGCCTGACGGCCCAGAACTTCGGACAGATGCCTTGGGTGAAGCCCGTTGGCCGGCCGAATGGAGCGAACATTCTCCGCCGTAAACGGCTCACCTTTTCTGATATCGCGTACGACGAACAACGACCGGCGGAAGGGGAGCGTGCTCAGTTCGTGCGGAGTCGGTCCGTACTGAATCTGCCCCAGGGACGTCTCGGCCATTCGCACCGCCTCGACCAGCGTCTTAAATTCTTTCGGCTCCAACGAAAAAGCGTGATCGGGGCCGCCTTCCGCGCGCGAGAGCGTCAAGTGTTTCTCGATTAGCACAGCACCGAGAGCCACTGCCGCTACCGGCACCGCAATGCCCGGCGTGTGATCCGAGAGCCCGACCGGCAGTCCGAATCGACGCGCCAGATCAGGGATCGAGCGCAGGTTCATCTCCTCCGGCGGCGCTGGATAAGAACTCGTACAGCGCAGCAGAGCTATTTGCGAGGCTCCGGCGTTGCGTGCTGCGTTAATGGCTTCGTCGATTTCTTCAAGGGTCGCCATGCCTGTCGATAGAATCAAGGGCTTGCCCGTTCGCGCCATCTTTTCAATGAGTGGCACATCGACCAATTCAGGGGACGCCACCTTGTGCACGGGCACATTCATTTCTTCAAGAAAATCCACCGCCGATGGATCGAAAGCGCTGGAAAATAAATCGAGTCCAAGATCGTTAGCCGCGGCTTTCAGCTTCGGTTGCCATTCCCACGGAGTGTGAGCCTCCCCGTAAAGATCATGAAGAGTGCGGCCGTCCCAGAGCGTGCCACCGCGGATGCGAAAACATTCGCGGTCGGATGGAATGGTGATCGTATCGGGCGTGTACGTTTGCAGCTTGACGGCGTCGGCACCGGCCTCTTTGGCGGCGTGTACGATGCGCAATGCCCGGTCGAAATCCTGATTATGGTTGGCGGAAAGCTCGGCAATAATGTAAACGGGATGGCCTGCTCCCACCGTTCGCTGCCCGATCTGCAGGGATTCGCTCATGCCTGTTTCGCTTCTGCAATTCTCGCCACCAGTTCTTCCGGCGTGAACGGCGCACCGCGCCCACTCCGGATGATAGCAAGCGAACTCGGCCCCTCGTTGAGAATCAAGTCAAGGGCGGAGGCAAACGGAATAAATGGCGGAAACAATTGCCGATATTCAGGATGCTTGTAGTTTTGAAAGACGGTCTGCACTCCGGCGTCAGTGAGCACGTTCATTTCGCGAAGAAGATATTCCGCGGAGCCGACTGGAGAAACGTATTGAGTTGCCCCCACCTCTTCACAGATATTCGCCAGCAACTCTGTGCGCTTTCCTTCCCGTCCAAGAGAAGATGCCGCTATCAGTGGAGTGTCAATACCGAGCAACTTCAGCACCCATTGCAGCAAATCCAGATTCAGATCGATCAGAGACATCCCGGAAGTGCATGCCTGAAGAATCGAGGATAGCGCCGGGAAATGGGCGTTAAAAAATGGGGCATGGCTGTAGTTGAGTTCGATGGCACGCAAATGCTTACGCGAAAAGTCCGCATCGCGAATTTCGACTTCCTGTATTTTTTGTCCAAGGCGGCCTCGAAAGATCACAGGAACCGTGAGCCACAGCAGTCCGGTAGGCGTCTTGATACGGTTGCGCTGCTGCCAGGACTGCTTCTCAAACTGCACGTTGTCGAGAAGGACGAACGTGTCGACCTGATCGATTAAATCCAGAAAACCTAACCAGGGTAAATAAGTGGGTTGCGAGATGGCGATTTTCATTCCAGTCCCGCCAGTCCATCCCCCAGAACTTCGGCTATACGGTCCATGTCCGGATCTCCATAGCGCTGATCGACCGGAAGACTGAGTATCCGCGCTGAAAGATCGAGGGCATCCGCGTCGCTCGTGCTGCAAACCCAGTGAACTGGACAATAGATTTTGTGCCGCTGAAGCAGCCCTTGACATTCCTCACGTTCGCTGCGCGATGGAAACAGAATTGGCAATGCGAGAGGCACCGCTCCCTCGGGCCACCGAGAGATCATGCAATCAACGAGCTCGACGCTTCTTAGTTTGTTAAGAAGGTGGCGGGAGTTGGCCAGCCTCCGATCGCGCCATGCCTGCGGCACTCCGTCCGCGATGTACGCGAAGCTCCCAGGCGAGATCGCGGAGATCTCGCTTTTCCGCATAAGGTCCTCGCCTCTCAACTGAAGATCGCGGAATCTCCGCTTTAGTTCCTCCGTACCGGCGCCGCGCAAGTACTCCATCTTGTAGACCATCGCCGCCCCCTTAAGAGCGCTCCCACTCCAGTTTCCGCCGGCGGGCTGGCTCGGCAACTTCCGTCCAATGGGCGACCACAAAATCGCGCCGTCTGGTATAGGCATTGTTTTTCGCGCGGACGCAAACACAAAGTCGGCAGTGGATGTTGCCGCCCATGTCGAGAACGGATCCTGACTGTGATCCTCCAGCAGGACGCAGTGAACTCGTTTCCGCCAGTCCTTCCAGGGTTGACCGTCCCGCACTCCGAAGTAGTTCACGGCCAGGACGATATCTTGTGGCCTCGGCTCGAGTGACTTCCAATCCGGTTCGGTCCAGCACGGCAGGTCACGATATTCGCGAATTTCGCAACAACCTCGACAGCATTCCGCCACCTCGGGGCAAAAATAGCTCGGCAACCAAAGAGTCGGCTTTTTCCCCGATTCCATTTGAGCCACAGCGGCGACGGCATGGCGAGCGAGCATGTACCACGCTGCCGGCTGAGGCCAAGGCAAAAGCGGCGGCTTGGGCAATCCCGGCCAGTGGAACTCACTCCCAAGCTCCCATCGAACCGACTCGTTTGACGTGTGGATCAAGTAGCTACTGTGCCCTCTTGGTACATCGTATACATCGTCTCCACAACGCGCTGCGCACCTCTGCCGTCAACCATCCGGCTTGCGTTCTCGACCAGTTCCCGGCGCAGCTTCGAATCGCCGATCAAGCTCCGCAACTCGACCGACATCGACTTTCCCACAAATTCGTCGAACCACCCGGCCGCAACTGCCGCTCTCGCGCCACCCCAGGCTTTGACCGTCCGCTCATGATTGTCTGCAATCGTGATGAGGAACATCGGCACTCTCATGAAAGCTAACTCGTAACACGTACCACCCCCCGCGGATATCGCCAGATCCGCATCAGCCATCACGTCAGGCATTTCGTCCACGTCCGTCAACAACCTCGCGACATGGGAAGACCTTGCAGCCGCGTCTCTGAGCGCTTCACGATGCGGATTGCTCGCTCCCGCAACCACTGTGATATCAAGCCGAACATCACTGACCTCCTGAAGGGCCTGAAGAACAAGAAGGGTTACATTGTCAGAATCGGAGCCTCCAAAGGTAATCAGTATTCGCGTGGCGGTTGTAGCAACCTCCGGACTTCTTCTGGGAAAATCCAGGAACTCTCGCCGCAAGAGTGCGTACTTCGGGCCGAGCAGGAAACAAGTCCGCTTCTCGCGCTGTGGATACATGGCATCGGAAGCATAAGGGCTCGTGTTGAGGACGATGTCGCATTTATATCGCGAGCACTGTCCGTGATCGTCCACCCACAATAAACGGGTTGTGCCTGCATTCACACTCTCGCGATATTCTCGCGAAAAATGGTATCCATCAAGCACCAACCACTGGGCTTTGTATCTCCTGCATAACTCGACCGTCTGGGCTGCGTCCTCAGCAGTGCCGGGTTCAGTGGAAACCTCTAGGACATCTGCTCCTTCGGCGCGAAGGCGCGGTCCAAGTTCCTTCGCGCCCGCAGCCAGTGCGAAGGCGACCCGGCCACCGGCGTCTCGCCACGCTTGCGCCAGGGCCACACAGCGCATGACATGCCCGATGCCCATCTCCGCGTCCGCATCGGCCCGGATGAGTAAGGTTTCAAGAGGCATCGCGACAGGGGTTGCGATAGGCATCCACAAAGTTGTCGATTCGAAAGACCGGCATGTCTCGCTTCTAACCCTCGCGCAGAGCCTTCTGCCGTACATGCGAATTCAGAAGAGCAAGTTCGGCCTGGTTTTCCATAAGATCCAGTATCTCGTTCCAGCGAAAGTTGTCCCGGTTCCCAAAATGCCGGTAAACCGCGCGTATCATTTCCAAATCCTCGGGCATGTCCAGAGTCCAGCGACAGTGGCTGTGATCCGCTTCGTCGGTGATCGAGACTACTTTGAACAATTCTGGGTTCTCATACAAATACGGCGTGACATGTACTCTTTGATGTTCTTCCGAGGCGGCGCTCCAGGCGCGCTCGAGGGCGTCGGCGGTGAACATCTCAACATCCAGACCACGCGGGTAAGTTAACACCAAGGAGTTGGTCGCGTAGTCTGCTTTCTGGTCGAGGCCTGCGCGAATTGTAGTGTCGATCAACTCCGGATCGATAAGAGGACAGTCAGCCGTGATTCGTACGATCACGTCAGCCGCGAATTCTTGCGCCGCTCGGTAGTATCGATCGAGGACGTCCAACTCATCGCCGCGGAAACAGGCTACCTTCAGCCGCTCGCACTCCCGGACGATCACGTCGTCCGCAGGCAACACAGTAGTGGCAACAACAACTTCATTCAGCAGCGTCGCGCGCCGCGTACGATTCACCACCCTCGCCAGAACCGTGTCGCCGCCCAAGTCTTTGAGAACCTTCCCGGGCAAGCGCGCGCTGCCCATACGCGCCTGGATGATGGCAACGATTCTCACGCTTCTCCCTGATCTGTACGCAGGACGGTTCGCCAAGCCTTTCTGCGAAGCAGAAACGCAGTATCGACGTTCTCGTTGTCGAGGTAACGCATGCGATCTTCGCGCACCAACTCCAGATCGTGAAACCGCTCAAGGTAGCTTCGGGCATAGTCGGTCTTCCACAGCAAAGCTTCGTGCCCGCGGTAAGCCACTTCCGTCATCTCGGGCGCGTAGTATTCGAATCCCCATATCCATTGCTTCGCACAGCGATCGATTTCATCCATGGCCGTCGGCAAATCCGCGGGCGCAATGTGGATCAACACTCCCGACGTGAAGACCAAATCAAAATTCCGATCCGCATAAGGAATCGCTAACACCGAGGCCTGGGTGAGGGCCGCGCCCTCAACTCGCTCCTTGGCTCGCTCCAAGGCATAGCTCTGAATCTCGATGCCACACAGATTGTGGAAGCCCATCTCCTGCAGAAGCAGCAACTGGTTGCCTATGTTGCATCCCACCTCGAGGATCCGCGCGTCTCTGGGAACTTCCTGCAGCAGGCATCGATTTAACTCCGTGCGGCTTACACCGTAGTTCCGGCGGTACAATTCGTCCAGTTCCGCCGGCGTGTAAATATTGCGGTCGGTATACTCGCGCCCGAAGTCGCCGCTCCATGTGCGGACCTGTTCTGTCTCATTGGTGGTTTTCAAACGCATTCAAGAATCTCCCGAGCGTCACGCTTTCCTGTAGTGCTCGCAAAGCTTGGTTACGGCGGCGATCACGTCATCCGCATCCTGGTCGCTCATTCTGTGAAACATCGGCAAGCTGATGAGTTGCTCGTACGCCGTCTCCGCCACGGGGTATTCCCCGCCGCGATATTCAAACCGGTCGCGATAGTAAGGATGAAGATGGACAGGAATGTAATGCACGTTGACGCCAATGTTCTCCGCTCGCAGCGCGCGGAAGACTTGGGCCCGGTCCGCATTCACAAGCGCCGGATTCATCCGGATCGGATACAGATGCCAGGCTGGGTTCACGTTCGAGCGCACGCTTGGGACGATCACGCAGGATAGATTGCGAAACGCGCTCGCGTATCGAGCTGCGATCTCGCGGCGGCGGGCCACGTTCGCCTCCAGTTTTTTCAACTGCGAAAGACCGAGAGCACAAGCGATGTCCGTCAAACGGTAATTAAAACCCAGCAAGACCATTTCGTAGAACCACTGTCCCTCGGCCTGACGCTGCCGCGCGTCGCTCGATATCCCGTGATTACGAAACCGTCGCAGCGATTCGGCGAAATCTGCGCGGTCGGTCGTGACCATGCCGCCTTCTCCGGTCGCCACGTGTTTCACCGGATGGAAGCTGAAGACCGACATGTGCGCGACGCTGCCGACGCGGCGTCCCTTGTATCCCGCTCCCAACGAGTGGCACGCATCTTCTATCGCCACGAGCCCATGTCGCGCAGCCAAGTCCAGAATCGCGTCCAGATCTGCCGGATGCCCCGCGTAGTCAACCGCGATGATCGCCCGCGTGCGTGGCGTGATTCGCGCCGCGACTTTCTCCGGATCTAGGTTGAGCGTGTCAGCGCTTACGTCCGCAAAGATCGGCGTCGCTCCCTGATACAACACGCAGTTCGCCGTGGCTGCAAATGTCAGGGGAGTAGTGATGGCTTCGTCGCCCGGCTTGAGGCCTGCCGCAAAAGCAGCGCCATGCAACGCCGCCGTGCCCGAACTAAAGCTCACGGCATACTTAGCTCCCACTCGCGCCGCAAACGCTTCCTCGAACTCTCCCACCTTCGGTCCTGTGGTAAGCCAATCGGAGCGCAGCACATCCACCACACTCTGGATGTCATCTTCCTCAATCGATTGTCGTCCGTAAGGCAGAAGCGTGCTCCGAACCGGAGTACCGCCATCGACGGCGAGCAGTTCTTTGCTGGACGTTATCTGCATGTGGATCGGAAGGTCATAGAGTCAGGCCTGAGGTGATAGGTCTTGGGTCAGAGGTCCGAGGTCATAGCCTAAGACCTAACACCTATGACCTGAAACCTGAATCTACGCCGGCACACGAGCCTTCGCCGTCACGCCGGGCTCAATCAATTCCTGGAGTTGCTCATGGCTCAGCCACTGTTCGTTGCTGTCGCTGGTGTAGCGAAAGCCCTGAGGCAGAGCCCGAGCCTGAATCCAGTTTGCACTCCTCCACCACGGATGCGACGGCTGAATGATATACATTTCATCCAACTCCACGGCGTTGCGCGCTTCATCTTCAGAGAGCAACACCTCGTGCAGTTTCTCTCCGGCTCTGATGCCGATGTACTCCACCATGCATCCCGGAGCAACAGCCTCGGCCAGATCGACCAAACGCATGCTGGGAATTTTGGGGACGAAGATTTCTCCACCATGCATCTGCTCGATCGAGCGAATCACAAAACGTACCCCGTGTTCCAGCGTGAGCCAGAAGCGTGTCATGCGGGGATCCGTGATCGTGATTCGGCCCCGCTTGCGCTGGTCGAGAAAAACTGGGATTACACTTCCGCGGCTACCGACCACGTTTCCATAGCGCGCGCAACTGAAGCGGGTTTGCTGCGTCCCCGCGTAGGCATTCGCCTGCACAAACATTTTTTCGGCGCACAGTTTCGTTGCACCGTACAGATTGATCGGGTTCACTGCCTTGTCAGTACTCAGCGCGAGGATGCGCTCAACGCCCTGATCGATGGCGGCATCGATCACGTTGCGCCCGCCCATGATGTTGGTCTGAATAGCTTCGAACGGATTGTATTCGCAGGCCGGAACCTGCTTCAGCGCGGCCGCATGCACCACCACGGTGACGCCGGCAAAAGCGCGCTGCAGGCGGCCCGCATCGCGCACGTCGCCAATAAAATAGCGCAAACTGGAATGATCGAAACCCGCAGTGCGCATGTCATGCTGTTTGAGTTCATCTCGGCTCAAGATCACCAACCGCTTGGGGTGATATTCCCGCAGCATGATTTCGACGAACTTTTTCCCGAAAGAACCCGTCCCGCCCGTCACTAAAACTACTTGTTCCGCCCAATTCATCGAGCCTGCCTCAATCCCTTCGCAGTATAGCGGAGTTTTTTGCATTCGCGCGAGTAGCAAGTCGTTGCACCAAAAGCGCTGCTACTCAGATTGATGAATGGTTTTCTCGTCATGCGGTGCTAGAATATCCGCGAAACCGCTACATACCCGTTGTGCGAAAGTTCCAAGCGATGAACCAGCCATCGAGTCGCCGGGCTTTCTTTGGACACGCTGCTTTGGACACGGCTGCCAGCCCGGCCCGTCCGGCCTGAAAAGGTGTGAAAACTTGTTGAGGAGAATGCATGGATTCCGGACCGCTCGTGCCCGCCAATAACCCCACCGTTCGCGAGATTCAGCCGGCGGGTGCGGACTTTGGCAGACCGATCAGCGCGCGCGTTTACCCTGAACTGCCTTCTCAGGAATCGGCCCTCGGCGAATATATTCGCGTTCTTATCAAACGCAAGTGGACGGTTCTTGCGTGCCTGGCCACCATCTTCTCCGTAGTCGCCATCGCCAGCCTGAAGATGACGCCCATTTATGAGGCGAGCGGCAGCATCGAAATCAACAAGCCGGATTCCGGCCTCGTCAACTTCAGCAACTCTCCAACTTTCAACGTCGACTACTACGATCCAACCGAACTGGAAACGGAAGTGTTGATTCTGCAGAGCGATCTTCTCGCCCTTCAGGTAGTAAAGGAACTGGGCCTGGATCGCCGGCCGGATTTCGGCGGCAACACGCCGCCTCTGCCCTCTGCGCTCGATCTTGCCCCCGATCCCCTGCAGACTGACCCCAGCCGAACCTCTGGCTTGCTATCCAGTTTCCGGGGCAATCTCAAGGTCGCGCTCACTCCCAACACTCACATCATCAAGGTATCGTTCCGCAATCCTGACAAGGATTTGACGGCCCACGTGGTCAACACCCTGATGAGCACCTATACCGAAAACAATTTCAAGTCGCGCTTCGACTCCACCATGCAGGCCTCCGATTGGCTATCCAAGCAGCTTGTGGACTTGCAGATGAAAGTAGAGACTTCGCAGGAAAAGTTGGTGCGCTACCAGAAAGAGCACGAAATTCTGGGCATCGACGAAAAGCAGAACATCACGACTCAGAAACTTGACGAGTTGAACAAGGCGCTGACTGCCGCGGAATCTGTGCGCATGGACAAGGAATCGGTGTACCGCCTGGTGCAATCGGGAGATCCCGACACCATCGCGTCCTCCGCCAGCCTTCTCGATGCAGCCGGGAGTGGGACGCAATCCGGTTCGGGATTGCTCGAAAGTCTTCGCACCAAGGAAGCCGATGTGAAGATCCAGGCGGCCGAACTGAGCACGCAGTTCGGACCGTCGTACCCCAAAGTGGCGCAGCTCAATACTCAACTCAAAGAAATTGACGCGCAGATTCTCGGAGAAACCAGGAAGGTCGCAGGCAAAATCCGCGGGCAATATATGGCGGCCCTGCAGCGCGAAAACATGCTGCACGATGCCCTCGAAAAACAGAAGCAGGAGGCCAACAAGCTCAACGAGAGCGCCATCCAGTACAGCATCTTGAAGCGCGATCTCGAAACCTATCGCACTCTGTATGAAGGGCTGATGCAGAAGATGAAAGAGGCTGGCGTCTCGGCCGGTCTTAAATCCAACAACTTTCGCATTGTTGACGTCGCCCGCGTTCCCATGGTTCCCATCGAGCCGAATATTCCTAGGAATCTCGCATTCGCCTTCATGCTTGGGCTGACCTCTGGCGTGGGATTGGCGTTCTTGTTGGAAGGATTAGACAATACGGTCCGCACCACCGAGCAGGCGCAAATGATTTCCGGGCTCCCGCCGCTCGGCATGATTCCTCTGGGTTCGAGGACGGCGCGCGAAGGGCCGAACGCAAAGCGATTGGTAATCGCGGCGTCCAAGGAAGCGGTGGAATTAGTCACGCAGGTCAGGCCGCAGTCGCAGATGGCGGAATCCTACCGCGCGCTGCGCACCTCGCTGCTGCTCTCGAACCTGGGAGCGCCACCGAAAGTCATCATGATCACCAGCGCTCTTCCCCAGGAAGGAAAAACGACCACCAGCATCAACTGCGCGGTGGTGCTGGCGCAGAAAGGCATTCGAGTTCTGCTGATCGATGCCGACCTCAGGCGGCCGAGTATCCATAAGACGCTGGGCATGGGTCCTCGCAGCGGACTCAGCAATGTCCTGACCGGAAGCGCCACCCTGCAACAGACCATCACGCGATCCAACATCCTGCCCAACTTGTCGATATTGCCGGCAGGAACGCCTCCGCCGAATCCCGCCGAACTGCTCGCCTCCCAAAATATGCGCGAGGTCTTGGAGGAGTTGCGCGGTCAGTACGATCACATCGTGGTCGACACACCTCCTACTCTCTCAGTAACCGATGCCGTTGTGCTGTCGCCCCGCGCCGATGCCATCGTTCTGGTCATCCGTTCCGGACAAACTACCAAGCAGGCGCTCCGCCGCTCTCGCGATATCCTCATGCAAGTCAATGCGAAGGTCTCCGGCGTGCTCTTGAATGCCGTCGATTTGAGTTCGCCCGATTACTACTACTATTACGAATACCAGGGCAAGTATTCACGCTACTATCGCGACGACGAGTCGCACGGCAATGACGACGAGGACTCTGATACCGAGGACTCCGCTGAGGCATCGCACAACACCGCGTAGAAAATACCTGCGGGTTCGTAGCTGCGTTTCCAGTTCGACAAATGGAAATCATTCTCAATTCTCCTTCGCGGAAAGGACTCGCCATCGGCGCGGCCGTGGTGCTCTGCCTCATTTATCTGCTGCTCGCCGGCAGGCTCTTTGTCGCGTCCTTATTGGCAGATAGTCCGCAACTCTCAAATCTCGAGCGCGCGGCTCGTCTTGACGCCACGAATGCCGAGTATCGCAATCATCTAGGGCGCTACTACGCTCTCGTAGCCCGCGACCCCGCCGCTGCCATCGAACCCTACCGCGCCGCGGTGCAACTCGATCCGCATTCCGCCCGCTACTGGTTCGATCTGGCCTCGGCATACCAGGTACTGGGCGACGTTTCGAATCAAACTTTGTCGTTGGAACGCGCCATCGAAGCCGATCCCACCACGCCCGACGTCGCTTGGGAAGCCGCCAACTTCTTTCTCGTGCAGGGCGAAGATGAAAAAGCCTTGCGGGAATTCCACGTGGTTTTGGAGAGTGAACCCTCCATGGCCAACCTCGCAATTCAATTCTGCTGGCGCATCAATCCGGATGTTGACATGCTTTTGCGCGACGTCGTTCCCGCCCAGTCTCCGGCCTATATCGCGTTTCTCGAACTCCTCATGACCAAGCAGGAGACCGCCGCCGCCGCCAAAGTGTGGAACAAGCTCATTGCCACTTCGCAAACTTCGCAGCCCTTCGAACTCCGCTATGTCTACGCATATCTTCAATATCTCCTCGAACATAAAGATGTGGATCAAGCGCGCGTGGTGTGGCAGCAAGCTGCGCCGCGCTTTGGTCTCTCGTCCTACTTGCCCACCAGAAATAATCTGATCGTCAACGGCGATTTCCGGCTGGATGTTCTCAATGGCGGCTTCGACTGGCGATACGACAAACAGCAGAGCGTCACGTTAACTCTGGATCCCAGCGACTTTCACAGCGGTCACCGTTCACTGCTGATCACGTTCGACGGACCGGGGGTCACTGACGCCGGCATTCGTCAATTCATCGCAGTGCAGGCCGCAACCACCTACCAGTTTTCTGCCTACTATAAGAATGGAGAAATCGAGGGCGCCGGCGGTCCGCATTTCACCATTCAGGATGCCTACAGCCAGGCCATTCTGTACGACAGCGATGAACTGAAAGAGGCAGGATTCTGGAAATCTGCCACGGGAGAATTTACTACGCCCGACGATTGCAGACTGCTGATACTGCACATTCGTCGATTGCCGGAGGGAAGTCCCATCCGTGGTAAGCTCTGGGTCGACGATTTCCGCCTCGTGGTCAAACGGGATTAAAACATCGAATTTGATTCAATCTCATGAGCCCGACCAGCGCCTCCACTAACCATCGCGACGAACTCGCGGCCCGAGCCGGAACGGCCCTGCTGTACGGAATTTTCGGCCTGCTCCTGTTTGGCCCGGTCGCATTCGGCGCGGTCGAACCTTGGTCCATCTTTGTAGTGGAGGCTGGCTCTGCCGCCCTGTTTCTCGTATGGATCGCGAAGCAGGTTCTAGAAGGAGAAATAAGAATTCGCTGGAATCCTCTATTTCTTCCGATGACAGCATTCGGCCTGCTCGTCGTTTCGCAGCTGGTCTTTCATCGCAGCGCGTATCCGCACGACACTGTGTCTCTCGCGCTTTTATATTTTTCCTACGCCACCTTGTGCTTCCTCGCAGGACAAGCGCTGCTGAAAAGCTCCCAAGCGCGCACCCTCGCACTTATTTTTTCGTTATATGGAGCCGTCCTCGCCAGCTTTGCGTTGATTCAGGGCATTTCCTCCAACGGCAAACTCTACTGGCTTCGACAGCCCCGCATGGGAGGCTGGATCTACGGACCCTACGTAAACCACAACCACTACGCGGGCTTGATGGAGATGCTGATTCCCATCCCGCTGGTGCTGTCGCTGACCAAGCTGGCATCCAGCAAGACTCGCGCAGCGGCCGCTGCCGTGGCCGCCGTGATGGTGGGCACAATCTTTCTTTCAGGATCGCGCGGCGGCATGCTCGCGATTATCGCTGAACTGGTGATCCTCGCGATTCTCCTCATCAAGCAGAAACAAGGCCTCGGCACCGCCATAGGCGTGGGAGTGTTCCTGGTCATTGTTGTCGGATTGTTAACTTGGTTAGGCGGAGCCGAACTCTTCAAGCGCACACTGGGCTCGACACACGCCGAGATCACCAGCGATATCCGCCATAACATCAACCGCGATGGTCTCAAAATGTTCCTCAAGAAACCTGTGCTGGGCTGGGGTCTCGGAACATTTCCCGTCGTGTATCCGCAATTCCGAACCTTCTACACAAATTTCTTCGTCAACGAAGCGCACAACGATTATTTGCAACTGTTAGTGGAAATGGGTTTGCTCGGCTTCGGAACCATGCTGTGGTTTCTGGTCACGCTCTACAAACGCGCTATTAAGAAGATAGGTCACTGGACCAGCGACATCAGCGGAGCGGTCACTCTCGCGTGCATCCTCGGCATGAGCGGCATCCTCGTCCACAGCGCGGTCGATTTCAACCTGCAGATTCCAGCCAATGCCGCCCTGTTCTATGTCTTCTGCACCATCGCCGCATCAGATCCGTTCCTCCAGCGCGCTCGCAAACGCCGCGTAGCGAGAACCAAACCTCCGGAGGATATCCTGACCCCGACGCAAGAACTGCGGCAACCCGCCACAAATTTCTAGACTGTTACAGAGCCCTTACTCCTTACCAATTGTCATCCCGTCCCATCGCCAATTGTCATCCCGAGCGAAGCGAGGGATCTTGGTTTCCCCTCGCGGCGTCGAAAAAATGGCGCAGGCAAGAACCATTATCCCTCGCTTCACTTGGGACGACCGTGTGAGAAATTTCGTTGAGCCGAATGGAATCGCGCGGGCTTACTAAGGGGTCGCCGGACTCACCGGATTGCTGCTCCGCGTCAGCACCCATATAGTGACGCCGCCAATCGCCGCCGCTCCTACGCCGATGGCGATAGGAGAATTCAGCACGCCGCCGCCAGCCGCGGGAACCGCGCCAGCCGCTCGCTTCTTGTCCTTCTTCTTTTTGTCGCTTTGATCGGATTGCTCGTTCCGCGTAGTTTCCTGGCCCTGAGGCAGAGTGACCGTTCCGTCGTCATCGGTGATCGTCAGGTCGCCTTTGCGGGCGGCGATTCGCACAGTTCCATCAATATCCGTCACATTGAATTCAGTCCAAGCATTCGACACCGGCGCCACACGCACATCCCCGGCGGTGGTGGCTACGCCTTTCGATGTGGAAACGCTCACGCCCCCGTGCTCCACCTTCAACGAGGCGCCCTCAAATTGAACCAGAGAATCGCCCAGAACCGTGATGCTCGAGCCGGGTGCATGGATATTGGCTGCGGAGTCAGACCGGGTTTGCACCAAGTCACCGGCAAAAATCGCCGATGAGTTCGGCACATGACTGCCGTTCAACCAGGCAGCTCCATTGGCATAAAGCATGGCCGCGCTGGAATCGGCCGCAAACAGCGAGCCAGGAGCCACCAACAGAAGCACGCAACTTACCATCTTCCGGAAAGCAGACATGCCCATCCCACACTCCGCTAATAACTGAATTGGTTACCGTTAACGCATCCTACCCTCCAAAGTTCTTGGCAGTCAATGCAATTTGTGCTACCGGGAGACCGCTTCTGTGGAAAACTCCGGGGAAGATTACAGAGGTCCGAACTTCCAGAGCTCCGGCTCGTCTTCGCGTCCTTCGCTGCCTTTCTTAGCGAACTTATCGGCTAAAGACTTTTTGGGGACATCGGTTCGCTGCAAACCGTCACTGCCATTGATCGACCATCTTCCACCAAATCAATCGCAGCCATTCATCCACAAAAGTCTTCGACCATTGTCGATGCGTCCACCATCGCGATCCAAACTGTTCTTCATTGTGCGCAGCGGCGGCCGAATATTCATGTCCGGGAACTTCCTTCCGAAAGATGCTCAGCGCACGGCGGGTATGAAAGTCCGAAGTCACAATCAGCACACTCTTGGCGCCGTCGCGTGTAATGCACTTCTCCGCATCCTTCGATTCGTCCCTGGTCGATAGCCCGTCGATGGGACAAACGCTCACCAAAGTCCCCTGCGGCAGATCGTGAATATACTTCTGTGCCAATTGAATCTGCGTGAATTCGTACAGCTTCGCGGTTGTCGGCACATCCAGCAATACCCTGCGCCCATATCCACTGGCCAGAAGTTCCAGGGCGCGCGCCGGACGCCGGTCCGTCTCCCCTGCCAGCACCAGAATCATGTCGGATCGGCGCGGTTCGTCCACGATAAGAAAGCTGCCGGCTTTCGCGGCCAGCCCGGCAATCAATCCTACGAACACCAAAAAGACCACTAGCCGCGCGCGCTTTTTCACTCCCCGTCTTCCCATATGTTCCCAACCCCGGAAAACAAAAACTCGTTCTGCACGCTGCCGTCGCCCGGTCCCGCAAGTGCGTGCTAGAATCGAGAAAGAACTCCACGAATAGACACGCGCTTTCGCGACGATGATGAATCACTCTGTCCCAAATCACACTCCCGAGCAACTCAAGAACAAAATCCAGCAGCGGCAGGCGCGGGTCGGAATTATCGGCCTCGGCTATGTCGGATTGCCTCTTGCCCTGCTCTTCAGCGAGCAGAAGTTTAACGTGACCGGCTTCGACATCGATCAGCGAAAAGTCGACGCCCTTACCCGTGGCGAGTCTTACATCTACCGCATTGCCGCGGAAGAAATCAGGAGTGCCCAGGCGCAGGGCTTTTCCGCCACCTCAGACTACTCCCGCATTAGCGCCATGGACGCAATCATCATCTGCGTCCCCACCCCTCTCAACCAATATCACGAACCTGACCTAAGCTACATCACCGATACTACACACGCCCTTGCGCCGCACCTTCAGGCCGGCCAGTTGGTGATTCTTGAAAGCACAACCTACCCTGGCACCACAGAAGAAGTTATGCTGCCCATTCTCGAAAAGGAGAACAAGCAGGGACTGAAAGCTGCTCGCACCGCTTCGACAGGCGCTCCCTCCAGCGCTTCCGGCGCGGAAAAAGAATTCTTTGTAGCTTTCTCTCCCGAACGGGAAGACCCGGGCAACACAACTGTAGCGCGCTGCGACATTCCCAAAGTCGTGGGCGGAGTGAATCCGCAAGCTGCGGAGTTAGCCGGTGCTCTGTACGGTTCCATCTTCCATCGCACTGTTCCCGTCTCGTCACCCGCAGCAGCCGAGATGACCAAACTGCTGGAAAATATCTACCGCTGCGTCAACATTGCCCTGGTCAATGAACTCAAACTGCTCTGCTTGCGCATGGGCATCGACATCTGGGAAGTCATCGCCGCCGCGTCCACCAAGCCTTTCGGCTTTCATCCCTTCTATCCCGGACCCGGCTTGGGTGGACATTGCATTCCTATCGATCCCTTCTATCTTTCGTGGAAGGCGAAGGAATTTGACTTCCGCACCCGCTTCATCGAACTCGCGGGAGAGATTAACAACAACATGCCGTACCACGTGCTCGCCTCGATCGGCGGAGCACTGAACCAGCACAAGAAGTCGGTGAACGGCGCGCGTGTCCTCATCCTCGGCGTGGCCTACAAAAAGGATATCGACGATCTCCGCGAGTCTCCCGCCCTCACCGTCATCGAACTTCTGCAACATGAAGGCGCACAGGTCAGCTATCACGATCCTTATTTCCCTTTCATCGGCAAGGGACGCAAATACGACCTGCAGATGAAGCGTGCCGAATTAGACAAGCTTGGCGAGTACGATTGCATCGTGATTATCACCGATCACTCCGATTACGATTACAAGAAGATCGTCGGCGAAGCGCAGTTGGTCGTCGACACGCGCAACGCCACCAAGGGTATCGACAGTCCCAAAGTGGTGCGCTGTTAGTTCAAAAGTGCCCGAAGAAAGTGCTCAAAAAGAACGACCCTGGCGGAATAAATGCTAATCTTTATCCGTCTGAAGAAAATCTTAATGGTCGATTCAATCAAGCGACCGTCTCGCCCGGTTCGCTCGCTCTAACGGCAAGCTTCCGGGAAGGTGCCCGCGAAAGTATAAAGACTCGGTGCCTAGGGTGTAATTTTTTGCTCTTTCGTGCGCCGCCCGATCAAACCTCGTACAGCGGTCCGCGTAAGTAGTTGAAACATTAACTAGATAGACTTCAAAGTTGCCGCCGAAATGGCCTTTGCCGTGCAGCTTTTTACACTGGGATTGTTGACTTCGTTGTAGCAAGGCCTATTGCGGTTCCAGCGTTTTCGCCGCGGCCCCAGAACTTCAGTTCCAAATGCGTGTTTTCTACAGCTAACGAGTGAACTCCAATATGAGCTCTGCTGCTTCCCGAGAGAATCTCTTCTCCTTGCTCCCAGAGACGAGAAAGCCTTGGACAGAATTCGTTTTCAGCTCCGGCGCCCAAGTGCTGGCGATCGCGCTCGTTGTCTGGGTGCGCCTGTTGTATCCGTCTGTGGTCTCGCCTCAGGAGCACAATTTTCGTTCGATTGAACTCGTCAGCACCCCGGTTCCCGTCAATCATGAGCCGCAAACGGTGCGCCGCCTGCCGGAGCCAACTTTCGTCGCAGAACTCCAGCCGGTGAATACTTTACGGCTGCCCGCTCCGCTGCCAAAGACGCCAGTGAAAGTTGAAGACGAGTCCGCTCCCACGGTTCGGCTCGAGCCGAAGAAACTGGATCCCATCCCTGCCGCTCCTGTCATTCCCAAAGAGGCAGTGAAGATGAATACGTTTTCCACCGGCAGCTCCGCGACTCCCACCATCGCGCGCGCTCCGTCGCAAGTCCAGACCGGCGGCTTCGGAGATCCGAACGGAATTCCCGCCAAGGCCGGTCAAGGCAAAGCCGTTAACATTGCGGCCACCGGATCGTTTGATCTTCCTTCCGGACCTGGCTCTGGCAACGGCACCGGCGGCGCCAAGGGAGTGCCCGGCGTAGTCGCCAGTTCCGGATTTGGCAATGGCACAGCCACAACGGAAAACCGTCCTCGCGCCAACACGGTTCAAGCCAGCGGCTTCGCCAGCGCAGATGTTCCCGCTGCGCCAACCGTGCGTTCTCATGCGGCAGAATCCGCAGCCAGAGCCATACCCGCCGAAATCCTTTCCAAACCCACGCCCATCTATACTCAAGAAGCGCGTAATCTGAAGATCGAAGGGGAAGTTCTTCTGGAAGTGGTTCTGGAGGCGTCCGGAAGCCTGCATGTGGTGCGCGTGGTTCGCGGATTAGGTCACGGCCTCGACGACAACGCCGTCAAAGCCGCGCAGCAGATTCATTTCAAGCCGGCAATGCGCGACGGTCAGCCGGCCGATTCCACTGTTGTCTTGCATATTATTTTTCAGTTGGCATAACTTGCTCTCAGTCAGAAGGTCTTTAATGCGTATTTTTCAGGTAGGTTCACTCTCGTTTCTCCTTTTTCTGGTTTGCGCTTTGCCTGCGCTGTCGCAGGATCCGGCGGCCTCCGCTCCGCCAGCAACACCTTCCGCACCTGCTTCCGCGCCAACTGCGGCGCCTACTTCGGCACCCCCGGCCACCACCGATGCGCCGCCTACAAATACGCCTCCCGCGGCGCCAGCGGAGCCTAGCCAAGCGACTCCTGCTCCCGCTGCTCCGGCTACTCCGCCTCCTGCGTCGTTCAACGAAGTGATGGACCGCGTAGTCCAGAAGGAGCATCTGTTCGTCGCCCAGATGCGCCACATGCGCCCCATGGTCGAGACGTATCTTCAGGATCTTAAGACCGATAAAGACGGAAACGCCTTGCCGGTGAAAGATCAGTATTTTCTTGGGCGCCTCGACATGAGCGCTGGTCCCGAGGACACTTCATTCATCGGCCAACCCGGCTTCGGCCGCCGCATGGTCAACCACCTCACCGGCCTCTATGCGATGCACTTTCTGCCACTGGGCTTCGCCCAGATGGTGGTCCTCGACCCTGATTTTCAGAAAAAGTATTACAACTTCACTTTAGTCCGCCGCGAATTTCTCGGAGAAGTCCGCTGCCTCGTCATCGACGTCGAACCCAGGTCAGACGCTGGGGCCGGCCGCTTCATCGGGCGTATGTGGGTCGAGGATCAGGACTACAACATTGTCCGCTTCAACGGCACTTACAACTCGCGAGCCAACGCCAACATCTACCTGCACTTCGATAGTTGGCGGCTGAACCTGCGCCCCGGCACATGGCTTCCTGCCTATATCTACAGCGAAGAGTCGAATATGAAAACCAACCTCGGCCAGACTCTCCACTTCCGCGCCCAGACCCGCCTTTGGGGATACGACTTAAAAGCTCTGAACAAAGATTCCGAATTCACTCAGATTCTGGTGGATTCTCCTCAGTCAGTGAAAGATCAGACGGAAGCCGCTGCCGACGCGAATCCCGTAGTCGCTGTGCGCATGTGGGAACGCCAGGCTGAAGACAACGCAGTCGAACGGCTGCAAAAGATCGGCCTAATCGCTCCTCCCGGCGAAGTCGACAAAATTCTTCAGACCGTGGTCAATAATCTGCTGGTCACCAATAACCTCGACCTGCAGGCAGACGTTCGCTGCCGCGTGCTGATCACTTCTCCGCTCGAATCTTTCACCATCGGGCACACCATCGTCGTCAGCCGCGGCCTGCTCGATGTGCTGCCCGATGAAGCTTCGCTCGCCATGGTTCTCGCCCACGAACTCAGCCACATCGTTCTGGGACATCCCTTCGATACCAAGCTGGCATTCAATGACCGGATGTTCTTCCCCGATGAAGACACATTCGTGCGCTTCGATTTCAAACGCAAAGCATCCGACGAGGAAGCTGCCGACGTCAAGGCGTTGGAATTGTTGAAGAACTCTCCCTACAAAGACAAGCTTGGAAGCGCAGGATTGTTCTTGAAGGCCATGCAGAAGAGTGCTCCCGAGTTGCCCAATCTGATTCGCCCGCACATGGGCAACAGCATAGCCAGCAGCAAGAGCATCCGCATGTCAGCGCTGCTCTCGGCCGCGCCCGAACTGCAGCCGCAACGTACCGATCAGATTGCCGCGCTCCCGCTTGGAGGACGCATCAAGCTTGATCCCCTGACCGATCAAGTGGAATTGGCGAAAGCAAAGCCGGTTGCGCTGAGTTCCGCGAAAGAGAAGATACCGTTCGAGATCACGCCATTCTTCCCTTACCTGACAAGACTCTCGACCGCGGGCAGCGACAAGGTTGCGCTAACGGCACCGTCGCCGAAGTGAAGGTGTCAGGTAGGGTATAGGGAAGTTGCAGGTCCTAGGTCTTAGGTCATAGGACTTTGAGAAGCTGTCGCAAGCAGGGTTTAGCCTAAGACCTATCGCTTAAAACCCAGCACCTAAGACCTAACACCTGCTCTACTGGATTGCGCTGGCGACGTTCGAGAACACATTGTTAGCATTCGATCCGATCAGCCGGACCGTGCCCACAACGATTACCAGGATGACCGCCAGCATCACCGCATACTCAGCGATATCCTGACCATTTTCTTCCTGCCAAAGTTTTCGTAGAACGTTTGCCACGGGGCTCTCCTTAATATTCGTCGTAACCGCGCCCGACGTTAACTGGGGGCAAGGATCACAAAAACCGTGATCCATCAGTTCTTGTCCCGAGGCTGGTTTGTGAATCGCTGGTATTACTGAAAATAATAAATGAGCTGCTGAATACCGCCAATAGCCCTTTTGTGCCATCTACAGTTACTTTAGGCGATGGACTTAAGCCATCGTCAGCCAATGCTTTTCAGCGGAAGCGATTGGTTCACCGCAAACAGAGCCAATTCCAGCCGGGTAGAAACTCCCAGCTTGTCGAAAATATTGCTCAGATGATGTTTGACCGTGTCTTCGCTGATCTTAAAGTATTCGGCAATCTCTTTATTCGAGTATCCCGCCACCACAGCAGCCACAATTTCCAACTCGCGTGGAGTCAAGCCGAACTTCCTCTGCCGCGCTTCGTCGCTCGAAGATTGCACAAGCGTCCGCAAATACTGCACCAGGTTTGAGACGCTCTCCCGCCCTACCCAATACTCGCCAGACATCACCGTATGAATCGCCTTCAACAGCAACTGCGTCGCGGAATCCTTCAGCACCACTCCGCGCGCGCCCAACTGCAAAGCTTCCACAATCTGGCTCTTCTCTGCCGCCGCCGTCAGCAGGATCACCCGCACCGGAGTTGCAACCGCGCCCGAACTCAGGTCCCGCAAAGCCTCCAGCCCCGGATGCTTGGGCATTGCCAGATCCAGCAAAAGAATGTCAGGCTTCAACGTCCGCGCCAACCGAACGGCTTCCGCGCCGTCGGAGCCCTCACCGATCACTTTCAAGTCCGTCTCCGCTTCCAGCAACCGGCGCAAACCATCCCGGAAGATTGGATGGTCGTCCGCAATCACGATACGAACTGGCTGTGATTTCTTAAAATTCATCGGAAACCTCTCCACCCTTCGGAACCTTGACTTCCAACCGCGTCCCAAGGCCGGGATTCGATTCTACAGTGAGCGCGCCCGCAATTAAACGCACTCGTTCTTTTATAATCATCGGCCCCTTGCCCATCGTTTCCAATTCATCCTGCGTCAGGCGGCCGGAAAACGGAAAGCCTTTGCCGTCGTCTTCCAGCGTCAGGCTCCACTGGCTGTCATTCGAACTCAGCCGGACCAGCGCGTGGCGCGCTTTGCTGTGCTTGCGCACGTTCACCAGCCCTTCCTGCACAATCCGCAACATCTCGCGGCAGACCTTCCCCGGCATCTCGAGTTTGTCAATGTCGGTCACGAAGCGCGCGGAAATTCCTGTCTCGCGCTCAAACCGCTCTACGGTATCGGTCACAATGCTCAGGAACCTGCGATCATCCACGTCGATCGATTTCATCTGCTGCATTAGTTCTCGCAGCTTCAGCACTTCCTCGCGCAGCAAACCCTGAATCCGGCCCAGTTCTGGGCTCACTACCGCGGGAGTAGTCTCCGCCTGGCGCCGCAGAACATCCACCTGCATCTCCACGGCGATCAGAGATTGCACGGCGCCGTCGTGTAATTCTCTCGCGAAGCGCGCGCGCTCCGCAGCCCCAGCCCGCCGTCGCAATCGGTGCAGCAAGTACACGTTGTACACCGCCGGTCCCACTTGCCGGAATAAATCGAGCAGAAAACGCAGTTCCTCGTGCGTCTCCCCATACCGCGTGGGGTCGAATACGAGCACCCGCCCGCGCCATTCGCCACCGAACACGAATGAAATCGCAATCAGCGACCGAAAGGATTGCCGCTCTTTCAGCTTAGCCAGCGGCTCACTCGAGGGCGAAGATACCGGATTTCCCTCGTGGTCCACGGCGATCACAGACCATCGGTCTTTTGCATTCGACGCGTAACATACCTCGCCCGGAAAATCCTCCAGATAGATTTTCGCGTCGCGCGGGCTGGATTCGAGCCATTTGAACTCGGAAGCCGCCTCATCCCCCCTGCGCAACTCGCCCAGAAACATTCGATGGCTGTGAATTTCCTGCGATGCGATCAGCATCCGCGCTGCTCCGCACCGGCTGGAAATTTCAAGGCAAATCTGCTGCAGAGTTCCAGTAAGTCCCGCTTCCACCCGTATCTTTGCCAGCAGACGCGTGACTACAGCCTTCTCCGCCCGCAACCGTTTCTGCTGTCGCGCCAGATAACCCAGCAGCAACCCCATCACCAGCAGGTAAACCGACAGCATGAACAGGCGCTTCGGCTCGAACTCCGGCAGATTGTTTTGCAGACCCGACAAAACACGCGAAGGCAGGCTTGCTCCGCGCGTTGCCAACACGTGCAGCAGCACGAAGCTCTCAATCCACAGCAAAGCTACTTCAGCCGCTGCCGTGCCCAACGTCTCCCACAATCCCCACCGGTAGGCGGAAGCCGCCAGCACGAAAAAGAAGAAAAGGAAAAACGGGCTTCGCGGTCCTTCGGCAAATACTGAGATCAACGCCGGCCATACGATATCGGCAGTGTGAACCAGGATGCGAAACGCCGGCGTCGACTGCTTTCTTCGTCGCAACAGCGTCATCACCAGCACGCCATGGATCAGGTAAAGTCCGAGCAGGCCGTAGGCGATCGGCCCTTGTCCCAACCGCGTGGGATCCATGTAGATCGCGGCCAGCGCGGAAATAGCCAGAAACACCCGCGCCGTCGCCAGCCAGCGCTCGATCCGCCGAGTTTCGCTGGGATCGGTCGCAGCCTGCGGTCGGTCAAGAAAACTTTGATGAGCGTCAGCCTGCAAGTCGAGTCACTTCCACTGAAGTATGAATTTGGAGAACAAATCTCTCAGCCGCCCCGGGAATGCTCCGCATCTTATGGAAAAGAAAGATCGGGAGCAAGCAAAACTTTCTGACTGCCATCCCCGCCAGTCTATAGCGTAGGGAGAGATCCGTATCAGCGCACGCATTCATGCGCGCCGCGCACCCTTAAATTACCAAATTGCAAAATTACCCAATTACAAATTCCCCGAGTTACTTGCGTAACCGCGGCCTACTCAACTCCCAGACTAGAATGCCATTGAGGACCGTCTTCTTGCGCACCTACAGCAAGCTTTGGACCGCCGCAGTCGCAGTGTGTCTGGCGACTCTGGTCCTCGCTGCGCTTTTTCTGCACGACTCTTTTCGTCTCACCGCCCTCAGCGATGTGATTCAGTGCCTCCTGCTTTTCTCCGGGTCGATGTCCATCATTCCTCATATCGTGACTTCGCGCGGGCGTTTGCGCCTGTTCTGGACATTCATTGAGATCGGCATCACTTTCTGGTTTACCTACCAGTTGTTTTGGACCTACCACGAAATCTGGTTGCGCACGCCTGTACCCGATCTCTGCGCGGCCGATATTGTTCTCTTCCTGCATATTGTGCCACTCATGGCCGCTCTCGCGCTGCGGCCCCATGCCCAGGAGGATGAATACGCCGCCCGGCTCCGCCGCCTCGATTTTGCCCTGATGATGGTCTGGTGGGCTTACCTTTACGTCCTCATTGTCATTCCGTGGCAGTATGTCGTGGCTGACGTGCCCGCCTACGGCGCAAATCTTAATTCTTTATACCTCATTGAGAAATTGGCGTTTCTGGGCGCCCTTCTGCTGGCCTGGAAAGACAGCAAAGGCGGATGGAAAACTTTTTACGCGAGCCTTTTCGGAGCGAGTTTTATCTACGCCGCCAGTTCTTACATCGCCAACTGGGCCCTTAGCCGCCATTCTTATTACAGTGGAAGCCTCTACGACATTCCCCTGGCGGTTTCCATGGCATGGATCACGGTCATCGGCCTGCGCACGCGCGAGCGCGAACCGCAAACCGGCATTCCTTCCACATCCACATCTCATGGCGTTTGGTTGGCCCGTCTGGGAATGATCGCGGCTTTCTCCCTTCCACTTTTTGCAGCCTGGGCGCTGCTCGATACCGCTCAGCCCGCGCCCATCCGTTCGTTCCGCGTGCTCTTGACTCTGGGCGCCGCGCTTCTGATGGGCGTCATGGTCTTCGTGCGGCAGCGCTTGCTCGATGGCGAGTTGCTCCGCCTCTTATCCCACTCGCGTGAGTCTCTGGACAACCTGAAGCGCCTGCAGGCCCAGATCACGGAAGCGGAAAAGCTGGCCTCGATCGGACAACTCGTAGGCGGCGTCACCCACGAACTCAACAATCCCATCACCGCCATGCTCGGCTATTCCGATCTTCTTCTGACCACGCCTCTCAATCCGGAACAGCACGAACTCGCCGCGAGAATTGGACAGCATGTCCGCCGCACCAAGTCTCTGGTGGCCAGCCTCCTAAGCTTCGCCCGGCAAGGCCCGGCCGCAATGGCTTCTGTTGATCTTAAAACTCTGCTGCGCACCGCCGTCAAGCTCTCGCAGCCGCAGTGGCAGGCTCTCAACATAGAAGTGCGCAGCGAGCTTTCGCCAGATCCGCTCATCGTTCAGGGAGATTCCAATCAGTTGCTGCAGGTCTGCATTCAAATCATGAACGACGCGCTCTATGCCGTCGGTCAGAGCAGCAAGGGCGCTCTCATCGTCACCGCCGAAAAAAAGGACGGCCTCGCTATCCTCAACATCTCCGAGGCCGCCGGCAGCTCTGCTGAAGCTGGGAAAAAAGAAGAAGGAAGAAAAGATCAGACCATCTCCGGCCTGGGACTCAGCGCCTGTAGGGGTATCCTGCAGCAACATCACGGGCAGATTCTTTGGCAGCAAAACGTAAATTCCGGATTCACAATCCGCATCGAAATCCCGTTCACCCCTCCGGCGCCAACGGAGAAATCGCCTGTAACTGGAGTTCCGGTGATGTGGCAACCTCAACCGTTCGCTTAAGCTGCCCGCAAGCCGCATAAATGTCCCGCCCACGCGGACGCCTCACAAACGCAGGAATCCCCGCTCCACGCAAAATGTTTTGAAACGCGGTAACCCGGTCCGTGCTCGGAGTCGTAAATTCAATCCCCGGCCCCGGATTCAGCGCAATCAGGTTGACCTTGCAGCGCAGCCCGCGCAGCAACTCGGCCACTTCCTTAGCATTTTCCGCCAAGTCGTTCACGCCGCCAAGCAGAACATACTCAAACGTAATCCACTCTCGCGTGCGCAGCGGAAACTCCCGCGCCGCCGCCATCAGCATTTCCAGATTCCACTTCTTGTTCAGCGGCATCAGCCGTGTGCGCAACTCATCATTCGAAGCATTCAGAGAAATCGCCAACTTCGGCCGGATTTTTTCTTCCCCGAAGTCGCGAATGCGCGGCACAATCCCCGCCGTCGACACGGTCATCCGCCGCTCAGCGATGCCCACGCCCTCAACCAGCAACCGCGAAGCCTTGATGAAATTCTCATAGTTCAGAAACGGCTCGCCCATCCCCATAAACACCAGCTTGATGCGATCCTCCGGCGGCGACACGCCCTGATCTTTAAGAACCGCACAAACTTGGCCGACAATCTCCCCAGCAGTAAGATTGCGCTTAACCCCAAGCAAGGCAGTCAAACAGAACTGGCAATCAACCGCACACCCCACCTGACTGGAAATGCAAATCGTAGAGCGCCCAGATGCGGCTGTTCTTTTACCCTGCTTTGAAAGGGCGTGGCTTCCGGCCGCGCCGTAAGCCGGGCTCAAACTAACCGCGGCTTCAGCCGCTGAGAGTCCAGCGCCCGAACCTTCAGCTTCCGCCCCAGCCTCCGACCCATCCCCAGCTTCCCCGCCATCCCCCTCCGGCATCCAAACCGTCTCCACACTCTGCCCATCTCCAAACCCAATCAAATACCGAACCGTCCCATCCACGGACGAAAACTTCTTCTCAATCCGAGCCGCCCCAACCGAAACCGCGCTCGCAGCCAGCCGCTCCCGAAACTCCTGCGGCAAAGTAGAAATCTCCGCCAACGATTCCACCCGCTGCCGGTAAACCGCATCCATGATCTGCTTGGCGCGATAGGAAGGCTCCCCCGCCTCGCTGACGAGCGTGGCGAGCTCATTGCGATCCATACCCAGCAGCGATGATGTCGAAGGTGCGCTCATAAGCTCACAAATGCGCGGAGGATGACTTTAGAACTTTCGGAAAGATGCGAGGATGAAGGTCCCCAGCACGGACCCATCGCTCGCTCGCAGTTTGGTCACACTGCCGCTGTCGCGGTTCGCCACCCAGATATTGGTCCCGTCAAAGAGCACGGCGCCAGGCCTCGGCCCCACAGCAAAGCTTCCGAGTTCCTTGCCATCGCTGGCCCGCAGTTTGATCACAGTGCCAGAATTGTACTGAGTTACCCAAATATTGCTTCCATCGAAAACCAGGTCGCTAGGCACGACGTTGCGGTACCACAAAAGCAACTTCCCATCGCTCGCCTGGAGTTCGGTTAAACCGAAGCCATCAACATCCCAAAATGCATACTTCCCACTACCGATCTGCTGGTACCCGCCGCTACTGGTCACCCAGATATTGGCTCCATCAAACACGACGTGATGAGTGCCGTCTCCTACGCGGAAGGTCCCAAGCACGGCCCCATCGTTCGCGCGCAGCTTGATCACGGTATTCCCGTAGTCTGGCGCTACCCAGATGTTGTTGGCCCCATCGAAGGCCACACTAGCCGGCTGCTTTCCTGTGTCGACTGTCCCGAGTACTACCCCATCGCTCGGACGAAACTTGGTTAGGTTGTGACTGCCATCGCTCACTACCCAGACGTTCGTCCCATCAAACTCTATACTGGAGGGTTTTGTTCCCGCGCTAAACGTTCCCAGCACCTTGCCGTCTCTTGTCCGCCATTTGGTCACCTTGCCGCTCGCGCGGTCTGCTGTCCAGATACAGCTCCCGTCGAACACCACGCCAGCAGGAGGACCTCCCACGCTAAAACTCCCAAGCACCTCTCCATCGCTGGAGCGCACTTTAACGAGACTGTTGTCCGAGTAGTTCGCCACCCAGAGATTGGCCCCGTCAAACGCCATATCACCAGGCGTACTGATCCTGAAAGCTCCCAGCATCTTCCCGTCGCTTCGCCGCACTTTGGACATCGATTTGCCGTCGCCAACCCAGAGATTGGCCCCATCAAATGCCAAGCTATCGGGCGTGTTCCCCGCATCGAATGTTCCGAGTATCCCGCCGTCGCTCGGGCGCAGTTCGGTAACAGTACCGCTCTTGCTGTTGGCCACCCAGATATTGGTCCCGTCGAAGATCAGGCCCTCTGGTTCCTCTCCTACCGCGAAGGTCCCAAGCACGGCCCCATCGCTTGCCCGCAGCTTGGTTACGTTGTTGCTAAAAGCGTTGGATACCCAGATGTTGGCCCCGTCAAACGCTACGCCACTAGGGCCCTTTCCCGCGGCGAACGTCCCAAGCGTGGTCCCATCGCTCACTTGCAACTTGGTCACGCTGTTGCCCGATCTATTGGCTACCCAGATGTTGGTCCCGTCAGATGCAAGTCCCCATGGAAGGTCGCCTGCTGCGAAGGTTCCCAGCACGCTCCCATCGCTCGCCCGCAGCTTGGTGACGTGGCCCCCAGTGCCGGCTAACCAGATGTTGGCTCCATCAAAAGCTATGGCGCGGGGTTGGGTGTTCACATCATGGAACGTCCCAAGCACGGCCCCATCGCTCGCCCGCAGCTTGACAACTTCGGCATAAGCGTTCTGCGCCACCCAGATGTTGGTTCCGTCAAATGCTATGCCCCAGGGGTCGTGTCCCACAGCAAAGGTCCCAAGCGTTTTGCCATCGCTCGCGCGCAGCTTGGTCACATTCTGACCTGCCCTGTCAACCATCCAGATATTGGACCCGTCAAAGACCGCGCTATGGGACGCACTTCCCAACGGGAATTGCTTCGTCGGCTTGGCTGGATGCCGATCCAAAAAGGTTGCTTCCCCGCGCGGAGACATGAACGAGGCGAAGGCCTGAGCTTGCGCCGTCGTGGTAATGATCGCCAGCCCAAGTAGAACCGTTAATGACCGCAAGCCGGCAGCCGCGTGCCTTCGAATTCCAAGAATCCGCTGATGCCGCGCTGAGCTGTTCACTGGGTCCTCTCCTAACTCATTACGACCGCTAGGGTAGCACAGATTTCCGCAAAGAATTGATTCTAAACCACTAACGGTCTTATTTTCGCAAACGCATCCTGCCCCTCAAATGTGTAAGAATAGTACCGTACCTTCTAGTGAGTTCCGCCCCAGCTAAAGTCATGGTCAAAGAAGTTCGCAATATTCGCCGCCAGGTGTTGCCTCACGGCCTCACCGTCATCACCGAGCAGATGGAGCACATCCGCTCAGCCTCCATTGGCATTTGGCTCGAGACCGGTTCGCGCGACGAGACGCCGCAATCGAACGGCATCTCGCACTTCATCGAGCACATGGTCTTCAAAGGCACCAAGCACCGCACTGCCGAGGAGATTGCCCGCCAGGTCGACTCCATCGGCGGCAACATGGACGCCTTCACCTCGAAAGAATGCATTTGCTTCAACGTCAAGGTGCTTGACGAACACATGCCGCTGGCGCTCGAAATTCTCACCGACCTCGTACTGTATCCCAACTTCACCGACGAAGACATTGCCCGCGAACGCGGCGTGATTCTCGAAGAGATCAAGATGGACGAAGACAATCCCGATTACCTCGTCCACGAAATCTTCACCCAGAGCTTTTGGAAAGACCATCCGCTGGGCAAGCCGATCCTGGGAACGAAAGAGACGGTAAAGAAATTCGAGCGCCAGACCGTGCTCGATACCTACACTCACCGCTTCGCCCCCGGCAACATCATCGTAGCCGCCGCCGGACATCTCGACCACGATCAGTTCGTCGATCTCGTGGTGAAGCACTTCGAACACTTAAAGCCAGCGAAGAACGGCTTCCACTCGCCCGCGCCCAAGATCGATCCCCGCATCGTATTAAGAAACAAAAAGGCGCTGGAGCAAGTGCAGCTTTGCATAGGAGTGCCCGCGTACCCGATCGCGCACGAGAAGCGCTATGCCGGCTACATTCTCAACACCCTGCTCGGCGGAGGCATGAGTTCGCGCCTCTTCCAGAATATTCGCGAGCGCCAGGGCCTGGCTTATTCTATCTACAGCGACCTCAACCCCTACCGCGATACCGGGTGCATGGCCGTCTACGCCGGAACGTCCCTCGCATCGGCGGCGAAGGTAGTGCAGTCGGTGGTCAGCGAATTCCGCAATCTGAAAAATCAACCCGTGCCCGAAGAAGAGTTGCGCCGCTCGAAAGATCAGCTCAAGGGCAGTCTCATGCTCTCGCTCGAATCGAGCACCGCCCGCATGTCAAACCTAGCGCGCCAGGAAATGTATTTCGATCGCTTCCAGGACCTGGACGAACTGGTGCAGAAGATCGAAGCCGTAACCGCCGAAGACCTGCAAGGCCTGGCGCAGGAGTTCTTCAAAACCGAATCGATTGCCGTAACCGCGTTAGGCAATCTAAGCGGCTTAAAGATCTCGCGCAGCCAACTAGCCCTCTGAGACAGTGACCCCCGGCGTCGGCGTCATCCTGAGCGCAGCCGCTTTTCAGGCGGAGCGAAGGATCTCCCTCAACCGGACAACGTGCGTAAGCGAAGGGTCTTCCTCGCGCGAGCACCGTGCGTATGTCTGGATGACGCCTTTGCACCTGGGAATCCGTGGTTGATTTTATCCGCGCCTCTGTTGTAACTTCCCTGCGATCGGCGAATCTGATCAGAGTCCGCAGGGCCAGCCCTGCTGGACGACCCAACTCAACTCACCCAAGGAGAAAACTATGAAGAAGTTTGTCGGCAGTTTGATGCTCGCATGTTTGATGGCCGCCCCAATGGCAGCCTTCGCCCAGGATGCAATGAAGCAAGACAGCACCAAGCAAGACACAATGAAAAAAGATGACTCGATGAAGAAGGACGACAGCAAGACCACCAAGAAGCCCAAGACAGCAAAGGCCGCAAAGACGACAAAGACCGATACGATGAAGAAAGATGATTCGATGAAGAAGGATGACACCATGAAGAAAGATGACTCGATGAAGAAGGATGACACCATGAAGAAAGATGACTCCATGAAGAAAGACGACAGCATGAAGAACGACCAGATGAAGCCGAACTAAGCTGGAGAGTCGTTCGTTGAAAGAGAGTGTCTTCCCGAGCGAAGCGAGGGACCTTGGTGTTTGCCTGAAGCCGCAATTGCGACGGCAAGAACCAAGGTCCCTCGCTTCGCTTCGGGATGACAAGTTAATCGGGAGGAGAAGTGAATCGGGATGACAATGTCTTGATCATGCCTCTCTGTACTTTTCATCTGCCGCGTTTTTCATTAGCCGCCAGCAATTGGCCGAGCGGGTTGTTCGGAAGCGAGAGCAGGCGACCGGCTTTCGCCTTCCGGCCCTCGCGCCACATGCCCCGCAATTCAATTTGCAGACCCGTAGAACGCGTTCGGGAGCATAATCCATGGCTGAGTTCCTCCCGTTGGAAACTATCGCAAGGCGAGCGAGGTAAATCGATTTACCTCCCGGGTGGAAATTGGCCTTTTAGAGTCAACGACTTAGGGGCGGATTTTCTATATCTTTGAGAAATACCCCGGGAGAACAGCGAACCGTCTCGCCGGGAATCAATAACTTACGAGCGAATCGCACCGCGGAAAGGAAAAGTAGCGCCGCCGTCCCGGCGGCTGTCGCGGAGGCGTCTCGCCTCCGCAGCCAGTAGCTGCCACAAAAGCCGGCGGGACGCCGGCGCTACAAAAAGCCCGCGCCCGCCTTCAATGTACACCTACGCTGAGAGTTTCTTCCCGCTCTTCCTCCTCAGCGTTCCCGCTCTCAGCAACCTCCGTCGCAGAATGCCGAGTCAACCCCGTCCTCAGATACTGCCGCAGGCATCGCGTGCATGGCACGTAGCCTTCCTGCATCGCTTCTTTCGCCGTCATCGTCCGCTCCGAAGCTTTGTCGTGAATGAAAGGACATCCCGGCACATGAAACAGTTTTGCCCCGTCGGAAACCACGACCACCAGGTCAGGAGGAATTTTATAGGCAGGCTCGGCATGTTGCGATCGGACGAAATGCCAGTGAGTCAGGCTGTTCGTCAGTAGCAGACCGCCGGCAATCAAAGCCATCGCCGCCACCGGAACCAGCCACGCCGACCAGCTCGACCACCGGCTTCCCTTCACCGCAGCATCGTGCGTGAGCCGATTTTCCAATCGCTTTTCCAGCCGGCGGCTGAAACCCGCGGGAACCTCGAGCATGCGCTCATCGCCATAAAGCTGCACCACATTGCGCGTTCCCGCCAGCACCGCAGCGCAACACTTGCACGTGCGGAAGTGCTCGTCCATCGAAGAGCGCAGTGCCGCATCCACTTCGCCATCGATGTAATTCGAAACCTCGCGCCAAACTTGTTCGCAACGAAACGTGTTCTCTACCATGGCTTGTTTCCCTTCTCGAATGGAAGGCGGCTGAACCAGCCTTGTTCCCATCCGGCGGCCAGCAGATCGCGCAGCATGAGCCGCGCGCGCAACAGCCGCGTCTTCACCGAGGCCACCGTGATGCCCAGTGCCTCGGCCGTCTCCTGAATATTCAGGTGTTCCATGTCGCGCAGCACAAAGACTTCGCGATACTTTCGATCAAGCGTGGCCAGCGCCTCGGCCAGCCGCTGCCGCACTTCCTTGCGCTCCAGCGCTTCCGACGGAATCTCGCGCCAGTCGGCAAAATCCCGGGGAGCGTATTCGCTTTCGTTGTCGCTAGCGTCGCGGCGGTTGTCGAGTCCTTCCATGGGCACAGTTCGCTCCCTTCGCCGGCGCATCAGAGCTTGATTCACCGTGATCTGGATCAGCCACGTGCTGAAGCGAGCCTCGGCGCGGAATTGCCGGATGTTCGCAAACGCCTTCAGCATCGCCTCCTGCGCCGCATCCTCGGCATCTTGTTCATTGCGCAGAATGGCGAGCGCGGCAGCGTAGACGCGGCGTTCATAGGGCCGCACAAGTTCGTAGAACAATTCAGACTGGCCGCGCTGTACCTGCAGGATGAGATCCTGCTCGCGTGTGGCATCGTGCGTCGGATTGTTCAACGTCATGCTTGGTTCGGACATCTGGGTTCGGGCTTCGGGCTTCGGGCTTCAGGCGAGAGGTTTTCCTAACACCTATCACCTAAGACCATAAGACCTTCTGTCAGTACTCCGGATCTTTCTTCCATCCCGTCAGCATCGACATGAAATTGTTCCAGCCGTGCAGGATCACCATCACGAGATGCCCCAGGATGAAGAACAAGATTGCCCACATGATTGCGAAGTGCCAGATGCGCGCGTAGTGAAAGCCGCCCATCATCCAGGCAAGCGAGGAGAACTGGACCGGCTTCCACACGGCGAGGCCGGTGAGCACGGAAAGAATTCCGAGAATGATCGCTGTCGTGTAGGCCTGCTTCTGCAGTGGGTTGTAGGCTTCGCGCACGGGCGGTTTCGGTCCGAAGAAAAAATAATGCTTCACCATCGGCCACACGCCTGGGATGTCGCGATGCGTGAACAGGACCTGGCGATAGTTGCAGCTGAAGACTTGGTAGCCGAGATAGAGGACGCCGGTTGCGATGTAGATCCACATGAAGGTGAGGTGCCACTGCAACGCTCCGCCGAGCCAGCCGCCGATGGCGAAGGCCTTTGGCCAGTGCAGCAAATCTTTCTGCGGAATTTTTGCGCCGAAGCTGGGGAAGGCGCGGAAGATCTGCAGTCCGCTACCGACCAGCACAAAGAGCGCGACGGCGTTGATCCAGTGGCAGAGGCGCACGATGAACGGATGCTCGTAGACGGCGCGGGCTAGGACTAACGGCGGGGCTTCTTCGCCTTCGGCGGTCTTGGGCTTTGGTTGAATGATTTCGATTACAGCGCTCATGCTTGAGCCTCCAACGCGCAGCGGCTAAAGCCGCTTTCTTTCTCTATCTTGGATCGGCACGGCTGAGCCGTGCCCTGATACGAAACCTTTAGCTGACGCAGTCACGGCTCTCACGCGTAGCGCACGCCGCTACAACTACAACCCGTAGAACCACGAGTAGCCCTGGTCTTCCCAGTAGCCGACTCGATCGAGCACGTGCGTGACTTTCAAATCTGTTAAGTATTTCGCCTGCTTGTAGCCGATCTTGGTCGGAATCTGGAGGCGCAGCGGAGCGCCGTGCTGGCGGCTTAGCGGCTGCTCGTACATTTCGTAGCAAAGCAACGTCTGCGGATGCAGTGCCGTCGCCATGTCGAGCGATTCGTAATAGTCGTCGGCGCAGTTCACGGTGATGTAGCGCGCCGTGGGGTCGGCGCCGATCATCGTCAAGAAGTCAGACAGGCGCGCGCCGCCGAAACGGCCGATCACGTCCCAGCCTTCAACGCAGATGTGGCGCGTGTTCTGGCGATAGCGCGGCAGGGCTTGAACTTGCGCCAGTTTGTATTCGCCGGGCTTCTTCACCTCGCCGCTTACGGTGAGCGTCCAATTTTCGAAGATCACTCCGGGATCGTCCACGTCATAGCCGTTGATGGGGAACTTTGCAGGCGGAGTGAGATCGGAATTCTCAAATGTCGGCGCCAGATGGCGGGATCGGAAAAGGCGAGCCGAAGCCCAGTCGCTGAAGCCCAGGCCTTTTTTCAGCAGACCTTCCTGCAGGCTGGGGATGGCGAATGCGCCCAGCGCGAGCACGGGCGACAGCTTGAGCAATTCGCGGCGGCTGTTTTGCCGGAATTTCTTTTCATCGATCTGGCGAATGTTTAGTTTGGAATCACTGTTCTTCATGAACCGACCTTTTCGCTCAGGGACTTCGCTGACGTTGCATCCATGGGATGCGCGAGACTGCCCGAAGTTTCGTCCCTGCCCCGTTTGGGAATCATAACCCTTTTAGCTTGGCACGTCGGGGCATGTTTTGCTGGCACTTGTTGCATTTTCGAGGGATACTAGGGCGAGAGCAACCCTCCCCCAGGAGCCCTGTTTTCCGGCATGTCGGACTTAAACACCATCGTACCGAAAGTAGATCGCACTGTTCTTGCAGAGCGGCGAAGGCGTGCGCCACAGGATCTCAAGCAATGGAAGTTGATGGCCGGGTCTCTGTGCCTGCTGCTGCTGGCGTTGGGCATTGTGCTTTGGCGCAACAGCGACTTCTGGTTTCCGGCTTCGCAGGAAGATGCGCAGGAAGCGGAATCCGATCAGCCGGTGGAAAGTTCGCCAGCAAATAAAATCGCTCCGGTACAAGTTCCCTCGACAAACGCGAAGCATGCCGTCGCAGCAAAGAGTAAAAACCACGCCGCCGCCGCTGCGCCGAAGACCCCCGATGTGCCCTCGCCACCTCCACCGCCGGTGGTCACCACGCGCAGCGTGTTGCCGCCGTTGGAAGTTGAAGTTGTCGCCGGCGATAAGCGCCGCACCATACGGCCTGGCAGCAGTTCCGTACGAGTAGATTTGCAGCAGGGCGCGCCGTCGCAATCCGTGACTGAACCTGCCGTGGCTACCCCTGCCGTCGCTGGACCTGCCGTCACCGAACCCGCCGTCACCGCGGATAGAGAGACGGCGGCGAAAGTTACCCACGAGGCCGCCGAGCATGTGCAGATGTCCGCTAATGCTTCCGAAGTTGTGAGCAGTCCTGTGAGGCCGAATTATCCGATGCTGGCGCGGCAGATGAAAGTGCAGGGGTCGGTGATTATGCAAGCGCTGATCGGCAAAGATGGAGTCATTCAAAATTTGCGAGTGGTGAGCGGACCACATATTCTCGCGAGCGCAGCGCAGGACGCCGTGCGGCAATGGCACTTCAAACCGCATTTTGAAGGCAGTGAAGCAGTGGAGACCCAGGCGAAGATCACGGTTAACTTTACTATCTCTACGAACTGAGGGCTTGGGTCCTAGGCCTTAGGAAAAATCCTAGAGACCCAGCCCCTGACTGCGTTTAGGGTGCAGAGAGCAGGTCGGCTTTGCCTGTCGTCGGGTCCACCGGGACGGAGACGTGCTCTTGCACAATGAGCCACTTCCCATTCGACTTGCGAAGCACACCGGTAACGCGCACGACCATGTGAACTTTGGAGCCGTCCTTGGCGGTGAACATGGCATCGTCAATGCTGCGCGAATAGGCGATCGATCCGACGACCGTGATTTTCAGCTCGGAAATGTTGGTGGTGACCGGGCCGGGAAATGCCGCAAAGAGACCTTCCCAGTCCTTCTTGTAAGCGTCCCAGTTGGGATATTCGCGCGGCGGGATCACATCAAAGGCGAAAACGTCCGGCGCATAGGAGGCCATAATGGCGTTGACATCCTTCTTACCGAAGGCATTGTTGAAATCGCTATACAGGGCCTTAATCGCGGCTTCATCATTGCCGGGGGATTTTGCCTTCGCGTTGAGAAAAAGGGTTCCACCGCTGACGCCCAGCAGGAGCACGATCGCTGAAACCAGAGAAACGGGCCTTCGCATCATGAGGGATATCTCCATCGAGAAAATTTTGCGCCGCGAGGGTATCGCGTGCGGGAGCCGATTGTCAAACGGCCTTGCTTATACGAAAATTTTTGCCCGAAAATTGGAGCGTTACGCGTGTCGAACAGGCTTTTAGGAGCTGGGTCTTAGGCAGTATCCCGCGAGCTAAATACGATAGAGCTTCCCCGAAAATACGAGCGCCCGTGAGAGCAACTTCGTCTCAGCAAACTAAATTCAGTGTGGTATCGCTTCCCACACGCGGCAGTTCACCGTTTCACGGAAACGCTCAATCGCGAGTTGGACCTGCCGGATGGTCTCTGTGTTCTTCAGGCGGTCGAGGTAGAGGTTTCGCCGCGCCACGGCGACGAGATCGAATGCCCAAAGGAAACTCATAAGCGGATTGATAAATAGCTTGCTGCTCTGCGTGCGCGGGTTGCGGTGGTAGTCACCAAAGTGCCCTTCAATCGCGGAGACGATGCTTCCATTGACGATGCTGGGGCGCTGAGGTGTTGTCATCTCAGCGGCATTCACGGCATCCACGTACAAGCGAACCTCTGGCATGCGCTCTAACAAAGCGGTGGCGCCGAGAAATGCCCCGCCGGCGGCCAACGCCGCCACGTTCTCCAGCCAGTTTGCGTGGCAGACGCCGTGGTACGCATCAATACCGAAGCCGACGCAGGAAACGACTCTCGTCGGCACATCAATCGCCGCAACTGCGGCTAGGCTCGCCATATCCTCAGACGGTGTACCCAGACCAACTTCATCGCCCCTAAGGAGGACGTCTGTGCCGCCATCGACGAGAACAATCGCGTCCAGGCCAAGCGCTTGCACAAGGTGGGCATAGCCTTCTCGGATAGGTGCAACACCCATTTTTTCGAAGGCATAGACGCTGACACGCTCCCCTCGCCGCGAAAGATATTGAGCCAATGTACGCTCAGGAAAATAGGAGTCCGGCCCGGCCGTGTCCGGCTCGACCACAGAAAGAGCCCGCGTCAGCGACTGCGCGTTCGTGGTCCCGAGTGGGACGAACGACAGATTCGCGAGATACGCCTTTTTCCCAAGTCGCCGCAGGCGCTCGTAGATCGGGAGCCCGGCGTAAACATCGAAGCCGCCGCCAGCGCCCGCCACGAGGACGCGTTGACTGTTCTCGATCGCTGACGGCAGACGTAGTTCATCCATGGAAAGGAGTCTAGAAGTAAAACTGAATTATAGATGCGGAGCGCGGTTCGCCGACTGTTGCCGTAAATATCGTGGTAGCGCAGGCGGACAGCAGGTTCCTCGACTTCGCTCTCGCTATCGCTCGGGCTGCGCTCGGAATGACAGAATTGTTGGAGGCTGAAACCACAGCAGGTTCCTCGACTTCGCTCTCGCTGCCGCTCGGGCTGCGCTCGGAATGACAGAATTGTTGGCGCCTGGCTCTCGAGCTAAAACAGTAGCCCAAAATACGAGCGCCTCGAATCTCTTTCGAGATCGAGGCGCCCGGGCAGCCCTCCCCCAGAACTGCTCACTTGCGAAAATAAAGGTCGAGGCAGATTTTGCAAATGGCACTCTCGTGCCATGCCACCGCCCCCAAAGTGCTATGCGTTCTGAGCAATTGGAAAGCAAGACTTTAGAAGGCTCTAACTGACGTTTCCAATCCTGCCGCCTCCCGCTGCGTCTGGAGTTAGCGAAATTTCTGCCGATGGATAGACGAACAGCGCTGTTGCGCGTCCGCCATGCCAGCTTTTCAAGATCCTGAGATTTATCGCGACATTCTCGATGGACTGCCGATCGGCGTGAGCGTGCTCGATCTCGCGAAAAAAATCGTCTTCTGGAGTGACGGCGCGCAACAGATCACGGGCTATGCACGCATTGATGTGCTGGGGCATTCCTGCCGGGAGAATGTTTTTCTGCATTGCAACGAACTCAGTTGCGAAACCTGCGCCGAAAAGTGTTCGATCGCGACAGCGCTGCACGACGCCAAGACCGTAGAAACTCTGGGGCTGATTCACCACAAGGCAGGACATCGAACTCCGGTGCGCATCTGCGCCATTCCGCTGCGCGACCGGCACGGCTCGATCATCGGCATCATTCAAACCTTTGAAGAACACTTCGCCCTGGCTGGTCCGGATGCGAACAATCAAAGCATGAAAGAGCACGGCTGGCTCGACGAGGTCACGGGATTGCCGAATCAGGCGGTAATGCAGTCTCATCTGCGCGAGACGCTGGGCACATTCACCGAGGTTCACATTCCTTTCGGCATCGCATATTTGCAGGTGAATGACCTTGGCCGATTTCGATCCAGCTACGGACAGGGCGCGGCGAGATCCATCCTGCAGGTGCTGGCGAAGACCTTGAGAAATACGGTTTGGCCCACCGACTTTGTGGGCTCATGGAGCGATGGCCGATTCCTGGTGATCCTGATGGGGTGCAGCGAGGAAGCGGTTCATGCCATTGGCGGACGCATACTCAAGATGATGTCCAGCGCCAGCATTCATTGGTGGGGTGAAGATTTATCGGTGACGGTGTCGATTGGGAGCACGGGGGCTCGTGCTGGCGACAGTGTGGAATCGCTTCTTCAGCGAGCACAACGAGCGATCAGCGATCAGGAGGTTGCGCAGTCCGTTCGCGCGGCCGGAGCCGGCGACAGTCGATCTTAATGAGATGACCCAGGTGAGATGACCCAGGTGGGATGGCCCAGGTGGAGATGATGCAGGCGAGCCGGGTGTAACGAGATCAATTTATGTTTGCGATCATCGGCATTGTCGTGGTTTTCGGCTGCGTAGTGGCCGGGTATCTGATGGAGCATGGGAACCTCCGCGTGCTCATTCAGCCGGCGGAACTGGTCACGATCCTGGGCGCAGCCATCGGCACCGTTCTCATCGCCAATCCGCTTCACATCCTCAAGCAGATTGCCGGGGGGATTACGGGAGTTTTTGGCGGATCCAAATACAGCAAGAAGGCCTATACCGATTCTTTGAAAATGATGTATGACCTGTTGAACAAGGCCCGCAAAGACGGGCTTATGGCGCTTGAGGGCGACGTGGAAGAACCGGACAAGAGTCCGCTGTTTGCCAAGGGGCCCGCGGTCTTCAAGAACCATCACGTGCGGGATTTTGTTTGCGATTCGTTGCGCATGGCCATTACCGGCGTGGATGCGTTCGATCTTGACCAAATGCTCGATCTGGATCTGGAAGTTCATCATCATCAAGCCTCACTGCCTACGTCTGCACTCAACAGCATGGCGGATTCGTTGCCCGGCCTGGGGATTGTCGCTGCCGTTCTGGGCATCGTGATCACCATGGGTGCGCTGGGCGGCCCTCCGGAGGAAATCGGCAAAAAGGTGGCGGCCGCGCTGGTGGGCACGTTTCTGGGAATCCTGCTCTGCTACGGGTTGGTTGGTCCCATTGCGGCCAACATGGTCAAGATTTCCGATGACGAGCACGCCTTTCTATATGTTCTGAGAGTTCTGATGGTGTCGTTTTTAAAGGGTGCGGCTCCCATCATGGCGGTGGAGGTGGCGCGGCGCGCGATTCCGGGCCATGTGCGCCCATCTTTCAAAGAAGTTGAAACAGCGTGCCGCAATAAAGGCGCAGAAGAGGGCGCAGCCGCGGCAGCCGCCAGCTAACCTCGGCGAACAACATGGACAAAACCCGTCCCATCATCATTATTAAGAAAAAAGGGGGGCACGGCGGCCATCACGGCGGCGCATGGAAGGTGGCGTATGCCGATTTCGTCACTGCGATGATGTCTCTTTTTATTGTCCTGTGGTTGCTCAGCAGCAGCAAGCCCGTTCAGGAGGCGGTGGGCGGCTATTTTCGCGATCCCAGTGGGACGGCCGAGAAGAAGGGGTCGATCAAGCAGGGCTCCGGTGAGAACTTTACTCTCTCCAAGGACAACATGCCCAAGCTGAAAGATCAGCTGGAACAAAAAATCCAGGAACTCAACGACTTCGAGAAACTCAAGAACCACATTGAGATGACGGTTACCAGCGAAGGCCTGCGCATCGAGCTGATGGAATCTGTTTCTGGAACGCTATTCGATAGTGGCAGTCCCAAGCTTAATGCTGACGGCCGCGAGTTGCTGATTGCGCTGGCGCAGGAAATGGGCAAGCTACCCAATAAGATTTCGATTGAAGGTCATACTGACTCGAAGCCCTATTCTACGTCGGGAAACTACAGCAACTGGGAGCTCTCTACTGACCGCGCCAACGCTGCCCGCCGCCTAATGCAGGCTAACGGACTGGGAGCGAGCCAGGTGACACAGGTGCGCGGATTTGCCGATCAGCGGTTGCGCAAACTTGACGACCCGCTGGATGCTTCGAACCGGCGCATTTCACTGATTGTGCAATACACCGAAAAAAAGGAAGAGGAGAAAGACGCGAAAGACGCGAAGCCTTCTGCGGCTGGCGAAGAGAAAAAAACTGGGGACGAGAAGAAACCAGGCGAAAGCGGCGCGGCAGCACCCGCGGAAACTCCTGCCAAGAAAGAATGATTTTTTCCCGCTGAAGCAAAATTCTCAATTCGCTCCTGTCCAATCTTGCTTTCCTTTTGGTGATATCCTTCCGCCCATGCTGTTCCGGGCTGCGAGAAACTTGCCATCCGCATCTTCTGACTCGGAGCAGCGTGGAGGCGGTCCAGAGATGCGCACGTTCTGTTTGAAAAGTTTGCTGTTAGTGCTGGCTGCATCCAGCGCGCTCGCGCAGACGCCGGCCCTGCAAATGAACGTTGTCTATGTGTGCACGGACGGCCAGAGCTTCAAGGTATTTTCGTGCAGCGACGCCACAGGCGCTTGCGATTACCAGAACTACAAAAAGGGCCAGGCATTCCAGCGTGGAGAAGCGCTTCGCGTACAACTGACGGCTTTGCTTCCGGCGAAATGCCACGCGCAAACTCCGGCCGAAGCGCAGGCTGACCCTCATCGCGGCGAAATTCCTCCAGCGCCTTCGCCATTTAAGGCGCACGCGGCCGCCGGGGGGAATGCTTCCGCAGCTGCAGTCAGTTCGCAGGCGGGGCCAGGGTCGGGCGGATTCAAAGTCGGCGATACGGTGCGCGTTCTGGTCGACGGTTGGCAGGAAGCCACGATCACGGAAGTGCATGGGCGCTCGTATGTGGTCCATCTGTCGAATGGGGTCAGCGTTTCAAAAATGTGGCCGTACGAAATACACCGGGTCGGAAAGCTTACGGCAGAGGATCATGCCGCGGGGCAATACGATCTGCACGATCGCGTGCAAGTTCTGGTGAACGGCAAGTGGATGGATGGCGAGATCCGCGGGCAGAATAATGTGAACATGTACGACATCAAGGTGCCGGGCGTAGATACCGGCTTAGGGTCTGACATGGTGAACACGACCGCCGAGAATATTCGCATGACGACCAAGCCGGCGCCTGCTGCTGCCGCGCAACGGGCCGCTGGACAGCCTCCCAAAGCCGGACTCGTCAGCTGCGCTGGAAAGTATGAAGGCCGGTGGGAACATGTCTCGGGCATGGCCGGCATGAAAGTGGTTTTCCGCTCCGGCAAGGCAACGATCACCGAAGGATTGGGCGGCGAGATGCCGTTCGATTGCTTTACCGGCGACGGCAAAGTTGTTTTTTACAAAGCTGGATCGTTCACTCCGTTCTCTTACGACTTCGACATCAACCTCGACGGAACGCTACAGACGCCGCTTGGAGCTATCAAGAAGATGGGCAATTAACGGGCTGCGAGGCGCAAGATTGCTCGGTTGGCAATTAACAATCAGCGAATCGCATCTGGCTTTGCGGAGCTCCATTTGCTCGACGCTCGGCGCTAGAAACCGCAAACCCTTACATCGCGGAGTGCGCTGAGAACGGCCGCGGAGCGCGCTGAGAAAACCTGGCACCTTCGGTTCGGCTTGAAACAACTTTACAATTTTCTCGGTCTCGTCGTTCTCCATCAACGAAATTCAGCCTGTATAATCCTCCGTTCGATCCTCACTCAGGAGCTTTTCTCATGAAGAATGTCGTCCGTCTGGCCTGCCTTGTGGTTGCGATCTGCGCGGTCGTACCGGTGTGGTCACAGGAAAAACAGGAGAAGGTTGATCTGGAAATGATGAGCCGCATCCGCTATGAAGGCTTTCGTGATTCGAAGGTGATGGAGTTCGCGACAGGACTGATGGACTCGATCGGAGAACGGCTGACGGGTTCGCCCAACATGAAACGCGCCAACGAGTGGACGCGTGATCAACTCGCCGTGATGGGACTCTCGAACGCGCACCTTGAAGCATGGGGGCCGTTCGGCCGCGGATGGGCGAACCAATACATCAACGTCCGCATGACCTCGCCCGATATTGTGCCTCTGATCGTCTACGCGAAAGCGTGGACTCCGGGCACGAATGGCGTGGTGCAGGGCAAATGTATTCGCGTGACCATCACGGACAAGAAGGATTTCGAGAAATACAAAGGCACGCTTGCCGGCATGATCGTTATTTTCGGCCCTGACGCCGACGTGAAGCCAATTACCGAAGCTCCGTATAAGCGCCTGAGCGATGACGATCTCGCTAAAACTGCCGAATATGAGATCCCGGGCGAGCGCCCACCGTTTCGCTTCGCGGATTTTGTGAAGCGCCAGCAGTTCGTTAAAGACTTGAACCAGTTTTTCGCCGACGAAAAAGTTCTGGCCGTGATCGACCACAGCCGCCAGACATCGGGCGGCGGCACCGTGTTTGTGCAGTCCGGAGGATCTTATAAGGCGGGCGAGACCACGACCATTCCGCAACTCACCATGGCGATCGAGCACTGGAGCCGCATCGCGCGCTTGTTGCAGCAGAAAAAAGATGTATCGCTCGAACTAAATGTTACGAACACTTTCTACGACGACGATCCCATGCAGTACGACACGATCGCGGAAATTCCGGGCACCGATAAAGACAAGAAAGATGAAGTGGTGATGCTGGGGGCGCATCTCGATTCCTGGCACGCGGGCACAGGGGCGACTGACAACGGCGCCGGCACCATCGTGATGATGGAAGCCATGCGCATCCTGAAAACCCTCGACATCAAGCCGCGCCGTACCATCCGCATCGGCTTGTGGAGCGGCGAAGAGGAAGGCTTGCTCGGCTCGCAGGGCTATGTGGAAAAACATTTCGGCTCTCGTCCGCGCATGGACGAACCCGGGATGAAAGATATGCCAACCCTTTTGCGCCGTGAAGCGGGAGAGGTTACGGTGCTCCCCGAACAAGCAAAAGTCTCTGCGTACTTCAACGTCGATAACGGCTCGGGAAAGATTCGCGGCATTTATCTGCAAGAGAATGCGGCCGTGTGGCCCATTTTCGAAGCCTGGATGAAGCCATTCAAAGACCTGGGCATGAATACGATCACGATGCGCAATACTGGCGGCACTGACCATCAGTCCTTCGACGCCGTGGGCATTCCGGGATTTCAGTTCATACAAGATCCGCTGGAGTATGAGTCTCGCACACACCACTCGAACATGGATGTGTATGATCGCCTGCAACCTGAAGATCTCAAGCAGATCAGCGTGATCGTCGCGGGCTTTGTTTATGACGCGGCCATGCGCGACCAGATGCTGCCGCGCAAGCCGATTGAAAAGGCGCTGCCCAAGGAACCGGAGAAGAAGCCTGAGTAGCGGCACTAACAGGGAGTTTCAGCCCACTTCCCAACTCTTCGGCACATTCACATAAGAACGATCCAAAGCCGCGACTGACGGGCAACCAAGCAGCCGCAAAGTGCGATCGAGGTCGACGCGCAGAATGTCGATCGCGCGGTCGACGCCCGCTTCACCCGCTGCGGCCAAACCGTAAGCGTAGGCGCGTCCGCAGAGCACGGCGCGGGCTCCCATTGCGATGGCTTTGGCGATGTCGGTGCCGCGGCGAATGCCTCCATCCATCAATATCTCGATGCGGCCTTTCACCGCGTCCACCACTTCGGGCAGGGCGCGCAACGAAGCGGGAACTCCATCAAGCTGACGGCCGCCATGATTCGAAACTGAAATCCCCGCCGCGCCTTCGTCGATCGAGCGCAGCGCATCGTCCGCAGTCAGCACGCCTTTAATGACGATTGGACCTTTCCAGATTTCCCTGATCCAGCGCAGGTCAGCCCAGGTCACGGTGGATTCCGCCAGCGCAGTAGAGACGTCAGTGAGCGGCATCGGTCCCTTGCCCGGCACAACCACGTTCGGCAGCGGAGGCACACCTCCATCTCTCAGAAAGCTGAAGAGCCAGCCCGGACGCGAGAGAATTTGCGGGAGATACGGAATTTTTTCGAACGGCCCGCCGCTGACCAGTTCCTTCATGCCATTGCGGAAATCGCGCTCGCGGATTCCAGACACCGGAGTATCAATGGTCACGAACAGCGCGGAGAATCCCGCCACGCGCGCTCTTTCAATGGCACCCTCGGCAGCCCCTCTTCCACCCATCAAATAGAGCTGATAGAAAACCGGTCCCGACGAACCGGCTTTAACGTCCTCGAGCTTGTGTCCGGAAATCGTCGAGAGAATGTAGGCGGTGCCGGCGCGGCCTGCGGCGCGCGCTGCAACCACTTCTCCTCCGGGATGCATGAGCCGGCTATAGCCAACCGGCGCCAGCAGAAACGGAAGCGAAAGCTTGAAACCGAGAACAGTGGTGCATAGGCTGCAATCCGCGAGCGCAACCGCGTGCCGCGGCCGAAAGGTGACGTCATTAAATATCCGGCAATTCTCGCGGAGCGTAACTTCACCCTCGGCGCCACCATCCAGGTAATCAAACACTGATTGCGGCACCCTTCGGCGCGCGATCGACCGGAAGTCCTCGATGCAAATTACGTTGGGCGATGCTACGGAGCGGGCGGCTCTTGTCATCTGCTCTCCCAAGATCAGAACTGTAAAACCAAAACTATAAAGCAGCCCGCTATGGTACCACCGTGCCCCTCCACCGGGATGGAAATCCGTGGCGAAAACGTTAGTAACCTTGGATGTTTTGGCTTCTCGATACAGAATACAGACGGATAGACGCCGTCCCCTTCTGCTCGGGCTGGGCCGGCGCAGCTTTATGTCTTGGCTTCGGGGTAATTCATGTCTTCCATCAAGATTGAAAAAGCAGGGGTTAGTTTTGCGGTTGGACCGAAGGCCGGGCCGATCGGGGTTGAAGTTCGCCTTAATCATGACACGATCGCATCGCTTCGAGGCGTTCAGGTGCGCTTCGAATTGCTGAACGGAATCAGCCTTGCGCAAGCGAAGAAACTTGTAGATGTGCTGAACGAGAACGTTATTGGAGTGCTGGCCACTACCGCGTCGGAAGACCAGACGAAGGCGACCGCAGCCAGCGAGCTCGCAACGCAACTCTGAAACCGCGGACGGCAGCTATGGACGAGCCCAACAGCGAACGGTTTGGTCGGTACGAGATCCTGTCTGTGTTGGGACGGGGAGCCATGGGTGTGGTCTACCAGGCGCGCGACCCTAAGATCAACCGCGTGGTCGCGCTAAAAACCATTTCCATGGGCGATCAATCGCCGGAAGACGCGCAGGAATATCGCGAGCGTTTCTTCCGCGAAGCCGAAGCCGCGGGACGCGTGTCGCATCCTGGGATCGTCACTGTGTTCGATATCGGCGAGGAACCGGAGACGCACGCTCCTTACATCGTAATGGAGTTCGTGGGCGGGCAATCCCTCGATAAGCTGCTGGCGCGAAACGACCATACGTTGCTTCCGGATACCGCGATGCAACTCACCCTCGAACTGGCGGAAGCGCTGGATTGCGCACACAGTCAAGGCGTGGTTCACCGTGATCTGAAGCCGGCGAACATTCTGATGACGGAAGACGGCCACGCAAAAATCGCCGACTTCGGAGTCGCCAAACTAAACCTCGCTAATCACACTCTGGCGGGCCGCGTATTAGGTACGCCCGCTTACATGTCGCCGGAACAACTGAGCGGCGACGCGGTCGACGGGCGCTCAGACTTGTTTTCTCTGGGCGTGATCCTGTACACGGTGCTGACCGGCTACCGGCCATTTCAAGGCAACAGCGTCCTCACGGTCAGCTATAAGGTGGTCAACCGCGAGCCCATTCCGGCAACTGTGCTCAACACTGACCTGCCGCCGGGACTCGACTACATCATTGCGCGAGCCATGGCCAAAGACCCAGCCCAGCGCTATCAGACTGGACGGGAAATGGCGCGGGACCTCCAAGCGCTGCGAGAAGGACAAGAACTGCCAAGCAAGAAAACGTTCTTGGGATCAGAGGCAGGCGAGCAGGCAGAATCGGATGGAACCACTACATCGTCAGCTCTTTCTCCGCTCAGGCTCGGACCTAAGTCTCCCTCTGGCACTCGCCATGTGCCGGTGCCTGCGCCCGTTCCCGTGGAGCGCCGTGCCGCGGAAAACTTGCTGGTGAGCATGCGTAGCAAGTCTTTAGCCGGCGCGTTCCTTCTAATAGGAGTTTTTGTCTTCGGAATGCGAATGGCGAACTTTCTTCGACCGCGTACCGTACCGCAGGCGAAGTTGGCAAGCGCCATGGCGCCCCAGCCATTGCCGCTCAGGCAAGAGGCTGCCCCGGTTGCAGCGACGCCGACTCCGGCACCCCCGGCGAGAGAGACACCCGTCGTAAAGAAAACTCGCAAGGTACGAGCCCGACCCAGTCCGCCGTCTGCAAAAGTGGCACATCTCACTCCATCCGCAGCTATTTCGCCGGTCATACCGGCTAGTTCTGAACCCACCCCTACAGTCCCTCCGGCGATGCTGGAAATCGAGGTCGAGCACAAATTCGCCGAGGCGCATCTATCCATCTGGGTGGACGATGCTCTGACGTATACACACACGCTGGAAGGCACCGACAAGAAACGCCTGGGCGTGTTTCATCAGGTGCAGGGACATGAATTTCATGCCATGCAACTTTCGCCGGGAAAGCATGTGCTGCGGGTGCAGGTAACCTCGGGTGCGTCAACCACGGGCACGGCAAACACCACCGCGGCATCCACCAGCGTGGCAAATTCCAACGCGGCTCCCACCGACCAATCCGGGACGCTGACCGGCGAGTTTGTCAGCGGAAAAGAAATGATGCTGCGCATCCGCTTCAGTAAACAGAACAAGATGGAGTTGAGCCTGGAATAGCTTTGCCACCACGACGTGCGTAACACGATTGACGCAGGGAACCCCGCCGTACTACGATAATGTCGTTATGATTTCCCGCAGCCATCGTCACCATCATCATCACCACAACACGATGAGCGTGTCGGCGGAGGACGGCGGATAAGAAACTAAAACCAATAATCCGAGATCCAAGCCCGCTGACGCGAACCTCGCGGCAGCGGGATTTTTGTTTCTGTTGCGGGGTCCGAAAGCGTAGGCACTGGGAAATAAATAGGGAGGCTTCCGTGGAAATCGACTTCGACAAGATGCAAGGCCTTGTGCCCGCGGTGATTCAGGATGCGGCCACTTCGGAGTTGCTCATGCTCGGCTTCATGAACCGTGAGGCATTGCAGGCGACTCTGCTCACGGGCTTCGTGACGTTCTACAGCCGCACCCGGCAAAAGCTGTGGACGAAAGGGGAAACCTCCGGCAATCGACTGGAAGTTGTTGCCGCGTGGACGGACTGCGACCACGATACGGTGCTGATGCGCGTTCGGGTGTTGGGCGAGGGGAAGGTCTGCCACACGGGATCGAGATCATGCTTCACCGAGGAACTGCCGGTGGGCGCGGCGCAGCAAGCAGTCGAACAATCCTTGAAAATAGAAAAAGAGGCGCGGTGATGAAACTTCGTCTGGGCATTCCCAAGGGAAGTTTGCAGGAAGCCACGCTCAGCCTGTTTACTCGCGCGGGGCTGCGCGTGTATACGAATGCGCGCTCTTATTTTGCGGCGACCGATGATCCTGAAATCGAATGCATGCTGATTCGCGCCCAGGAAATGGCGCGCTACGTCGAACACGGTGCGCTCGACGCGGGCCTCACCGGCCTCGACTGGGTGCTCGAAAGCGGTCTTGAAGTCGTCACGGTCACCGACCTCATCTATTCGAAACAGAGCATGGGCAAGGTGAAGTGGGTGCTCGCTGTCCCGGAGGATTCCAGCTTCCAGAAACCCGAAGATCTTGCCGGCCGAATCGTTGCCACAGAGCTGGTGAGTTTCACGAAGAACTATTTTGCCAGCCGGAACGTGCCGGTGCGAGTCGAATTTTCCTGGGGCGCAACGGAAGTGAAGCCGCCGCTGCTCGCCGATGCCATTGTAGAAGTCACCGAGACCGGCAGTTCGCTGCGCGCAAATCATCTCAGAATTATCGAAACCGTGCTCGAGTCGAACACACAACTGATCGCGAACAAGGCGGCGTGGGCTGACCCCGCGCGGCGGCACAAGATCGAGAATCTGGCAGTGATGCTTTCGGGAGCCATGGCCGCGCACGGCCGCGTCGGGCTGATGCTGAATGTCCGCAAACCGGAGTTGGCGGCGGTTCTCGCTCTGCTGCCCGCTTTGAAAAATCCGACCGTCGCGCCCTTGGCCGATGGCGAATGGGTCGCGGTGAATACCATCATCGAAGAGCAGACTGCATGGACGCTGATTCCGAAACTGAAAGAAGCGAACGCGCAGGGGATCGTCGAATATCCGCTGAACAAGGTGGTGATGTAATGCGCCTGCGCATTCTTGAGGGACCTAAGCGGGACAGGTATGTGCAAGCGCTTGAGCAGCGCGGCGCGACCGATCTCGCGAAGGTTGAGCCCGCGGTGCGGCGCATCGTGCGCGATGTGCGGCGCAATGGAGATCGAGCCTTGCGCCGTTACGCAGCCAAGTGGGACGGCCTAGGCAAAAGTGAATCGCTGCGCGTGCCTGAAGACGAACTGCATGAGGCTTGGCAGAAGACTTCCTCGCAATTACAAGACGCTCTCAAGCAGGCCGCGAAAAATATTCGCCGCTACTGCGAGTGGCAGAAGCCGGAAGAGTGGCGGCGCGAAATTCACCCCGGAGTTTCTGTGGGCCAGTTGGTTCGTCCACTGGACTCAGTGGGCTGTTACGTTCCCGGCGGCCGCTATCCGTTGCCCTCAACCGTGCTCATGACTGTGATTCCAGCGCAGGTTGCCGGTGTGCCGCAGATTCGCGTGGTGTCGCCGCGCCCGGCTCAGGCAACTCTGGCGGCTGCGGCGTTTCTTGGAGTGCGCGAATTCTATCGAGTCGGTGGAGCGCAAGCTGTCGCTGCCCTCGCCTATGGGACGAAGAGCATTCCGCGTGTGACCAAGATCGTCGGACCCGGCAACCGCTACGTCACGGCAGCGAAAAAATTGGTTGCATTTGATTGCGCCATTGAGTTTTTGGCCGGTCCTACTGAAGCCTTACTCATCAGCGAAAAAGGTGATCCGGTTTTCATCGCGTGCGACATGGTCGCGCAGAGCGAACACGATCCCGACGCGCTCTGTGTCCTTATTACGAACTCGTCTAAATTAGCGAAAGCCGTACAGACCGAAGTGCAGCGGCGCACAGCGGACAATTTAATTGCGGCTGAATCGCTCTCTCGCCGTGGCGCAGTCCTCGTGGTCGATTCGCTCGACGAAGCGATCGAGACCGCGAACCGCATCGCGCCCGAGCACCTCACGTTGCCGGAATCTCTGGCACCGAAAGTTCAGAACGCCGGCTCGGTCTTTTTCAACGAGTTTACGCCCCAAGCGGCTGGAGATTACATCTCAGGCCCGAATCATGTGTTGCCTACGGGAGCGATGGCACGCGTGCGCGGCGGCCTGAGTGTGCTGGATTATGTTCGCATCATCTCCTGCCAGGAAGTTTCCCGCGAAGGTATGCGGCAAATCGGACCACCGGCCATCGCCCTCGCTGAAGCCGAAGGACTGCGCGGCCACGCTGAATCCCTGCGCGCGAGGTGCTCATGAAGCTCGAAGCCCGCGCCGCCGTGAAGAGCTTGCACGCCTATCGCCCGCCCCTGGCTGGCCGTCAGGGACTGCGCCTCGATTTCAACGAAAGCACCATCGGTTGTTCGCCGCGCGTGTTAGCCAGGCTGCATTCGCTCGACGCCGAAACGCTCGCGCGCTATCCCGAGCGCGAGCCCGTCGAACGCGAAGTGGCTAACTTTCTCGGACTCGATGCAGCGCAGATTCTGCTTACGAACGGAGTCGATGAAGCCATTCATCTGCTGTGCTCGACCTACCTCGATCCAGGGGACGAGGCACTCATCGTCGTACCCACTTTTGCGATGTATTCTCTTTTCGCTCAAGCCCAGGGCGGGCGCGTAGTACAGGTTCTCGCCTGCGAGAACTTTGCATTTCCTTTAGAAGACGTGCTCTCGCGAATCAACCCAAAGACTCGGCTCATTGCGGTAGCGAATCCGAACAACCCGACCGGCGTGGCGGTTGCTCATGAGGTTTTGCTGAAGATCGCAAAAACCGCGCCCCATGCGGCTCTTCTTGTTGACGAAGCCTATTTCGAGTTCCACGGAGAAACGATGCTAAGCCACACTCCGTTGCCGGAAAACATTCTTGTCGCTCGAACTTTCTCAAAGGCCTACGGGTTGGCCGGCCTTCGCATCGGCATTCTCGCCGGAGCTGCCGAGCAGATTGCGATGGTGCGCCGCGTCGCTTCGCCCTACAACGTAAATGCAGTCGCACTGGCGGTGTTGCCGGAAGCGATTCGAGACCAGGAATTTGTTGCAGACTATGTTGCCGAAGTAAAGCGCAGCCGCGCGGCGTTGGAGCGCGAACTCGGCGCTCTCGGCCTGCACTATTGGCCGAGCCGCGCCAACTTCGTGCTGGTGCGCATCGGTCCCGCCTACGCGGAATTCATTCAAGCTTTGCGCGCGCGAGGAATTCTCGTGCGTGATCGGCACACCGATCCCGGATGCGAAGGCTGCGTGCGCCTTACCGTGGGATCGGAGAAACACACGCAGACTCTGATTGCCGCGCTGCGCCAGGTCGTCCGCGACCTGAAGCCGCACATCGAGGTGACAGCGTGAGAAAGGCGAAGCTCCATCGCAAGACCGCGGAAACCGAAATTCGGATTGCGCTCACGATTGAGGGTCGTGGAAAGTACGAAGTCTCGACGGGAATTCGTTTTCTCGATCATATGCTGGAACTTTTTGCGCGGCACGGCGCATTCGATCTGAAACTTGCCGCTGTCGGCGACCTCGATGTCGATCAGCATCATACTGTCGAAGACGTTGGAATCGCTCTGGGCGAAGTCTTCGATCGCGCCTTGGGAAACCGCCGCGGCATTCTCCGTGCCGGCTACTTTGTCATGCCCATGGATGAAACTCTCGGTCTGGCCGCCGTGGATTTCGGTGGACGCGCCGCTGCGGTCGTCGATACGAAAGTCCGCGCAGCGCGCGTTGGAGATCTTCAAGTCGAACTGGTGCCCGACTTCTTCGAGGGCTTCGCTCGCGGAGCTCGCGCCAATGTTCACGCGCGCGTGCTTTACGGCCGCTCCAGCCATCACAAGATTGAAGCGCTTTTCAAAGCCTTCGCACGAGCCTTACGCGTTGCGTGTTCGCGTGATCGGCGCCTTGCGCGCATGCTTCCCAGCACCAAAGGACTTTTATGATTGCCATCGTAAATTACGGTGCGGGCAATCTGAATTCCGTGAAAAAGGCGTTCGACTACCTCGGCGCTGAAATCATGGTGACGGACCAGCCTGAAATTTTGGGAGCAGCCGACAAAATCGTGTTTCCCGGGGTCGGGCACTTTTCCTCGCTGCATGCTCTGGACAGCACTGGCATGGGAAAAGCCTTGCTGCAAGCTGCATCCACGGGCAAGCCGATCCTAGGGATTTGCCTGGGAATGCAGTGGCTCTTCGAAGGCAGTGAGGAATGCGATGAGATTGCAGGTGCTGGAATCTTTCCTGGCAAATGCCGGCAGTTTCCGTCGTCAGTGAAGTCGCCGCACGTCGGCTGGAATTCTCTGTCGCTTCACCCGGGTTCACGCTTACTGCGAGGCATCGCACAAGATTCCTTTGTTTACTACACACATTCTTTCCACGCGCCGCTGGTTGCCGAAACCACGGCGGCCACTGAATATGGGCGCCAATTTACAGGCGCCGTTGAGCGCGGCAATATTTTCGGAGTGCAATTTCATCCCGAGAAATCAGGAGACGTAGGACTGTCGATCTTGAAGAACTTTTGCGAACTCTAATGTTGACCAAGCGCATCATCGCCTGCCTCGACATGGATGGTGGCCGCGTCGTGAAAGGCGTGCGATTCAAGAATCTGCGCGACGCCGGCGATCCCGCGGAATGCGCCGCGGCTCACGCTCGAAGCGGCGCCGATGAAATCGTGCTGCTCGACATAACCGCGACCAGCGGCAACCGGAATACATTGCTGGAAGCCGTTCGCAGCACAGCGCATTCCCTGTTCGTTCCGTTCACGGTCGGCGGAGGAATTCGCCAGCTCGACGACGCAGCCGCGGTCTTCGATGCGGGCGCCGACAAGATCGCCATCAATTCGGCTGCCGTGCATGACCCCGCACTGATCGGCAAGATCGCCGGGAGATTCGGTTCGCAGGCCGTCGTAGTGGCCATCGATGCTAGAAACACCGGCAGCGGATTTGAAGTGTATGTCTCAGGTGGGCGCGTCCCCACTGGCCGTGACGCCGTCGAGTGGGCGCAGGAAGCCGCTGCCTGCGGAGCGGGCGAGATTCTGCTGACTTCGATGGACCGCGACGGAACTCAATCCGGCTTTGACTGCGAACTGGTGCGCGCCGTGGCCGAAGCAGTTTCGATTCCTGTAATCGCCTCCGGCGGCGCTGGCTCCGCGCGCGACTTCATCGAAGTATTTCGCGAAGGCCGCGCCGACGCAGCTCTGGCGGCTTCCATCTTCCACTTCGGCCTCGAAAGCATCGGCGAACTAAAAATCGA
>Ga0302140_10000020_pt1 | contig 159188 bp, 170 predicted proteins | sample I_Bog_E1_1_FD_202095 | JGI IMG/M metagenome (GOLD analysis project Ga0302140, IMG submission 202095) | Peat permafrost microbial communities from Stordalen Mire near Abisko, Sweden - I_Bog_E1_1 | ecosystem: Environmental > Terrestrial > Soil > Wetlands > Peat | place: Sweden: Abisko... | reverse complement strand
TCCTCGGGATCCTGGCCAATCGGTCGTACGACAATCGGCGTCCTGCCTGATCCTGCCTGCATCTGTTTCGTCACCCAATGCGCAACGCTTCGACAAACTCCACACTCGTCATTGAACAGCAACACTGGTGCGGATTGCTCTTCGATCTGCATACCTAAACTCATTTCACGACACGTATGGTTCGCTCACCACAGCCAGGATGTTCGATACCTCTGGACTTGGTCCCTCTTCGCGCCCGACGACTGCTCCGTTGAGGAACATGACAAGGGTGGGCGTCCCTTGAATCTCGTAAACATCGGCGAGTTCTCGATCGACTGCAATGTTAACCCTGAAGATCTTCTCCGTGGACTCCACGATCTCGGCCACCTGCTGAAGATCGGGCTCGATTACACCGCAGTGTGCACATCCGTAAGACATGAACTCGACTACGATCGGGCCTTCACCTTTCAATACGAGCCGATCAAATGTACTGGCGGTAACGGTACGAATCCTGTCGTTCGACTTATATCCAGGCATGAACTCCTCATGATCTTTCATCGTGCGGAATGGGCGAAGGAACACGCTCTTGCACAGAAAAGCGCCGCGATGGCTTGGCGCTCCCTTGCGAAGTGTCCCAACAACAGACAGCGGTGATTGTCAGGGCGACTCAAGCCCGGATGCGGGTGCAGAAATAACGTTCGACCCATTCAAGCCGGTGAGAACGCGACGCCCGTCTACTTTTCAGGCGGGTGTGGGGACAGCACGAATATGCTTCTTCGCTATCTCTTCAATCTCCGGTTCGGTGAGCGCGGAGAGAGTGAAGCCAGAATTGGTGTTATTGTTCTCGCCCGCAGAGGCAAGTCCCCGCGCAACAAACAGCCGCAACGGCAGCGTCCTCATCGCGATTCCCCACAGGTTCGGTTCTTTAGTTCTTGACCGCTCTGCGGACGATAACTACGGAGCACTCGGCCCGACGAGCTACTGACTCCGCCACGCTACCCAGTAAGAAGTCATGAATGCTCCTCTTCCCATGCGAACCGACTGCGATCAGATCGGCATTCCATTGGGCAGCTTGTTCGAGAATTGTGTCTGCTGCGTCTCCAACCCGTACACCAGTTTGAGCGGCGAATCCAACTTTGCGCAGTTCGTTCGCAATCCGTTCAATCAATGCACGAGCAGGTAGCTTCTCATCCTCCAACTCAGGAGCATAACCGTGGGCCATCTCCGGCGGAGGCACTGTATCAACCGGTTGCAGTACGTGTAAGACCAGGGCCTCGGTATTCTCGTGCCGGACCCCGGCCGCCACAGCGCGAACCAGATCTTCAGCAAACCCAGAATCGTCAACTGCCAATAGGACTCTCATGACTCCTCTTCCTTCATCCGCAATGGACTGCACAGCCCATCGCCAGCACTCGACTCATGCAGTGTTTTTGCGAGATCGCCTGCCGACTGGATACCAATCGACACCAGCGCAAGCGCTCTCCCGCAGCGTCGCAAGTATCGAACAGGCCAGCTCTGCAATGAAGGTCACAATTGCTCACCAGGCAGGTTCATTGTTTTTGTGCTGAGATTCAAGATGTCTTCGAAGAGAAACATTCGAGGCCGTCAGTCGAGACTCTGCAAGCGAAGCGCAACCCATAGCCGAAGTAGAGCAAAACTGACCAGAACTCGGTGGGAACTGGGTTCATCTTGATGAAAGGAGACATCAACCATGCCGGAACAAAATGAGAATTTAGAAGTGAAGAAGGTCGACAACGAGAAAGCATCAGACGCCTCAGCAGAGAAGCGGATTGAGCAGGTCGCCGAAAAGGCAGCAGAGAAAGCCTCGCATGCCGAACAACTCTATGACCGGGAACACCAAATCTTTTCAAAATAAAGGAGCGTCGGGATTCTCAACATCTTACGTTGCAACTTAACGAGTGACGGTCCTCGGCGCCAGCGCCTGGTACCGTCGATTCGATCGAGCATTGGGCATCGTTGTTCCGATAGGTCTCCCGACTGATAGCCAAGGAATGAGGGGCCATATCACGGCCTACGCCAAATCATCTAAAGCCTGAAAGCTGCTCTCACCAAGTGAGCAGTTGCTGAGAATGAGAAAGGTTGCACTACGATGTCCACCACCGAACTCCCCATCAAAGTTGAGAAGGACGACGCGCCTCAGCCTTTCAGCAAGAACTTCGATCAGTTTGGCAATTCTTCGGGATTCATTTTCGACGTTGGCCTGTCAACCGCGATTGCGGCCAACGGCAAGACTGAAGAAAGAGCGCCTCAGCCCAAGGGGCCGCTCTCGCCGGAAATGCTAGACAGGATGAATCGCTACTGGCGCGCGGCAAACTATCTTTGCATCGGCCAAATCTACCTCTTTGACAATCCCCTGCTGCGATCACCGCTCAAGGCTGAGCAGATCAAGCCGCGTCTGCTCGGTCACTGGGGAACTTCGCCTGGACAGAATTTCATCTACATACATCTGAATCGGCTGATCCAAGAGCACGATGCCGACATCATCTACATTTCCGGTCCGGGACACGGAGGCCCTTCGCTCAATGCCTGCTCCTATCTCGAAGGCTCGTACACCGAGGTTCATCCCGAGATCACGCACGATGAAGACGGTCTCCGGCTTATGTTCCGCAAATTCTCGACCCCGGGCGGCGTGCCCAGCCATTGCGGGCCACACGTCCCAAATTCCATGCATGAAGGCGGAGAGCTTGGCTATTCGCTGGTCCATGCATTCGGCGCGGCCTTCGACAATCCAGACCTGATCGTGGCTTGCGTTATCGGCGATGGCGAGTCCGAAACTTGTCCACTGGAAGGAAGTTGGAAGTCCGTCAACTTCGTCAATCCCGTGCGAGACGGCGCGGTTCTACCGATCCTTCATCTCAACGGGTACAAAATCTCCGGTCCAACTGCGCAGGGACGCACCAGCGACGCGGACCTGAAGGCGCTTTATGTGGGTCGCGGATACAAGCCCTACTTTGTAGAGGGCGATGATCCTGAAGTTGTTCATCAACTGCTCGCACAAACGCTTGAGGATTGTTACGCCGAGATTCGGGCAATTCAGCAGGATGCGCGCAAGAACGGCTTCAAAAAACAGCCCGTCTGGCCCATGATCATATTCCGTACGCCCAAGGGATGGACCTGTCCCAAGGAAGTAGATGGAATCCCTATCGAAGGCACGTTCCGCGCGCACCAGGTTCCGCTCGCAACGGTCCGCGAAAACCCGGAGCATCTCAAGATCCTTGAAGCATGGATGAAGAGTTACAAAGCCGAAGAACTGTTCGACGCAAACGGCAAGTTCATCGATGAACTCGCGGCCCTCTCGCCAGTCGGCAATCGGCGCATGGGCGGCAATCCTCATGTGAATGGCGGACGTGAGTTGATTACCCTCGCGCTGCCCGACTTCACAGATTACGCGCTTGAGATTCCTGGGCCGGGACAGGTTTTGGCAGAAGCACCGCGCAAACTGGGAGATTTCTTTCGCGACATCTTCAGAATGAACCTGACCAACTTCCGCATGTTCTGCCCCGATGAGTCGAATTCGAATCGCTTGAACTCCATCTTTGAAGCCACCAAACGGTGTTCCATGGCTGAGATTGTTTCGATCGATGATCAACTTGGTCCGGACGGCCGCGTCATGGAAGTGCTGAGCGAACACCTCTGCCAGGGATGGCTTGAAGGCTACCTGCTCACGGGCCGTCATGGCATGTGGTCCTCATACGAAGCCTTCGCGCAGGTAGTCGACTCGATGACAACCCAACACGCCAAGTGGCTTGAGCAATGCAGCGAGTATCCCTGGCGCAGGCCTCTCGCGTCTCTCAATGTTCTGCTCACAAGTCATGCATGGCGCAATGACCACAACGGTTTCAGCCACCAGGCAACGGGGTATGTGGACAATGCGTTGGCGCGCAGGAGTGAAGTGATCCGCGTGTACTATCCTCCGGACTCCAACTGTCTGCTCAGCGTGTTTGACCATTGCCTGCGCAGCCGCAATTACGTGAATGTCGTTACCTGCGGCAAACAGCCGCAGTTGCAATGGCTCAACATGGACGAGGCTCTTGAGCACTGCTCACGCGGCGCATCCACTTGGAAGTTCGCGACCAACGATGACGGCGGAGAGCCGGACGTGGTGCTGGCCTGCGCCGGGGATGTACCAACGATCGAGACCTGCGCAGCCTCGTGGCTGCTGCAGAAATATGTCCCAGGCATCAAGGTGCGTGTGGTCAACGTTGTCGATTTGATGACTCTGATGTTTCCCGACAAGCATACGCACGGTATGGACGAAATGTCTTTCAACGTGCTCTTTACCGAGACGGAGCCCGTGATTTTCGCCTTCCACAATAATCGCTGGCTCATTCATACCCTTGTGCACGGGCGCGCCAATGAAAGCCGCTTCCACGTGCACGGCTACATGGATCGCGGAACGACTACCACACCATTCGACATGGTGGTTCTCAACGAAATGAGCCGCTTCCATCTTGCGCTCGACGCATTGAAGCATATCCCTCGTCTCCGGCTGCAAGCCGAGAGTGCCATCAACTTCTTCAACCAGGAATTGCAACGCCATCACGACTATATCCGCGAAAACCTGGAGGATATTCCTGAGATCAGGAACTGGCAGTGGACGAAGGACTTCAACGATTCCACCGCCCCGGTTCCGCTTGCCAAGGGGCATCCGCAGAAAGCTATGTTCACCGACAGCTAGACTCCATCCGGCTTAAATCAGAGCGGAGGTCGCTATCACATAGATGTTGCGATAGGGTCTCCGTTTCTCGGGCTCGTTACACAGGGGGGAAATTGAACGATCCGAAGGTGCCATCCGATAGGTTCAAGTTGGAGGGAGTGGATGCGCTGGTCGAATTGGCGCTCAATCTTCACTGGTCCTGGAACCATGCTGCGGACGATTTGTGGGAAGCGCTCGACAAGGATCTCTGGGCAACCACTCAAAACCCCTGGGTTATCCTGCGTACGGTCTCACATGAAAAAATCAAGGCCGCATTAGACACGCCGCAGTTCCGGCCTAAGCTTGACAGTCTGTTGAAGCAGAATCGAGACTCCTATCGGGCCGACGCATGGTTCCAGCACAAGCATCCGAGCGCAGGGCTGTCCACGATCGCCTACTTCAGCATGGAGTTCATGCTCACCGAAGCATTGCCAATCTACTCCGGCGGCCTCGGCAACGTAGCGGGCGACCAGATGAAGGCGGCCAGCGATCTAGGTGTTCCGGTTGTCGGCGTAGGCTTGCTTTACGGGCAGGGGTACTTCCGCCAGGACTTCGATTCGGAAGGCCGGCAGCAGGCACTCTATCCAGTCAACGATCCGGGGCAGTTGCCCATCCGGCCCCTGCGGCAACCCAATGGCGAATGGTTACGATTGCAAATTCAACTTCCAGGGTCAAGAATCTGGCTTCGCTGCTGGGAGGTGTCAGTGGGAAGAACGAAGCTCTATCTTCTCGACACCAACGATTTTGCCAATACCGCAGCTCATCGGGGTATTACCAGCGAGCTATATGGCGGCGACGCCGAGATGCGTCTGAAACAGGAGATCGTCCTCGGCATCGGGGGATGGCGTTTGTTGCGAGCTTTGGGGCTCACGCCCGAAGTCTGTCACCTCAACGAAGGCCACGCAGCATTTGCCGTCCTCGAACGAGCTCGCACCTACATGGAGGATCATAAGAAGCCATTCGATCTTTCCATGAATATCACGCGGGCCGGAAATGTATTCACGACGCATACCGCCGTGAGTGCCGGCTTTGATCGCTTCGATCCCGCGCTCATTCGCACCTATCTGAGACACTATGCGGTCGATGAACTCGCCATCTCAGTGGACGACCTGCTCGCCATGGGAAGGCAGAATCCAGAAGACAATTCAGAACCCTTCAACATGGCGTATCTTGCAGTCCGCGGCAGCGGACAAGTCAATGGTGTAAGCAAGCTCCATGGCAAGGTGAGCAGAGGGATTTTCCAATCCTTGTTCCCCCGCTGGCCAAGAGAGGAAGTCCCGATTGGGTCAGTAACGAACGGTATTCATGTACCGACATGGGATTCAGCCGAAGCCGATACGCTATGGACCTCCGCTTGCGGCGTGAAGCGCTGGCGCGGAGATCGTCCGAAGGAAGATGACGTCCGCCAAATCCCCAATCAGCAGCTATGGCAATTGCGCACGTCAGGGCGAAAAGAACTGCTCTCGAAGATGCGCAAGCGATACCAGGGCCAACTGGTCGCGGAAGGCGGCAATCCGTCGGATGCCACCGGCAGTTTCGACGACAAAGTGCTGACCCTGGGATTTGCGCGCCGTTTCGCCACCTACAAACGCCCCAATCTTCTTTTGCACGATACGGAGAGGCTGGTGCGACTGCTCTCGAACCCAAGGTGTCCCGTTCAGTTAATCCTTGCGGGCAAAGCTCATCCTCAGGACCTTCCTGGACAAGAGTTGATCAGGCAGTGGAAAGATTTCATCAAGCGCCCGGAGGTTAAAGGACGCGTGGTCTTCCTCAACGACTACGACATGATGTTGGCCCAGGAACTGGTCCAGGGAATCGATCTCTGGATCAATACACCGCGGCGTCCATGGGAGGCCTGCGGAACCAGCGGCATGAAGGTCCTCGTTAATGGCGGGCTCAATCTCTCCGAGTTGGACGGTTGGTGGGCAGAGGCCTATTCGCCAGAAATTGGTTGGGCAATTGGAGACGGCCAGGAACATGGCGACGATCCCGCATGGGACGCCAGGGAAGCGCATGCTCTTTATGACCTATTGGAAGGTGAAGTGACTCCGGAGTTTTACGAGCGTGATGAATCCGGCATTCCAAGTAAATGGCTGGGGCGCGTCCGTGAGAGCATGGCACGGCTAACGCCCGAGTTTTCTGCGACGCGTGCCATCCGCGAATACACTGAGAGTCATTATCTGCCTGCGGCGTCGCGCTATCGCGATCGAGCAGCGGACAATGGTGCAGTCGGCTCGAGTCTGCTCCAATGGAAGCAGGACGTTGAGCGGCATTGGAACTCGGTGCGGTTCGTCAGCATTCGAGTCAACACCCACGATGGGCAGCACTTCTTTCAAGCCGACATCGATCATGGTCCCCTCACTCCTGATCACTTGAGAGTAGAACTCTACGCAGATCCGGCTCGAGGGGAGTCAGCTAGTCTCCCGTCCATGAATCCATCAGGACCCAGTCCAGGCATGCCCAGCTCAAACACTTACTCAGCTCAGGTGTCTGCAACGCGCCCTGCGAGCGACTACACCGCACGAATCGTCCCCCAGCATCCCAATGCATTCGTGCCGCTCGAAGCAGGACAAATTGTTTGGCAACGCTGATGACCAATCTCGAAATCATGGAACGGGCCCGAAAGCACCTATATACAGAGGCTCACTTATCGCCAAGGCACGCAAGGATGGTATTGATGACCAGATTGGTCTCGTCGGGCCCATTTACAGGAATCGACACGACACCGGCCTTTTCCGCCGGGTAATCATTTCCGCCTGGAAACAACGCATCTCCGATCTAAACCATCTCTTTCAATGAAAGGTGGAGAGTTTCCCGCAGCTTTCCTATGCCGTAGGCTTTGTCAATGCCACGCTTGGTCACATCGATCGAGGTTGCACCGCCCATTCAGACGGAAAACTCCGGGATAAGCGTCTCCAGGATCGCTGTGATCTTCTTCCGTTTCGCAAACTCGCCATCCCATTTTTCTTTTTCTGCCAAAGGCTCTTGCTGACCCAACGCGAAGTATGTGACCTGACTTCCCCGGTCCTCAATTACCTTTCCCCATACGTTCTCGGCGCGATTGCCTGCCTCTTCAGACGCCTTATCCAGAGATGCAATAATCTTCTCTTTTGCTCCGCCGAAAGATCCTCTGAATAAAGTTCCGTCCATCCTCCGTTGTATTGAAAAACTTTGTTCCACAAGTTGGAAGCAACGATAGATTCGCGAGGTGACTGTCCTGGGGAAGATCGGTAAGAAGCTGCATCTCAAACTGCGTCCATGCGCCTCCAGAGATCACTGCCACTTTGATGATGTCCAGCAGGTCGCGCAGCAGCGTCGCAGTCCGTGGATCGAGAGACGATTTGCTGTGCGCGAGGGTGCCGTCCAAATCGAACACGATGAGCTTTTTCATCTCATGCAACCTGGCGCTCTACTCAGTAGGCAAGGGAGATGCTTGGCACTCATCATTGCAGACTCAATTCGCAGCACTGGCAGGTATCGCAGGTTGCCTATGGCCGTTTGGTACCCACGCCAGATCGCCACTCAAAACATAGATAGTGAGCGCGGCAGCCATGAAGACCGCGCCTATCCAGAAGCGCCAGTCACGATGCATCCGTCTCCAGTAAGGCCCGGGATCAGGTTCACCAGTGCTGTTGCTATTCCCTTCGGGGTTGTGCTTGTTTCCAGTCATTTCGTCTCCATCTCCTGGGAGTATTCGCCGCGTGCACACCCGAGTAACAAGATCCAAATGCACAAGGCTCTCTTGCCCGCTTTATTGAGCCTGATTTGCCAGCAGTTGTTTGAGCGCGTTGATTGCTTTCTGCGCCGCTGCAAGTTGGGCCTCAGCCTGATCCCGCGTCACCTTCGACAGCGGTGTCTGCGCTCCCGCTTGTTTCCCTGCCCAAGGAGCCGACTCTGACGGTCCTGTCCCAAACAACGAACCTAGTGCTTCGTCGAGTGTCGGTTCCATCACGACCTTGTCACCCGTCGCAACAATCACCCGTTTGAGTTGAGGAAAGTTCGTGCCTTCAGCTTTCAGATACAGTGGAACAACGTAGAGGAATGAATTCTCGATCGGAATGACAACGAGCTTGCCGCGAATGACTCCCGACCCTTTCTGATCCCACAAGGTAAGCTGCTGCGAAATAGTCGTGCTCTGGTCGATCATCGCGCTGATCTGGTTCGGTCCAAAGATCAGCTTGTCTTTCGGAAGCTCGTAGAACAGCATCTTCCCATAGTCCGGAAAGTCGCATCGGGCGGCCAGCCAAGCAATCATGTTGTCCCTCTTTTGCGGCGTGAAAGGAGTCATGATCAGGTACTCAAGCTGACCGCTTCCCGGAAGTTTCATCAGCATGTAGTAAGGATCCATGGGATTGACCGCCCCATCGTACTTCTCCTGCGGCGGAACCCAGAGATCCTCGCGATTGTAGAAGACCTGCGGGTCGGTCATGTGGAATGTCTCATATTGCGTCGATTGAATTCCGAACAGGTCTTCGGGATAGCGCAGATGAGCCTTCAGGTCCGCTGGGAGATATGTCAGATCTTTGAAGACCCCGGGGAATGCCCGCTCGTACATAGCAAGAAGAGGATCCTTTGAATCCATCGCATAAAGGGAAACAGTTCCGTCGTACATGTCTACAACAGCCTTTACGGAGTTGCGAATGTAGTTCATCCCTTGCGCCGAACCGCTTGTCTGCACATTGGAGTATGGGTAGCGATCGGAATCCGTATAAGCGTCCTGAATCCAATAGAGCTTACCCTCGCTCAAAACAGCATACGGGTCATGATCGAGAAGCAAGAAAGGCGCAACTTGGGAGACACGCTCTTGAACGCTTCTCCATATCTGAATCTTGCTTTGCGGCGTCAGGTACGACGTCAGCAGAATATTGACGTCCTTCTGAGTCCATGCAAACAGGAGCCGTTTCCAAATGCTGTCGAGCGCGATTCCTCCCTTTCCCTGGTAGCTCGCATAGACATTTTCATTGCCTTTGGGATAGTCGAACTCCTTGATCCCGGTGGAGACGATCTTGTATCCAGGCGCGACCTCTCCGAAGTATATGGCGGGCTGCGTGATATTCAAGCCGTATTGCGATTCTGCTGGGACATTGTCAACAAGGTATTGCGGGAGCCCCCCACCTGTCGTGTTGGAGACGGAGTTCATCACCAGCCCCTCTCCATGCGTGAACTGAAGAGTTTCGTTGACCCAGGTCTGAGCCTCTGAAGGAAGCTGCGACGCCAGTTCTCTGGACGCAAGCATCACTTGGTGGTAACCATCCGACAGCCGGTATCGATCCACATCCACGTTATAGAACTGGTAGTAAAGGCGAATCGCCTGTGTCTGTTGATAGGTCTGAAGCAGCGGCCGTGAGTCCCAGAGGCGAATATTCTGGATCGTATCCTTATTTCTCGCGATCACATTGGGAGTCAGATCGGAGAGAGCAGGGTAAGCAGTCTCCTGGATTCCGTCCAGCTTATAGGCTTTGCGCGTGAACTCAATGTAGTGTTTCAGAAAGGGAGTTTCGAGGCTGAGTTCGTTCGGCTTCACAATAAAGGCCTCAAAGAGGCTTGGCAGTACTATCACGGCCACCGCATAAAGCGCTGCATAAACCACAATGCCGGCGACAATGTGTTTGGTGCTCGTGCGGACAAATCCGATCGCCAGCAATACACACGCCAGCGCCGAGGCACCGGTCATTAGCCAGAATGCGGCTCTCGTGACGTGCGCTGCGGCATAGCCGGCTCCGTGCACCACGCCGAGCGTCGAATACACAAGGTCATAGTGGTCCAGGATGAAACCCCAACCGAAGTTGGCCATGAGGATGAACAAAAGCACCATGAAGTGACGCCGAATGCCACCGGGCACTGTGATCTTCCCGCTCGACTTCGCCTGGCGGACCCCGAAGAGCGAACAAAGAATCAGGATCGCGAGCGCCGACAGCGTCAACACAGTGATGCTTCCCTGCACCAATTCATAGAATGGAAGGCGGAACACATAGAAACCGAGGTCAATACCAAAGAGCGGGTCAGCGATTCCAAATGAGCCGCCATACCTGAAGCGAAGAAAGGTGTCCCATTGACCGGAGACACTCAACGCAAAGATCAGCGACAGAACCAAAATTGCAAAATCGACCGCAAAAACCAGCATCCTGGGGCTAATGTCGACTTCAATCGTCCTGCGCGCGTCGGCGGGGTGTGCAAACGCTCTATTGAAGAAGCTTTCCCCATCCACCAGGTTAATGCTCCTTGCCGCAAACCGAAGATTAGTCCACAAATACACCGCTGAAACGATCAGAGTGACGCCGAAGATCCCCCACTTGACCGAGAGAAGCGTCCAGAATATTCCCGCGTAGTCGAGCTGCCGCATCCAAAGCCATTTTTCAACGATGCCGAGAATAATCGAAAGTACAACGCCAATTCCAACCAATCCAATGACGCCCCACTTCACCAGAGACCCAATGGACGGTGGGAAAACCCGGTGTACACCGCCGGTGGGTTCAGTCTGCAGTGGCGTAATTTTCTCAACGGCTGTTGCGTTCATAATTGACTCCTCAGTGCGCCCTGGTGCGGCCGGTTCTCGCAGGGCCATCGTGTGTACTATCCAAGAGAACACGACCGTGAGTCCGGTCAATTGTGAACAGAACGCAGGCTAGTCATTGTTTAGAAAGTATGTGGTAGTTCAAACACAACTATTTCAGGGTTGGTCTTTCCCGTCCCCAACCTGTGCAGTCGCTATGGACGCTATGGCAGTCGGGCCGAGATGTATACGATTGCTCAGCGTCTTCAAACACGACATGCAAGACTGCAGGCGCAACAGGCAACATGTTTACGGGATAGTGGAGAATGAAATGCCCCAGAGCAAAGATGACAATGCAGCGGACCTGCGCATCTACGCAGCGCACGCCCACACTGCCGCTGCTTCCGCACATCGCCGTGGCGATCACGAGGCCGCAGAAGAGCTTAGTTCAAAGGCTCAGGATAACTCGATGGCAGCTTCTGAGAAACCGCTCGAGATTGTGAAGCAAGTCCACGTCCCTATGACGGCTTAGATAGTTTTCAACCACAATCTGACGATCAAGGGAGACAAGTGGAATGGCAGCTCCGAGTGGAATCTCGAATTCACAGTCAAGCAGCCTCGTGCGTCCCGAGGCACGCCAACCGGTATTCGGTGTCAACTTAATATCGTCTCATCGACTGGCGCCTCGCCCGCTAGCCCCCGTCAAAATCGGGGTGATCGGGAATCACCTTCCAAGACAGTGTAAAATAGCAACCTTCACCACAGATCTGTGTAACGCGATCGCCGCCGAATACGGAGCAGCCCAACTATCGGTGGTGGCAATTAACGACGGGCAATCATCTTACACATATCCGGAGCGGGTGCGCTTTGAGATCATGAACCGGTTTCGCAAACTCGGATTCATTGACTACAACGGCCGCATCCAGGTTCACAAATCGCTCCTCAAAGCTGTCCTCCTAGATCGCCTTCCTGAGCATGGCTCTCAAGCACCCCACCTTGCCCGCAAATCGCAAATCTCACAGGATCGATCAATTGCCAGGCTTCGTGCCTAAGAATGACTACGGTAGGTGACAGACTCAGAGCCATCCCTTCATAAAGCTCTGGCTTGCTTGTAGGTCAAACTTGCTCAACATGCCGCCAAGCTTCAGGTCACAATGGGGCAATGAGCAAGTTCTGGATCGGTTTAATTCTCCTCTTCTGCTTTGCAGTTCCCAACGCTGCGCAAAGCCAGGTTGTCGTGGTCGCGCACCACCATCACCATCACCATCATCGGCATCATCACCACCCTAATCTCAACCAGTAATCTGCCACTGCAAAAAGGCGGATGTTTCACGCGCAAGCAACCGGGCCGACTATCGGATGCATGTGTCGTGTAGAGCAAGTACCGACTCTCCCGATCCTGAAGATGGTCGAACTCGATTGCTTGAAAGATTCGAGGGGTGGTTGGCGAGGTTAACAAATCTTTTGAAGAATAGACAAATCATGATCGAACTTAAGGACGAGCGAGGTTAACAAAAAATGGAGCAATCGGTATTCGAACATGTGGGACAGCAGATTGACGACACGGCGCACAAAGCTACTCGGGCGGCATCTGCTGTTGCCGACGTAGTGGAAGACAGTGTGACAGCAGCTCGGCGTGTGGCAAGAGATGGAGCCGAGGCCGCGACGGAACTTCTTTACAAAACAAAGAGGCGCTTCGAACGTCACCCGTTTGAAACCGTCGCAATAACATTTGCGGCTGGCATTGCAGTCGGAACCGCGATCGGCTGGATAATGAAGCGGGGAAGGCCGCAGCCACGGTGCGAGTAACGTAAAGGGCATCCGATAGTCAGCGTTGGTCTGTGCGGTCGTCCTACCGAAGACCTCCCGGTAGCCTTCGTCGGCACCAGTTTGGAATCTCAGCTCCAAGTATGGAGCCTGGTCCGGGAAGGGATCTGAGAAGATGGGGACACCGGATTCGAGTCATGCCGTCGAAAATGCTCCCGCAAAGGTGAACCCTGACGCGACGAGCGCGGGAGGTGCCCTTCCGGCACCAGACGAATCGCAAATCCCCATAAAGGCAAAGCAACATAATATTCACGTCTCCCCTGTTGTCCTCGAAGCGGCGGGGAAAGACGCGGACGACCTGCTTCAATCCTTGCACACGGCTTCCACGGGCCTCACCCAAAGCGAAGCCGACTCGAGAGCGCGCACAGCGGGGCCGAATGAAGTTGCGCAAGAGCGGCAGCGCGGCTGGTTCCTCAGCCTCCTGATCATCATTCGAAACCCTCTGGTCATTCTGTTGGCGGTTTTATCGGGGATCTCCTTTGCCACGGGCGATCCACGCGCTGGAAGCGTTATGGCAGGCATGATCGTTTTGAGCGTCACCCTCCGATTCCTGCAGGAAGCACGTGCTGGCGCCGCTGCGGCGAAGCTAAAGGCGATGATTCACGTAACGGCCACAGCGCTCCGGGACGGCAAGCCGCAGGAGATCCCGCTTCGCGACCTTGTTCCCGGAGACATCATCAATCTATCTGCGGGAGACATGATCCCCGGCGATGTACGGATTCTGTGCGCGAAGGATTTGTTCGTGAGCCAGGGTACGCTGACCGGAGAGTCGCTGCCGGTCGAGAAGTTTCACGACGCCGATCCACATGCCGCAAATTCTCCGGTCGAGCTCAAGAACACATGCTTCATGGGCACCAGCGTTCAAAGCGGCACAGCGACCGCGGTCGTTGTCGTTACGGGAGTCCATACCTATCTCGGCACCATGGCGAGTTCCATCACACAGGAAGGAACGCCAACAAGCTTTGACCAGGGCCTGAGCCGCTTCACATGGCTCATGATTCAGCTCATGGCAGTCATGGTGCCTCTGGTTTTCTTTATCAATGGATTTACCAAGCATGATTGGAAGGGAGCGTTCTTTTTCGCGATGGCCGTAGCTGTCGGCCTGACCCCGGAGATGCTACCCATGATTGTCTCCGTCTGCCTGGCCAAGGGCGCACTCGCCATGAGCCGCAAGAAGGTCATCGTGAAGCGTCTCAACGCCATTCAGAACTTTGGCGGGATGGACGTGCTCTGCACCGATAAAACCGGCACGCTCACCGAAGATCGGGTCGTCCTGCAGAGGCACTGTAATGTCGCCGGCCGAGAGACGGATGAAGTGCTCCGGGATGGCTACCTCATCAGCCATTTTCAGACCGGCCTCAAAAACCTGCTTGATACCGCGATATTGAACAGCTCCGATTTCCATGAGCAGTCCCTGATTGAGAAATACAGGAAACTCGATGAGATTCCCTTCGATTTCACCCGGAGAATGATGTCCGTGCTTGTCGAGAATCCTGAAGGCAAGGCCATCCTCCTGACCAAGGGCGCTCCGGAAGAGATCTTCCATCAATGCTCGCAATTTGAGCTTGACGGGAAGTTGTCGCCTATGGACCCCACGCTGATGAAGGGGCTAAAGGACCAGTATGCAAGCCTGAGCAACGATGGATTCCGGGTTTTGGCAGTTGCAGTAAAGGATCTGGCCGGAAAGAAATCCTGCTCGAAGGACGATGAACACGATCTTGTGCTGAAGGGATATGTCGCATTTCTTGATCCGCCCAAGCCAACCGCCGCAACCGCAATCGAAGCACTGCGCGAACATGGCGTGGTCGTAAAGATCCTTACCGGCGACAACGATTTGATTAGCCGCAAGGTGTGCCGCGACGTCGGGCTTCTTGCCGACCCGATGCTATTGGGTGATGAAGTCGAAAAGATGTCGGACACCGAATTGGCCGAGGCGACAGAAAAGACAACACTCTTCGCCCGCCTGTCTCCCGCACACAAGCAGAGAATTGTTCGCGTTCTACGTAGCAGAGGTCACGTTGTGGGATTTCTGGGCGACGGAATCAACGATTCCCCTGCGTTGCGCGCCGCGGACATTGGCATCTCGGTCGATACAGCGGCCGACATCGCAAAGGAATCTGCCGATTTGATTTTGTTGCAGAAGGACCTGATGGTGCTCGAAGGGGGCGTCATCGAGGGCCGGAAAGTCTTCGCCAACATCATCAAGTACATCCGCATGGGAGCCAGTTCCAACTTTGGAAACATGTTCAGCGTGCTCGGGGCAAGCTCATTTCTACCATTCCTTCCGATGGCCCCGATTCAGATATTGACTAACAACATGCTCTACGACTTCTCTCAGGTCCCGATCCCCAATGATGCGGTAGACGACGAGTTGGTCGCGCGGCCGCGGCCTTGGAATATTGGCGAAATCAAGCGGTTCATCCTCTGTATCGGGCCCATTAGCTCGATCTTCGACTACACGACCTTCTTCATCATGCTCTATCTGTTCAAGTGCTGGGATCCATCTCGCGCCCCGCTGTTTCAGACGGGATGGTTCGTCGAGTCAATCATGACCCAGACGCTCGTTATCCATATCATTCGCACGAATAGGATCCCCTTCTTCCAGAGCCGTGCAAGCTGGCCATTGCTGATCACGACATTGACCATCATGGTTTTCGGAGCGTGGCTGCCGTATTCCCCGCTGGCCTCCTCGCTCGGCCTCACGCACCTGCCCGCGATGTATTGGCCGATCCTCCTGTTGACGCTCCTTGCTTACACGGGCCTTACACAAGGCGTCAAGGTTTGGTTACTGAGGATGAAATGGATTTAGGACACGGTAAGTCGATCACACCATTAGGCGCCTCCATGGAACCCCAAGGACGGCCGAACAGCGAGAATGTATTTCGACGTTTTCAGAAGTTCCTCGTCCTGAAGCGCTTCAAGATGCCGGTGCGGAGTAGGAGGCTACATCGGACCGGCGGCATCGGGCTTCTCAGGGCTGCAGTATTGGGAGCAAACGACGGCATCGTATCAACATCCAGTCTGCTGATCGGCGTTGCGGCGGCACATGGAACCCACCGCAGCATCCTGGTCGCTGGGATCGCCGGCTTAGTCTCCGGAGGGATGTCCATGGCCGCCAGCGAGTACGTTTCCGTTCACTCGCAGGCCGACACCGAAGAAGCGGAGCTGGCCCTCGAGCGTACAAAACTCAAGCAGGATAACAAGAGCGAACGCCAGGCGCTGGCGGCAATCTATGTGGCCCGCGGTCTTGAACCGCTACTCGCAAATCAAGTCGCGCAACAGTTGATTGCCTATGATGAATTGGGCGCATACGCCCGCGATGAACTCGGTATTTCAGAGAAGTTTCGCGCACGCCCGCTGCAGGCTTCCCTTTCGGCTGCATGCAGTTTTGCAGTTGGGGCCCTCATGCCACTCATAGTCACTGCGATCGCACCACAGGCGCGATTAATTCCGATCGTCTCTCTATCATCTCTGGCAATTCTCGCCCTGATGGGGGGACTGGCCGCACGCGCTGGCGGCGCAAGGGTGATGCTGGGCGCAATGCGGGTGACCTTCTGGGGCGGTTTGGCGATGGTCATGACCGCCGGCATCGGGTGGTTGGTTGGCGCGATTGCACAATGAGCGCCGTTGACAGCTCCAATCTGACGCAGTTCAAGGACTTTGCGAACCAGACGCAACGCGCGATCGTGAGTTCTCCGCTCCGTTACCGCGAGGATACTGAAGAGCTTGCAGTTCTACACCTCAATCCGGCGGACTAGGGTACCGAGCAAGCACGAAGAAGCTTGCGGCATTCTTGTTGAGCGCGCCGGCTATTCGACCCGCAGCGCCTTCACCGGGTCGATTGACGCTGCCCTTCGCGCCGGAATCATTCCGGCCACGCAGGCCGCCGCAACCAGCACGCCTATTGCTCCTGCCATCACCACGGTATCCACGCGCGCAATGTCGAATAGTTGTGATTTCACAAAGCGCACGCATAGCATCGCGATGGGCACACCGATCGCCAATCCTATTGCGGTCTGCAGTAGTGCTCCCCGCATCACCATTCCGATCACACGCCCACGAGCTGCGCCCAGCGCCATGCGGATGCCGATTTCCGGTGTTCGCCGCGCCACCGCGTACGACGTAACACCGTACAGTCCGATTGCCGCTAACAGCAGCGCCAGTAATCCGAAGAGAGAAGTTAGCCTCGCGATCAGGCGCTCTTCGATGAAGCGGTCGTCGATCTGCTGCTGGAAGGTCTGAAATTTCACAATCGTCAGATTCGGGTTTATGCTGGCCAAGGTGTCGCCAGCCAGCTTTTCGAGGCCGGAAATGGGACGGCTTGTCTCGACAACAATCGCTCCGGCGTACATCGAGAGGTCTTTATCAATCGTATCGTCGGGATCCATGACAGTCGGGCGTTGGGTCAGGGGAACGAAATACATGGCGTGGTTCTTCCAATAGACGCTGGTGTACGTCGTGTTCTCGACGACACCGACAATTTCATAGGCACCGTCCTTGCCCGGATCGGGGAAACCGAAACGATGTCCGACGGGGTTGCGCGTGCCGAAGAATTGCTTGGCGAACTCCTGATTGACGACGGCAACGGGCGGCGCGCCGAGTATGTCCTGTCGAGTGAATCCCCGGCCCATCACAACATGCGTGCCGACGGAGTCAAAGTATTCTGATGTTCCTTTCACCCAGGAAGAGCCCTTGTGCAGGTCCGCTTCGCCTTGGACCTTGACGCCTGTACCCCAGTTGTTTTCCTCCATGGGCGTATAGGTAGACAGTCCGACCTTGACCACGCCAGGCAGCGCGTGGAAGCGGTCTTCGATGGTGCGGTAGAGGGCTTCCACTTCAGTCGTCTTATAACCCGCCGCCTGCGGATTGATGTGAACGATGTATCGATTGGTGGCGTCGAGCTTCATGTCGGTACTGCGCGCCTTATTCAGGCTCTGCACGAATAGGCCGGCTACGACGAGCAGCACGAGTGAAAGCGCTGCCTGCAGGACGACCAGGCCGCGTTGAACGAAAGACGCTCCTTGCGCCGTGGTGCGGGCATTCGAACGCAGCGCTTCGATAGGCTGCACCCGCAGGGCCATGAGCGCGGGGGCAAAACCGAAAAGGATTCCGGTGACGAGCGATAAACCAAAGGCAAAGCCGATGACCAGCGGTGAAGGCATTGCGTTCACGGGCATATTGTGCTGATCAGGAAAGGCAAGCATGAGCAGGGCACGCGCGGCGGCGAAAGAAATGATGAGACCAAGCAGGCCGCCCATTCCGGCGAGCACAACGCTCTCGGTGAGCATCTGGCGGATGATGCGGGAACGATGCGCGCCAAGCGCGGTGCGGATAGAAAGCTCGGTGCGGCGGCTCATGCCGCGGACCAGAAGGAGGTTCGCAATGTTGGCGCAAGCGACAAGCAAAACGAGAGCAGCTATCCAGGTGAGCAGCTTGAGATGGTCCTTGTAGCCATCCTGCATATTCTGGATGCCGCCGCCACCGGGAGCGAGCACAACATGCGTCCGGGCCAGGTATGTTTTTGAACGCTCAGTCGAGAACATTTTGAAGCCTGAGAACTGTTGCTTAAGAAGGGTGCTGACCTTGGCCTGAAGCGTGGGCAGCGAGGTTCCCGGCTTGACGCGGCCAATAACGTACGCCCACTCTACTTCGGGGTCGTTGAAATAGGGCGCGCCGATCACGGGGTCCATCGCCTGCATGGGCAAATAGTACTTGGGCGGATTGGTGTCGAGCCGATCTCCGTAGAAGCCTTTGGGCGCGATGCCAATGATCGTGACGGGCTTAGTGTTGACATAGAAAGTGCTACCAATCACGGATCGATCACCGGCATAGTCCTGTTGCCAGGCGTCGAAGCTCATCACGCCAGTGATCGGCGCGCCCTTCTGGTCGTCCGCATCGACGAAAAGACGGCCCACAGCGGGCGAGAGGCCAAACACGCGGAAGTAATTGCCGGAAACAAACGTGCCCATCACGGACTTGGCTGTGGTCTGCGGACCCGCGCGACGGACGGTCAGCGGCCTCCATGCGTAACCCGACTCCATGGCTGCGAGTTCTTCGAACTCCGGCAGACTCTTCTTGAACATGAGGTAGGTCTCTGTCGAGAAGAGCGAGTAATCGCCGTTGTCATTCCAACCACCGTTGACGCAGCAATCGTCCTTGTCCCCGATGCGCACCAGCGACTTAGGATCGGACACCGGCAAGTTACGCAACAGCATGGCGTTCACGAGCGTAAAGATGGCCGCATTGGCTCCGATGCCCAGAGCGAGCGTCAGCAGCACCGTCGTTGTGAACCCCGGAGCTTTTGCCAGTTGCCGAAGCGCAAACCGCACATCTTGAGCCAGTGTCTTCACTCATTCCTCCAGGGGACAGAAAATCCGCGTTGAATTGTTGTACGTGCTTTGAGGGGCATGAGCGCCGCGGCGATGGAGCGGCGGCGCACTTCCAAGTATCAATGGATTCGAATATCGCCAGAGCCTGTTTGCACGCGGATTGTGGGTCCACCGCCATTCAATGTGCCATGGATGTGATGGTGATCGAACGAGCCCTGCACCATCATTTCGTGTTCGGTGCTTACCGAGCCTGAGCCCGTGGACGCCTCGAGCGTGAGGGGAGCATTGCCGGTCCAGAGTTCGATGTTGCCTGATCCGGTTTCGAGCGTCCAGGAAGCGGAGGGCGTACCGCTGGCCTTGATCTCGCCGGAGCCGGTCTGCCCATGAAAAGCGCCGTGGATGTTCTTGAGTTCGATATCACCAGAGCCGGTGTCTGCGATGACGTCGCCCTGGCCGGTTTGCTCCGCGAAAATATTGCCGGAGCCGGTCTTTACCACGAAGGGGCCCGCGAGGCTGGTGGCGTGAATATCGCCGGAGCCGGTTTGAAGCCTGGCGTTTTGTCCTACTCCGTCATCGACGATGTTGCCGGAGCCGGAATTAGCAGTCAGCACTGTGCCGGCGGGCGCTTCAATTTGGTAGTCGATGCTGATGCCGTGCCAGTGTTCCTGGTGTTGGCCGACGCGAATTGTATCTCCGCTTTGCTCTATGGGAGGATTGGCGGCGATCTCGCGCGCCCTTTCTTCGCTGCCCTCGTAGCTCACGTGGATATGGCCATGAATGTGGATCTGGTTGCCGGAGCTGCGCGTGATGTGGATGTCGCCGGAGCCGGTGGAGACAGCGAGTTGGGCGGCGCCACTTACAGAAAGCGTGCGATCGAACGACAGCGGTCCGCCTTCCTGCATGCTGCTTGCGGCCACTGCGACGACGGACGCGATGTGAATCATCGGTGCGGGTGAGACAGAAGCAATCATTTCAGAGACAGGTTCTGCGGTTAGGGTTTTCAGCTCAGGAAACGCTGCCACAACCGTCGTATTCATCGGAGGCAACTGCGGGTGCATCTGGTCGTCAAACTGGATTGCCTGGACGGGAGGTGCGGCTTGCAGGCTCTCGAGTTGCGGAGCGGCCAGGATTGCGGGTATGGCCTGGGATGTGGAGGTGGCGGACGGAGCCGGTGAAGCAGATCGCGTGTCGGTTGCGGCCTGTACGCGGACCAGCGTGGTGGAGGCAAGGAGCGCGATCGGCACCAGCGCGACGGCTACCAGGGCACGGCGACCGCCAGCAAAACACTGGCGGAAGGAATTGTCGTTAAGCAAGCGCTCGATGCGGCGGGACAAACTACCAGGACGTGCCATGGCGACTCCCATACGGACTTGGCGCGGCGCGGCCGCGAATTCAAGCAGGATTTGAGCATAGGCCGTGCGGCTCGCAGCTTCTTCGATTCCGGCGCGATCGCTGATGGCCTCGGCGAGGTCGGCGAGTTTATGCTTGAGCCACCAACCAAGCGGGCTGAACCAGACGAGCGCAGCGTAGAGGCTGGCGAGCACCTGGAGGTAGAAGTCGCCCTGGCGGATGTGGGAGCGCTCGTGGGCAAGGACGATGCGCAGCTTCTCGCTATCCCAGGTTATGTAATCCGCTGGTAGCAGAATGCCGGAACCGATGGTGAGCGGCGAAGCTATTTTGCTGGTGGCGCGAAGCTGAAGGGAGGCCGCATCGTACGGCAGTTGGTATGTCGGAATTGGTATAGCCGTGCGCCAGAGGCGAATCGTCGTGAAAAGACCCAGGACAAGGCGGACAAGAAAGAACGCGGCTATTCCGCAATAGAGTGTGAGAGCCACGATCTTGGCAGAGACGCCGATGTGATGGAGGAGTGCAGGAGATTGCGATTCCTGCATGGGACTATCGCTGTATCGGATCGACTGAGCAGACGATGATGCAGAGTTGCTAGGAATAAAGGCGGCGTCCTGCTGGGGCTTGGCGGCGTGATGTGTGCGCGTGGTGTGGGACGGCGTTTCTTGGGCGCGCGGCGTGGCAGCCTGTTCAGGCGCGGGAGACGCTTCGATCGTGGGAGGATCGCTGGGAGGGAGAGGAGCCGTGAGTGAAGGGAGTTTGCCGGTTGACTCTCCCTTAGCGAGAATGCGCGCCTGCAGTTCTTCGAGGAGCGTCATGGGATGAGCAGGGAGAACCACGTTGAGCGTCGCAGGAAAGACGCGCCACTGCGCAGTGATAGGCAACAGCAGCGGCATGGCGAGCGCGGAGACCAGCACGAGTCCCCAGGCGGTTTTCTGCGCCAGCACGTTGTTGACCCGGGACATGCGCAGGCCCATCGCGACCGCCAATCCAACGAGGAGTGAACGCAGGGCCGCTTCAATGAAGACGGGAATCATAGACCCTCCTTTTTGTGGGATGGAGCGGCTTTCTGTGCAGCGGCGATGCAGTCGGCGAGGCGCTGGAGTTCGGCGCGATCGAGCACCTTGGAATCGACCATGCCAACGAGCAGCGTTTCGACCGAACCCTCGCAAAACCAGTCCACGATACGCTTGACTGCACGGCCGGCCACACGCTGGCGCGACTCGGCAGAACGATAGACAAAGGTGCGTTCGTCGACGCTGTGCTCGAGATATCCCTTTTCTTCCAGGCGGCGAAGGACGGTGCGAACGGTAGAGTCTTTGAGGGGCGGTCAAGGTCTTCCCTCACCTGGTCCGCGGTGATGGAGCCATGGCGCCAGACTATGAGCAAAATGTTGCGTTCGAGTTCGCCCAGTTCGGCGGGATCGTGAATCGGACTAGTGTTACCCTTCATAGTGTTACTGAATGTAACATAAGGGGCTGGTGGGAGCGCAAGTAAATTTTTGTGGAGTTTTTGTGAAGTTTTTGTGGAGGAACTCTAGCTTCCACTCGCCTTACACTACTCCCCTCGCAGCGCCTTCATGGGATTGATTGATGCGGCGCGCAGTGCCGGTAGCGCAGAGGCAGTGAGGGCCAGCAACAGCACTCCGAAAGCTGCCAGAAAAAGCGCCAGCGGGTCGAGCGGACTTACCCCGAACAGCAGCGAACGCAGGAGGCCCGAAGCCGCCGCCGTGCCGGCCAGTCCGATGATGCATCCAATCGCCGCAAGCTTCGCTCCTGACTGCATCACCAGGCGGACGATCGCACCTCGCTGCGAGCCCAGCGCCATCCGGATTGCCATCTCCTGCACGCGCGACGCGACCGAAAACGCAATTACGCTGTAAATCCCGAGCACTGCCAGCAGCACCGCAGCAAGGGCGAAACTGCCAATGAGCACGGTGTTGAATCGCCGCGGCGCCTCACTTTCTGAAACAGCTCGCTCCATCGTCTGCACCTGCGTCAGCGGCAGCAGCGGATCGATCTGTCGCACCGTAGCCCGCAGCGCGTTCTCCATTTGCTCCGGAGGCAGGGTCGACCGCAGCACAATGTATCCGCCGTTGCCGTTCAGGTCGGTCGGCGATGCCAACGGGCCCGCAGCATCCTCAACCTGGTCTACCGGCATGTAATACTGCTCCTTCGACGGCTCATCGGGCGAAGTCAACTTCACGTCGGCGACTTCTCCCACAACGGTTATCCATGGCGTCTGCATCTCAGGAGTCCCGATCCGCAGGCGCCTACCGAGCGGGTCCTGTCCCGGCCAGAAATGTTGCGCAAGCTTGTGATTCACAATCAACACCAACTGTGATCCATGCCGGTCTGCATCGGTGAAGAATCGCCCCCGCAGGAGAGGAACTCCCATGGCCGGGAAGAAGTTTCCAATCACTTGCGACACTGTCGCCAGGTTCATGTCTGCGCCCTTGGGCGGCGTATAACCATCGACCACAAATGTCTGGTTGTTGTTGTTGCCGCCCGCCGGCAGCACACTGGTGAGCCCCGTTGCTGTGACTCCGGGCAACTGATTTAACCGCTGCATCAGTTCGCGATTGAATGTATCGATCTGCGACTGCTTCTCATATTGCTTCTGCGGTAGGTTGTACGTTGCCGTCGTCACGTGCTCTGGTCGGAACCCCAGATCGACAGCCCGCATCTTCTCAAAGCTGCGCAGCAACAGGCAGGATGCTGTCAAAAGCACTAATGCAATCGCAACTTCCGTTACCACTAATGTCGACCGCAGGCGCGCATGCCCGCCTCCCTCGCTGCCAGTCCTTCCGCCTTCTTTCAGATTTGCATTCACATTTGTCCGCAGCGCCGCAAACGCCGGAATGAGCCCGCACACCAGGCCCGTTACGACGCCCAACGCCAGCGCAAAGCCCACCACGCTCCAGTTCAGTCCAATCTCGGCGATGCGCGGCAAGCTCTCCGGCAGCATGCTCTTGCCCAGACGCAGAGCCACTGCCGCCATCGTCAGACCTAGCACTCCGCCACTCGCGCTCAGAATCAGACTCTCCAAAATCGCCTGTCGCAGCAGCGCCGCGGCGGTTGCGCCCAGTGCCAGCCGAACCGCTACCTCTCTTTGCCGCCGTATCGCCCTCACCAGCATCAATCCCGCCAAGTTCACGCATGCAATCAGCAGCACCACGGCTACCGCCATAAAGAGCGTGCGCAACAGCGGCCGCGTCTGCTCCGTTGTGTCCAGCTGCAGCGGCCGCACCATGGCGCTGATGCGCAGATTGCCCATCATCGCTGGATAGCCGCGCATAATTTCCTGCGCCACCGTTTCCGCGTCGCTCTCGGCCTGCTTCGCGCTTACCCCCGGCTTCAGGCGCGCCACCATCTGGTAGCTCCAATTCGCCGCCGCGCCCGGCGTCAACTCGCCCGGCCCGAAGCTCATCGGCACCCAAAGCTCCGAGCGGTTCAACTGACCCGTCACCAGGGGAAATTCGAAATTACGCGGCATCACGCCGATAACGATATATGGCTTGCGATCAAGCAGAATCTTCTGCCCCAGAATTTGAGGGTCGTGATGAAAACGGCTCACCCACGTTGCATGACTCAGCACGACGACCTGTTCGCTGTGTTCGTCTTCGTTGACCGTAAAGACCCGTCCAAGCTCAGGCGCCACACCAAGCGCCGGAAAAACTCCCGCCGTCAGCCGTGCCGCGTTCACCTGTGCCGGCTCGCCGTTTCCCGATAGCTCAAAGCCTGAATTCTGATAGCCGCCAAGCGCCGAGAATCCATGTGTATCGCGCGAATAGGCCTTGATGTCGGGGACTGTAACACCTACTTCGTTCGTGCCGCCCACGCCGACACTGATCCCTGCCAGTCGGTCCGACAGCACCATCACCCCTTCAGAATTCGGAAACGGCAAAGGCCGCAACAGCACTGCCTCCACGATGGAAAAGATTGCCGTCGTGGCACCAATGCCAAACGCCAGCATCAGTACCGCCGTTACTGTGAATCCCGGCGCCTTTGCCAATTGCCGGATTGCAAACCGTAAATCAAACAGTATCTTCTGCATTGGGGAAGCCCTCACACACGTGGCGCTAGAGACATTGAGAGCAAGTACTGTTCCAAATGCTCGTTCACCCTACTACGTGTGGAATCAGCAAATTGTTCCTTGAAAACGCATCGGTGCGAAAAGTGCTAGCGTCCGAATACGCAATTTCTTGTCCGGAATTGAACACATCAGACGATCATTTTACGATTGATAGATGCCGAGTTCCGTCCTGCAGGTCGGGTGCAGCGAATGCCCGGCTTCCATCGGTCCGGGTCAGGTACTCAGAAGCGATTAGGACCACGTTTATAAACTGAGAGAATCGCGATGGACGGACTTTACGAACAGGAAATGGAAGCCAACAGAACCCTCTTGAAACGAAGGTCAATCCCTCGAAATTGAGAATCCGCAGGGACATCGAGCGTGCAAAATATTTGCGCGCCTTAGAGCGGATTTACAATCTCGCCCGTCTATCAGCTCAAAGCTGACTGTTTTTGTACCCTGATTGGTTTTTCAGATTAACTTGCTGCACTTTCTGTGCGCGGGTTATAGTGGGTCGATCTCGAAATCCTAAGAATTTCACTTGTATTCACGTCTCTCTGAACTGGGGCCAAGTGAGCAGCGGAATTGTACCTTCTCAGAGCCCGACCGAAACATCAGCAGCCACAGCCCCCGGCTGGCTGCAATGGAGGTGGTCGCGTTGGACAGCTGCGCCAGCATTGCTGCTGATCGCGGTCGCGGCATTTGTGGTCATTGAATGGCGGTTACACGCGCATCTATCAAGGTCACTTCAATCTGTGGCGGCTCCGTCCACGAGTTCCTTCATGCTTCGCATGAACGGAAAGACGGAAGCGGTGCGCTCGCGGGCCGTACTCGCTCCGATTGTGGCCGGTCAACAAGTAGGTACGCTGACTATCGTCAAGTTGATTCCGAGTGGAACTCGTGTGAAACAGGGAGACATACTGGTTGAATTTGACCGCCAGTCACAGTTACGCGACTCGATCGACAAGCAGGCCCAGAGCGACGACGAGAACAGCAAAGTGCTTGAGGCGCAGGCGGCTGAGTCGGCGGCGCGTGCCAAGGATGAAACCGAGATACAGACGGCACAAAGCGCGTTCAGCAAAGCCGAGCTCGAGATGAAGAAGGTTGAGTTGATGTCGCGCATTGACGCGGAAAAGGCACGCGAAGATCTCGATGAAGCCCGCGCCACGCTGACACAACTGAAAGCGACCTTTGACCTGAAGCGCAACGCGGCGCAGGCATCGATACGCATCCTCGAGATTCAACGCGACCGCACGCGGGAGACTATGCTTCATGCGCAGAAGAATGCCGGACAGATGCAGATTCGATCTCCGATCGATGGCATTGTGGTCTTCAACACGATATGGAAACAAGGCAGCCTGGGCGAAGTGCAGGAGGGGGACCAGGTAAGGCCCGGCGTGCCATTCATGCAGGTTGTCGACCCTTCGTTAATGCAGGTGAGCGTCCTGGTCAATCAGGAAGACCTGACCGCGCTGAAGGTTGGACAGCGAGCGCGTGTGCATCTCGATGCTTACCCCGATCTGGAGTTTGCTGGGAAGCTCGATTCGATCGATCCGATGGGAAAGAAGGGGGACTTTTCGGCCAAGCTGCGTACTTTTGCGGCCACGTTTTCGATTGAAGGAAACGAGGCGCGGTTGATGCCCGATCTATCGGCGGCCGTTGACGTGGAGGCCGTAAACCTCGACACGGGCAAGGGGCGAACCCGATGATGCCACGCTTGCGCAGGTTGATAAAAACGCGCCGGGCGGTTGCCGTACTGGCCATTCTGACTGTTTGCTGCATAGGCGTGTTCGGCTGGGTACACAGCGGAAAGAAGGGACCGACAGTCTCTTCGTTTCAGGTACAACGAGCCGAATTTGTAGATTCTCTTCAATTCCGGGGCGACGTAAAGGCGCTGAAATCGATTACCATTTCCGCTCCTCCCGACGTCGGCACATTGCAGATCGTCAAGGTAGCGGCGAATGGAAGCGCTGTGAAGCGTGGGGACGTGGTGGTGGAATTCGATCCATCGAAGACCAAGACCGATCTCGAAACCGATAGGTCGCTGCTGAAATCTGCCCAGGCCGAAACAGACCAGTCACAGGCTCAAGGAAGATTGACGGAGGAAGAAGACACGACGGCGGTGATGAAGGCGCGGTATGAGGTGGAAGTGGCCAAACTCGACGCCGGCAAAGAAGAAATCGTATCGCAGATTGAGGGAGCCGAGGCCAAGCTGAAAGTTGCCGATGCCGAACAAGCGCTCCGCGAGGCGGAAGAAAAGCTGAAAGCGGATCGTGCCAAAAACGCAGCGACGATCGGCGGACATCGCAGCGCGACGAGCAAGGCGCGATTCGATCAGGAGCGCGCCGATCGCGCGCTGGCATCCATGGTTCTGAAGGCTCCATCGGATGGCAACATCAGCCTGGTTTCAGTGTGGCACGATGGGAGCGAAGGGCCGTTCAAGCCCGGCGAGCGAGCGTGGCCCGGATCTCCGATTGCGGAGTTGCCCGATCCTGGGTCGCTTCGCATCGTGGCTCATGTCGATGAGACCGAACGCGGCAGGCTGTCGGTCTCTGAGCCGGTGACCGTGCAACTTGATGCGATTGCTGACCGGCAGTTTACCGGCAAGATCGAACGCATTGGAACGATTGCCACGTCTGATTTTTCTGCGGGATGGCCTATTCCGCGCAACTTCACCCTCGAGATAGTGCTCGACCAAAAGGACCCCCGTCTGAAACCGGGAATGACGTCGCAGATCACGGTCATCGTGGAACGAGTTCCCAATGCCATCTCCATTCCTGTGCAGGCATCGTTCCTCAAGTCGGGGCGAACCGTTGCCTACGTGTGGAATGGTTCAAAGTTTGAAGAGCGCGCAATTCAGATCGAGCGCAGAAGTCGCGACCTGGCGCTGGTGGGGAGCGGTCTCAAGCCGGGAGATACGATCGCTATGAAAGACCCCGAGTTAAAGCAATGAGGCACCGCAGATGAAACAATCGCGCATGGGATGGTGGGTTCTACTCGCCGTAGTGGCTGCCGTGGGCGTGGGCGCAGTGATTGAGATGAGCCGTACTCGTTCGATTGCGCGCACTGACGACGTGCCCACTGCGCAGGTCAAGCGCGGCGATATCAATATTGAAGTTCATGCCAGTGGAGAACTCAACGCAAGTCACACCGTCATGGTTGCGGCGCCTGCGGTCGGCGGTGACGCGTTGCAGATTACTTATCTGGCACAGACCGGCAATCAAGTACAAAAGGGCGATGTTGTCGTCGAGTTCGATCCCAGTGAGCAAAACTACAAGCTCGAACAGAATCGCTCTGAATTGATGCAGGCGGATGAGGAAATCATCAAGGCCAAGGCGGATGCAGAAGTACTTGCTGCCGAAGACAAGGTGTCGTTGCTAAAGGACCGCTATAACGTGCGCAGGGCGGAACTCGAAGTCGAAAAGAACGAGCTAGTGAGTAAGATTGACGGCCAGAAGAACGATCTTGCTTTGGTGCAAGCGAAGCGCGTGTTGGCGCAGTTAGAGAAGGACATCGAGTCGCATCATGCGTCGGGACAGGCCGGCATTCTGCTAGCTCAGGAGAAACACAACAAGGCCAAAGTAGCGATGGACCAGGCGCAACAGAACTTGGATCACATGCACTTGATCGCTCCCATGGATGGCCTCGTTTCGATTCAAAAGAACATGAATGCTTCGGGAGGGTTCTTCTTTACGGGGATGACTCTGCCCGATTTTCGTCCCGGCGACCAGGTACAGGCTGGAAGTGCGATTGTTCAAATCCTTGACCCTGCGGGAATGGAGCTTGTTTCGAAAGTGCCCGAGGAGCAGCACGATCACGTAAAGGAAGGCCAAACCGTAAAGGTGAACTTCGATGCGATTCCTGACACCGTCTTTGAAGGAAATGTGAAGACGGTCGGCGGCATGACGACAGGGTTTTTCTTCGGTAGCGATGCGGGCCATACGTTCGATGTGAGCATTCTTTTGAAGGAGAATGAACGACGCCTGCGCCCAGGTTTAACCGCGGACATTCTTTACCAGGGCTCGCAACAAAAGAACGTGCTCTACATACCGCGCCAGGCACTGTTTATGAAAGATGGCAAGCGCGTCGTCTTTGTTCGCAAGGGCGGAAGCTACCAGCGGCGTGAGGTCCAGATCAAGAGCGAAAGCGAAAGCCGCGCGGCCATTGATGGGCTGGACGAAGGAACTGAAGTCGCACTGCTCGATCCCACTGTTCCGCACAAACAATCCGGATCGGGCTCGGCGGCCGGCAATACGGAAGGAGCGCCTTGATGCCACTCGTCGATGATGACAGGCGGGCGCAGTTCATTTCGGTTTCTCAGCAATGGACGCGCGATGCCCACATGGGCATGCAGAATCTGCTGCTGCACGGAATGCGTTCGCTGCTCACCATGCTTGGCATGATCTTCGGAGTGGCTGCGGTAGTTGCCATGCTGTCGATCGGGGCCGGCGCGCGACAAAAAGTGATGGCGCTGATCGAACAGATGGGTGTGCGCAACCTGATTGTCGAAGCAAGGGAAACCACGGAATGGCAGGCCCATCAGAAGATGCGCAAGATCTCTCCAGGGCTCACCTTGCAGGACTATCGCGTGATCGGGGACGATGTGCAGGGTATTGTTGCCTCCACACCGCGCAAGCGAATGACGCCGTCGAAGATGATTCCGAAACCGCAGCAGGATATGCCGGTGATTTATGGCGTCAATCCTGATTACCGCGAGATCGCGGGCTTGCAGTTAGTGAGTGGACGCTTTTTTGCGGAGAGTGACGAAGGCCATGGCGCGCCCGTCTGCGTGTTAGGTGCATCTGCAAAATGGAGCTTGTTCGGATCGGCAAATGCAATAGGCGAATTTGTCAAAGCGAATGAGCAATGGTTCCGTGTGATTGGAGTAGTGAGCCCTCAGCTGAGTTCCGACACAGCCGTGGCTGGGTTGCCTGCAGTCGATGTCAACAATGCGCTCTATATTCCCCTTCAGTCAGCCTTCCAACGGCTTGAAGACAGCTACAGCGACGTCCGTGACGAGATCGATGGAATCTATCTTCAACTCGGCGATGCTTCCTCGATACCGGAAGCGGCACAGGTCGTGCGCGCGATTTTGGAGACGTCGCATCACGGAGCCGATGACTTCAGCATCATCGTGCCGGCCGAATTGCTGGCCCAACAGCGACGCACCGAGCAGTTGTTCAACACGGTGATGGTGGCAATCGCATCGATCTCGCTGTTGGTGGGCGGCATCGGCATCATGAATATCATGCTGGCCAGCATTCTGGAGCGGACGCGCGAGATCGGCCTGCGCCGCGCCGTGGGCGCACGGCGTTCCGACATCGTGCGACAGTTCGTGGTGGAAGCGACCATGATTTCCTTCGCAGGAGGAACCATTGGGGTGGTACTCGGCTTCATCATCTCCCGATCTATCGCATGGTTCGCGGGTTGGTCAACCATCGTGACGTTCAGCTCCATTTCGCTCGCGTTTCTGGTATCGATTTCAGTCGGTTTAGTGTTCGGAATTTATCCCGCAACCAAGGCGGCCGGCCTCGATCCGGTCGAGGCCATCCGCTACGAATGAGGCTTAGAGCAATGCCGCCACGGCTATCACAAAGGAACAGATTCGAAGGGTAAAAACACTCTACCCTACTGTTGATCCTGGAGAGAGATGGAATGAAACGCTTTGTTATTTTCGCCCTTTGGGCACTCCTGCCTGCAAGCCTCGCAATGCCTCAATCGGGCAGTCATTATCGTGAACTGCTCACTCGGCGCATTCGAGCGGACAAGCTTTCTGCCCCGGTTCACTTGAAGGCCTACGTGCAGGACAATACCATCCGCCTCAGCCTGCGTGACGCCATCCTGCTTGCTCTCGAAAACAACAGCGATATCCAGATCGACGAGACCACTATCGAGTCGCGGAAATTCGCGCTGCTGGCAACATACTCGCCGTTCGATCCTCTATTGCAGAGCGGACTCAATATCAATCGCTACTCCTACCCTGGCTACAGTCAATTGCAGGGTATTGGAGAGTCGGGCAACGCAACGCTCAACTCGCTGACGCAGACCGGCCAGATCAACTACATCGAGACGTTTCCCACGGGAACCAATGTCAATGTCGGCCTCTCCAGCAGCAAGTCGTCGACCAACAGCTCGTTCTATTTTTTCAATCCATATTTCACCACCAGTCTGAATCTTCAATTTACCCAGCCGCTGTTGCGCAACGCCGGCCGATTCGCGAACACCTCAACTATCAAGATCGCGCAACGCTCCCTGGCGCAATCGAAAGCAACGTTTGAAGCGGAAGTGAACGATGCCATTCTGCAGGTGGTGGGGCAATACTGGGCCGCGGTCCAGGCGCGCGGCGCTCTCGATGTTCAACAGCGTGCGCTCAAGCTCGCAGAGCTAAGCTTTGCTCGGGACAAGCGAGCACTCGAATTGGGCGCTCTGCCGCCGCTCGATATCAGCCGTTCTGAGTCAGAGGTGGCGGCGCGCAGGGTGCAGTCCATCCAGGCGGATTATGCAGTGGCGCAAGCCGAAGAAACTCTGCGCCTGACGATCGGCGCCGACCAGGATCCGCAACTCAGCTCGCTTCGCCTTGACCTCACCGAGAATCCTGAACCAGCCACAATGGAAATAGTGGATGAGGAGGAAGTACTCAAGGAGTCGCTGAGCGTGCGCCCTGAAATCGAAGCCGCCAAGGACGCGCTCGAAGGCGATGAGACTGGTGTTCGTCTCGCGCACAATCAGTTATTGCCTGACCTCGAGTTGAACGGCTTCTACCAGAGTTCCGGTCTAGGCGGAAATCAGTACAGTCTTGTAACTGGGCAACTTACTTCAACCGGCGGTTTGGGCTCGTCGTTCAACCAGTTATTTGGATTCGGCTACCCCGGTTACGGGGGACAGTTGACTTTAACTTTGCCGATTAGGAACCGCAGCGGTCAGGCCCGCCTGGGCAACGCCCTTGTCACCAGGACTCACGATCTCTACGCGAGCCGCCAGGTCAACGAATTGATTACACGCCAGACCCGCGACGCTCTGGACCAATTCGAGACTGCCAAGCGTTCTCTGACCGCGGCCGGAGCTTCGCTCGATCTGGCCAGGAAATCACTGTCGGCCGACCAACGCAAATTCGAGTTGGGAGCGGAAACCAACTTCTTCGTTCTCGACTCACAATCGAGACTGGCCAACGCAGAGCTGGTACTGCTGCAAACTCAAATTACCTATCAGCTTGCCGCGGCAGCCATTCATCATGCGACAGGCGCGCTGCTCGCACCCTATCGATTGCAGGTCCAGGCAGCCTCAAAGTAACATCCAACACGCTCTGACAATTCACCGTTATTTGAAATCGAAGGATCAGCGAAATGTGACTACAGCACCAATCGCATCCGATCATGTTTGGCATTCATGTCGCTCGGCAACCATTATTCTGCGGACGCATCCCATGGTAATCATCGGCGGAGTTTTGCAGCGAAACCCGTTCTTTGTGCCGCCTGCGGAATTTCTTAAGGAAGTTCGTGCACGACGCGCAGGACGAGCCTCGCGGTCCGCCTCCACCACCTGAGATGGAGGACCGTTTCGATCATTCCGAAGCGATCAGGCGTCTGCAGCGCTGCATCAACGACCTCGTCAGCTTGCTCGCGCTTCCTGCGTCCTGGGGAGGTAGTGAGTCCGTGCGGATCGCCAACACGCTCGCCGATGCGCTGCTCGGAATGCTCCACCTGGACCTTGTCTATTTGAGGCTCAATGAGCCTTCGGCCGGATCTTTCATCGAAATCGTGCGCAGCGCTCTCGAAGTCCTCGACGGCCAGCAATCGCTTTATTCGGCTGAACTAACCCTCGCCGAAGCGCATGGAAATGAGTATCGGAGTTTGATTCAGCTTTATAAGGCGCTTGGAGGCGGCTGGCAGCTCGAAGCAAACACTCAAACTGCGCAAGCGGGTCACCCATAATAAATTCGCGCAGCCTGAGATACCATCGACTATCAGGGACAGCCAGCATCCACGGTGAGCATTATGGTGTTCCGTAACGGAAAGGTCGTACGTGAAACACAGTATTATGCAGATCCTTTTGAGGCGCCGGCTTGGCGAAGCCAATGGGTTCAAAGGGGCACGTGAGGCCGCGTTGAGGCGGGTTTGAAATCCACCCCGCGAAGAGCCGCTGCCGGTCGTGAACCATGGTGACTTCGGCGCGATAGCTGCGAGCGTTAGGCCCTGATCGGTCGCAAAGCACAATTCGCCATTGAGCGTCCTCTTCCTGAAAGTCATACTGTTCCAGCGATCTGGAATGCAGTCCTTGCGGCGTGATCTCTACTTCTCCTCGGACCTCACTTCGCACGCCTCACTTTTCTGCACTGGAGACTATTGGTTGAGGTTCAAATGTCTGAATACATCCATCCGGCAAATGAATCGTAAAAATAGATCCATTACCTAGGACAGAGGCGACACCGATCCATCCCCCCATCAAACGTGTTAGCCGCTGGCTAATTGCAAGTCCAAGGCCCGTTCCCCCGTGTCGACGTGTCGCAGAGGAGTCAACTTGAGAGAAAGACTGAAACAACTTCTTCTGATCCGCTTCGGCGATTCCAATCCCCGTATCCTGCACTTCCCAGAGAATCCAATCTCCTGATTGATTCCGACAATGAACAACGTTGAGCGTGATTTCGCCCGCCTTTGTGAACTTGCAAGCATTGCTCAGAAGATTAAGCAGGCATTGGCGAAACTTGACGACATCAACGGAGACAAGGGCATTCGGGTCGTCCATTTTCACTTCGAAAGCATTGTTGTTCTTGCGCGCGAGCGGCCCGATCGTCGATGCGACCTCGCTGATAATTGTCGAGATTGGAACCCGTTCCGAATGAAGCTCGATCTTTCCTGCCTCAATCTTCGATAGATCGAGGATGTCTCCGATAAGGTTCAATAAATGACGGCCTGCTGTTTGAATGCGACGCAAATCGGAAACGGTGCTGTCATCGTGATTGGCCTCCGCATCTTCTTCGAGCATCTCGCTGTAACCCAGAATAGCGTTGAGCGGAGTTCGCAATTCATGACTCATATTCGCCAGGAAGGCACTCTTTGCGCGATTGGATTCCTCAGCTTCGAGTTTCGCGACGAGAAGGTCCTGCTGAATAATCTCTCTTTCGGCAATTTCCTTTTTCAACTCCGCTGTGCGCATGTCAACGCGTGTCTCAAGTTCATCTTGTGCCTTCTGTAATTTCAAATCGCGTTGATGAACCTGTTCCATCATGGAATTGAATTGATCGATGAGCACGCCGGTTTCATCATCACTGCTCATCGTCGCTCGGATGGCATAGTTCGCATCCGAGGACACTCGACTGGCGACTCCAGTGAGATGAAGTATGGGATTGGAGATAACTCTTTGCAGGCGTGAAGAAAGCAGGAATGCGAAGACGGATGCCGCCAGAAGAACAGTCAATCCCAACGCGCCAAAGCGAAGCAGCGCCCCAAACATCTCCTCAAGGCTGACCTGCATGTATAAATCGCCTATATTTTCGCGGTCCAGCAAGACGGGATAGGAAATCTTGAGAAAACCCATTGTGAAGCGAAAACCGTTCTTGCCTGCCGACACCGGGCAGTCCGGCGAGAGGTCGTTGAGACGATAGGCTGCGAAAAGTTTGGCGCGCTTGTCATAAAGGCAGGCCAGTGCGATACGGGGTTCCGAACGTAATACGGAAAGGGTCTCATTGGCCGCTTTAGAGTCTTCGAAAGAGAGAGCTGAGGTGCTGCTTCCCGCCACCATCTGCGCGGTCGCCTGTTCTTCGTGAACCAGCGTCGAACGGTACGAGATCGTGAGATAGATCCAGAAAGCCAGGCAAGCAACGGCCAACGCCGCGGTAGTATTGACGGTAAACAGAACCATCAGTTTCTTGCGGATTGATTTGCGCCACGACGTATACATTGAACCTCTTTTTGCTAGCGCGTTACATCCGCGATGCGCAGAAGCTTGGAACTGATCGTCAGGCCGGTATTTCGCGCCACCTTCAAGTCGACCTGGATCTGAATTGTGTTGTCTACCAGCGGCAGGCCGATCACTATTCCGCTGTCTCCGAGTTGTCTTTCGCTGACAACCAGCACTGCTTCCTTAGATAGTTCTGGAGCCATCAGTCTGTACTGTTTGCGTCCCGAGCTGGCTACAAAGAGGATGTGGCATTGTGCACTTTGCGCAGCGTTGGAAATACTCTGCACCAAGATCGGTTTACCTTGCACTTGCTTGCCACGCATCAGATTGTTCAATTCGTTTCCGACGGCCTCATCGCCAACATAGCCGACGATGAAGGGCGCTTGCGGGCCGCCCATTTTCTCAGCCGGCCATTCGACGAATTTGGTTAGATTGAAAAGCATCGCGGCACGAATCTGTGCTTCGTCCGCAGTGGCAGATTGGGCGTGACAAACCACGCTGCCCATCGCGATCAATAGCAGCAACGCCACCGACAGGGCGTGAAGTTCTCGTCGTCGCGCCTTGTGGATGGTAGGCACGATTAGAAGCTCCAGACAAGCTTGACGAAACCGCTGCGAGGAATCTGCGATCGGCTTGAATACCCATCATTTGGGTCGAATTCGGGGTGCTGATCCTGGAGAAGATTGTCCCCGCCGGCACTGAACTGGAGAGTTTTGAGCACGCTATAAGACACATGCATATCGAGACGCTCATACTGCTTGACAGGATGGGTGACGGTAGAACTGGCGGACTCCAGCTTGGAGACAGCGTAAAGCGACGAGTACAAATTCCATCGATGTGCCAAGGCCCAGTTGCCGCGCACACTGAGAGTGTTGGTTGGGTTGTTCCAAGTGTCGCCTTGAACGGATGGCAAGCCATCCGTAACCCACAAACGGGCATTGGCCCAAGAGTAACTTGTCTTAATCAGTACATTGTGGACCGGGGTCCAGGACAGTGCAGCCTCCATACCGCGCGAGTGAGCGCCGAGGCCATTTTCGTAAACGATGGGAACAAGGATCGTTGGCGTCGGAGACATGACGACAAATGGCGTTTCGGCAACGCTGTCGCGCAGGCCTGAATAAGTGTTCACGAAGCCGGCGAAATCGAGGGAAATGTTTTTGCCCACCTGCTCTCGATAGCCGGCCTCGTAGGCACGGAGTACCTCAGAGTGAAAGTTCGGGTTGCCGGTTACGAGTGCTTCGGTCGGCATCGAGTTTTCAGGGGCCATGGGTTGGAGAATCTTCAGGTCGAGGTCTTGCACGGACGGTGTGCGCACCGCGCGTGAAGCTGCTGCCCACGCGGAATGGTGCGTGTCCGGCGTCCACAAAAGGCGCACATCGGGTTGAATCTCATAACCTGAAAATGAGTTGTGTTGCAGCTTGAATCCCCCGGTCACAACCAGCTTGTCGGGGACGAGCGAGTAGTCGTCTTCCAAGAACAGGCTGTACAGATTATCGCGATGATGAGCATGCGAGAATGGAACGGGATCGCCGCCGATCGTATCCGTAGTAAGGCGATAGCCCATTCCCCAATTGATGTCATTTCTCCAGAAGACCGGGAGATGGTGCTGGAGGTCGAAATCCAGGCTGCGCTCGCGTCCCAATCCCGCTAATTCGTCGTGAATCTCCTGAGTATAGGATCCTTGCATGGCAAGCTCCGAGCCTTCGAAGCGATGCTCCCAGCGAGAGAGCGCATAGCCTCCTGAGGTACTCACTTTGTTGGCCAGCAATGCCTCTGACCCGTTCAGTAGGTAACCGGTCAACGGCTTGTCTTCGCGGCCGCGAAAGAGGTTTCCGTGGAGCGTAATCCAGTCGCTTGCGTTGGCTTGCCAATCAGCGCGAATGCCAGCGGTCTGTTCATCCGCAGCATCGTGCGCCGGGCTTCCGTCATCGGTGACCAGTTGGTTGCGCTTCAGATCCTTGAAATAGCCTCGGTATTGAACCTGTCTTCCGGCTTGACCTCCGTAGCGAATGGCGCCCTCGCGGTCGATCCTGCCGGCTTCGGCTATCACTTCCGCTTCTTGCGTCCGCTTGGCTTTGCTGGTGATGATATTGATAATTCCATTGACCGCGTTAGCGCCCCACAGGGTGCCACCGGGACCGCGAATTACTTCGATCCGTTCAATATCTTCGAGCAGCAAATCATTCTGGCCCCAGAAGACACCGGAATAGATCTCCGAGTAGATGCTGCGGCCATCGATCAAGACCAGCATCTTGTCGGCGAAAGTGCTATTGAATCCGCGCGCACTTACCGCCCACTCGTTGGCATAAAACTGAGCCACCTGCATGCCGGGAACAATGCGAAAGAGCTCGGGAATGCTGCTGACGCCGGAATTGCGTATGTCTTCCCTGGTTATTACATAGACGGCTGCCGGAGTCTTGTAGAGTTGCTGTTCCTTGCGCGCAACTGAACTTACTTCTACCTTTGTGAGCTGTTCGAGGCTCATCTGTGAGAGGTCGGAATTGTTGGCTGATTGCGTTGCCTGGCCGTAGACACAGACCCGGCCGCAGAGTAGAAAGATAAGGACGCATTTGCCGCCGACTCGGGCGCGTAATCTGCTATTCATTGGTTTGTCTCCGAGTCCACGTTGAGCTGTCTTCCCTGGTTGTCGTAGTCCTGCAAATTCGTCTTCAACATGACTTCCGCGTCTACCGCGGAGACAGGCCGAGAGAAAAAATATCCCTGCCCGAATTCACATCCCATTTCCTTTAGGCGAATCAAATGCTGAGCGGTCTCGACGCCTTCAGCCACTGTTTCCATACTCAGGTTGCGCGCCATTTGCAGAATTGTGCGCACCAACTCATCCGAATTATGGTTGTTCTTATCCAGATCGGAAGTGAAGGATCGATCGATCTTGAGACAATCGAAGGGAAGTTCGCATAAGTATTTCAAGCTGGAGTAGCCAGTACCGAAATCATCCATCTTCAGTCCCACGCCAAGTGTTTTCAGGGCGGTGAGAACGGTTTTGGCTTCCTTGAGATTGTCGAGCAAGATGCTTTCGGTCAACTCAAGGTTGAGGTTGACGGCTGGCAACCTGGTCTGATTGAGAATCTCAGCTACTTCGCGCACTAAATGAGGTTCACGGCATTGACTGGCAGAGAGATTCACCGAGATTTCAAAGTCCACCGGAAGGGCGTACTTCTCACGCCATAATTGCATTTGCCCGCAGGCGCGACGCAAGACCCACAGACCGATCTCGTGTATCAAACCGTTCGCTTCGGCCATCGGGATGAACTCTATTGGCGGAACCATGCCGCGGGTAGGATGGTTCCAGCGGATCAAAGCCTCGAAGCCGCAGATTCTTCCCGTTGAGAGGACAACGCGCGACTGATAAAAAACTTCGAATTCTTCCCTCTCCAGAGCCAATCTCAAATCGATATCCATCTGGAGACGGTTATCGTGCAGCGTTCGCATCGATGGATCGAATAATTTCCACGGAGATGTTCCCTGCGCCTTGGCTGCGTAAACAGCAGTCCGCGCATCACGTATCAAAGTAGTCGCATCGTCATAATCAGGCTGATAGATCGCGATACCGAGCTTGATCGAGCAGATCATCTCGCGCTTTTCCAGCAGAATGCCAGAGCGCATGGCATGCAACAGGTGTTCAGATAGATTCTTGACTTCGTCCCGGCCGTTAATCGGATCAATGATTACACCGAACTCATCCTTACTGATCCGGGATAGTTTCACCTGAAGCCTTTCGCCTTGTCCTGCGTCAGCGGCATATTCCATCAGCGCCGTCTGCACGTTGGAGGCAACCTGTCGGAGGAATTCATTGCTTTCGGCCTTTCCGATGCTCTCCTCGATCTGCTTGAAGCGATCCACATCGAAGAGCATTACTGCAAATGAAGTCTGGCAGCCTCGCTGGCGATTCAGAATGGCTTCCTCGACTTGGTCGCTAAAGGCCTGCGCGTTCGGCAATCCGGTCAGTTGATCAACGGTTTTTTCTTCCGTGATTTCAGTTGCGCCACCAACAATTCTGTATGGTTTGCCATTGTCATCATGAACGCTCATCCCCTTCAATTTGATCCAACGGTATCCTCCGTCGCGATGGCGAATTCGATACTCGATCGGAGGTTGTTCAGAGACCAGATGGCTGCCCATCCGCTCCAGGCTGCTCAGCGGAATTTCATCGATCTTCTTGCGCGCCTGCATCAGCAACGGCATGTCGTTGGGATGTGCCCTGGAAAATCTGCCCTCTGAAAGATCGACGCCTTCCTCTGGCTCGTATCCCAACATTTGCGACCATTTCGGCGAGTAGTAGATCGTGTCGTTAACCAGATTCCAATCGATCAAGATCTTTCCGCTGCCCTGCAATGCGAGTTCAAAGCGTTCCTCGCTTTCACGCAGTTCATTCTGGGCCTTCCTGCGCGCCAATTGGGCTCGTATCCGTGCCTGGGCGATCTGAAAATCCAAAGGCTTGGTCACATAGTCGTCGGCACCTAAATCGAGGGCCTCCGCAACGTGCGCTCCATCGACAAGAGCGGTCACCATGATCACCGGCAAGTGCTTGGTCGACGGCCGACGGCGCAATTCGCGTAACACCTCGAGGCCGCTCATGCCTGGCATCATTTGGTCCAGCAGGACGAGATCGGTACTTTCTCGCGCAGCGATTTCGAGCGCTCTCTGGCCGGTCAGAGCCGTCTCCACCCTGTATCCAGCCCTGACAAGCCGTCGAGAGAGCATGTCCAGATTCAATTCTTCGTCGTCGACAATCAGAATTTGCGGAACTGCGGCCATGGCTACCGTCTTTCTTGACCAATAAGTCTGTTCATCTTTGCCAACAGTCGTGGATACTCCACCGGCTTCGTTTCGAATTCATCGCATCCAGCAGCCAGAGCTCTTTCCCTGTCACCACTCATGGCATGGGCGGTCAAGGCAATAATCGGTGTCTTGCATGTTTGGGGATTGGCTTTGAGTTGGGCCGTCACCTGCCACCCATCTAGCTCGGGAAGACTCATATCCATCAAAATCACATTCACTGGGTGGCAGCTCGCAACTTCAAATCCTTCGCGCCCATCGAGCGCAACGACAACGTCCCACCCGCTTCGAAGCAATCTACGTGACAGCATGTCGCGGTTAAATTCGTTATCTTCAACTAACAACACTTTTGCCACGAATCCATCCAATCCCATGACAGCCATCGCTCGTTTCTGCCCGTTCCGTTCGCGCAAAACCCGAGATCCCCGATGTCTTGTATTAAGTTTGGTTATCGGCTTCTGTTAAACAAACTTCATTAGCTATCGAAAGTGCCTTCTTATCTGGCAAGTGAGGAAACTGCGCGAGTACCGTTACTACTACTGACAAATCCTGTCCAATAGGGCGGCCGTTATCACAAACAGGACCGCCGCGCTTTCGCCGTTATCCGAGCGAATGCGTTGTGCTGGTGGGTCTTTCTTGGGTAGTTGCAGGGGATGTGCGCGAGAAGACTATGCCCAACGCGCCATGCTTTCAATGGCGCCTTGCAAGAACAGGGTAGAATTCGAATCGAAACGAAGGAATAAAGAGGTTTTGAAGATTTGGTGCGAAAGTGGCAGGGAGCCGCTTTTCCGGGGGACTTAGTAAGTCGCTAAGATTCTGATTCGGGATGGTTTATCTGGGGCGGCTAGAGGGGATCGAACCCTCGACATCCTGAGCCACAGTCAGGCGTTCTGCCGCTGAACTATAGCCGCCATCTACGATTTCGATTGTAACATCGAACCATAAAGCCAAGCCGAGGGGGCAGCTGTGACTCCCAGATTTACGTGTCATAGTACGACATATCGTAGAAACCGCGTCGATAGGTAGAATCCATGCGGGTCAAATGGACTTTTCCACACCAATTATCCGATCAAGTGTTGCAGGAATTACGTGTCACAGGTCGGCAGAGTTGCGTTGGATTCTCGCGCTAAGTTGTTGATTCTTCGTAGGCCGATAGCGCAATCCTACGCAACTGGTGAGACTTGCCTCCGTCGTCACCAGAGCCTTTTTGTGGAAAACGCGCAAACCGCACGTCAGTCGCGGACGAAACGCATATTTCAATCCAACGCAACTGCCCTTAACGAAGCCGAAGACCCCTAGATCCAACGCAACTCCAACGCAACTATGGAAAACCATAGCTGCGATCGCTCCGACCATTCCGCATGTCGATTTTGGACTCAGATCCGCAGGCGGTTTCGACTTGGTGAAGGCTTGCTGAAGAACGCTAGCGCACGGCCCGATTGCACGGCTCCTGAATGGCCCTTCTGGCCCCTGCCGAGGCGCGGAACACGCCTGTGCCAAGGCGTCTCGGCCGGAACGATTTGAAGGGGTGAGAACGGAACAATTCATAAGTCAAAACCTAATAACATAAAGATAAATCGAGGAGTAAGTTTTGTATAAATAAAGCCACTTAGGCCAACTTACCCCGACTTAGTCTTTGAAGCTGTTCGGACAGCCCGGTATGTGCGTTCTCCCACGGCCGCCGCACTCGGGGCACTTGGGCATCTTCTGAGCCGGGGGATTGTAGATTCTGGCGTCGCTGCCGAATATGAACGGCTCGCAGCCATCCTTATGCTGATCTGCTTCTCCATCGCATGCTGGACAATGTCCAGTGACTGCCCTAGCCATTCTCTCGAAGGCCCCCATTGGGTCTGAACTTATCTCCTCGTCAACAGCTTTTCTTACAGCATCAACCAAGGCGCGCGTGCACTTAGGACAGTCTTCCGGCTTTCCAATTGGCAGTATGCACGAGCACCCGCTCTCAAACACAGTTAAATAAACATGAAGGCGCTCGACAATGGGTAACGTGTCGGTTCCAGGGGGGACGTCCAGGGTGAACGAATCGGGCTGCTCTAGCGACCCCCGCTGAATCTGCCTTTGCTTTTTCGCCGTCATTTAGAACCTCTTTTCCAGGCCGTTCTCCCGATGGATCCGCTCGATGTGTTCGATGACTGAATCATAATTCACGCGCCAGGGGCTGGTGGGCTTATCCGGATTCAGTTTATAAGCCTTCAGTGTGCCGGCCTCGATCATGCGGCAGATGGTGTCGATCGAGCAATCAAGCATCTGTGCAGCATGAGACGCCGAGATCGTATACCTCGGGCTCCATGGCAGCAAAAGCTGATCGGGAATGCGAAAGCCCGCGCGCGCCATCTTACCGATGCTCCGTTTCTCTGATCGTGAGATCGGGCATAATTCTGCGCTTCCGCAGGAAGTCCTCATCGGTCTCCACCGGCGCGGGCGTCTCGGTTGGGGCAACGAGGAGATCGAGTTTGAATTCTTCGATCGTCAAACCGACAGCTTCCAGATGCGGAAGCTGCGCCTTAAGAATGCCAGACACGGCGTCCAACAGGATTGCATTGACCCTGTCTACAACGACCTTTTGATCTTTGGTGATGTTCATGATGCGGCCTTCCCTTTCCACTTGCCCTGCGCCGTGGCCATGCCCTTGAGCGCCCAGTAGACGCGGTTGGCATCGCCCAGTGTCCTGATCGCAGGCGAAGCTTTGCTCTTGAGCGGAGAACGCGACGAGCGTAGCCAGGCGTCGAGCTGAGTCTGATTCCAGCCTAGTAGATCGAGGACATAGCGGATGCGCGCAAACTCGGCCGGCCCGGCAATCGTGGTCTCATTGCTCTCGTTACCACGACGCCCTTCCGTGCCCGCCTTTTGGGCGCTGGCGCGATCGAGGCGCTTACGCGGCCTCACAGTCTCTTTAATGCCGAGCTGCCCCTGTAGCGTGTCAATAAGGCCTTTGGCGTCTACCTGGTTGAGATCGCTGAAACTCGCGATTTGGCGGCCGACGAGTTGGGAAGCCCAGGCCAAGCGCGCAGCGCGATCGGCGCCCTGGTCGGTATGACGCGCGAGCTGGCCGTACAGAACCTGTAGTCGCTTCAACTGGCCTTTGCTTATCGAGTTTCCCATGATCTAGATCCTCTCGTCATTCCATACTTAAATCCCGTTTGCTACGGTGCTAGTCGATGTGCGTGACTAATCCGTCTCCGGGGTCAATCATGTAAGCCAGTTTCCCGCAGTCAGCACAGACGAATATCTCCGCGTCGTAGGTTTCGATAGCTGTTTTGATCCGCGATTCGATTGAATCCCAGCCATCCTTCCACCCGGTTTTGTATTCCTTCGAGAAGTCGTCCGGGTTCTCACTTTCAGGGCGACCTGTGTTGTGTTCTAAAGCCATTTCATCCCTTTCTTTCAGGCACCGTAGTGCCTGCGTTTCCGCCTACACAGTGTTGCCTAAGCTTTGCGCCGCGTACGGCTAGGTACCTTGAAGCTTTCAGGTGTGCTGCGTGCGACTTTTTCGCGGCCTGGCATCGGATGCGACTCACACCATTCGCGCGACGATAAGCAGAGCGGAAACGTTCCGCTACCTTGGCAAATGTCGCAGGCCACGTTGTCTTCAGGATCGGCACAGCAGCAACAATCTTCGCCGCAGTCATGGCTCGTAACGCCGTCACCGCCGCAGTTCGGGCAGTCTTTGAACATGATGCTACTGCCACATCGTCCGCACTGATATTCGAGATGACTCATAGCTTCCTTTCATGCGCCGAAGCGCCAGTGCTGTTAAAGCATTCGCGACGGTGCCTACGAAACACCATCGATGATTCTCATATTGCTCTCAAATCGCTCACGACACTTCGAGCATGGATCACCTTCCATCGATACGGAGTCGGCCTTTTCCACGCGCCAGGAATGAGCGAATTCTTCAATCTCATCTCGGTCTGCGTGTTCTTCCATGAGAGCCGCTTGCAAAACGCCGTGTTCACAATATCCCTTCAAAACAGCCATATCGTTCCCTTTCCTTGGCACCGCAGTGCCAGCGGCGACGATGCCCTAAAGCACCGCGTAAAAGATGTAAGCCAGATTTGCGTTCGCGGCGCGAAACTGATCTTCGTACCACGCCTGTTCGAAACTGGTCTTCACATGAATGAGCACGTTCTGATTGGGGTTCTTATTCATCCAATCGAGTATCTTTGCCACAAGCTCATCCATTTGTTCGCTCCTCTGACGAAATCAGCTGCGCAAGTCCATCATTTGTTGCGAAGCGGCCTTCCTGGCTTCCTTTTGAGATTCCCTCCGCAGTGCGGACAAATCTCCGGCGTGGCCTTTATATGGCGACTCTTCCAATCCAACGCCCGATGTCTGTCGCTGCAAAATCGCTTCTGACCATCTGCCGATTGACTGCATCCTGGATACTGGCACTGCCTGTGATACGTGGGCTCCGCCGTGTTCACTGTCAACTCTCTGCCCCTCTTGTTTGTTGTTATTGCATCTGCCATGCGCAAGACTTCCGCATGCCTCACACGTCTCCATAGGAGGTAGGTCCATCACGAGACGATAGAGAGATTGCGGAAGCTGATTCATGCTTCACCCTTAGGCGGAACTTTGCCTGCGCAGACAGCGCGGTGATGCTCGACGAGCTTCTTGATGCGGCGGCGCGTGTATCCGCCGGCGACGATTGCGCGCGAGATGGTGTTGCGGTGCACGCCGATCGCCCGCGCGGCCGCGCATTCATTGCCGCCGGCTGCGATCACGGCGCGCACCAGGTACGCGATGCGGAACTGCTGCATGGCCAGGTCATAGGGTGTCATGCGATCCTCCGAAGTCCCGACTTTCGCCAGGCAAAAGCAGGTGCCTCCGGCAACACGAATAAGTGCCGCATGTTCGCGACGTCGACGATCTCATCAGCCGGCGGGAAGATCTCGACAGCCCAGTGAGCGCTGAACCCGCACTCATTCTTGATGGCAATCAGAGAGTTCCATGAGATGCCCTCCAACCATTCGCCGTCTTCGTCAACCATGGTGCGCATGATGCTGATGCGCACCGCGCCGTCCTGTTCTTCGAATACTTGCGCGAGAAAAGAACGTGATCGGAATACAGCAACAGGCCGGATACCCTCATAGGGATAAGCATCGACAGAAACGCGCTCCATGTGGATGCCGTATTTCCGATTCTCTTCGCGCAGGTAGCGCTGTTTCGCTCGAATTGCCTTGCTCACGCGATCCTCCGCCCGGCGAGGTCCATCATGTGATCGATGGTTGCTGGAATAGCTTTGCGCGGTCCACGCTTGCGCGCCGACATGATCTTGAGGCGTTCGCGCATAGCTTCCGGCTGGCACTGATTCTTGATCAGCACAGTGTCTGCAATCGCGACTTCCGGCATGGCCGCGAGCTGCTCGGCCACCAACAATGATGGGATGTGCGGCCACTGCGACTTCAGATCTTTGAGCAGCGCGACCAGGTCGCCACCGGTGAACTTCCACACGCCGACAATCAAATCGGGTTCACACACCGCGCCCAGGTCGCGCGCATCTGCGGCGGTCGAAGCCGAGTTCACCGCGAAGCCCCACGTCTCCATCTGGAATCGGCGCACACCCAGGCGGTCCTGGTCGGAGTCGATCAGCATAATTCGTTTCTTCGGTCTCATGAGCGCACCTCAATCTGTAACTGTCCAAGCAACTCCAGCGTGGCCTGCTGGCCGGCGGCGGCGTGCAGTACTGCCAGCTCCGCACGCACCTGGTCTAGAACGTCCTTGACCCATATGGCCCGGTCTTCACCGGTGATCATCAGGAAGTAGCCGCCATCGGTGCCGTGCTTCGAGCTGCCGATCGGCAAGCGATAGTTCATCCGCAAGGCGCGAACGCACTTCTTAACGACGCGCACGTCATAGTCTGTCTTCTCGCGGATCTCGGCGATGGTGATGGCGTTGGCCAGGCCGCGGGCATAGCGTATGGTGCGCAACACTTTCTTTTCGTCATCGGCCATGGGCAGCCCGAGCGGGCCACCGCTGTGACCGAGCAGGAGATTGAGAATCTCACTGTCGAGCCGCGCGATCTGCGCTTCGGGCGATTCGGGAAACAGCATAGGTTGGGTGATTATTGAATCCACTCTTCCTCCTTGGGCAGGATTCCCTGGCCGGCCAGCAAAATGCGGTGCGTCTCGGCGATGGCATGTCCGGCAACCATCATGTGTTCGGCCAACTGGATCGCCGTCTGCCAGTAAGCAATTTCGTCATTGACTTGGTTGAGCTGTCGCATGCGGTTGACGGTTTCGCCAGCATGCAGCAGACGGTTATAGGTCGTCGCCAGCAACGCATCCACCTTGATCTTTTGCTCGGTCATAGTTTGCCCCTTTCACGAGTCGGGCGGTTTGGAAGTTGCGGCCTATGTGCCAGGTGTCCTTAACATGCGGACACGGGAACGGTGTCAGGGCAAATTCGTCGGCATGCGGCCGGCGACGTGGATTGGCAAGCAGAAGACCTATATAGCTGCGCGCATCGGTCTCAGAGCGGAGCGCAAGCTTGTTGCAGAGTCCGCAGAAAGACGAGTTGAGCAGCCGCTGGAGCGCCTCGCGTTCACCATCCCAGGTGATATCGATAAGGCGATGTGCCGGCATGGAGGTCTCCGCAAGAGGTTTCAATCAGCGGCCTCCATTCGAAAGCGTTAGGATCGGACGACGTCCAGTCGATTCGGCCGCCTTCTTTGCCTCAATTAGTTCGTCGATAGAGTCATTGATCTTCCTCACCAGGTCCTGGACAGCCCAGCTCTGGCTGCGGATCATGGAGGCACGCTCTCGCATCATTTCGAGATTGGCATCGGTACCGGTCGTGAGCGCCAGTTCGCAATCGTGCTGCAGCTGCTGCAACTCGCGCGTCAGGCGCTTCGCGTTGGCGATCGCGTCAATCAGGCCAGGCGGCAATGTCTTTGCTTTGGGCATCTCTACTCCGCCTGTTCGGAAACGTGCTCCGGCTCGGCCGAGGGAGCGGGGCCGGCCGGTGATTGCCCACAATAAAGAGGCGTATGCATTGAGGAACCGGTTGCGGCGACGTCGGAAGGAACCTGTGGGCAGGTATTCCAAACGTCGAGCAGCTCACCGCAGTCGATGCAGCGCGCGCCGCCGGTCATGACCGCACCGCCTGGCTGGGGGCCTGGTCAGTGGAGCCGATCGTGCCTCGGACCGGAATCGAATCGTCGAGATCGAGGCCTGGGCAATAGACGTGTGAATCGTCCTGACCCTGGGCGCGAAGGCTGTAGCCGATGAACGCGTCCGACTTCGCTTCGACGTCGAGGCCGTTCCACCAATTGTCCAGCTCATCTTCGTCGAGGCAGATGTAAGCAACGCTGGGGATCGTGGGTTCTTCGACGTGGCAGATCGTTGCCGACATCGGGCGGGGCATATCTTTGCCGAGCGCCGTGAGCCAAACCTTTCCGGCACCGCTAATCGCCCATAGCGGAAGCTGAGGTGAGAAATAGCGTTTGGTCACATGGCCTTTACTCGCGAGGATATTCAGGGTCTCTTCGACGACGTACGGCGATCTCATCGCTATGTGATCTGCGAGAACTGGCGCGCTTACCGGGGTTTCGAGGGATAACAGGGCCTGGAGCAAGCGCACTTCAATGCTTTCTGTGGACGTTTTGGTGGGGTTCATCATGGTGATTCCTCCGAAGTGAGACTTGGGTTACGGTGCGAGCCGATTGGTCCGCACCTGGTGGTTTACTTCTTGGCCTTCCGCGCCTTCTTGGCAGACTTGTCTGGGTTGGCGATTTCGACTTTGACGCTGGGCTTCTTGGCCTTCACGGTGATGCAGCGGCCAAAGAAGTTCAGAACCTTTTCAGAGAGGCGTTTGCCGACTTCGATAGCCTTCAGCACGGATTCGGCGCCCTCGACGATCTCGTACTTGGTCTGCACTGCGAACAGCTTCGGAAACAGGTCCGCGTGATCATTGGCTTCAAGCATGTCTTTGAGCGTTTCGACACGCTCGGCATTGACTGTGATTGTGTCGGACTTCGTTACCGTAAGAACGGCAAGGCGTCCATTAAGCCGGCGCGACTTCTCGGCTCCGGCCGGCACGATGCCCCAGGCCTGGACCATGTCTGCAACTTCGGAAGCGACAGCATCGAAGGCTTGGGTGGCGGCGATCTTATCGAGTTGCGCCTTTACGTGCTTGCGCGCCAGCTCGTCGATCTGCTCAGGTGTGGGGCGCGTCGGAACCGGGCCGAGCCCTGGATCGAAACAGGGTGATATTTCCGCCGTCTCTGGCTGTGCTAAGGATGTTGCGCTCATGCTGTTTGCCTTTCCACTGCTGTGAGATCGTCGAGCCATTGGGACAGCCGCTTGTGCGCGCAGCCCTGGCCGCAGATGTGTTCTTTCTTGATGTCCGGATCGTTGACCGGCGTATCGATCGGTGCGAATGCTATGCCCTCGACGCCAGGCGCTTCCGCGGTTGGGGGAAGCGTGATGGACTGCAGCCAGTGATTGGTCTCTCCCTTGGCGAGGCCGCACACGTCGCAGACGATGTGAGTCGGTACTTCCACTATTTGCCGCCTTTCTTGGAAAGGCATTCGGGACACTGGTCCTTGCCTGCCTTACGCTGCCAGCCCTTGTCGTTGGCATCTTCTTGCACCATCGCCCAGGTGTAGATAGCGGCATCGAGCGGGGCCGCGACTCCCGAAGCTGCAAGCTCAGGGAAGAACGAACCGCAGCCATCGCATTGAATCCCAATCCATGCGCGTCTCATCAGCGGCCGCCTTCCGACGTCGACTGCGCGGCCTGGTGCAGGATCTGATTGACGCGGCCGGAGGTGAAGGCTGTCACTATGCGGATGCCGACGAAGAGCACACAGCAGACGGTCATAACGATGACGGCGTAGAAAGAAATCCGTGCAAGCTTCTGCAGACGATTTGCGCCATCCTCGCGCATCGCAATGGTGACAACGCCTCTCATAGAGCCTCCTGATTGTTCTGCTGCATTTGGCCGACGGTCGCTTCGGCGATCGCGAGCTTGGCATCCTCAATGGCAAAGAACAGGTTTCGAGCAGAAATGTATTTGAAGGACTTTCGATCGCGAACGGCTTCAACTGTGGCGTCGGCGATCGAGTCGGCGATGTCCTGAGGAGACATCGGCCCCAGTTCGCCGACGAGGATCGCCGCGGCCTCATCGAAACTGAGCCCTTTGAGAAGGTGAGTGCGGCGCAGACGTGAGCGCCATTGCTCCATCTTCCAATCGCGCAGGCGCACTGAAAGATCGTGTGAGCCGCCCATAACGACGCCGAAATAGGGCGGTGTGTCGAGGAGCTGGCGAAGGATCTCCAGCCCGTTCAATCCGAGATGCTGCGCTTCGTCGATCACGAGCAGGGCGCGCTGATCTCCCAGAAAGAAGCGCAACTTGCGCATGAGCTGCCCAATTGTGCCGCGGTTCGGGATGCCGGCTTCCGTGCAGGCTTCGATCAGAAATGATTGCGGGCTCTGATCGATCTGGACATAGACATAGACCGCTCGGCCCTCTTTCGACTCATTGATCTCTTCACACACATGGCGGAATGTGTACGTCTTCTCGGTTCCGGGAGGTCCATCGGCGAGGGCCGCGGTACCCTGCCGCAATGCTGCCCACATTGAGCGGCGCAGGGCATCGAATTCGGCGGTGCGGTAGTGCTTCGTAGAGGCGGGCGGGGCGCTCTTGATTTCATGAAGATCGATAACCTGCTTGAGTGCTGCGCGAATTGCGAGCGTGTTGTCAGCAGTGGCATGGTGCTTGTCGTAACACCCCGACAGGAAAACGCGCAGCGAATTTGCGTTGAGGCTGGCCATATCGGCCATCTCGCTGAGCGTCAGCCCCGCATGGAGAACAAAGGCGCGCGTGCGGCGGATCATCTCCGCATCGTTGGGTAGCCCCAACGAATTCAGATAGGGCTTGCGTTTCGCCAGAATTGTCACTATTTCCTCCGAAGTCGTGCAGCCAGGCGGTCAGCGGCTTCGCCTGGAACAAGCTGGTTCTCTGGCTCACTGGTTGACTCCACACGCGGTTTGCGCTGGGTGATGATGTCACCGGTGGTCGTGGGGATCAGCAGGCGGCTATAAAGCGATTCCTCGGCCGTGCGTGCCCCGTTACGGCGGGCCTCCACTGCGATGGCAGACAGCGAAGCTTTAGTGGCCTTCTCAAGTCCCCGGCGGATAGACATGCTTTCGCCGATCTGGGCCTGGGTGATTTTGTCGTTGGGCGCAAAGCGGAGTAACGGCTCGGCTTCAAGCCAGGCGAGAAAACGGCCGTCCATATCCGTGACGACTACGTATTCTGGATCGCCGGAGTTGAAGCCGACGCGGACGTCGCACTCGTTCGCTTCATGCATGGCAGCCCAGGCCAGACGATCTTCAGGGCGCGGCGTATAGCGATATTTATTGAGCGTGATGGCGCATTCGCGGACTTTGCGCACGACATAGTCGAGCAGAAGCAGGGCGATTGCGGAACGCTCTGGAACCGACTTCTGATTAGGGTTGCGCTCCGCATCGAAGATCTGATTGGGCGTGCATCCGTCCATGCCTTCGCCGTGCTGGGGCGTGTTGTTGTATTCGTCCAGCCAGGTGAGGCAGCCGAGAATGAAACGGCTGGCCAGTGGGTGATTGGACTCGGCCACGCGTCCGGCCTTGAGCAGCCAGCGGTGGCGCATCATGGCGTTTTCTGTCGCTTCGGGGCGCGTGAATGGCGAGCCCGACGTATAAGTCGAATGGCGCGCATCGAAGTGCATATGCATGGTGCGGAAGAAGCGCTCAACATGCTTCGATTGCGGGTGGCGCGGGATGCAATGCGTGACGGAGATGCCAAGCCTAGCTAGAAGGCCCGTCTTTTCGATGGCCTCGCATTCCCGCTCCCACCACTTTTCGGGGGCCTTTGTATCGTCGTCTTTCGACTCGGGCAGATCGCTGGCCTTTATTGCGCCCTTGGCGACCTTCTTATAGTCCTTCCCGTTATCGACGTAGATGCCCTCGGGCGGTCCATCTTCCAACATGGCGCGCACGACCGTGGCGGCGATCGAGCGGGAGCTGCCTTCCCACGCCCAGGTCGCCCAGGCCTTGCGGCTCCGGTAATCGACAAACGCTGACATGCGCAGCCGGCCGGGAGTTCCGAAGGGAACTTCCTCGAAGAGGTCGTTCGAGATCTCCACGTCGTGGATAGCGTGGTCGCCAACCCAAATCTGATTAGCGAATACATCCACGTAGCCGCGCCGGACATAAGGGGCCATCCGCAGGCGATACTCGCGCTGCCCTTCGCGGGCAAGCGCCTTCATCGCGGGCGAAATGCTTTGCGATAGGAAGACGCGGACGGTTTCGCGGCTGGGCAGATCGTTGATGTCCAGCCCCAATGTCTCGGCCTCGTAGCCGAGTTGCTCGTGGACGAAGCTCACCGACTGGCGCTCGTTCAAGTAAAGGTAGGCGGCGAGAATGGAAGCGTTGTAATTTCTCGAAAACCAGCGGCTCTGGCCCTTGTCGATTCGGATGCGATCGGCGAGCCCCGCAAATCCGATCGTGCGATAGGCCGCGATCCACCGCTTGATGGTGCGTGTAGACTGCCCTGCCGTTCCGGCCGCGTATTCGATCATCCGTTCGAGCGAGGTGACCGATCGGCCATCAGCCAAGCGGAGTTGGGTGAAGCGTTCTGCATTAGCGCTATAGTCGAGAAGCGGCTGAATAATGGCCAGGCGTTGTTCGGCCTGCAGCTGAGCTTTGGAATCCGAAAGCACGATACGTTCACTTGCCGCCGACAGTCCGGAGAACAGTGGACCCAGCGCGGAGGGCGGCGGCCCGACGACGGTTAGCTGGGTTTGTGGTGCAGCACTGGGCGTATCGGGCAGCGAACTTTCGAGGTATTCACGTAGAGGGCGGCCATTCGGAGCGATCGTTTGGCTATCACGGCTAGTGACTCTTCCGCGTTTAACCTGCTCGCGTAGCCAGAAGGCACTCCAGCCTGTGCGCGTCATGGCTTCCTCAGCCGATAACCAGCGTTCGGTGCCACGCGATACCAGGGCGAGTTGAGGTGCTGCAACGGCGGCGCTCATATTTCGCTTGCTCCTTGGAGCCGCTTTTCCAGAAGCGCAGCTTCTTCGTTCGCGCGTTTGGCGCGTAGCATCTGTCGTCCAAGTTCCAAAAGAAAGATCTCTTCGCCGCGGATGAGCCGATATCCAGCCGCTTCCGCACGGCAGCGCAGCAGAGCATCTGATCCGACGGCGCGGCAAAAGGCGCGATCCCAGGCCGCAGGGAAGCGATTGGCTTGCATCGCCTCGGCGCTGTAGGTATTCAACATCTTCTCGGTGACCCGTACATCCAGCAGCGCCGTCATCTCCTCGCTTATTTGTTCGCGAGACTTGGCGCAGTTCCGGATAGAAGCGGAGATCGTCGAACGTACCAAAAGATCATCGTTGAGGTTAGAAGGTTCGGAGCCGTTGAAGGCAAGCTCGCCTTGCTTGGCGGTGTGAAATCGTAAGTCGTTATTTCCTAATGACATCGCGCCGGATGGTGCCCCAGACTGAAAGCGTGATGAATTATCCCCATTCATTTTTCGCCGCCATTCTGTTGATCGATCTGCTTCTCAATCTCGCGATATCGCTTTTCGAGAGCCGCGAGAACGCGGGCGCTCTTTGTCGAACCGATCGCCACATGGCGCACATGCTGGGGCGAGCAGTTCATTTCTCGCGCGACACCTGCATAAATGCCATTGAACTCGCGCATGCGGCGCAGGTCGGCAAGGAAGTCGGAACGTTCAGCGATGTTCATAATGGATCCGAGTTGAGCCGCAAGCGCTCTTTCTTCAGCTGTACGGGGACGCTCTTTCCGCATCAGCTCTTCGCAAAACGCATGGCCCGCGCTGTGGATGCGAGTGAGGATGATTCGTAGGGAGCTATTCATGCCGCACGCTCGGTTCTTTGGTTCTGACGATGCTGCCGTTTGCGATATTCGGAGGCCAGCGCGCGCGCGACTCGTGCACTCGTGCGTTTGCCGGCTGCAACGAGCCGAACATGCTCATGAGACAAGCCGAGCTGACGAGCGACGTCCGCAACGATTCCACGCACATTTTTTGCTTGCTGAAAGGCGGTGATAATCGGGGTAAAATCCATGGTGTATATCAACTCTCGGAAGATGAGAGAAGAGTAATCTTTAGGATTATTCTTGTCAAGGAAATCTCGCATGCCCAGAAATCAGATAATCGCGTCGCCGCGTGCAGAGCGGATACTCCAACTGCGGAAACAGCTTGGAATGAATCAAAAAGCCTTTGCTGAGAGTCTCAATGTCGGCCAAGGGGCAGTGTCTAAATGGGAAACCGGCGAGACAGCCCCAGGGCCGCACACTTATCTGCTGCTAGCGGAAATGGCGAATGGAAACCTCAGGGAACTATTGCTGAAGGATGGAAATATCAAAGTCCGTCGTGCGGAGGTTTCGGTGCCAGTCAGTTTTGAGATGGGGGAACAGGTCGATCACGATCGTATGGGCAATGAACCAATTGAGCCAGATATCCAAGCAATAAATGGCTCAGCTAATGCGCAGGGGACGGCGAATGAAAATGCCGAGAGGGGGCTTCTGTGGGAACCAGATCTTCTCGTATTCGTGATCGAAACCGTAAGCGAGGAACTAAGGAAGAGGGGCCGGAAGCTCCCGCCGGACAAATTCGCTCAAATGGTTGTCTTGTTCTATGAGTTCTGTCAAGTAAGCAAGAGCCACGACACCGGAATGGTGGAACGCTTACTAAAGATCGCGTGAAGCTTCGATCGATGTTTTCGTCCGAGAGCTATCACAATCTCGATAAGTCCGGCAATGAGTCAATAGTTGCACTAAAACGAGCCAACCCGCAGAGGCCCGTCGCAAATAATAGACTTGGGGCCAATTTATATGGGGACCCGAAGCAATCAAAGCACGATTCGGGATTGTTAGACGTCTATTTTACGGCCTCGGGGTGTGGGGATTGTTAGTAGAGGAACAGAAGTTGCATCTTGCCAAACGCATGGGAGCCATCATGGAAGCTTCGGAGCCGGAGGACGACAACAAACAGGAAGCCCATGGGGTGTCGATCAATATCAATTCCCCAAATAACCAGATCGCGGGCAGAGATTTTATCGTGCATATCAACCTGAATCACGTCGTCGAACGAGCAAACGAGGCGGATATTAAAGAGACAAGGGCCTTTAACCAGGAGGAATCCGCGGAACTTTTCAGGCTCGTAGCAGACGCTATTAGCTCGCTTTTGCCAGGGAAGGCTTCGGACGTTTCTTTTGGCTCCGAAAATCGGCTGGATCGGTCTACCCGTCTGCAGCAATGACAGCTGAGAATAGACAACCCTTGATTTGAAATATCACTGGAAGCTTCGGGAATTAGGTCATTCCCACATGAAAGCGAGGATGAGGTGGCGCACTGCAAATACTGCGGCGGTTGGAGCGGCCTTTTTGATAAGGAACACACAGGTTGCGCGGAAGGCGCCGCCCAGGGACTTTCTCCGGACCAGCTTTACGAAAGGGTTTTCGCTCGACGTCCTAGGTCGGCAGTGTGGAACACGGCTTGGGGTGTTTTCATCGGCCTTTGGCTTTTCTCTGTCACGGCTGGAATCGTTTATGCTCTGATTCGCTTGATAACTTCTCCGTCCTAGAACCCGTATATCCGATGAACCGCCCATTCCCATGGGCGGTTTCCTCTTTTATCGCACATGTCGCGTGCATCTCAGGCCCCTCATCGCGCGGCGAAGCCGCGCCTTAATCTGGGCTCACCTGCGGGAAAGGCACTGCCAATCTGAAGAAAGGATTGCGAAGAGCCAGAGCAGCGTGGAGATCCGGCCGTGCGCGAATTTCGATTCGTCTTGTTCCCGGCCGCCGCGCACTCGCCCCGTGTTGATACCGGTTTGAGGGGCGAGCGATGAATGCGCAGCAGAATGATTTCCTTAAGTCAGTCGTTCCCGCGGCACAGGTCGCCCAGCGCAAGTGGGGCGTGCCGGCATCGGTGACCATCGCGCAAGCGATCCTCGAAAGCGGTTGGGGGCAGTCGGCCCTTGCCCGCAAAGCAAACAACTTCTTTGGCATCAAGGCGACGGCGCACGCCGATTCGAGCAGCTATACGGAGTTCCCGACTACGGAGTTTGTGGACGGGCGCCGTGTGAGCGAGATGGCGAAGTTCGCCCGCTACGCTTCGCCGGCCGCGAGCTTTGATGCGCACGCGGTGCTGTTGGCCCTGACAGCGCGGTACAAGCCGGCGATGTCGGTGCGGAACAATGCCGCGGCATACGCTTCAGAGCTGCAGGTGTGCGGCTACTCCACCAATCCAGCCTATGGGTCGGAACTCTTCAATCTGATCCGGCTCTACGATCTGACGCAATACGAGATTCCACCGGACGATCCGGCGGCGGAAACGGCGGTGGCCGCGTGACGATCTCTAAATGGTGGCTGATCGGTGCCGGCGTTTGCCTGCTCGCGTTTGTCGTATTTGGAACCGTGACCTGGCTGCAGGAGCATGACGCGCGGCTAAAAGCGGAGAGCACTCAGACTGCTCAACAGCAGGTAATCTTATCGGCGCAGAAGTCGATCGACGCAGCGAAAGCCGACCAGGCCCAGACGGCAGCGCAGCTGCAGACGCGTATCGCCACGCTCGAAGCGCAAAAGAGCCAGCCGGTCACACCGAACCAGTTTGTGGTTGACCTGGCTAAATTGATTCCGAATCTTCCGCAGCCGGCAACGGTTGTGCAGCCACCTCCTACGACCCAGGTCGTCGATGGCAAGACAGAGCAGGTCGCAGGCGCTCCGGTGGTCCAGATTCCGGCCGGAGACCTGCAGGCCCTGCAGACCTACAAACTCAATTGCGATGAGACAGGCGCAAAGCTGTCGGCATGCCAACTCACCGGCGCGGATCTGCAGACGCAGCTTACGGGCACGCAAACGCAATTGAAGGCGATGACGACCGAGCGTGATACGTGGGAAGCAACAGCCAAGGGCGGCACACTGATGCAGCGGCTTGGGCACATCGGGAAATGCCTGGCCATATCAGGCGGTGGGGCGGGCCTGGGCGCGGCTGTCGATTCAAAGCACCCCGCTCGCGGAGCTTCGATTGGTGGCGCTGTAGGCGTGGCGACTTGCGAGATGTGGCGATGGTAAACGGGATCGACAACTGGGCGCAGGGCTATTTGCGCTCGATGCTGAGTGAGTCGGACGGCACTGCGTCGAGTTCGCGTTTCTGTATTGTCGCCGTGATCTTGTTCACTCTGGGATTTGTCTCGGCACTGCTTTGGAAGATACACGGCCCGATCTCTGCGGCTGAATTTAGCCAGGCCGTTGGTAGTCTCACGCTGTTTGCAACTGGACTGTGTGGCGCGCTGTACGGCATCAACCGCGCTGCGGATGTTCTCAACAACCGGGCCGGCGGCCCGCAGCAATAGGAGAGAGACCATGGTGATTCTTTACGGCGTCTGGATCGTGGCGGCCATTATCGCCGCGTTCTGGCTGGGAACGAAGCGCGGCGCAACGGTCGCGAAGAATCTGCTTGCAATTGAGCAGGCGGCATCAGCGTCTGTGCGCAAGGACCGCGACGAGGCCAGGCTGTTGCTTACACGAATCAAGCTGGCGGCCGGCGCGGCGGGCATAGACCTTAAGAAGGCATTTCCTTTTCTGGCGCTGATTCTGATGATCGTCCTGCGCCGGATCCACACATAACTTAAAACGCATAGCAGGCGCCAGGGCAGGCACAGCGAGAGATTTACAAGGCGGCTAGAAGGCCACTGGAGCACATCAACCCTAACCCGGCGCTCGGATAACCCTCCGGGCGCCGGCATAGAACTGGAGAGAGTATGCAGGTTGCGATTGTAGGTAGGACAAACCACCCAATGCTTAACTTGGGCCGTGCGCTCATAGTCTGCTCGGCCGGTATTTGCCTAGGGGCATTCCTGCGCGGGTGCGATGACGACGGACATATGCGGCCGGTCTTTGCTCAGGTTGCGGCACCGCCAGTCATCGAAGCACATTACTCGCCGGCCGAGAATCTTGAGCTGATCGACGTGGCGCAGCTCGACACTGCGCGAAAGTCGGTGGACATCTCCACCTATGCGATGGACGACAAGCCGATTGCCGAGGAGCTTGTGAAGCTGGCCCAGCGCGGCGTAGCCATCCGTGTCTATCGCGATCAGACGCAATACGCCGGGGAGCGGGCGCATGGAGCCAAGGGTGGAACGGATCTCAACGCGCTGTTTGGTGGGCAGCCGAACATCCACATGCGAATCAAAGGCGTGGTCGCCCTGGCGCACCTGAAGGCATACGTCGTGGACGGAGTACTCCTCAGGGAGGGATCGGCGAACTGGAGCGCCAGCGGCGAGAAGGTCCAGGACAACTCTCTTTTGCTGGTCAGAGACCCCGCCTCGGTAGCCCGCTTCGAGGGTAACTTCGAGGCTATCTGGAACCGGCCCTCGAACCAGGCGGTGCAGTAGGCGCCCCCAGGACGGGAGCGAAAAAGCCGAAATCGCGCTAGGAGGCCCTAGAACGCGTCGGTGGAAATTTTGGCGGGGGTAGTGGCACCCTCGCCGCGAGAACGCTGAAACGGTATTTTTCTGTTTGATTGCGGGGCGCTTCTGGGAGACGTGGACCGGCCCAGGGGTCCAAAAACCTAAAAAACCGGGAAGAGATCCGGCGAGGACCGAAAATGGGCGGTGGAAAGTCAGATTTGGCCGGCGGCGAGGGTAGACGATGACAACCCTCGGGATTGGCTCTGTGGAAGCACCCAAAGGAGTGGCCGAGGCCAGTTTCCGGGTTGGCTGGGTGAAGCACTTCCGGGTGGCCTTGAGTTCGGCGGGCGGCGCCGCGGTTGTCCTGGCTCTCTTTGAGTTGCTGCAGCGCCAGCCTCTTGAGGCATTCCGGCTGCTCGGAGTGTGGGGGCCATGGCCGATCGTCGCCCTGGTCTCCCTCGCATTCCTCGGCCGCTTCCTGTCCCGGATGAACGAGACGGTGCAGACCACGTTCTCCGCCGTCGTGAACAGCGTGCAGCAGGGCGCTTCGGCCCAGGGCAAAACGGCGGATGCTCTGACCAGACTGGCTGAGCAGGGCGGACGTCAGTCGGAAGAGGTACGGAGGCTGGCGATCTATGCCGGCCGGGAGCTTGGAAGCATCTCGGAGCGGCTGGACAAACAGGATGTGGTCATGAGCGATGTGGCCCGTTCGATCGAACGAATCCATACGCGTCTGGATGAGCGGGATAAACGGGGTTGACCTTGGGGGTGGAAATGATGAATGCGGAGCGTGAACTGATCCAGACGAGGCGGCGGCGGGGCACGATGTTGAAGTTTGTGCGCCAAGGCCATGAAGCACAGCTTTCGCGCATGGATGACTTTGAAGTATTCGCCATGATGCAGGAACTGGGGCACACCATGGGGCGCGACCAGGTCATCACCATGCTGCAGGATCTCAAGGTGCTCGGTTACCTCGATTTCAAGCAGAAGGTGAATGAACTCAGCGGCCGTACGGAGATCTCTGAGATCGAGCTGACGGCCATGGCCCTCGGCGTAGTGATCCGGCGCAAGAGCAACGATGACGTACTGATCGACTAGCCATGACAAAGCCCCGAGTGAGAACCGGCGAAAAGCGGCAAAGAAATCTTCCGCTGAAAATCGATCGCCTTCCGGTGGAGGTGCGCGGAGCGATTCTCCAGCTGCGCGACGTCGGTAAAACGTGGAAGGAAATCGAGGAGCTGTCGTCGCTTCCTAAGAGCGAGGGCGGCTTCGTCGACTGGGAGTCTCTGCCGACTCCCGTGCTCGAACTATTCCCCAATCTCCAGATTCCGTACACGAATCTGCATCGCTGGCACGATCTGCGCGTACGCCAGGTAACCGAAGAGACGATGTCGCGCTCAGCGCAGGCTCGGGAGATCGCCGAGGCATTTGCAAAATCCGTCGTGGCCGGCGGCGATGAAGCCGTATTGAATGCGGCGCGGGATCAGCTCATGGCGATCCTGGCCGAAGACTCCACACCAAAGGGCCGTCTCAACGCCACCAAGGGATTGATAGCGCTGGCGGAGATCATGCAGGGACGCCGCGCCAATGACATCAAAGAGCGCAAGGTGGCCACCGACGAACGCAAGATAAAGCTGCTTGAGGAGCGCGAACGCCAGGCGCGTGAACGCGTTGACCAGGCCACGCAAAGCGCGGCGAAGAAAGGCACAGGCCAGTTCTCAATCGAAGACATCAATCTTCTGCGCGAGCGCACCTTCGGCCTTCCCCCGTTGGTGATCGCTCATGATTGAGGTTCTCGATCACGAGATCAAGCTTCCGGCCGTTCTGCAGATGCGGCCCTACCAGCAGCGCTGGATCGACGATGACACGCGGTTCAAGTGCGCGGTGAAATCTGCCCGTATCGGCTATTCGTTCGCGACTGCCTATCGCCGCGACGAAATCTCCATGCGCATTCCCGGCCGGACCACGACGGTGCTCAGTGCTTCGAAGGCCCAATCTGTCGAGTTCGTGGAGACAGCGGCAAAGCTCTGCCAGCTCATGGGAGGTACGGCACAGCACATTGCCAACGAGGATTTCGTCGATTCGCTCGGCCGCATCGAAGCCATTCAAAGCAAGATTACCTTTCCCAACGGCAGCCGCATCATCGCGCTGCCGGCAAACCCGCGCACGGCTCGCGGCTATCCCGGAGACGCCGTCCTGGATGAGTTCGGGCATCACGAGGACAGCTATGCGATCTTTGCGGCCGTGTTCCGCCAGGTGGCGCTCGGCAACTCGCTTGAAGTGCTCAGCACGCCTAACGGCGAGCAAGGCAAGTTTTTCGATATTGCGCGCGACCTTGGCCTTGATCTCGGCGTCGCGCCGGCGGATCTACCGGTAAGGCGAAACGGATGGTCCGGCCATTGGGTCGACGTCTACCGCGCCGTTGCGGAGGGATGCCCGATCGACATCGACGGAATGCGCCTGGGGTTGAATGACGACGACACCTGGAATCAGGAATTCTGCTGTGTCTTCCTCAAGTCCACTGGCGCCTGGTTGACGCTCGATCTGATCGCGGCGTGCGAAGACGATGCCGCCGGCGCGAAGCTGCTCCAGTTGGATTCGAATTCGAGCATGACGATCGATCTCGATCCGAACTTCAATCCGCGCGGGCCGCTCTTCGCCGGCATCGATGTCGGCCGCGACCACGATGCCTCTTGTCTGTGGCTTGACGAGAAGATCGGCGATGTTGCCTGGACACGGGGCGTGATCTGGCTGCATAACGTCACTTTCCCCAACCAGTTCCGGGCGCTCAATCCGATCGTCAGAATGGCGAGCCGGGCAGCGATCGACAAGACAGGCATGGGCGTTGGGCTTTACGACATGCTCAATGAAACCAACGCAGGCCGGCTGCTCGGCGTGAGCTTCGGCGGAACGAATGACAATGGTGTCCGGCTCAAGACGGATATGGCGATCCGGATCAAGAAGCGCTTTGAGCAAATGCGCTCGCGCATTCCGCACGACGGGCGCATCCGCACCGAGTTGCAGGCCATCAAGCGCCAGGCCACATCCACCGGTGTCACCTTCGATGCGCCGCGCATCGAGGTCGACACGGCCGTCGCCGGCGGCGTCAAGAAAAAGCTCTATGCCCACGCCGATGCGTTCTGGGCCAAGGCCCTGGCGGATCTGGCGGCCGACACCGGCAACTGCGAACTGGGAATGCAGGCGCCGCTTGTGCCCACATCTTATTCTCGCCTTGGAGGCTACATGTAATGGCCGACGATCAGAATCAACCGCAAGCCGTTCCGCCTCTGCCCGCGAAGGGCAAGATCGTTACGGATGCGGCGCTCTACATGTCGCAGATCTCGCTTTATCGCAATTCGCTCGCCTTTGGCGGGATGCGCGATCCGTCCACAATCTGGACGACGATGATCTACAACCACCCCCAGGCGATGCTTCTCTATCGCGAACTGGAGGAAAAGGATGAAGACGTAGGCAATGCGCTCGACACGTTGCGGCTTAGCGTGCTGGAGCGCGATCGCAGCGTGATTGCCGGCGCCGATTCGCAGCTCGGCCTGGACGTTAAGGAATTTATCGAAGATCAGATCGCGCTGATCCCTGACTTCCATTCGGTGCTCGATTGCGTACTGGACGCGCCCGGCTATGGGTTCAGCGTCCAGGAGATGATCTTCGATACCAGCATGGGACAGGCTTCGCTGGCTGAGATCAACGATTGTCCGCAAGAGTTGTTTCTGTTTGGCGATCGCTACCAGCCTCAGATCGGACAGCTGCAGTTTCTCGATCAACCATGGGCATCTACGGGGACGCTGGTACCCGAGGAGAAGTTCATCGTCTTCACCTATCGCAAACGCGGCCGCAATCGCATGGGACGGCCGCTTCTGAAGTCCGTGTTCTGGCCGAGCTGGTTCAAGCGCAATATCCAGCGGCTATGGATGCAGTTCGCCGAGAAGGGGCCGGGGACAGCGGTTGTGAGGTACAACGACGCCGATAACGTCGCCGAGCGCCAGCAGGCCGCCGCTCTCGCGCAGGCCATCATCGACAACGTGGCTATCGCCGTTCCCCAGGGATTCAGCTATGACGAGGAGCTGCTCAAGGTGGCACGATCGCAGGATCCGGCCGTCTATGAGAATTTCTTCCAGGCAATGCAGTACTCCATCGCGCGCAAGATCCTGGGAGAGACGCTGACCAGCTTCGGCAACGAAGGCGGCACGGGCGCAAAGGCTCAAGGCGAAGTGCATGCCGACACGCTGCAGAAGCGCACTGTCGAGCTTTGCCGCGCCGTCGCCTCTGTCGTCAACCGTCAGCTTATCCGCCCGCTGGTGCTATGGAACTACGGGCCGAACGCGCCCGTTCCGGAGTGGACGTTCAACATCGAAGAGCAGGAAGATCTGACCGATCGGATCACTGTGGACATGGGGCTGCAGAAGATGGGCTTCCCCATCAGCCAGGGCTACGTATCCGAAACTTACGGCGTGCCTGTTCCTGAGGAAGGCGATGTCGTGCTGAAGGCCCCAACTCCGCCGGCGCCCTTTGGGGCGGCCCCGCCGAATTCAGGCGCCGATCCAGACGCGGATCCAGATGACGACGCCGATCCGGGCGATGACGATGAGGATCAGCCGGATGAGGAGTTCTCGGAGCCGACGACCAAACAGATCGTCGCCCGCGAACAAAAGGACTTCGATCGTCTCTTCTCGCAACTCAAGGGAGAATCGGTCGAGATCTATCGCAAGCGCATCAGCGAACTGGCCAGCGGCCTGGCTGCGAGGTAGCAAGTGATTCAGCCGCAGGTTCAGATCGGGGATGCTCTGGCCCAGTATATGGCCGCCTCGAACCTAATGGGGCGGCTGCATATTGTGCGCGTGGGCCTCGCGAAGACGCGCCGGCCCATGCAGCTCGCCACCGGATCGCGCCTGGTCCGCAGTTTCGCAGAGCAGATGGACGACGGCATGTTCGACGTCGGATTCAGTCTGGATGTTCCGGCCACAGGCGCGATCGAGTACCTGCGTAAGCTCACGCCGGTGACGAGGCATGTCTTCGACGGACTGACTCGCCAATATCGCAGCGACGCCTTTACGATTGCCGGCACGAACGATCAGCGCGTCATCGCCAAGGTGCGCGACGAGCTGGCCGATACGCTGGCGAACGGAGGCACCCGCGCGGAGTGGGGAGCGGCCGTTGGCAAGATCACGAGCGACGCTGGAGTCGCCAATCTCACCGCATTTGAACTGGACACCGTCTTTCACACCACAGTGGCAAAGGCTTACTCCAATGGCCGGCTCGAACAGATGCAGGAGCCGCACATGCAGGAGGCGCTGCCGTTCTGGCAATACTGGACTGTCGGCGATATGCGTGTGCGGCCAGGTCATGCTGAGCTGGACGGATTCACGGCTCGCGCAATTGATCCGGTATGGCGTAGGATTTACCCACCGTGGGACTTCAATTGCCGCTGTTCAGTTGTACCCATCACGTCGGATGAAGCTCCGGAAGGCAGTGAAGACGGCGGCCTTGACCGTCTGCGGACCATGCCTCTGGCTATGATCGAACTTCAGCAGACTAGCTTTCGGTCGCTGCTAGCCGCATAAACACTGGCATTCGCCTACTAATCCCTTCCCGCAACAGTGCATATATCGCACTCATCGCGTCTATTGCGTAGTCCTCAACAAATATCCTCTGTGCCACTTACATTGGCTTCGTGGCCGTAACTACAAATACCGGCGGAGATAGTGCAGGCACGAACATGTGCGCATGCGAGTGCGATCCCTGCAAGAGCGGGATTTGTAAAGACTGCTCCCATAAAGATTGCGACTGTGCCAACTGCACATGCGCTCAGACCGTTCAATTGGCCGATTTCGGCAATGGATGGGTCGAAATCTTCCGTACCGGAAGCTACGGCGATAAGGGCACTTTCAGCCAGGAGGACCTCGATCGTGTAATCGCGAACTATGATCCGGAAGGATCTGAAGGTCACGAAGCTCCTGCATGCGTCGGCCATCCGAAAGACAATCTGCCCGCGTATGGATGGGCTTCACGGCTCATGCGCAACGGCAATACGCTTCTGGCGAAATTCAAAGAAGTCGATCCGGCGTTTGAAGCCGCGGTGAAAGCCGGCCGCTATAAGAAGCGCTCGGCCGCATTCTATCTCGACGACAAGGGCCGCATCACCAATCTGCGGCATGTGGCATTCCTCGGTGCGCAGCCTCCCGAGGTCAAGGGACTCAAAAACTTAAATTTCGACGATGGAGACCGGCGATTCACGGCGGTTGATTTCGGCGAGGAGGAAACTGTGGACGACAAAAAGCCCGTTAAGGATCAGATCAAGGAGTTCTTCGCCGAGATGTTCGGGGCTCCCGCACAACCGAAGACATTCAGCGAGGACGACGTCAAGCGGATCGCCGCCGAAGCTGTGACAGCCGCAACCAAGCCGCTGCAGGACCAGGTCTCCGCCTTGCAGACGGACCTGACCGCGCAGACTGCAAAATTCTCCGAGCGCGAGTCTCGGGCAGCTCTTACCGAGACACAACAGCGTGCGCTCGATGCTATCAATGGCCTCAAGAGCAAGGGTCGCTGGGTTCCCGCCTTCGACAAGGCTGGGCTTCCCCTGGTGTTCGACGAGCTGGCGAAGGTCACGACGACCATCGAGTTCGGCGAGGCTGGCCAGGACGGAAAGAAACCGCAAGTCGCTCCCCTTCAGGTGTTCACCAGCTTTATGGAGTCATTGCCGAAGATTGTGCCGAGCGGCGCGGTATTCAGCGGTGCTTCGCAAGCGCCAACAAGCGTTAATCCAAAAGACGATCCGCTCACGGCGGCAGCGCGCGCCCGGCAGAAGGAAAAGAACATCACCTTCAGCGAGGCGCTCGACCAGGTTGTGACAGAACGTCCGGAGCTGGTAAACGCCGGCAGTGCGGCGGCCGGCGCAGTCTAGCAGTTCCACGCGCCGTGTGGTTCTCTGCATGGCGACGGAGCGGGCGCCGTGATTCGCCCGCAGCTTTCAGACTTTCGCCCCAGGAGGGCATATGGCAAACATCAATGTCGAACTGAAGGGGCCGCAGGGACCGCAGATCAAGGAGAGCCTGCTACCCGCTGCCGTGGCCGGATTCCAGCGCGGCCTGGCTGTTGTCTATGGCACCGACGAGTATCACGCTGCCCTGGCGACCACAGCCGGTGAACCTTGCGTTGGTTTGATCGAAGAGGATGCGGTATCGGCCCAGAACCCCATCTCGGTAATCGAGCATGGGCAGGCCGTGGCGCAGATCGGCGCCGCCGTAACACCCCTGCAGAAACTCACCACTAACGCCGCTGGGCAGTTAATCCCGGCCGTCACACCTCAGCATGTCATTGCGGTCGCGCTTTCGGGCAATCCCAACGCGGGCGATTACATCACCGTTTTTGTGTGTGGCCCTGGCGGCCAGGCCTTCAACTAAGCCAGGTCGCGCAGTCAGTCTCACCTGGGCGCGCAGTAACGCGCCCAGCGCAATAACAAGAGTCACCCGCTCACGAGCGGCAGGAGGAATGTTCAATGGGCGCTTTTGTCCCGACAATGCCGGCAGGAACTCTGAACGTTGCACTGAGCAACTTCGCCAAAGAATTCCGTAACAATGCCTTCGTGGGCGATCGATTTGCGCCCCGCGTCCCTGTGGCGCGCCAAAGCTATCAGTACGTGGTCTGGAATCGCGACGACTTCCGTCGTCCTGGCTCGACGCTTCGCGCGCCCGGAGCCAAGCCCGGAACTACCCGGCGCAGTTATTCGACCGCGCCCTACATGTGCCAGTCCCACGCACTCGACGGCGACGTTCCCTTCGAGAGCGAGGCTTATGGCTTGGGAATGGGCTTCAGCACGAAGAAGCAGCTCACCCAGCAGTTGATCAATCAGATCAATCTCGATCGCGAAGTGGCGATCGCAAACTTGCTGCTGAACACCAGCAACTTTCCGAACGGCGTCACGCTCTCGGGCACGTCGATGTGGGATGCATATCCCTCCACGGTGAACACGGGAAATGACGGATCGCATCCGATACCCGTCGTGGATAGCTATAAGGCCCTGTTGCGCCAGGCTGGCATTCAGGACTCGCAGATGGTGCTTCTGCTTTCCGATCCCGTCTTCGTGAAGCTGCGCAATCACCCGGACATCATCGATCGGTTCAAGTTCACCAACCCCCAGGGCGCAGTCTCGCTCAATCAGCTCAGTTCCGTGTTCGGCGTCGAAGTCGAGATCGCCAGCGCAATCCAGCTCGACAAGGGCGACAACGCCTCGTGGGTGTGGGGTAACAATGCGTTGCTCGCCTTCACGCAAGCTGCTCCGACGATGGACGACGTCTCTTGCGCGAAGACTTTCGTGTGGACGGGCGGCCAGGGCGAGAGTGGCGTTACGATACCCGGACCGATGAACACGGTCGACGGATATGGTGTTCTGGAATGGATCGATCCGCACCTTTCGACCAAGAAGTACTGGGCCTCTGTTGACTGGTATTACGGTCTGCAGGTGACGGCCGTTGAAACCGCGATCCCGATTCTCAATGCTGTCACCGCTCCCACCATGGGCGTGGTTCCCAGCGATATCGAGGGATAGCGATAGCCCAACCGCTAACGAAACAAGAGGGCGCGTGCCGGTGGCCCGCGCCCTTTGAGCAAAGAGAAGCAGAACCAGGAAGGACCGAATATGGCCACGAAAAACGAGAAGCCCGAGCAGGTCGAGACGAAGCCCTACAAAGTGATCAGCAACCTCCGCCACGGTGGCAAGCACTACGCGCCTAACGCGACGGTCGAACTCACGGCCAAGGAAGCGGAGACGCTCAAGGCCCTCAACGTAATCGAGTCCAAGTAGCCGAGCGCCCGATGCCTTACGCAACTCAAGACGACCTGGTCCCGCTACGCCTTACACAGAAGGACCTAATCGAGCTGACGGACGACGACGATACCGGCGAGGTCAACGCTGATATCGTCTCGGCCGCGCTTGAGGAGGCGTCGGGCCGAGTCGAAAGCTATTGCCGCGCGCGCTACGTCACGCCCCTGCAGCAGTCTGATGATGTCAAGGCTCTCACGCTGGACATCGGTGTTTATCTGCTCTTTAGTCGACGGCGCGAGACCCGCATCAGCGACACGGTGCAGGAGCGGTTCAACCAGGCGATTGCATTCCTGAAGGACATCTCGAATGCGAAGGCCTCGCTCGATCAGCCCGCTTCGGCGGTTGTTCCGCAGGCTTCGCTGGCTGGCCCCGAGCTTTCCCGTAAGGATTACCATCTGCGCTTCAGCGATCGCAATATCGAGGGCTTCGTATGAGCACTGAAGTCATCCAGGTCGATGAAAGCCGCGTGGTGTTGGCGTTAACGAAGTTCAGCCTCTCACTGCAGCAGCATGATGAGCTGATGCGAGAGATTGGCGCTTCGCAGCTCTTGTCAGTGCGGCGCACCTTTCGCGAGCAAGGCTCGCCGGCAAACTCCTGGGTGCCTCTCTCGCCCAACACAATCAAGCGCGATCCGAAGCGATATGGGGCAGGCCACAAGATGCTGATCAATAAAGGCACGCTGCTGAACTCCATCACTTATGCGGTGCGAGGCATGGGCGTCGTGATTGGCACGGTACTCAAGTATGCGGCGGTGCATCAGTTCGGATCGCGTGATCGCGGCGTAGCGATTGGCCCGCAAACCGAGGCGCAGTCCAAAGCGACGGTCGAGGTCGGCGAGCACACACGTCTTCAGTCGCAATTCTCCGGCAGCCGTGCGCGACTGAAAGATCCTGGCTATGCGACGACCCGTCTTGAGGGGCCGGCGCGGAAAGGCGCTCGGCGGCCAGCTTTGCGGACGAAGCTTGCTGGACCGCGAAATCTCGTGACTGAGAAGATCCAGCGCATCGGACCGCGCAACATAACGAACGTCGTGGCCCATGATCGCCATCAGAACATTCCGCCGAGGCCTTATCTGGTCTTCCGGCCCGAAGATCCGGCGCGCATCCGCGGGATCGTCGTCCGCTATGTCGGCAAAGCTGAGAAGGCGGCGGGACTGGAAGGTGTCCGGTGAGTTCGACGTTTCGCATCGATTATGTTGAGGCCGCGCTCCTCGGGCTCCTCAATTCAAATCTCGCCGCGGCTTATGGCGCGAAGGTGCAGATCGATTCGCTCGGCGACAAGGACTTCGACGAGGAAGGCCGCCTTGTTCTACAGCCACCATCGGTACGGGTGCGCTTCGCTGGCGCTGACTACGACAATCTGCGCGACAATCAGCGGCTGACCTATGAGGCGGGGCTTCCCTTCGAACTGCTGTGCTTTGAATCCTCGCTTCGTTCGAAAGCGGATGAGCGCAAACAAACTCTTGTGCTGGTGGCCACCGTCCAGGATCAGCTCGCTGGCGCGCGCCTGGTGTTGGCCGATGGGTCGAAGACGATGCCGATCACGATGAAGTCTGTATCGCTCGTGGCTGCGGAGTCGGGACCGGTGGATCAGCTCTTTTCCGTTGTGGTGCTTGTTAATGGCATCGCCCAGTTCAGCGGCGCGAATGCTCAACCAGGGCAATGAGGTTTCAGAATGACGACGACAGCGACGCAATCCGATTTCGTAAATGTGCAGCTCACCGCGGCAGGTGTCCAGGCTGCCGGCGTCAACGGTGTGATCCAGATCAACGCACATCGGCTCAGTTATAAGTTCACGCCTGGATCGACGACGCGCGTGTTGTCGAGCGAGTGGACCAAGGTGCTGTCAAAACAGATGTTGCAAGGGAAGGCAATCTTTGAGCTGGCGTCCACCACGGCGGACCCGCAAACAACGTTGAACGCACTGGAGGCCGAAGAGGCCACGCTGAAGGCGCAAATTGCCCAGGCGGCGACAAAGGGAGGCAAGTAAATGGCTGGACCGTACAATTTTGAGTCTCAATGGAAAAGCGCACGAAACCTGATGCTGAGCTGGAATTCTCAGCTCGCCTGGAATACGGCGCTTGCGGATGCGGCATTGACCAGACGCCAACGCTTCGACGGCGCGGCCGTGCTAGAGCAAACCATCACGCGGCGTTCCGATATTGATTACTCGGGCAAAGGCACGGCCTTTGCCACAAACGGGCAGATCACTAGCTATGACACCAAGTTCTCCGGCTTCAAGGTGGAAGCCTCTCCGGAAGTTGTGGGCTATGCTCTTGCCTTCCTGATGGGCCAGGACACGGTTGTGGGCGCCGCATCGCCCTATGCGCATACATTTACCTTCGACGAATCGACGCGCACCGCCGTGCCGACCACAATCTATCTCGAAGATACCGAGGGCGTGAAATACAAGTGCCCCGACATGTGCATGAACGATGTGACCCTGACCATCAACGACATCGGCGCAGTGACGGCCGAGATGACGATGATGGGCACCGGCCGCCAGATCCTGGGCGCCATGGCGGCAGGGCTCCCCGCGGTCCCGAGCGAAAGCTACTTGCTAGGGTCGGACGCGTCTCTGTCATTCGGTCCAGTCGGCGCGCAAGCCGCCTTCATCGGCCGCCACATGACTTCGACGGTTAAGGCCGAGAATCAGCTTGTTGTCCATAAGGCTCCGGGCGGTGGTCTTTATGGCATCTTCGTACGCAAGGGCAATCCGAAGTTCTCGCTCAGCTCGACGTTCGCAGCGAAGGACACCGACGACATCTACACCTTGTTCGCAAACAATACGACGTCGGCCTATACGCTGACCGTGAACTCGGGCGCCGCGGTGCAGATGGTCATCTCAATTCCGGCGATCAACCTGAAGACCACCAAGCTCGGTTTCGACGGCGACATGGTTGTATGGCAGGTCGAGGCGGACGAAACCACCTCATATCAGGCTGCGGGCGTTCCCCCCATATCGATCCAGGTCACCAATACCGTGCCGGCATACCTGGTCGGCGCTTAACGATTTCCTCCGCGGGGCGCGTCTGGGCGCGCTCCGCACTTTTTAAGGTTCGGCACCGCTTCGCTGAATCGAGGTTTCGCCCCACTCCGCGAGCCTCAAGAAATGCAGGGTCCTTCACCCTGGGCAAGACAAAATCCAAAACTCCAAAGAAGGACTCATGGCATCTATTGAACTCGCAACACCGCGTATCGTCGCGATCACCGATCGCAAAAAGCTTTATCTGCTCACCATCGGCCGAATCACGAAAAAGCAATGGCTGCACTACTTCGAGGGCATCCTCTCCACATCGGAGAATCAGGCGGGCAAGCGAGTTGACAGCTTCGACTCCAGCTCTGCCCGTTTGGAGCTGGTCGAACAGAGCCTGGTCAACGCAAAGGGCTATAGCACTGCGGATGGAGGCGAGGTAACTGCCACATCCGGATGGCAGCAATTATTGCCGCTCTCGCACCGCCTGGCCGCAGGCAATGTGATCGTAAGCGTGCAGCGCGCTGAGCCCTCGGACGACGATCCCATTGTGCTGGGCGCTGAGGCTATCTACCTGAAAGCGATCTGGAGCGCAGATGATTCTGGCCAGATGCAGGAATACAGCGGCCTCTGCCACAAATTCAAGACGCCCAACGCCGAGCAGCAGCGCCGTTACTCGCGCGAATCGAGCAAGTCTCGCATCATCGGAGGATCTCGCAAAGGCAAAACGCTGTGGCTCGGCCCCCAGGCCACGCTGGTCGAACTCTATGACGAGCTGATCGTGAGCGTCGACGGCTACCAGGTCAACGGCGCCACGCTCGGTGATGATCGCGATCGCATCGTGGCGGAGATGGACACCTATCACAAAGTAGCTGCAGCCGACATCCTCTTTTCGCCGGCCGCCGCCAACGTGCTCGAAGAGGCGGAATGATCGATGTGGTCAATGATGCGGAAGGCGTGCGTATGGCTCTCGAAGAAATCTTCGAGCAAGACTACGTGCGCTCCCGCATCGATCGCGAATCCGCTGGCGCCAACGCGGAGACACGCGAACGCATGGCCTTTCAGGTCCCGCCACGCACACTCTCTCCCGGTTATTACGACTTTGCCCAGCACCTATTACGGCTTGAAGCCCAGCAAAAGGCCGGTATCGGCTTCTCGGCAGTTGACCTGGCCTCCTTTGAGGCGAGCGGTCTGGTTGCCCTGGGGCGCGCACGCGGCGGATTCGAGAGCAGACATCCGGCCTGCAGTGCATGTGGAGCCCGTCAGCAGAATCGATTCAGCGTTAAGTGCGTCGGGTGCGGCGTCGAATTCAATCTTGGGAAGAAGTGAGTCATGGCAGTAGAGACCTCTGCTGTTCAAATTACGATCAACGTTGTCGACGGTAACTCAGGTGCCGTCGTCTCCAAGGTGTCTCAGAACCTCCAGCAGCTTGGCGCGGCTGGATCCACCTCTGGACAAAGAGTGAAACAGGGGATGGATGCCGCAGGTGCAGGTTCGTTGAGCGCAGTCGAGAAGACGCGGCTCGCCACAGAAGAGTTTGGCGTCAGGCTTCCGCGCGCCATGGTAAAGCTCGTCGCCCAGAGCAAGATTGCGCAGGCCGCGTTGAGCGCAGTGGGAACTGGCCTGATAGCTCTCGGTTCAATCCAAATCGGCGCGATGATCTTTGAACAACTCAGTGCCGGGGCGCAAAAGTTATGGCACAACGTCCTCGACGTGAATGGCGCTCTCAAAGACTACAATGCCGAAGTCGCGAAGGCGAAGACAGAAGATTTCGGAAATCCGACCTCGATCGCAACCACTCGGATGCGCATCGACGAGGCCACCGCGGCGGTGAAGGCATACCAGGCCGAGGCCGATAGACTCCACGAAAAATCTCGGTCGGGAATCAACATCCTCGATCCGATCGGCGCGATCGGCTATTCATGGTGGGCGCACGACGCTCGCTCGAACGCCATGGATCAACAGCGCCAGGTGGACAAGCTGCAGAAAGACCGCCTTCCCGACATGACGCATCAGTCTAACGTGAGCCAGATTGAAATGGAACACGCGGGCGACGCTCGACTGCGCGGAGAAGCAAAGATCACTGCAGAAAAGCAAAAGCAATTAGAGCTTGATCGCGAGGAAGGCCGGTACCAAACCGATAAAGAAGGCAAGTATGGGAACCCGGTGGCCACCAACAGTCTTTGGTCGACCGGTCACCTGTCTGACTCTCAAGTCAAAGATCAAATTGCGATTGCGCACGCTGAGGCTGACACATTCAATCTTGAGCGCGAACATTCGCAGGAGCTGGCCCATATGCGCGCAGAGGTAGTGCAGGCCGGTCTACGCGGAGTTGATCTATACAAGGCGCAAGAATCGGCGGCAATCGACGAACTCAAATTTAAGGACATGGATTCGGTGGCTGCACGAAAGGCTATTCACGACAAATTCCATAACGAAGAGATGAGACGCCTGCAAGATGAGGGGCGGGAACTCGACGAGCTTAAGGCACGGGCGGCGATCGCCGGGAAGACTGGTATTCCGAAAATTGAAGCGGAACGCAGCGCCCAAATTCAGAAAATCTATAGCGACCCGGACCACGGAGCCGCATATAAAGCCGTTGCCGGCGCCGCGGCAAACACAGAAGCAGATCAGCAAAAGTTGGAGGTCGAGCGGGAATTCACCAAGCAAGTGGACGAATTGGCGGATGAGAGTGCCTCCCATCAGATCAACGCTTTCCGGCGCATCCAAGAGGAGGCCGCTAAGCATATCAAGGATTTGAAAAAGAATTACGAAACGGCATATGGCTCGGATCCGAACAGCCCGATTTATCAGGCGCATCTGGGTACGTTGAAGCAGGGCACCGATTTCATCACTGGGGCGGCCAATCAGCAGACCACCGATCTCGCCCGCAAGAACAGCGAGGAGACCGAGCAGATCGAGGCCGAGGCGCGAGCGAAGTCCATGTCTGCGGAGAAAAATCAGACCAAGGCAATTGAGGCTGAATACGAAGAACGCCTGGCCAAGTTTCAAGAGCAGCGTGATCGTGAGGGGCTTGCTAACGACGATTACAACCGCCGAGTGCTCGCCGCTGAAGAAATCAAGAATGCGGAGATGGTCGAAGCCTCAAAGGCTGCGCGCGAAAAGATGGCCGGTGAGTTCTCAGGCTTTTTCAAGAGCCTCGATCATCCTACCGAGGCATTCAAGAACCTGGGCGACAAAATGGCAGGACAGGCCGCCGCAGCGATGGTGCAGCGTTTGCAGAATCACTTTGGGGGAGCCGGGACAGGCGCATCGTCACCGATCGGCGGGGGGATGGATCACGTCTGGTCGCGGATTGCAGGCACGCCGAATGGCACAGCACGCTCATCGAGCGGCACCTCGTCATCTTATGAGCCTGGCGTCTTCTACCATGGCGCGGATGCGAACGAGAGCATGCTGCGTAATGCAAGGCCGCTCGGCGCCGGGCAGAGCGAACGTCTCGCAATTGCTACGGCGCAGATTAGCATTGGCAACGCGACCATATCCGCCGGCACAGGGACCGCATCCGCTCCAGGCGGAAGCGGAACCTACTCGTCAGGTCCCGGCGCAATCAGCGGGTCGACAGCAGCTGCAGGCGAATTCGGTGGATCAACCGCAGGGGCGAGTAGATACGGCGGATCGTCGAGCACACTGGGCGGCGCAGGCAGCGTGGCAGGAGGCGGCGCGAGCAGCAGCTTCACCGCCGGCAGCGCCGGATCCGCGCCTGCGTCGAGTAACAGAACCGGCGTCGCGGTGGGAGATGCGCAACAAGGGCTCGGGCTCTACACGCAAGCTAAGGGCATCTTCGGCTCGACGGCCGGTACAGGCGATGCGAGCGCCGGGTACGCGCAGACTCAGGGCCAGACGATCGACGGCCAATTCGATAAGAGCGGCAATTTCGTCGCAGGCGGCAGCACAAATCCTAACGGCGGCATGCTGGGCGGCGGTGGAATCAAGTCCAACGCCATGGGCGCGGCTGGTGGCGCGCTGGGACTGTTCTCGGCCTATGAAGGCAACGGTGGAGTGGGCGGTGCATTGAGCGGAGCCATGAGCGGCATGCAGCTCGGCATGTCGTTGGGCGGACCGATGGGCGCGGCAATCGGTCTGGGAGCTGGCGCACTGTTGGGTGCAATTGGATTTGGCGGCCGTGAGAAAGCGCGTGTCTATGACTTGAAGACGGTGCGCCCGCGCATTGCCAACGACCAGGATTCTTATCAGCAGGGCGGGATGGATTATCTCAGCGCCTACAGCGATATCGAGAGCCTGCAGCAGGAGGCAGCGCGAGCGACGAATCAGATGGGACCGGCTGCACAGAGCTACTACCAGGACACCATCAAGAAAGAGATCAAAGAGGCCGAAGGCAAGCTCACAGCGCAGCAGCGCGCGGGCAGGAGCATGTATACAGCGCAGGCCGCGCAATATGACTGGGGCGGTCCCGTGGACAACTTCGGCTCGCTGAGCGATGGTCCGGATCACGGCTACGCGCGCCTCCAGCGCAACGAATTCGTTGTCGAACAGCAGGCTGCACAAACCCACGGCGGCGCGCTCAATGCAATCAACAGCGGCGCGACTCATGCAGACATGGCCAAGTATTACGGTGCCGATAGCAGCACGATGCCGGCAGCGTCGGCTCCCGCCGGCTGGACGGGCGATATGCATGTGCATGCGATCGACGCCAAGGGCGTGGCGCAGTTCCTCGACAAGTACAAGCACAATATCCGCTCGGCGGTGAACGACAGCATGGGAGAGAACTCCGGAGGCGGACTTGCCTGAGACCGACATCCTCAATCTGACAGCGATCTGGGAATCGGACATTCAAGATTCGATGTGCCCGAACTACGGATTCACACGTAAGCGGGCCGGAACGCAACTCCACAAGAAAGCGATCGGTGGAACGCCCTGGACGCGCGAAACACAGAACACGGGCCATACCTTCAATTTCACCTGGAGCACTCGTTCTTGGGATTGCGTGCAGCGATTGAAGTGGTACGGCGAGCAGTATGAAGACGGCTACTTCACGATCATCGATCACGATGGCGGAGGCCGCCACTACGTCGGACGATTCACCACGGAAGTGACTCCGGTGGAGACGGGCAACGGGATGTATGACGTGCAGAACGTCACCTTCGAAGAGATGCCCCAGGCTCCCATGCTTTCCTATCCCTCCGACTGGAATCACGATTCGGTCATGTTCTTTGTCGCGAACGATCGTGGCGATCAGAAGCTCGCGACCAGTGGCGCATGGGCCGAGGCTGCAGTGGCCGCGCCGACCGTGACTCTTGGCGGTGTTGCACGCGAGACGTTGCCGGGCCTGGTGATGACAGATGGGGGCGCCACTGCGGGCGACTGGGCGACCTATGAGTATCGCGGCTATGGCTTCCAACTATGGCTCGTGCGAGGCCCTGAATACGGACAGTGCGATGTCTATCTCGACAGCGTGAAGCTGCAGACGGTGGATTGCTACGCGGCCACGGAGTTGGGGCCGCAGATGGTGCTTTCGCAGCCCGATGTAAGCCTCGATATTCACGATGTTCAGGTCGTTGTGGATGCCGCCAAGAACAGCAGCTCCTCAGGAACCAAGATCAGTTGGTATGCCCTTCAGGTGATGCGGTGATCAGCTATCCTGCCTCGCTCAAAGCAATCGGCGGCGCGCGCACGGGCATCGCGCCTGCCAACCTTCTCGACGTCCTGGACGTGAATGGGAACCTGCACTACTGGTCAGATCGTGTGATCGTGGCGCCGAACGTGATCACCGGCGTGCCTACCGATACGAACGTCGAGGCAAGCGGCCCAGGGGCTATACTCATCGTCCCGGACGGGCCGGCCGCCTGCACGATCAACTGGTCAGACTGGACTGAAGGTACGGGCTTCCCCAACGGGACCACAGAGATTGTCTTCGACGGCAATGGCGGCGCGACGATTCAGCTCACGTACTCACCTTCGACTAACAATTCTCATAACGATTACGGCGTGGGCGGGGTTCACCTGGTCGGCGCGGCCTTGGGGGTCACCGGACCTGTAGCTATTCCCAACCTTCCCGATGCCGGCTCCGTCTTGACTGTGCAGATCTTCACCACGGCATGGAGCTATTTTGGAGGTTCTTTTCCGGCAGCGATCTATGTCATCGGACCTGCCTCCGCGAACCCTGACGATACGGTGCACGCATCTGTGACTTGGCTCTACAACACATATGCCGGAGCCCCCGAGTGGGAGCAACCAGCGTCGTCTCCGACAACCTATACGCCATGGCTGCTGAGCGTTTCGCAGTTCTCATTTCATCGCTCGCTGCAGACCGACATTGGATCTTTCGTCGTGCAGAATCTTAGCGGCGACACTCTTTCGCGGGACGTCGAGAAGATCATACGGGCATCGGCACTCGAAGGTGCGTTTTTCGTATATCGCCTATGGCAGCCCGATGCCCAGGCGTCCTGGCTTGAAGTACACGGCACACTCACGGTGGACGAAATCGGCGTCGATACTGTGCAGCTCAAAGGCTCCCAACTGCTGAACCCTTCGCAGGACGATACGCCGCTCGAAATCTATTGCGAGACGTGCCAATTGCAATGGGGCGGCCGCCGCTGCGGATCGACACAAGCCACGGAATGCAGTTATAGCTTTCAGACCTGCCAGGTGCTCGAGCGAATCATGGTCACCATGAATGACTACGAGAAGAACTACGGCGAAGCGACCGCGAACACTGCTTCGAACGTCATCAACAGGCGGCGAAAGATCTAATGGCAAATGCATTCACAACGCAGACGAGTTCTGCAAGCGAAACTTCAGGTACGCCGATTCCGCTGACCTACGGCTATGCCTGGGTGACCGGCAAGCGCGACAAGTACTACGAGCTGCAGAATACCGGCAACTCGCACATGGACTATACGCGTGTAGGAACTTGGCTGCTGGGCCATGGCGAGTGGGATGGATGCAGTGAGCTGTGGATCAATGACGTTCTCGTGTGGACCGGCGGTGGAACCGCGACAACGTTCGCGCCATCTGCCACGCCGCCTTCGGGATTCAGCGGCCAGACCTGGGTGGGCGCGCTCGACGGTGGTCCGTCGCTTGTGTTCAATTTTCATAGCGGCTGCGATTCCACTATTGGATCGGGCCTGAATCCCTCGTCAAGCGGTCCGGACCAGGGCGTCGACGTTCTCTTTGCGCAGTTTCCCTCTGCTATTCAGCCCTTGGCTTATTCGCGCGTCGCGTACTACGCGATCATGCGCAAACAGCCGATCCAAAACCAGACCAACACCCACCAGAACGATCCTACGCAGTGGGGCGATATCGCGCCGATCGGGCTGTGGCGGGCGTTGCGCTGCAGTCTCTTTGATGATGAAGGAAACCAGACGGGCTACGCTTTCACCACAAATCCAGCGTGGCACTTCGTCGATGTGCTTTTGCGGCGGAAGATCTTTCCCGATTACGGACTTTCTCTGACCACCGGCCCAGATGCGCTCCCCTCTGCTGTGCAGAATCGATTTGATTGGGGATCGATCTATCAGGCCGCGCAATATTTCGACGAGATCTTAGCGAACGGACGCCGGCGCTTCACGGGCAATTATGCATTCACTTCGCAGACCACGCTGCAGGCGGTGCTCGAACAGATTCTGCTATGCTGCCGCAGTTTTTCGTCGGAATATGGCGGCAAGATCGGGCTCAATTGCGATATGCCGCGATCCAGCGTGTTCACGTTTAACCGCACACATATTCTGCCAGGCTCTTGGGACGCGGGCGATCGGACGCTCCACACCACGGCGAACCGCTTTGTCGCAACTTATCGAGATTTGCTCATTCCGCAGTGCAGCGAGATTGCGTCGATCGCCACCGGAAGCGATGGCAGGCCGGTTGTCACCACTGTGGATCCACATCCGTTCGAAGCGTTGGACCGGATTGCGATCGGTGGCACCAACACAACCTATGACGGCAACTGGGCCGTCTACAGCGTGCCCGATGTCCTGAATCCCGGCACGCCCGAAGAGGTGGATCCGACTACGTTCGAACTGGTTTCGAAAGGCTCCAATTATCCATCGAACGTGGGTGCCGGCGGTGGCTGCGGGCTCCTCTATTCACGCTTTAAGGAACGCTATCCGGAGTTCTGGCACAAGACAAACATGCTCGCGCGTGGCGCTGTGGGGCTAGGTATTCCGCGGCAACGCAACAAGGTGAAACAGCAACTGGATTACGCCACCGCGACGTTTGACCAGGCCAGCCGCCTCACTTGTTATGAGCGCGATCGCTTGCTCGGCCTCGATGCTACTCCTTACGTCACGCCGCCCACCGTAAAGCTTCGCACCTCACTCTTCGCGCAAGATGCGTTTGGCAATCTGGCAGGCGCTGTCCGGCCGGGCGACCGGGTGACCATCGATCCGACTTGCAATTTTCAGTACGCCGGTGACTACGAGGTTCTGGAGCCTCTCACGGTGTATCCGCCGAGTTGCCAGGCGGCCACCTCGGGCGCAGAGATCATGCTCAAGCCGGATGACAATAGCGGCGAAATCGAATTCGCGCTTGGGCCATACAACGAAGCGGTCATGTACGACACCAGCGATCCCTTGCAGGCAGGCTGGCCCAATGTGCCTGGCAGCGATCCAGGCAATGACAACAATTACACGGGGATCGATCTAGCCGATGGTGGAACCTTTGTGTTCTTCACCGGGCAGCAGCCCAGCGGCACACAATTCAACCTTCCGTCGACCGGTTTCCCGGCCGCTAATTTGCTGGCGTGGGCTGGGCCGGCCGGCGCGAATATCGAATACCACTCGATGCGCATCATTCAGCTTTGCGAGGCCGATGCAACAAGGCTTCTGACGCTGATCTATTCCGATTGCGACGGTACGACATGGAGCGGCGATGTCAACTTCGCGGCGCTGAGCTGGTTGAGCAGCGATACCACGACTACAGCGAACGGCATCACATGGCTCCAACTGACGTTGCTGGGCGGTGAGGTGATTGTCTTCGGTCAGGGCGTGCTGGCGGATGGCGCGACCATCACTCTGCCGACTGGATTCACCGCAGGCAAGGTTTTTGCAGTCGCTTTTCCGCATGACAGCCCGTCAACGGAAAACAACAATCAGTCGGTCGGCGCTTATGTGGATGTGGACCTGGTCGTCCACTTTAACTACATCGACAGCTCCAGCCACATCACGCATGGCAATGCATCTGTGCTGGTCTTTGGCTGGCAGAACAACATGGGATCGGTGACCACGGAGACCGTCGGCGGCGCAAATTGGATGCAGTGCACACTGACGAACGGCAAAATCTTCGGCGTCGGATGTCAGAAGAACGCCGCAAATGGCGCGACTTTTGAATTGCCGGCGAGCGCGGGAGACGGTTCAACTCTGGAGGCAATGGTTGGGTCAAGCGATGGGCTGATTATTGGCGGCCATCATGCGCAGGGCGTTGGATCGTGTTATCTCGACGCCAGCAACGTCGTGCACATCACTTTTCAGGATGGATCGAATGACGTGTGGAATGGCGAGGCGGACGTCTTCGCCTTGTTCTGCACATCTGGAACGGTAGCCCCGACCCTAGTCACGGTGACGCCGGCAAGCGCAAGCGTATCGGCCGGATCCACCCAACAGTTCTCCGCGAGCGTGACAGGCGACGCAAACCTGAACGTGTTGTGGAGTGTGGATGAGATCGCCGGCGGTAACGTGACTGTAGGCCTGATTGATGCGAGCGGTTTATATGCGGCGCCGAATCAGTCCGGTACTCATACGATCACTGCGACGAGTGTGGCCGCACCAACTGCCTCTGGTTCTGCGCCAGTTACTGTGTGGGGCAATCTAGTCTTGCCTGGCAGCGTTCTGACCACCGACGCCGGCGACACAATCTACGACACCGGCACCGATTTAATTTACGTGGTTTAGGGGGGATCATGGCTCTGTTGTCTCAGGTGATTTTGAAGGACGTAATCGCGAATATCCCAGCGGCTGGCGTAGCTGGGCGGTTGTTCTTTGCAACCGATACGAACGTCGCAATGCGCGACAACGGGTCGAGTTGGGATGTCGTCACGCCGGCGCCGCTGATCAATGTGATGAGTGCCGAAGGCGATCTGATTGTAGGAGGCGCTGCTGGCGCTTTGACACGCCTCCCTGCAGGGACATCGGGTCAAGTACTTACATCGGGTGGCGCTGGCGCTGAGCCTAGTTGGCAGGCCGGGGCTGGCGGTATGGCGAATCCGATGACGGCGGAAGGCGACATCATAATAGGTGGAGCATCAGGCGCTCCTGCACGCCTTCCGGCCGGATCTGCAGGACAGGTGCTCACATCTGCTGGACCAGGCGCAGAACCTACATGGCAAGCGGCCTCAGGCGGTGGGGATAGTTCAAGTGTTCCGAGTGGCCTTGTCTTGCTTGAGCAGCACACGGCGAGCGGCGGAACGGAACTCGATTTCACCACAGCTCTGAGTTCCGATTATGACGACTATTTGATAGAGATAGTTGACCTTCAGGTGGGGACGAATGGAACTTGCCCAATCCTTCAGTTTTCGACCACCGAAGGGACATCCTGGGACACAAGTTCTCTCTATTCGTGGAGACAGACCAACACTGACCTTCAAAGTGGATCTTCAGGAACTAACAATCAGTCAGGTGTTGACGGGTTGGTGATATTCGGCGGCAGTGACAGAAGTGGCCTCGCCGCTGCCGCCGCACACCCTATGAGGGCTTCGATCAGGCTAACGAATCCTTTGAGCGCTACTGCCAACAAAAGTATCAGGATGGAGGGTATCGCTTGCTACCAAAATGGCGATCCTTATGGGTTTCAGGCGTGGGGTTTATATAGCAACAATGCAGGAGTGAACGCCTTCAGAATCTGCGTAGAGAGTGGCACTCTGGCCTCAGGCACGGTGCGCGTGTATGGCTTATCCAATACCGCAACAACTGGTTCTGGTAGTTCTGGCGGTTCAATTACTGAAGCAATAACAAATGTGGCACTCACGTCCAGTGCTCCCGGCAACTTCACCGTTGCTCATGGTATGTCCAGTGCTCCAAGGGCAGTAACAATTCAGATGACCGCGATGGGGCAAATTGTCTTTCAGACGCCGATGTTCGACGCCACAAACCTTTACCTCACCGCATCAGACACCGGCGTTACTGCCACTGCGGCTTGTTTTGCATAAGGAGAATCATGAGAAAGTCTTTAGTAGTTTTAGCCCTGGCAGCCGTTCAAGTCGTGACTGCACAACAGCCGCAGACGCAAACAGCTCCCATCGACGCGGTGAACGCTAAATATGTGAATGGTACCGCGCCTGGATACCGGCCTACGGCAGGGGCTGGGCTGACCCTGAATGTTGGGCCTGGAACTGCATTCTGCTCGGGGACCGTTGTTACTTATGCAGGTGGAAGCTTGACCATGGTGAGCGGCAACAACTATGTGTACTTGAACACGAGCGCAAATTGCTCTCCAGCAACCAAGGCCACGGCTTTTACCACCTCCGATATTCCAGTTGCGGTGGTGGTGGCGAGCAGCTCCGCCATCACGAGTGTCACTGATGATCGGACGCCGTTTCAGCAAGGGAATACCGGCAGTTCTGGCTCGGGATCGGGGTCGTCCTCAACCAGTTGGACCGACAATGGCATTCTTGTCTCGACGCCCGAGGACGTGGCTGGGAAGTCCTTCACCGCTACGAACACCGGACAGTCGGCAGTGGTAATAGTCCCAGCAGACACCTATGCAAACATTGTGGCGGCCTACCCCTGCACCTCTTCCGTGGGCTATCACACAACTGTCATCGACAGTCCAGTCGCTTCGTGGGGAGCGGTCCTCACAGCAGGCGGGGGAACCCATAAAGTGGGTGCCTTCTGCGACGGGACAAATTGGACGGTGGAAGCCGCAACCACCACCGTGAGTACGGGCGGTGGCGGGTGCATGACTCCCATGACCGTATCCGTGGCGGCAAATACTTCCGACGTCAGCTTTGCAAACATCCCGCAAACCTGCACGAACCTAACTGTCATGGCTTATAACTTGATGGACAATGGGAGTGACAACTATATTCAAATGTACATAAATTCCGACACCGGCAATGACTATGACTGGGTATTCTGCTCTTCAGGAGAGGCATCCACTGCGGCATGGACCTGCTCCAACAGCCTTGGTCAGAGCAATGCGATGATAGGTCTTGGCGGGCAGGGCGACGGGCAAACTCCGGGGAATCTCGTAGGGACGATCTTAAACTACACAAATGTTGGGCTTATCAAGAGCATCACGACAACCGGCACGTATTGGGCGAATAGCACCATTGTTCTTGAGACTACGGCGCTTCGGTGGAGGGGAACCTCGGCCATTACCCAGATCGATTTTAAGGTTGGATCGGGCTACCAACTTATGCCAGGAACCGTGATCGAATTAATAGGAAACTAAGATGATGACAATGAAAAGCATCTATGCTTTGCTCTTAATCCTCTGCTGCTGTGCTTATGCTCATTCTAGCCCCACGCTTGTGCAAAGTCCGGCCCCCTGCACCTCAGCGTCGGTCGTTACCGCATCTTGCTCAATGGCGGCAGTAGCCACGGGGGATGGGTATGGGGCCTTTATCTTTGCTGGCTCAAATACGGATGTTGTGGTGGGTTACCAGCCAGTGATCAGCAGCGCCGGGTGCGCCGTAAATTGGATCAGTCCGCCTTACAATATTCACTCGACGCCTCCAGGCGGGGTAGACGTTCTCTACTGTCCCAGCGCCACTGGAGGGGCAACCAGCATTAGCGTCACTTCTACCAGTGGCAACGCCCAGGTTTACGATATATTCCCCTTTGAACTCTCTGGTGCCGGAAATCTGACGCCCGTTCTGACCGGTTCCATGGATGAGGTTGGGTCCGATCAAGTGAGTGTGCCCGCCCTGAGCATCCCTTCAGGGAATGCGTTCATTCTGAGCATCTTGGGAGACTCGCAGACAGGGACTTTTACACCCACCTCGGGTTTTGCTGTGGATAGCAGCCTGTCCACATCTAATTACCTCAAGGCCATGTACTCTCAGACGGTGAGCAGCGCCGGAAGTTACGGCAATATGCCGTCATATACCACTAGCGAATTCCCGTTGGTTATCAACATAGCTTTTTCGTCGGAGAATACGACAGGACCTCGGGTAGTTCAAGCCATGAATGGTGGAGGCACAGGCGGTTATTTGCCGATGACCTACTCCAGCCACGAGATGGCAGTTCCAATCGCATCTGGAGATACGCTGGTGGTGTGCGGCGCATGGCAATCAGGAGCGGAAAGTCCGATGCCAGTGACCGATTCTCTGGGCAATCAATGGACCAGGCTCCTTGGCGAACAGTCAGACTATTTCGGGTGTTTCTGGGTGCCCTCGATCTTCAATGCGGGCCGAGACACGATCACGGTCACTCCGGCCTCGACCTATAACGGCGGAGTTACCGTGACTTTCGCTGTCTATGAGCTGGCTGGCGTGGACGTGTTCGACCTCGTGGCGTCCAACCTCACCACGGGAACAACGCCTGTAACCGCTAGCCTTACAACGAGTTTTCCCAATGAACTCGTCCTCCTGATGGCGAACTCTACGGATGTGTGCAATGCCATTGGATTTACGATGCCTCTTACCGGCTGGACATGGGGTGAGAGCGCGACATCTCATTGCGCCTCTTCAGCCCAGTTATTCCAGTTAGTTCCCAGCCCCAGCACGGTTAGTGCGACACTTACTGGACAGGCGACGGGCATCTATTCCTTAGAATTGCTGAGCTTTGCGAAATACGCCAGGACGGGTGGGGCTCACATTATGGGGAACGGAGCGGCAGTAAAGGGTAACGGGGCGGCCTTGCAGTAAGTGCATTTCAGCTGCAGATAACGGTCGCTGGGATGCTAGGGACGGCCAGCTTGATTCTCGTCAGATCGGGCCGGAACCGCACAATCTGAAGCGAGGGCATCTTGCGAGCTATGAAAAACCATATGCAGGAATTATTTGTCACACCTGTGACACGTAAATCTGGTGACCAGTGACACGTAATTCCGGCAGCCACAGCAGCCGATGACCCGATCGTACGTTCGACCATCGAAACCGCCTATGATCGCGCCCCATACTCAGCATGCCGGGGAACTAGACCGCTGGAATCGCGGAGCGTGGCTGTTTCGAGACGAAACTCTGCGGGGGCTCGAGATTCTGCTCGACGAAGCCTTCCCGATTCCCTTCACTGGGATGCGCTTCGGCATCGATGGAATCATCGGTCTGGTGCCGGGGCTAGGCGATGTGCTTGCCGGCCTCCTGTCTCTCGTTATCCCCGTGGCGGCCTGGATGCGCGGGGTACCCTATGTAACGCTGGTGAGAATGGGCATCAATCTCGGAATCGGCGTGCTGGTTGGTTCGATCCCCATTCTAGGTGACATTTTCGATATCGCATGGAAAGCGAATCGACGCAACTACCGCTTGCTCCAGCTACATCTCAGAGAGCCTCGGCGTCATAACTGGCGCGACTGGGCTTTCCTGCTGATGCTCATCGCGGTGTTGGGATTAGTCTTTGCCATCCCCATTCTCTTGTTTGTTTGGCTTATGGCATGGCTTCTCAGCCGGTAATGCGCGAAGAATCGGCCCCTGAGTCGATCAGGACGGAGATTTGGAACCCGGCAGAATTCAAGGCCAAACTGATTCGCGATACAATCAGTAGGAACAGTCGGGGCGTAGCGCAGTCTGGTAGCGCATCTGCTTTGGGAGCAGAGGGTCGGGGGTTCGAATCCCTCCGCCCCGACCATTAGAATCAGCTACTTACATCTTATCCAGACGCGCACCGGCCAGATTGCGGTGAAACTTGTGAGCAACCTTGGCGCAGGTGTAGCGGTAACCCTCCATCATCCTCCGGCTCAGATGACGATAATGGTAAGTATCCAAATTCTCGCGATAAACGGTTGATTCTCAACATATAATCGAACGAAATCCTGTTGCATGCCGTTATATTAGGTGCACTTCCTCTACTGGAGCAAAACGGAACTTCATGCCAAGACCGTGCCGACATGTGCCGTTACGCCATTTTGCCCTTCACCGCTTGGCGGTCATGGCGATGCTTACCCTTGCCACCCAATGGTTGCATGCTGAGCAAGCGAGCGTGAAGATTCCGCTGACTTCGCCCCTGGTTTTCGACGGTCTCGGCAAAGGAACGTCCACACTCAATGGCCCGTGGCAGTTCCACCCTGGAGACGATCCCGCATGGGCAAATCCCGCGTTTGACAGCTCCGGCTGGGAGCAGCTCACGGCAGATAAGCCGTGGGGCAAGCAGGGCCATGCCCATCTCACAGGTTTTGCCTGGTACCGGTGTTCGATCGCGCTTAATCCAGCTCCCGGCGTCAAGCCGCAATTTTCGCTTCTCGTGCCAAAGATCATAGACCCATACGAAATCTATTGGAACGGTTCACTAATCAGACGTAACGGTAAGCTCCCGCCCGGCCCCGTTCAATACGTGTCGCAGCCGGCGCAGACATTTGAACTTGGCCAGGTGCGGCAAGGCGTTCTGGCGTTGCGCGTTTGGAGGGCCCCCCTGCTGTCCGATGATTCCGGAGAAGCAGGTGGCTTTTGGTCCGCCCCTTTGATCGGGAGTCCCGAAGCCATTGCGACCGCTAAGGCTGCAGACGAGTTCCAGTGGCTGCGCAGCCGGCAATTTCTCTTTGGTGAAAATCTGCTCTGCGCCGTGATCGCTCTCTTGAGTTTTCTTCTCTGGCTTCGAGTTCCCAGCCGGCGTGTACTCTTCTGGACTGCAGGCTTTGCCCTTGCTTCACCTGCCAGTCTCCTGCTGCTGAACGCTCACATGGGATGGTCCTACGTTCTGGCAATGGGAGCTTCACAACCTATAGGCGCCATGCAGGATGTGTCGCTCTGGTTTCTCCTTCTCTGGCTTCTTCCTCTACACGAGAACCGCGCCATCCGCCGCCTTACGCGCATTGTCGCTAGCATTTGCATGGTCAATGCCACCGTGGATGGACTTCTGGTCGCCCTCAATTGGAACACGCATTGGACCAGGCTCGCCCAGATCTCCGATACCGTATCAACCTTTGTCTATATTCCGCTTGAAGCATTTCCCCTAGTACTGGTGGGCTATGCGCTTTTCCAGCGCAAGCAGTTTGATTCGGCCCGCTGGCTGGTAGCCATCCTGGCCTTCCTCGACGAGATGATGATCGCCTTCAGCAACGTGGTCAAACAAGGCCGCCAATACACCAATTGGTCCATCGCCGACAACATCGACTCTCCCTTCCTTTACATCAATGGCAATGGAATCTCCCTTTCGACACTCGCTGGAGCGCTTCTCCTCTTTGCCATTGTTTACGCTGTCTATAACAGTGTTCGCGAAGATCAGCGTCGTCAAGATGCACTGGAACGGGAGAAGATGGAGCTGATGCACGAAAGTAAGCAAATGCGCCACCTGGCCGAGCACGATGACTTGACCGGCCTTTGGAATCATCGTGTCATTGTGGAGCGGTTGGACGAAGAGATGAACCGCTCGATTCGCGACGAGACGCCACTCAGCGTAGTCCTGATTGACATCGACCATTTCAAAAAGGTCAACGATAGTTTTGGCCACTTGGCGGGCGACCTGGTATTGAAGGAGATCGGCGCAATCTTTAAGCGCTCTCTACGTCCTTATGACTGTGTGGGTCGTTACGGCGGCGAGGAATTTCTGCTGATCCTGCCAAATTGCGAAATTGAAAGTGCGCTTACCCGCGCCGAACAATTGCGCTCGGCTGTGCAGTCGGCGCGCATTGTGGATGGAGGGACAACCTTGCAGGTAACTGCGAGTTTTGGCGTGGCCCTGACCCTTCCCTCTCATGATGATGCTGAGGCTTTGATCCGGGCCGTCGATACAGCTCTCTATCGTGCCAAAAGCAGTGGACGCAATTGCGTCATCCAAGCTGAAATGGAAACCCAGCTTATGCAATCCCCGTTTTGCGAGGCCTAGCTTTCTCGCTTTCAATATGCTCTTGAGATAAGAGCAATTCCCAGAAGCTATAGAGAATTCCATGGCCTCCGTCCTTAATTCCTGCGGGAATTGCCGTAAACCGATCTCGTTGGACATCACACTCGCACAACTGCGCTGCGACGTTCGCGAGACCGGTTACAGTACTATCGTGAACTTACCAGCCTTATTTATTTAGATCGCCCAGAACCGATGATTGCTCCGTGAATGCTTCTTCGGTGCCTTTTCGAATCTTTTTCACAATACCGGTCCATATAGGATTGGTCTTCGATGAATCCCATGTCCCGTTGGCGACGGCCCCTTCGTACTCAGCGCTCTTTTCCATCCCATTCTTGTAGGCTGGAAGTTCTTTAACCAACCTGAACGCGGCGGCGATCACCACGCCGACGTCGTCCTTAAGCTCCTCCGGAACCGAAGCGTAAACCTCTGGCTTGTGCTCCTCGATCCACTGGAAGGCAATGGGCAAAACGACGGAGCTGACCCAGTCGCTATAGGCATTCAAGGCCTCCACTCCCGCAATCCACGACGGGTGCATCTCCCAATCCTGGTGAAATTCGCGAGAGGGAGAATGTCCCTTAGGAGGCGGGCAGTAAAGGCAATTGATCTTGCAGTGCGTCATGTATATATTCTCCTTTGACTCGAGTGCCACGCGTGACTACCACGTGCCGTGACTATCGACACACTCAGTTTGCTATTGGAAGGGTCTTTTCGAAATGCCCGTTTAGTTGCACACATCGACGATGTACCCTAAGCACCGATGAAGCGCCGCGACGCCGAACCAATCGGTACTCGACGGGCAAATATTTGTTAATCCTGATACCAGCCACCGCATTGAGTCGTTGAGCAAGTAAAACGATCGATGAATCGATTCGGAAGTAGACACGCTCAACCAGACGGACGACCTCAAGCTGATCCCCAACAGAGTCGTCGGCCCCTGCCACAGATGTCGACAGATGTGCCGCCAACGTTTCGATGCTCATCGAGTGGAATCATTTGTAGATTCGATTTTCCCTACTGCAACACTCTCATTGGTTTGCACCGTCTTGCGAACAAAGTTGCCTTCAAGGTCGTCGTCTCAATTTGGAAATACCAACGAGACTTCTGAGCATTGGATGGGAGTTTACACTGAAATTCGCTTGCTTTGATATCGCTTTATACGCCCATCTAATGCGGCTAAACAAACCTACAAAACTTGCTTTAAACACCCACTTCCAGATTTCTCCGACCGTAACTTTCAAAATTATTTTTGCCTCCACACTAGAATGCGCAAGAAGAGAGGCCGATAGAGTGCCCGTAATTAGCCACCTGCTCCTGATAACGATTCTGGACCCTTTGGATAAACGGAAGCGGTTCGGTGCAGGCGGAAATCGATAAAAGGAGCCCTAACTAATGCTTAGCATTCTGAACAGTATCTCTTCTCTCAACGCTGAGAACGCGCTTTCTTCGACGCAGTCCAGCTTGCAGAAAGTCCTGACCGAACTGTCGACCGGTCTCAAGATTAACTCCGGGTCCGATGATGCCGCCGGTTTGTCAATTGCCAACGGCCTCCAGGCGAACATCTCAGCCCTCACCCAGTCCAGCCAGAACGCATCGGACGGCGTCGGTCTCCTGCAGACCGCTGACGGCGCACTCTCTCAGGTCACGACACTCCTCAACCGCGCAGTTACCTTGGCGACCGAAGCTTCGAACGGCGGCCTCTCGACTAGCCAGTCAGACGCTCTGAACACGGAATATCAGTCGATCCTTACCGAAATCGGCAACATCGGATCCACCACAAACTTCAACGGCACTGCGGTCTTCGGAACTGGCGGCGCCGGAAGTTCGGCTACCGTATACACCAGTGACGGCACGACAGGTGGCAGCAACACGACAACCACCACCATCGCCGGTCTAACCACTGCCCTGCTAGGCTTGACTAGCACGGTGGACACTACACCAGGTACCACCACCGCCACCGATTTGAGCACAGCCGCCGGCGCTCAGTCCGCCTTGACCGCCATCACGGCAGCTATCAGCACCGTTGCCGCCGACAGAGGCGCGATCGGCGCATCCGTCAACCAGTTGACCGCAACCTCCAACGTTGAAAATACCGAGGTCACGAACCTCACCAGCGCCCAGAACACCGTGCAGAACGCCGACGTGGGGCAGACAGTGGCGCAGATGACTCAGTACAACGTTCTGGAACAGACCGGTATGGCAGCGTTGTCGCAGTCCAACCAGGCCCAACAGGCCGTATTGAAGCTTCTCCAGTAATACAATCTGCAGTCTTTGTTGTACCCAGGGGCGCCTACCAGCGCCCCGTTTTTTTGGCGCGAGCGATCTGAAATTGTAAGTCAAACATGCCGATAGTTCTTGGGACATCAGGAACCTGCAAGCAATCAGGATGGGCTCCACTATTACACAGGAGAAGATTCCATGAGTTCAATTTCGGCATTAGACTCGCTGCTATCATCCTCGACATCATCGATCGATCTCAGTTCGATTCTCGAAGCAGCGACAGGAGCTTCTTCGGCGGGAATCGATGTCACCTCAGCCGTGAATTCGGCGGTGACCGCAGCGCAAGCACCGGAGACGACTTGGGAAGACCAGGAGACTACTCTCCAGAGTCAGGTCACGGCGTTGACTTCTCTCCAGACGGACGCTACGAATCTCGACAACGACATGCAGACCCTAAATAGCCTGACCGGACCTCTTTCCTCCGCCGCAGTCACATCTTCAAACTCGAGCGTAGTTACGGCTACAGCAGCCTCGGGCACCGCCACAGGAACCCATGTCGTCGAAGTCGACAGCCTTGCAACTACTGCCTCTTGGACTTCAGCAACCTATGCCAGCAGCTCAACGGACTTGCCCGCTGGCAGCTTCACCATCACCAACGGAAGCGGTAATTCAGCATCTATTACAACCGATGGTACCGAAACGCTATCCGATGTTGTAAATACGATCAACAACGACGATCTAGGCGTAACGGCCAGTATCGTGACCGACGCTAACGGAGCCAGGCTATCGATCGTTGCCAACAGCTCCGGCAGCGCTTCCAACTTCACAGTTACTTCTTCTGGTTCTTCGAGCTATGGATTTTCGCAGTCCGTGACTGGGACAAATGCATCTTTAACCCTAGACGGGATTTCGATCTCAAGTGCGAGCAACACGGTCACCGGCGCGATTTCGGGCGTGACGCTCAACCTGTTCAGCGCCGATAAAGGAACTGACGTGACCTTGACCGTGGCTCCAGATACAACATCCGTTACGACAGCCATTAACCAATTCGTCACAGATTACAACACAGCTATCTCGGCGCTGAACACACAGTTCACTGTTACCAACTCAGCCGAGGGCGTACTCGCTACCGACTCCACCGTGCGTAACTTGCAGAGCGAACTACTCAGCGCCCTCGACTACACTTACACGCCGACTTCCGGAACGACCACCGTTCCAAACCTTACCTCTCTCGGCATTTCAGTCGGAAACGACGGCACGCTGACTGTCGACTCTTCCACGCTTGCTAACGTCCTCCAGAATAACTTCAGCGATGTTCAGTCTTTCTTTCAGGGCACTTCTTTTAACGGATTTGCCAACTCTCTTGACCAGCAATTAACTAGCTTCACGAGCTCCGACAATGGGGCCTTTACGGTCGACTTACAAAGCATGAACACCCAGATTTCCGAATTACAAGACGATGTAACTAACTATGAAACAAACGTCATTACACCATTGAAGGCGAAATTGACAACCGACTACGACAACGCCGAAACCTTGCTGCAACAGTTACCAACGGAAATGAAACAAATCGATGAAGAATTGGGAGTGAACTCCTCGAGTTCGTAAAAACAATGACCCCGACAAACATGTTGTATCGCCAAACCGCAGTGGAGGGGGCGAGCGGCTTCGGCCTTCTGATCGCTCTCTATGACACCCTGGCCAGCGACCTGCATCGCGCCGCGGACGCTCAACGAAATAAGGATATTGAAATGCGCGCCGAGCATGCGAGACATGCTTTGGTGGTTGTAGGCTTTCTAGAGAATTGGGTTGAAGCGGACAGCGGCCAACTGGCGCAAACTTTGGCCGCTTTCTATGCCAAACTACGCCGCAACATAATCAAGGCACAGGCAAAACAATCGCCGGAGATCCTGGAAGACTTGATGCGCGAAACACTCAGCATTCGCGAGGTTTGGCAGCGCCTGGATACGGATGAAGCGCCCAAAGGCCCGGAAATACTGCCGCCTTTCCAGCCCCAACTGTATAGAGGACCATTCTTGCCCCAGGTGGAACAACGGCACCTCAACTGGTCAGCTTGAATCTATCTCACATCTGAAAACAGAATGGGCGCGTTCACCGCGCCCATTCTGTTTTCAGTGAAGCTGATGTAGGAAGTAGATCGGAAGACCACAAGATCTTTGGCCACTGAATAAGATCCGACGCCGCGCGTATGGCGCCGGCTCTATCAGCTCGGCGTCGAAAGGTAATTAAGCAGGCTGTCGGGAAGCACCTTGGCAGCCGCGGCCAGGGCGGCGCTATTGGCCGTCTCCGCCTCACTCAGGTTTGTCGCGGCCGTCGCCTCATCTATTCCCACCAGATTAGTAGCTTGAGTGGTCAACGTAACGGTGTCCTGCTTTAAGTAAGTTTCCTGGGAGTTCAATTGATTTTCTGCGTTGCTATAAAAACCCTCTTGCTGGCTAAGATAGTTGATCGTAGAGTTGACCGTCGTAGTTGCGGACTCAATCTGCGAACTATTTCCGCTTTGAAGCGCGGTGACAAGCGAGCTCAGGGCACCAATGACGTTATTGGTGGAATTAGAAAAAATCTGGCTGCCGGGAAGGTTCACCTGCACGTTCAGATTGTCTCCGATCGCCACTGAATTCGAGTCGTTGTTGCCGTTATAGGTATATCCAGTCGACGAACTCGAATCGGCCGTGTAAGGCGCCGTATCGGTCACCGTTCCCCCAAAGATATAGGTTCCGCTTACAGCTGTATTCGCGTCTGAAATCACATCGGACAAAATCCCTTGCACCTGCGTCGCGAGGGTAGCAAGACTGGTTGAGTTATTGGTGCCATTCGCTCCCTCAGTTCCCAGTGACACGGCTTGCGTAACGGACGTCACCACGGAACTCAAAGCGGAATTTGCCGACTCCACCGTCGCGAGCACAGACGAGATATTCTGCGTGTACTGATCCACATTCGCGCTCTCGATGGTGTTTTGGACCATGTCGGCCGATGCTGACGGATTGTCTGAAGGAATGCTGACGCTCTTGCCGGTCGAAACCTGCTGCAGCGCCACATTGAGCGCCGACTGCGTCTGCTGCATGTCGGCAAGAATATCGGGAACCATGTTTGAAAATACGCGCATATAGATTAGTAGCTCTGCCCGGATCCCATGTCGAGGGTTACCGTGTTAAGTGCTTGAACAGTGCTCACGATGCGTGCTGCCGCTTCGTAAGCCGTCTGATACCGAATGAGATTCGTCGTTTCCTCGTCCACATCAACTCCGGAAACCGAACTCTGCTGATTGGTGAGCTGTAGCAAGCTCGTACCTAACGCGCTCGATTGCGCAGTGGCATTCGAAGATGCACTGCCCACCTGGTACACAAGACTGGAATAGGCGGCGGTCGCAGTTTGGCCCGATGACAACGCGGTGGTAAGAGCCGAAGTCAGATTCGCTACATTACCGTTGCTGCCTGAAGTCCCATCCGAGCTGTATGCGACTTGCGATCCACTGGTCAACGCTACGCTGATGCCTGCAGCCGCGCCCGTAGTGCCGGTGGGAACACTGAAGAATGCCTGACCCGCGCTCCCGGTCGAATCGTAGCCCGCCTCTTGCGCAGTATTGAACTTGGCTGCGAGTTGGCTCGCGAGATCGTCCAGAGATGTCTGAAATCCAGGGATGATCGTGTCTCTCAGCTGAATTGCTCCGCCCAGCGTCCCGCCCGAAATATCCGAGGTGATGTTATTTCCATTCGAGTCCAGCACCTGCTGAAATCCATTGCTTCCAGTCGTAGTCTGCAAACTGTAGCTCTGGCCACCCATCACCAGGGGTGTCCCATTGCCGGTAGTGATCACTTCTCCGTCACTGCTCTGCGTAATTGAGATTCCCGTCAAGCTCGAAAGCTGCTGCACTAGCTCGTCGCGCTGGTCTTCAAGCGTTCCGCCGTTCGTCTCCGAGGTGTTCGTCGAAGAAAGCTGTGAGTTCAACTGCGCAATCTGTTGCGTAATCGAATTGATGCTCGTAACCGTTTGGGTTACCTGCTGATCCGCCGCCGACTGCGCGGTCGTCAATCCATTGGCCGTGGTATTAAACGATTGGGCCAGGTTCTGACCCGCAGTCACAACCGCTTCTTGTGCGGAAGAACTCGACGGACTGGCAGATAATGCGCTCAGACTGCTCGAAAACGCGCTCAACGTGGTCGCAATATCTTCACCGTTACTCGAGAAGAGCTCCTCTACAGAAGACAACCCGGAAGATATCGTGTCTGCGCTGCTTTGCTGCGATGTCTGCTGTTGGATCTGCAGGTTCAACAGCTCATCACGAATACTCTGGATACCTTCCAGTGTTACGCCGCCGCCGCTTACCTGATCCCCATCCAGGTTTTCTTCGTTCTCGCTGAAATTCGCAACTTCGCGCGTGTAACCAGCCGTATTGGAATTCGCAATATTGTTGCTCGTTGTGTTGAGCGCGGCCTGGTTCGCTTCCAGCGCCTGCATGCCGATCAACAGCGATGTATTCAAACCTCCCATGGCATTTACATCTGGCAGGACCAGGTCTGATATTTCGGCCTGGGGCCAGAAGCCTCCTGTAGTTGTCCGCTAAGAGAGCTGAACAGAGACGCCATTAATTCCACCGAACGGCTGGCATGCCTCAGTAGAATGGAGTAACGGAGATTCAGATTCTGTAGCTCGCCATTGGCTGCTTTAATTTCGCGCATCAGATCCACATCCACCGGTTCAGCGGCGATCGTCTCTCGGGTCGTGCCAACGATCTTCGACCCGTCGACCAATTCCCTAAGCTGGGCGCTTAGGTCCTGTTGATTGGCGATGCTATCCTCAAGCTCCCGCAGATCGTTCACGGACATGGCGCGCATTGCTCTCTCCAATTCCTTGGCGAGTGTCCGCATAAGCCGGAGATGTTCTCCGACTCTGCCGCTGCGGGTAGGTTGGGAAGCCGCATTCATTTCCAACTAGTTCTTTCTGCGCTGCCGCCATCGGCGGACTGTGCGCTTCCTGAGTCAGGCGTGCTCGTCGATCATCGCGCCCGCTATCGCATTCGGATCAAGCTGATAGGTGCCATTGCTGACTGCCTGCTGCAAGCTCGCAACTTTATCCTGCCGGATCTCCGGCGAACTCATTGCCTCGCTCACCAATGAACTCACCGATCCAGCACTCGATGAAAGCGTGGTGTGGTCCCCTACGCTATCCAAATCCGTGGTCTGCGAAGACTGCGCTTTGACCTGCTTCGAATTCGGTTCATTGTCTAGCTGGGTGGCCGCGGAGTTGACTAGATCTATTCTCATTTTGGTCCCTTCAATGCATCTGCGACACTATCGGCACTTTGCTCACCGGAGTTTAATGGAATACTCAGATTCCTCACAGGAATTTCATCCAGTTGAACCGGCGCTGTCTCCGTCGCACTCCCAGTATTCGCCTTTTTCGCCGCAGCTTCCATAGCTTTCGCGATCATGGCCCCAATTCCGATACCTCCCGAAGCCGCCAGAGACTCAGAAAGCGACTGCACTCCCAGGCTCATCATCTGCGCTTTGGCCTGCTCATCCGGATCGTCATCGGCGCCGGGCACTGAAGCGAAAGACTGCTCGGCCTGCTGCAGCCACGTTGACAACAGCATGGCTTCAAACTGCTTCGCGCCCTTCTGGATCTTGGCATCCTGATCCGTATCAGAGCCCGCAACTTTCATCTGCTGCATCAACTGCGATTCTTTCGCTTGCTGAATACTTACCTGGGCATTCATGGCGCCCGGACCCATCAGACTCGTTCCCATTATTGAACCTCCAGGTCTGCCTGCAAGCCGCCCTCGGCTTTGATTGCTTGCAAAATCGCCACCACATCTCGCGCCGTGGTTCCGATCGCGTGCAATCCGTTGACTAACTCCTCAACGTTGGCGCCATCATCCAGCCGCATAGTCTGCGCGGGGCTGTCCGTCGCCGTCACCGTGGTCTGCGGTACAAGCGCGCCAGGCTGCGTCGGAACAGCAATACCCTCTGAACCGGGTCCACCGCCTCCGGGTCTGCCGCCATTCTGACCACCCGCGCCTCCACCGAAGCCTTGACCACCACCTGCCTGTCCACTGCCAGGAATGTAAGTCGTTACTCCGCCCGGCACCGGCGCTACGCTGTAGCTGGTCTGCACCTCAATAGATAGGTTTCCGTGAATAACTGAGACCGGCGTAAGCTTGACATCCCCACCAAGAACGATTGTTCCCGTGCGTTCATTCACGATGATGCGAGCGGGACTGTGAACGATGAGCGAGAGGTTCTGCACACGTGAAATCAGGGTCGGAACTGATGTTTCTCCCGCGTCCACTACCGAAACATCGACGCGCGTGCTATCAAGCGCGGAAGCGATCAAACGATGAAATTCCTGGTTGATCGAATCGGCAATTTGCTTCGCCGTCGTAAAGTCCGGGTTACGCAGTAGAAGCGAGACAGTCTTGAAATCGTGCAAGTCAACCGCCGTATCGCGCTCCACGATGCCGCCATTAGGAATCGAGCCCACTGTCGGTGAATTGACTTGTTTTCCGTTGGCACCGTTGCCCGCCGAGTAGCCGCCAATCACGAGAGGGCCTTGAGCTTCAGCGTAGACCTGTCCATCAGGCCCGTGCAGCGCGCTCATGAGCAGCACACCGCCTTCAAGGCTCTTGGCGTCGCCCGCCGACGAAACAGTAACATCCAGCTTGGCGCCAGGCCGCGCAAACGGCGGCAATGATGTAGTGATAAAAACAGCGGCTACGTTCTTCACTTCAACCGTGCCGGGGGAGATCAACACTCCCATTCTCTGCATAGCATTGGCCAGAGTCTGCACAGTAAAGTAAGTCTGCTGGCTATCTCCAGTGCGGTTCAGACCGACCACGAGACCGTAACCAACCAGCATGTTGTCTCTGACACCTTGTACGGTGGTGATGTCCCTGACCAACACGCGACGATTTGGATTGTCCGCAGAAGCGTTCGGCGCGAATGCCAAAGCCGCGCCGATCATTAGAAGAGCGCAAGCGATTGACCGCAGTCGAAGATTCGAATTCCTATTTCTAAGCTTCATAGTTTTCAAAATCCAAATAGCCAAAGTAACGCGCGTGTAATTGGGTTAGGAGAACGAGTGCTGTCGGAGATGATTCCCTTGCCCTTCATCTCAATTTCCAGATTGCCCAGCGAAGCCGAAGATACAGTGTTGTTAGGCCCGATATCATTCGGCCGAACCACACCGCGAACCGTCACATCCTCGTGCTGGTTATTCATGAAAATCTTGCGCTGCGCTTCCACCACCAGGTTTCCACTCGGCAACACCGAGATCACCTGGGCCGTCAGGTTGGTCTGAAAGGCAGTGCTCGAATCAGTAGCGCCCGATCCCTTCAATGAAGTAGTAGAGTTACCCGCGAAGATGGGATTGACGCCCGTCGTCTTCAAATCCCCTGCAAGTCCCGTTAATGCGGATGACGTCGAAAACGCTCTTTGACTGTTCACATCGCCCGCCTGTGCAGCCGTCGTCGAAACAGAAACCACAATCACCAGCGTGTCATTCAGTTTTCTCGCTTTGTAGTCTGTAGAAAAGTCGCTCAACTCACCACCCGAAGACCATAGGCTACCCACGGTGTGAACGGCGGCCGGTGCGTCCTGCTCCTTGAGGCGGTCAATGTACTCGGAGCGTAGCTGTGCGGGACTGTTCTTCTTCTCTTTTGCTTTTGCCTGCGTCGCTAATCCAACAACAGCTCCCGCGCAAAGGAGGACAGACATGATTCGTCGAACAACTTGCTTCTTCACAGTCTTCCCTCCAATGTTCCATCGCCGGCTACCTTGACTCTGAACATTAGTTGGTGGTCCTGGCTGGCAGCACGAATCATCTGACCCTGCGCGCCGTTTTCGAGACAAATAACCGACAGGCGCACATGCACATGGGTTCCATCGAGCATAAGAATTGCGTGCGATCCGGCTCGCGCAAGTACGGGCAACGCCTTCGATCGAAGAGCCGCCGTCGTTGGTCCGTGCGTAGTTGCCGCAAGGATCTCAGCGCTATTAGCAGGTCCGATATGGAGAGCTACCATGAACGGCAAACACTGATCCGAAGTACTGCATTCCAAGCGGGCAACAGCTCGCTGCTCGCTTGCGCGGTTAATCGATGTCACCGTCAACGAAGGATTATCCACGCTGGCAACGACCTCTGCAAGAAGCGAAACTTGGTCCGGCGAAACATGCACACCGCTGCTCGTCACAGTGGCGGCGATCTGCTCCGTGGTGATGCGGTATCGCCCCGAGGCAGCCACCGCCGGAACGACAGCCATCGTCAACACCACCGAAATCAGAATCGAGTTGCGCTGTATCATTTTCGTCTCACACCTACTGCGAAAGCTGATTAAGTTGTTGAAGCATCTCGTCGGCAGCTTTGATCACTCTAGAATTCGACTCATAAGACCGCTGCGCGAGAATCATATTCACGAACTCATCCACCACATTCACGTTCGATTGCTCCAGCATTCCCTGTTGGATTGTGCCCAGACCATCTGAACCTCCCGCAGCGCCTACAACCGCATTGCCAGACGCCGTCGTCGCAAGGTAGATGTTGTTACCCACGCTATCCAGGCCGCCGGGATTCGCGAACATCGCGAGTTGAATTACTCCCACCTGCTGGCTCGCGTTTTGTCCCGGCAACGTAACACTTACCGTGCCGTCCTTGCCTACAGTGATATTGGTCGCAGCCGTAGGAATGTTGATGGCTGGTTGCAGTGCGTCACCATTCGCCGTTACCAGGTTCCCTTGCGCGTCCGGCTGAAACGATCCCGCACGCGTGTAGCCTGTTTGGCCATTCGGCAAAAGAATCTGAAAGAAGCCGCTACCCTGAATGGCGAAATCCAGAGGATTACCCGTGCTGCTCAGATCACCCTGGGTCTGCACTATTTCAGTGTTGCCTGGTCGTGTGCCAAGACCTATCTGCAAGCCGGCCGCAACCGTGGTCTGCTGCGTTGCCGCCGCGCCAGGCATGATGTCATTTTGATAAAGAAGATCTGAAAACTGCAAGCGGCGTGACTGAAATCCGGCGGTGCTCGAGTTCGCTAAGTTATTCGCGATGTTATCGAGATTCAGTTGTTGAGCCGTCATGCCACTGGCAGCTGTATAAAGCGCATGGAACATCAGTGATCTCCTCTAACTAACTTTGGGAAGGTCTTGTGTTGCCGTTTTGTCGATCTCTGAATTGAACATCGAAAGCGCCCGCTGCATCATCTCCGCAGTACGCTGAGCGGTAACTAGCTGAACGATACCCATCATCGGATTCACGTTCGAACTTTCCAACATTCCTTGCCGCACTTCGGATTTGGTGTCTGTTACCGCGGTGTTGGCAGGCGCGGAGTAGTAAGTATTGCCGACGCTGGTAAGTTGCGTGTTCGCTGGAAAGTCCACAATTTTTAGCTTCCCCGTAACTGCCCCATTGGTAGAGATGGTTCCATCGGCGCTGATACTGACCTTGCCCGGCACCATGGTGATCACTCCACCATCGCCCATCACCGCGTCGCCAGTTGCCGTTATTAATTGACCGTTCGAGGAAACTTGAAAGCTGCCGTCGCGTGTATACATCGGACCGTTTGAGGTCTGCACCACAAAATATCCGTTACCTTGGATGGCCGTGTCGAGATCATTGCCGGTCTTCTGCAACGCTCCCTCCGTCGTATCGAACGTTGTCCCGCTCAGAATCCCATAGGTATTGATGGCTTTATCAAGGCTGCTGCCCTGACCGCCTCGATTGGCATCGGCCAGCACGGAACTGAAGACGTTCTTCTGCGCGCGATATCCGACCGTACTGGCGTTCGCCAGGTTATTGGCGATCGTGTCCAGTGCTTGGGTTCGTGCTACTAGAGCCGTGCACGCTGCATAATATCCACTGTCCATGGGGCCTCTTCGCCTCTAGACATGCACGATACGTGCCATCGTACTAGGCAACCTTTGCCTATATTTGTGGATAAATCGTCCTCTCGGAGGGAACTGCATGAGGGAACAATGAGAACGAGGTCTGTCGCGTCTGAGTGCGCTGGACGCGATCTGATTCGTCCTCATCAGATCGCAATAATGGCCTATGTCGCCAAGGGCCATGACTTCGAGTTATCTCAGTGTTTGGTGGCTACTGCACTGGTCTTACCTATCCATTCGAATGAACGGACCGCGCTTGCATCAAGCGAACACTGAGTTCCCGACTCCTTCGCGAGTTGGTGCGCGATAGCAATCAACTTCGACCACCGCGAATAATGACCAGGCGTAAGAGTCTCATAGAAGAAGTCCTTCAGGAAAAGCGGGAACTGCCACCGCTCCGCCAACATCAGCGCAGAGAGCGATTCTTCACCTGCGATATCGTCCAATTTCCATCCGAGAATGGTGGGTATTGCGCCGATCCCGTGCAACAGCCCTGCCAGATAGGCATGGTCGGGATTAATCATTCCGGCCATTTCGTCTGCCAGCAACTGGGAAAAGTATGCAATTTCGCGGCAGTGAGCCCAGAATTCAACGCTGGTCCGCGAACGAGCCCCGCCCGCGAGAGTCGCGTTGGCCGCTGCTGCCAGACATGCTCCCGCACCAAGGTCTGAGATGCAATCTTCAATGCGCACGGGCCGATCATCCGCGGATCCGTACTCGTGCCCTGCCAGCCGCAAGACTTGAATCGTTGCGCCAAGATCCGACAGAACAGCTTCGGAGAATCCCCGCAAGTCCACAGAACTCCCTTGGAATTGAAGCTCCATCTTGAGCAAGGTTTCCGGCAAAACAGGCACGCCGGGAAGATTATCGGCAATCTCATATTGAGAAAGTGGCTGCTGAGCCAGTACAGTTCGCCCACTCGGAAATTCGATCACGCCCATTTTCAGCACCGTGCCATCACCCTGGCTACTTATCGGCACTTGTGACAAAAACGTCTACGGCATTTCAGACTAGTTTATATACTTTTTTTGGCGCGGCGCCCAGTTGTTACAAATTCCATACCGCTACAGCCTGAGCAGCATTGAAAGCCGAGTCCAGCCGTTTCAATGAACGACATCTGCAAATGAATTTACTCCCGGCATCGTTTCAGATTCTGAAGATCTGACTTTCGAATTTAGAGACCATATCCAGCCGCTCGTCCTAGAACATGGTCATCCTCGACTTCGCCTCGATCGAGATGTTCAATAGGAATTGTTGCTGGGCTCGCAAGCAGCGTGTGCTTCATCTTAAAGATCACGTCGAGCGTTCCCCGCTTTCCTGAAAGCCTGGCCCAGACAAAGGCATTGCATTTTGTAAAACGAGCTTCCCTAGCTATGACCTCATCGACAAAACTGCCCAGCGTCTTGGCCATTTGCGGAGCTGTTCCCGGCTGATCGACAACCGTCTCATCGTAACCAGGCGCACTCTTTAGCCGATCCATCTGCTCCATGAACTCCGTCGCAGTGATGAAACAAGGCTCTGCCCTGCATCCCGTGATCCTCTCTATTGACTGCAGCAGACTGTGGTCCACACGATAAACAAATCCCAAAACCAACCTCTTGGTCTGCGCCGAATAATGAAGAGGTACCGCTGAAAATGCCCGCAATAGTGTTGGAGGTAGATCAGCTTCTACCGTCTGGCCCGTTAACTCCTGGCCCAACACCGGGTATCCCCACTGTGCGGCGCGTCCGGCGGCTAACTGCCTTTCAGTCGCGAGCCCGCATTCGATGAGCGTAGTCTCCAGATCTTCTCCCTGCCGCTGACTCCGCGTCGACGCGAATCGAAGCTGCTCCTCGCTAAGATATCCCTTGGACAATAATGCCAATCCGAGCGACAGTCGCGGATGCCGCTGCATTTCAACTACACATCCAGCCGACAACACCGACAATGTATTGCGCGACGCTGTCGCGAAGCAATCAGGCGAGCAATACCACTGTTCGTCTACAAAAACACCGGCATGGCTGCCCGGTACATATCGCATCGGAGTCTTGTTGTGACAATCAAGCTGCCCGCATACGGTTCGAGCGTGCTTCGATCCAACTTCACGGGCAGGAAGCAAAGACTTAAGCGATAGTTTCATTGAGACTGGCCTCTTTTGTACTTTTTAGCGAAGAAAATGCGTTTCAACTGCCTGGGGAATTTCTGTGACTCGCAAGCCGTAGTTCCCATCAACAATGACAGCCTCGCCGCGCGCCACCAACTTACCGTCCAATAGCAATTCCACGGGTTCGTCAACCATTCGATCCAGCTCGATAACCGAACCGCTGGCAAGTTCCAGTACTTCGCGTAACGGTAATTGTCGCTGTCCAAAACGAAGGGAGACATTCAACTCGACATCCATTACCAACTTGAGATTCGAGGGATGAACCGGGCGCTTGCTCGCCTCCGCGTCATCTTCGCTCGGCGTCTCAGACGATAACGCATCAAGCAACTGCCCATCGAAGTACAACAGCACACTGGCTGTCGCTCGATTCGCAGGACCCGACAGCGGGACCACGTACATACCGCCGAATGCTAAGCCCGCGATGCTATCTACTTTGAATTTCAATTCTCCATACTCTTGCGCCAGAGTAGTCTTCAGTCGCTCCGTAGCCGAGACGATCGCTGCTGCCAGGGCCTTGCCGCGATCCTCACCGACAACGGTTGATGTGCCATTAAGCTTCGCCAGCAACTCAGATACTTGTGACTCATAGAACTCGATGAAGCACTCTCCGCTTACACCGCCATCCACCTTTAATCGGAATTGAAGAGGCAACCCTGTTCTCGGCGGAGCCTCCCGCGAATCCGTGACCTCAAGGAGCCATGGAGATCCAAGAATCTCTTGTAGTGTTTCGGAAATAGCGTTCGCAAAAGAGGCTGCGAAACTCCGGACGGCGGTTCTGTTGTTTGGATTATCCATAAATTACATCCTTTCCCAGCTACTCGTAGATAGTTTGCGTCCTAGTTGCGCTGCCTTCTGCGCTCCATTTCGTACCGGCGTCGCCTCAAAGATTCCTTGCCCTCCCGCCGTGAGCATACCCGGAGTTCGAACCGGGGCTCGGAGCTTCAACACACTTCCCGGCATCAGCGCCAGCAGGTCTTTCACCGATACGCGAAGTCCAGGAATTTCGGCGGCGACCTCCACATCGCAATCCAGAATTCGTTCCCTAATATTAGGCCTGGGAAAGTACCGCACGCTTCCTCTCCTCTGCGGGTGCTCGGTCTTTATCTGCTGAATCAGAACATTGAGAAAGGCCGTTGGGAATACTAATTGAAAGAATCCCTTGTTCCCTGAAAGAGATATTTCAAACTTGACACAAGTCACCTTTTCATTCGGAGGGCAGTACTGATGCAGCATGGTCGACTTCACTCGCTTGTTGGCTACAAGCGCTCCGTTTGCCATATGCCATGAACTCTCCGCCTGCCGAATGATCAACGCGAACACATCCTGCATGATCTCTTCTTCGATCTCAGACAGTTCCCTAGGACCGCCGCTCGGACCACCGTTTCCGCCAAGTAACAAGTCCACCATCGGGAACACCAGATTGATGTCGCATTCCACGATCATTGGCCCCGACATCTTGGTCATCGAAAATGGAACCACGTAAGTAAGCGGAGGAACCTCAGCAATGTGATCCTTGATCGGCAGTTGATCGAGTCCGCTCAGCTCAACCTCAAGCGCGGTTCCCAGGTACGCATCGAGCGTGGTGGCCAGCAGGCGTGCAAATCCCTCGTGAATCGAACTCAGCGAGCGCGTTACCTCATTGGATAAACGGCCTGCGGAACGAAAATTATAATCGATGACGCTCTTCTCTTTAGCGCCGGGCTTTGTCTGTCGAGTAGTTGTCATTATGTGTCTATCCTGTCCGTTTAGAACTGTCCAGCATACTGTGCGTCTGTATATTTCCCGGGACGCTCTTGAACGTGCGCCATTGCTTTGCGCAGCTTCCCGACCGCCGCCTCGCGAATCTGCGACACCCGTGACAGTGCCACTCCAACAACTTGCGCGATTTCCTTCATCGTGAGTTCTTCGCGGTAATAAAGCGACAGAATCAATTGCTCTCTCTCGCTTAATTTTGAAATCGCATCGGCAAGATGTCCGCGCATCTCACCCTTGAGACATAATTCGAATGCGTCGGGATCATCAATGCTGGCAGCGCCCTCGATTAGATCGATCATTCCTGAACCATCTTCTGAAGAGACGACTCGCTGCCCGGTAATGTGCAAAACGTCGAGTTGAGCGACGATCTTACGGAGATAGTCGATGCTGATATCCATCTCTGTCGCAATCTCCGCCTCTGCTGGTTTGCGCCCGAGCCGGGCTTCGAGCCGCGCGGTCGCATCGGCAATCTCGCGCCCTCTCCGCCGCATCAACCGCGATCCCCAATCGACTTCGCGCAAACTATCCAAGATCGCGCCGCGAATGCGGAACTTGGCGAACGTCTTGAACTGCGCATTCTTCGAACCGTCGAAACTCCGGCTCGCTTCCAGCAGCCCAATTACACCGGCGCTCACAAGGTCCTCTAACTCTACATGCTGCGGCAGCCGATCGCGGACTCGCGCTGCGATGTAATAGACCTGCGACAGCTCCTGCATCACCAGTTCGTCTCCACTGCCCGTGGTCGCTGCCATCGTTGTATAGGCCATCTCTGCCGGCGTCATTCATTCACCTCGTCAAATGCACACATAGATATTCTTGTATTCATCGCACTGAACCCAACGACATCACTTGCGTCATCGGTGGAATCTCCGATGGTGAAATCACAACAATTCTTGGAATGAACGGCTCGAGATGACGCCGCAGAAAGAATCGTCCTGGTGAGGCACACAACAATACTGGGGGAGCCAACGCCACCTGGTCACCCAACATCGCTCGTAATCCGTCCAGAACCTTCCGCGCAATCGACAGCTGAAGCCCTCCTCCCACTGCCAACTGCGCCCCCTGAGAGCCTGAGCGAACACATTCTTCTTCTATTGCGGCGTCAAGCGTGACCACCTTTAGCCGGCCGCGGTCATCAAGCAGCGGACGTATCAACGCCCGTCCGAGCGCATGCCTTGCTGCTTCCACAAGAATGACGGGATTCTTGTTAATCGCCGCCGTCTCAACCATCGTTTCCAGAATCGTACCCAAATCGCGGATCGAGACTTGCTCCCTAAGTAACTGTTGAAGTACTTTCTGAATCTCTCCCAAGCTCATCAGTTTCGGACTTAGCTCTTCCACCAGCTTCGGGTGCGAGTCAGACAGTTTATCAATGAGCCGCTTCGTTTCCGACCGGCTCAGCAGATCATGAGCGTTCTGCTTAATGAGTTCGGAAAGATGAGCAGCCAATGCCGATGTGTGGTCCACGACCGCATATCCAGCGGCGATGGCCTGCGCTTGCAGATCCGGAGTGATCCATTTCGCCGGCGAATCGAAAGCCGGCTCCCTCGTCTCCTGGCCCGGAAGATCCCCAGCCTTAGGGTTCGAATTCACAGCCAGCAGCCGATCGCGCCGCATCTCCCACCGTGCAATTTCTACGCCGCGAAGATAGATCACATACTCGCGTTCCTTGAGTGACAAATTATCCGTGATATGAATCGAGGGAACTAGGAAGCCAAGCTGCTGCGCCAGGTTCTTGCGCAGTGACTTTACTCGCGCAAGCAATTGCCCGCCTTGCTTCGCATCGACAAGCGGCACAAGGCCAACCCCGACTTCGAGCATCAGATCATCGAGCTTCATCGCCGCATCCATCGGGTCTATCGTCGGGACGCCCTTACCAGCTGCCGCTTTTGCTGCCGCACTCGCCGGGGCGGCAACTGGCGCTTTCATCTTCCATGCGGCAAACATCGTCAGACCACCCAAGGCCACGAATGGAATCTTCGGCATCGCCGGAATAGCGGCCAACGCCAGCAAGACTCCACCAACAATCCACAATGGTCGCGCGGTCTTGAACATCTGTTTGCCGATGTCGGCGCCGAGAGAGTGATCCGATGCCGCTCGTGTTACTACAATGCCGCCAGCAACAGAAACCAGCAGCGACGGGATGATCGCGACCAGCCCATCGCCGACCGTCAAGATCGTGTAAGTCTTAAGCGCTTCCTGGAACGGAACCCCTTGCTGAAAAACACCTATCAAGAATCCCGCGATAATATTGATAGCCATGATTAGGATCGTGGCTAGCGAATCTCTTTGGCTAAAGCGCGCGGCGCCATCCATCGACCCGCAGAATTCCGCTTCGTGCCCCACTTGTTCGCGTCGTTGGCGAGCCTGATCCGCATTGATCAAGCCAGTATTAAGGTCAGAGTCGATCGCCATCTGCTTGCCCGGCATCGCATCGAGAGTAAAACGCGCCGTAACTTCGGCTGTTCTTACCGCGCCATGACTTACAACCAGGTATTGGATCGCAATTAGTGCAAGAAAGATAACGAAACCCACAATGTAATTGCCCCCAACAACAAACTGGCCGAACGCTTCGATAACCTTTCCCGCCGCTTCCGGACCTTCATTTCCATGAAGCAGAATGCGCCGCGTGCTCGCCAAATCGAGCGCTAGTCGCATCAGCGTCAGCAGCAGAATAAGACTTGGAAACACCGAAAACTGCGTCGGCCGCAGAACCTGGATTGCAGTCAATAACACCAACACCGCCGCCATGATGTTTAGCGTAAGCAGCAAGTCAAGAACAAACGCGGGCAGCGGCACCAACATCACAAAAATAAGTGCCACTGCGCCGGTCGGAATAATCCAGTCGGAGTAGGTTTGAAGCGTTTGCAGCAGTCCGGGCTTCTTCATAGCGGTCTCGTTTCTTTCCTCTGGCTTGCGAAAGCTCTTCTCTGTGCATCGCGGGCTTTAACTTCAGCCTGCGCCTTATAAACCATGACCAAAATCTCTGCGACCGCATGATAGAGCGCCGCCGGAATAGGATCACCAACTTCAACACCCTTGTAGAGTGCCTGTGCCAGTGGGCGATTTTCCATCATCGGAATATCGTGTTTCCACGCGATTTCCTTGATCTTCATGGCCAGAAGATCAAGACCCTTCGCCACCACCAGGGGCGCGGCCATATTCGGCTCGTACCTGACCGCAACCGCGTAATGAGTCGGATTGGTAATCACCACGGTGGCCGTCTCGGTGGCCTTTAGCATGTGCCTTCGCCGAGATTGACGCTGTATCCTGCGAATGCGCGCTTTGCTTGCCGGATTGCCTTCCGACTGTTTCATTTCATCCTTGATGTCTTGCCGGCTCATCTTCAGGTCGCCTTCGTTCTTCATCCAGAGGAAGAAGTAATCAACGCCCGCCCACGCCAACAGCACCAATCCGCATTTCCACAAAATCTCAAGAATCAATCTGCCAATTAACCCAGTAAATCGCCGGGAATCGGAATAGGAACTCCCCAGAATCTCGCCCCAATGACCGCGGATGCAGGCGTAACCGATCCAAACGATCGCAGTGAATGGCACCATCGATTTAAGAATCGTGCTCAACGCCGCAGGCGATACCATCTGGCGGAGCTTGCCAGCGGGGCTCATCCGCTCAGGCTTGGGAGTAAGTGCTTCGGGCGAGAATACAAATCCGCCCTGGGCGAGCGCAGCACCCAATGCCACCACAAATGCTGCCCCTAAAATTGGGAAAACCCACCGCATGGCTTCGATCGTCGTCCAAAACAGCAAGGGACCATTCGATTCAATGGTGTCGGAACTGGCAGAGTCCAAAACGTTTCGATAAAAAGTTGTCCAGCGCGGCACCGCTTCACGACCCATGAACCAGATCACGCCCGCAACCGCCGCCATCGACAAAGCGCCCGTCAATTCGCGAGATCGCGTAACTTGACCGCGATCGCGAGCGAGCTTCCTATGCCGCGGTGTTGCTTGTTCCGTTTTGTTCGCGTCAGCCATGATTTATATCAGTGAGCCAGGTGCAGCAACTGATCGCCTTTCACGATTGAGTCCAGAAACAAACGCCGGAAAAGGTCGGGCCAGTATTTCAACGTTGCGCATAAAATTGCGAGGCCTAGCAAGCTCTTGACCGCCGGTCCAAGCAGCATCAGCGGCATTTGCGGCGATGCCTTGCCTAACAGACCAAGCACAATATCCGCAGCCAGCGTGGCAGATAGCACCGGTGCCGCTATCTGAATTCCAAGTCCAAAGACATCGCCGGCAATCCTGAAGATTTGCATCGTAAACAGACTGTTCAAATGCGCTGTCCCCGGTGGCAGATAGAGAAAACTATTGCCCACCGCCCTCAATAGCCAATAGTGCACGTCCATGCGCAGAAACAGCAGCATCACGATGCTTTGGTAGAAGACCGACATCACGGTCGTGTCAACCTGCGATTGAGGGTCGAGGATATTCACGAGCGAATATCCCATTTGCACGCCGAGAACCTGGCCGGATAATTGAGCCGCCTCAAATACAATGTTGGTCGCAATCCCCATGCCCACACCAATCAGGAATTCCGTAAACACCAGCATCGGCCACGCGGCCAGCGATACAACTTCAATTTGCTTTCCGACCGTAGGAAACAGCAGCAGCGTTAATGCCAGAACAAAAATAGCCTTGATTCGCGCGGGGATCACCGAGCTGCCAAAGAACGGCGCAAACAGCATGAGCCCTGAGAGGCGCACACCAATTGTGAGCAGCGCGGTGATGATCGGAATCAAGGGAATGTTAATCATTGTAAGTAAACGTGAAAGTCGGAAAACATGTTGAGTGTGAAATGCGAGAGATGCCGCCACATCCACGGCATCGCCAGAAACAGTGCGCAGCCGGTCGCAAGCAATCGCGATACCGACGAAATCGTAGTATCCTGCAGCGACGTCAGCACCTGGATGATGTTGACCGCCAGGCTAACGAAGATGGCGACAGCCAGGATCGGACCGGCCAGGATCGTGACCTCCTGCAGCACCATTCTTCCGAGCAATACAACCTGATCAACGTCCATGGCGTTAGTTAAAACTCCTCATAAGTGAACCAATTAAAAGATGCCAGCCATCCACCATCAGGAATAGCAGCAGTTTGAGCGGTGTTGAAATCACCACTGGCGGCAACTGCAGCATGCCCACCGACGTCGTAATCGATGCCACTACCATATCCACAATCAAGAACGGAAAAAACAGCACGGTACCGATTTGAAAACCGGCCTTGAGTTCGGACAAAATGTATGCGGGCAGCAGCACTCGCAATGAAACATCGTCCACTGACGCTGGCCGCGGCTCTTTGGCCAGGTCAATGAAGAGTGCCACGTCTTTTTCGCGAACATAATGAACCATGAATTTGCGCAGCGGAATTTCACCCCTTTGCAACGCGTCCATGGGCGTGATTTGCTTTGCTTGCATCGGCACGATCGCATTCTGATAGATCTGCGTCGCTACCGGCTGCATCAGAAAAAATGTAAGTATCAGCGAAAGTCCGATCAGTGTCTGATTTGATGGAGTAGTCTGCAGGCCCAGGGCTTGGCGCAAAAAATGAAAGACAATAAGGAGCCGCGCAAACGGCGTGACGCACAATAGCACCGAAGGGATCAGCGTCAAAGCCGTCAGCATCACCACGATCGACCATGGCACATTGGCGCCAGGCAACCCTTGCACCTGCAACCCGCCATTGGCATTCATACTTGCGCTGGCAGGCGGTGTTATCGCGCTCGGCAAGTTGGTACTCTCAACCGGCGCGCTAACTGCGGAACCAGGCACAGCGGGTCCGACAAACGCCATCGCCGTCGCGCTGCAAGCAGCGAACAGCGATACGACCATCGCACAGCGCCTGATTGACTGCCAGAGGGTCATTTCGATGAGCCCCCGGCGTAGGCGATCGGCTGCCGAGCGTCTTCGGCATTAGGTCCCGCATCAAGCTGAGCGAGCAGCGAAACCCCCGATGAGCCTCCCCCGACCAGAAATTTTTGCCCCTCTATATGAACCACCGCAACGAAACGCTTTTCCCCCAACGACACCGTCTCAGATACCCGCAGTTGTTTGGTCGCTGAGAATGCATGATTCTTTTGTAGCCATGCCCAGGCTCGCGAGACCAGCCCTGTTCCAGGCTGTTTGGGAAGCTTGATCTTGATCGGTTCCGACTGCGCCGGCAGCACCAAATCGAGCCGTTTCGCGGTCTCTTTCTTCACCACGGCAAGCGATCCGGCCGGCAGCGGGGAGCCGACAATTCTCGGCAGCTTCTTCTTTTCAACTACGGGCTTCGGGGCCACCGATTGCGGACTCGACTCTACTAACTGTTGTTTTTCGGCAAATAGGCGAAGCGTCTTGGCAAACGAAGTCGCCATCTGCGATTCGTCTTCCTCCGAGCGCTCCCCGGACGAGGCCACTTGAGTTGTTATCGATAACGTCATGCCTGTTCGGTAATCCTCACGGCGAGGCGATCGCCAATCACGTCGAACTCAGTCCAGCCGATAAGAAGTTGGTTCACGCGCAGCGGCACATCGCTGGTATGGTGGCAGCCGGTTTCAACGATCGAGCCTTTTTTCAATGCCAGCAAATCCCCAATCGTGAATCCAACCACTGGTACTTCGAGCGTCAATGTGCATGGCAGCCAGGGCATCGTATCCAGCAGGTCGCTGGCGCTCACCGTCGGTTTCACTTCCGATGTCTCCGGCGGTCTGGGATCAAGGTTCTGCGGTACGGTGCTCATATTCCGATTGGCTCCTGGCTCCTTCAATGCGGATGTCGCCGTGCCAGCGGGTTGACTGGCTGCGATTCAAAGCACAGTGAATGGAGTGAATGCGCAAATCTATTTGCAATTGGGGTGCCGCAATTCGAGGCAGGAGAGTAGCCCTGAGGATATCGCGTGAAGTTCCGCGTATCGCTCTATTTATGAGGCACTTGCACGACGCCAAAAAGCGCCGCACTCCCTTATCGCCTGGTGAGACAGCGATGAGAACGCGTACGCATTCGGTGACTTCCGCCTCGGTGGGAGTCCACCACGGCGGAAGTCTCTAATCGTTCGTTAACAACTTGGGCGAAATAGCGCGGTTACGAGATGAGCTGAACCGTCGCTTGCGAAATCTGATCCATCGTCGTCAGGACCTTCGCGTTCGCGTCATAGGTTTGCTGAGCCACAATCATGTTTGCGAATTCGGAAGAGAGGCTCACGTTTGATAACTCGACAGCACCCCCGGTAATTGTTCCGTTACCTCCGGCTCCCGCTTTTCCGATCACTGCTGCCCCGGAGGCGAACGTTGCCTGCACATCGCTGCCCCCAAGTTGCGACAGTCCCTGCACATTGGCAAAGCTCGCCACTGCTACTTGTCCCAAGGCCAAAGTCTGGTTATTGCTGAACTGACCCTCCACGGTACCGTCCGACAGAACCGAGTACCCCGTCAGAGCGCCCACCGTGTACCCATTTTGAGACGTCGACGAGGTCGCGCTCGCGGAATTCTGTTGTGTGACGGTCGTCGCACCGCTGCTTCCGGCCAGGTTCCAAGTCATGCTCATATCCGATGCGCCGTCTGCCAAGCCGGTGATGTTGATCCCTGAGATTGACGTAGTAGACGCGGTTGAACCTGAAGTTGTGTCGGTCACCGCACTAAGATCTCCGGAAGCATTGAATGTCATCGTCCCGGAAGCTACGGTCTGAGCTGTACTGCCGCCTACATCCGCAGCCGGAATCGTGACGTTATAGCTCCACGTATTTGCTCCGGTATTCGTGTAGTTGACCGTCAGAACATGTGACGTCCCAAGTGAGTCATAAACCGTGATCGGCGAGCTGAACGTCGTACCGGTGGTCGCAGCCGAATCAAGATTGGTGTCCATCGTGAGGGTCGAGGTCGGCGATGCTGGAATATTGGCCGCTTGGTTGACATCGATGGGTGCCAGGCTTGAGGTCGTCGAAACCACGCCATTGGTGGCTGGATACCCCATCACCAATTCGCCGCCCGTCGTGCAAAGTTGACCCGAGGAGTTCACCGTAAAGTCGCCGTTGCGCGTGTAGCTCGTCTCATTATTGGCCGTATCTTGGACGACAAAGAATCCGTTGCCTTGGAGCGCCATATTCGAAGCAACGCCTGTCGTTGATACCGTTCCATTGGTGGTATTGGAAGTTTCCCCGGCGACTTGAACGCCTGATCCAAACTGGATCGGATCTCCGTTCTGAGAAACTCCTTGCAGTTGGTTAAATACGTCTGAAAAACTCAGACTTTCGTCTTTATACCCGTCTGTGTTGAGGTTGGCGAGATTGTTGGCAATGACATTCAGCGAATCGGAGCTGGCTGCCAGGCCGGAGAGAGGAATCGAAAATGCTGACATTTATCTGCCTCCTGGGGCGGTAAAGTGATTGGAGCTAGTTGCGGATGCGCCGATGTTTCCATACAGATTCACAAGTGAACCGGTAGCGGGAACGCCAGTGTTTGTTGAGTTTTGTGTGAATGCCGTGCCGAGAGCCTGGGTCGCATTGGTGCTTTGCGTTGCACCAGTCCCGCTGTCTGCGCCAGATAAGCTCGATTGAGCCGCGGCCGATTGCGAAGAACTTGTAGAACCGGAAGTCGATGAAGAGGTCAATGACGAAAGCGTTGAATTGATCGAGATAAGCTGATCCAACTGGTTCAACGAAACCATCTGGCTCACCATCTCCGTAGGATCGACCGGTTGCGTCGGATCCTGGTTCTGCAACTCAGTCACCAAGAGATTGAGAAATGTTGATTGCAGATCGCTTGCCGACGTGCCATTGCTCGAGCTGCTGCTACTCGAGCTCGATGCCGCCTTTGCATTGACACTTTGCGCCTGCACGGGCGCGTTCATTAGCGGGTTGTATCCTTGTACGTTCATATTCCCTACCTCTCGTGAACCAATATCCCGTTCTATGCCCTGATATCTAACCGGTACCCGTCACTTGTCGTCGCGGCCACTCGCACGCTTGTGTATTCGGTCTCTACCGAACCAGCCGCATTCTCGTTCTGAGCCAATGGCGCGTAAGTCTTCTGCTCTTTTGCCGATGCCTGCTCACGCTCACCCGAGAAAGACATGCCACTCTGACTTACTTCCACCGTTGCATGTACACCGAGATCGCCCCCCAGCTTCGCCTCCATTGCCGGAATGTGTGCCGAGAGGGCCCTGCCGAGTTCGCCATGATCGACCGAGATCTGTGCCGTCATCTGTTGCTGCGAAACTGACGTGCGAATCGATATGTCTCCGAATTCAGCGGAATGCATACCAACACGCATCTCCGATTCGCTCATCCTTTGAATCACGCTTGCGGTATTGATTCCCGATGTGGACGTGTTGTCTGCCTGATCCGCCTGTGCAAGGTGGTCGCTTGAGTGCACCGTGTCACCGCTGCTTGCCACGCGGTCATGTGATACAGGCGCGTCGTGCCCCGCACTTTGTGTTGCGATGACAGAAACCTGCGTCGGATCCGTGGTTGCAGCCTTTGATCCGATCGCTGTAACCTGGTTCGCGTCCGCCTGTGATCCCTGCACAGATTGATTACCGCTCGTCGAACTATTCGATGAACTCGAACTCTCAGACTGGCTGCTTTTGGCTGCGCTTACCGTGTTCGACCCATCAGAAGACTTCTGCGAAATACTCGCTGCAAAACTACTACTCTGAATCGCGCTGCCCGATTGCTTGCTACCATTCCCGCCGTCCTCCACTGAGACTGCCTTCGCCGAGGTCTCACCGGTTGGCACGATCGGTACAGGCACGATCACTTGCGAGGCCTCCGCCACTGCTTGCGATGATCCATCCGTAGCAGATGCTGTCCCGGCAGGCTGTACCGCTCCATCTGCACTCGTGTCAGATACGGTAGCCGAGGACTTTGAGCCCGACTCTGCGCCACGCGTTTCTGCCTTATTTGTGTTTGCGGCGGTGGTCGCATGGTCGCCGCCGCTCTCCACGACCGGCATCGTGCTCGCGTTTTTGATTGTCTCTACTTTCTGCGTTTCGCCCTTCGCCTCCACGGTTGCTGCCGCGCCTGTGGTCGCGGTAGTCAATGATGGAGCAGCTTTGGGCAATTGCGTCGTTAAATGCGCGCTTGCGTCAGACGCACCCTTGGCAGACCCTGTGATACCATTCGCATCGGTCGTCGTCGCCGGTTCCAATGTCGCGCTCTGAACCAAAGCGGAAATCGCCGCGTTGTTGCTGGTTGCTGCAGCCGGCGTCGACCCCGCTCCGTCAACGGATGCCAACTGCTGAGTTCCCGTTCCAGTCCCCGCGTCTGACGATGAAGACATATCCGAAGTCTGGAGTTGAGTCGGTATCACGGGAACAGTGGTTAGCTGGTCAGATATAACTACCGTCGGCGTCGCAATCGGCGCGGCGTTCTGATCGACGTTCCTCGCGGACGTGCCGGAAACTCCCTGCGCCTTTTCTTGCTGTCCAGCTAACCGCCCGACTGTACCTGTATTGGTTCGCGTGTTTCCCTGCGAAGAACTCGCTTGAGAAACCAGGGCCTTCTGGCCCGCCGAAGTTAACAGCGCCTTCGATCCGTCAGATCCACCTGGCGTCGTAGCGCCGTTCGACGTACTATTCGCTTTGCTCGTCGCGCCATCCGCCGACGTTGTATCTGAATTCGTCTTTGTGTCCGCGTTTCCAGTGGACTGAGAGCCAGTCGACGATGAGCCCGTCCCCTTCGAAAGCGTGCCCTGCTGCACAGACATATTCGCGAGTACATCGAGGAAGCTAGCCCCGCTAGGCTTTGCGTCCATGAGCCGATGTGTTGCTGAACTCGTGTTCATCGATGCTGTACTCGCAATTCGCACGCTTATCTTTTTGCACGCAGCCCTCCAAGATTTTCGCCATCATGCCATTCATTCTATGATCGGCAACTATTTGAAAATAAACAGCTTGCAAGAGACGCCTTTCTGACCCGTTCTGACCCAATCTGTCACCTCGGCAAGCCTTGCCGCATCCACTGGGCAACGGTTGCCGAGTTACCGATGTGCGCAGTTCCCTGGCTTAGGTACGCACAGGATCAATAAGACGAGGCCTCTCGTCCTGAATCCGAGTCATAGTTTGTAAGTGGGTATTAGTTGCGCTGGGCGCGCGCGCCGAAGATATCGTCGAGAACTTTTTGCTCACTGCGCGATCGTTCTTGCTCGAACGCATCGTGCTGCCGCGTCTGCATATCGCTCAGCATTTGGCGGTCGCGATGAGCGGCTTGATATTTTTTCATCTGTAGATCGCGCTTTTCGTTGATCGCTTCAAGAGACTTAATCAGCGCTTTTTTTCGATCCACCGTGGTATTAATGCGATCCGTCATTCCCTGTAGATGAATTGCAGCGAGCGGCTGCTTCATTGCCTCGTTCCGCGCATCTTGCGCGCGCGCCATCTCCGCCGTCACCAGTTCGACTTCGTGGCGCACTCGCGCTAACTCTGCAAGCACGGCCTGCAACGCGCGTTCTTCGCGCTTTTCAATGCTCTCGCGATAGCGAAGAACGGTCGCAAGTGAAAACTGAAAGGCCATCAAACCACTCTCTCCCTACTCCGAACCCGAATAATTTATGCCGGAATCGCAATAAGCTGATCAACCGCTTCTTTGAAACCGGATAGATTCCGCGGCTTTTGCTGCAGCAAAGTATTCAATGCCGGCAAAACTTCAATCGCCTTGTCCAACACCGGATCGGTTCCCTTCTGATACGCCCCAATGCGAATCAAGTCTTCCGAGTGCGCATAAGCAGCCATCAATAAGCGCACGGCGTTTGCCTTGGCAATATGTTCTTGACTTACAACGCTTGGCATAAGTCGACTGAGACTATCGAGAATCGAAATAGGAGGATAATGACTGCGCATCGCAAGATTTCTGCTCAGAACGACGTGCCCATCCAAAAGCGAACGAACCGTGTCAACCACCGGATCCTGCTGATCGTCACCTTCCATCAGCACCGTGTAAAAAGCGGTAATACTTCCTTGCGAAAAATTCCCCGCCCGCTCCACTAAGCGCGCCAGCATATTCAACACGGATGGCGTATAGCCTTTTGCGGTAGGTGGTTCACCCGCCGCCAAACCAATTTCCCGTTGTGCCATCGCAAACCGTGTCAGAGAATCCACGATGAGCAAAACATTTCTACCCAGGCTCGCAAAATACTCCGCAATCGCCGTCGCCGCCAGAGCCGCACGCAACCGCAATAGCGGCGACTGATCTGAAGTCGATACCATCACCACTGCGCGTCGCAAACCCTCTTCGCCCAGCACTTCGAGAAATTCGCCAACTTCGCGCCCGCGCTCGCCGACTAATGCAAGCACCGTCATATCGGCGGCGGTTCCTCGTGCCATCATGCCGATCAAAGTACTTTTTCCCACACCGCTGCCACCAAAAATACCGATGCGCTGACCGCGCCCGCACGTCACAAATCCATCGATGGCGCGGATGCCGCAGCTTAGTGGCTCACGAATTGGAACGCGGTCCAGTGGCAATGGCGCCGAGCCATCAATCGGGACCGAGTGCGTCGCCCGATAATCGCCCTTTCCATCTAGCGGATTCCCTGTCGTATCAATGACCCGCCCCATCAAGTCCGGTCCAACCCTCACTGAAGGCCGAGCACCCCACGTCATAATCTGGTCGCCAAATCGAATTCCCCGCAAAGGATCGGCCGTCATCGATAACATCGTCGAGCCGCGAAACCCTATGATCTCCCCTGCATAACTGCGTCCGCCCGCGTCGGTGATTTCACACGACTCACCCACAAAACAAAACGGCCCCTCCGATTCCACTAGATTTCCCACCACTTGGTTTACGCGGCCCTTCCAACGTAGCGTTGAACCCGTGTCGAGGTAATGAAGATACGGAGCGAGTAGCGCGCGCGTCATCGAGTCGCCGGCCTTAATGCGAGCAGATCAAAGAATCCCTGCTCGACTTCCTTCAATTGCGTATCAAGTCCGAAGTTCGCGGTTCCAAGACCCGTCTCCAACAGGCAATCCTGATCGCTCAGATTCGGATCTTCCGCTACTTCCACCCGCGCCAGATTCGGCCATTGCGCAAAATACTGCTTCCAATTCGCACCACGGCCAGCGCCCACGCGCACTGTCACGCTCGACTCTTCGTGCATCTTTTCGACGGCCATTCGTACTAGCGTCGCCACCAACATTGAATCTACCTGGGCTTCGCGATGCAATATCTTCGCCGCAATCGACAACGCCAGTTGGACAACCTCGGCTTCGACTCGCGCAAAATACTCCACGCGCTGCTCTGCAAAACTCTTTATCGCTTCGACAAGGGGCGCACGCGCCGCTATCAGTTTCTGTTCGTAGTCCTGGCAAAGCTTCTGATCGAGTTGTGCTTGGGCGTCCGCCCGCTCCTGCCGAATTCGCGCAGCGAACTCCGCTTCCGACATCTCTACTTCGGCGTGCTGTTTTGCGCTCTTTGAAGTACGACTGCCATCCGGTTCTCCCGCATCTTTGTTGGCCATTGGCCGCGCGATATCGCGGTACTGCAACGCGGCAATCGGCAACGGCAATATACCTACGTAATCCCCGCTAAAGGACATACTCGTCTTCTCCCTCGCTCTTCAAGACAATCTTGCCTTCCGCTTCCAACTTGCGCGCAATTGCGATAATTTCACCCTGCGCCTTGGCCACGTCCTTGCTGCGAACTGGACCCATCACCTCTGAGTCTTCCTTCATCATGTCTACGGCGCGCGTTGACATCGTGCGATAGAAATGACTGCGTAAATCCTCGCTCGCACCCTTTAATGCAATCATCAATGTCTTCTTGTCGAGTGATCCCATTAATTCGCGCATTTCTTGTTCTGGAACTTCAAGGAAGTTATCAAATGTAAACATCAGATCCCGAATACTGATTGCCAACTTCGGTTCTTCACGCTCAATGTTCTCCAATATCTCGCGCGAAGTAACGGGGTCAAGTCGGTTCATCAGATCAGCGATATTTCTAAACCCATTTCCGCTCTTCCTCGTCTGATCTCCCACAGAACGCAAACGCCGATTCAGCACCGCCGACACCTTGGATGCAACTTCCGGTGAAAAATTTCCCAGGTTCGCAAGCCGTCGCACGCAGTCCGCGCGCACATCCGGCTCTAGCTTCATTAACAATGCCGACGCTTGTTTCGAATCAAGATGTCCGAGAATCAACGCCTTCGTCTGTGAATGTTCGCCAACCAAAAACCTCGCTAGATGCTGCGGATTAGCCTTCCTCAACGTCTCAATCTTGAATGCTTTCGAGTCGTCAGTCTGCGTCAGCCGATCCACGAAACCCTTCGCGCCGCTCTCACCCAGCGCCTTTTCGAGCAGACGAATCGCCACGTCCTGCCCGCCGACCGCGACAAACTCCTGCGTCGACGTCATGTCGTGATATTCCTCAAGAACCGCGAGCGTGGTCTCCATCGGAACCTTACCCATACCCGCGACTTCCTCGGCGATCCGCTCCAAGTCGTCGTCAGGCAAGTTCCTCAAGATAGGCGCGGCAGCATCTTCGCCCAGGATGGAGAGAAGAATGGCGGCCTTGCGCGGCCCACTTAGTTTCTCGCGTTCCAACATACTCATGACGGCTCCTCACGCAACCACGCCTGCACCGCCCGCGCCGTATGCACCGGCTTCTGACGAATCATCTCCGAAGTCTCTTCTTTCAAGTGAGCTGCTCTCTCCGCGCCGCGTTCCGAAGTTACGCCGGCAGGTAATGCATCCATGCGGACTGACTCCGGCAGCATGTGCTCTGCTCCCTCGGGTGCGGCTAATGCCGGCACAGTCGTAAGAGCGTGCTTTTGGACTGGACGTATCACAAAAACGTAGGCCAGTATAAACAATCCGAGAAGTGACAATGGTCGCAGCGCAGATGAATACTCGGAGACCGTCTTCTGCACTTGCGCCGGCCACGCTGGCGCCGGAAGATCGAGGTCTGTACCATCAACGTCGAAGGATAGATTCTGAACGCTGATCGTGTCGCCCCGCTTCTCATCAAAGCCGATCGCCGCCTCAGCAAGTTCCTTAATCTGGCTAAGCTCTTCCGGTGACCTCTTCCTGCGGGTATAAGTGGCCTTGCCTTTTTGCATGGTCCTTACCATAGCGTCATCTACCAGGATCGCCGCAGTCACGCGATCGATCTGTCCCGCCGGACTTACCGTGTGCACTACCGTTTTATTCACACCATATTGCGCAGTCTCTGTTTTCGAGGTCTGCGTCTCAACCTCGTTCGTGAGCTTCGGTTTGTTTGCCGTAGGAACATTGCTTGCAGTCCCTGGCACTCCCGACGGAATCGGACTTCCTCCTGCATGATCTTCCGATCGCTGCACACTGAGCACCGCGCTCACCGTTGGGTCGTATTTCTCCTCGCTCTGATCCTTTGTGTTCTGGTCGTACTGCACATTCACGCTTGCGCGAATCTTGCCCACACCCACAACAGGCTCAAGCGTGCTAATCAACCGCGTGCTTAGGTCTGCTCCGCTGTTTACGGCATCTGCAGCATCCTGCCCTATCCCCAGCGAACGATCCGAATCCGCATCGACGATCGACACATCTTCCGGCCTTAACTCATCCACCGCGCTAGCAACCAGTCGCGAAATAGCAAGAGCCGCACTCTTCGATAAAGTTCCCCGCTTCAGCTTCAAAATCACTGATGCTTTCGCGCTCCGCTGCCGATCGAGAAACACCGAGTCCGTCGGCATCACGAGATGCACGCGTGCACTCTCGACATCGGACAATGTTTGAATCGATCGGCCCAACTCGCCTTCCATCGCCCGCTGGTAAGCGACCTTCTCGTCAAACTCTGTTTGGCCCCATGACATCTTGTCAAATAACTCAAAGCCCAAACGTCCGCTATGTGGCTGCCCCTCGGCCGCCGTCTGCATGCGCGCGGAATCAAGTTTGTCTGCAGGCACACTGATGGTTTTTCCATCCGCGCTGGCCTGGTGTGGAATGCCTTGCGCATCGAGCTTAGCGGTCAGCGCCTGGGCATCCGCCGGTTCAAGCCCCGTGAACAAAGGCTTGTAATCCGGCGTACCAATCAGCCGCACAAATAGCGCGAGCATCAAAGCAGTCGCGGCCGCGCCGCCCACCAGAAACGCCTTCTGGCGGCCGTTGCGGCTTGACCAGAACTGCTTAAGTTGTGCGGTAATCTTGTTATTCCCAGCCATGATGTCTTAGTCCTAGAACTGCATTTTTTCGATATCTTGATATGCGCTTACAATCTTGTTGCGAACCTGCATCATCAGTTGAAACGACACATCAGCCTTTTCGACGGCAACCATCACGTCGTTTACATCCCCTGTCCCGCCCTGCATCAGGTTGCCCACCTGCTTCGCCGCGTTGTCGTGCAGCGAATCGACCGTGTTTACGGCGCTTTTCAACACATCTGAGAAACTTGCTCCACCAGCGCCTCCGCCCAAATCCGCCGCACCGGTAGTCGGTATGTATACATTCGGGATATTGCCTAAACTGACATTCGTCATCGCCGCGCTCCTGCTATGTGGTCTTCAATATGTCAATTGATTCCTGAATCATCTGTTTGGCCGCTGAAATTGCGGAAGCATTCAACTGATAAGAGCGAACCGCGCTCATCATGTCGGCCATCTCCGTCTCGGGATTGATCGCTGGGTACGCCACATACCCATCCTTGTCCGCATCCGGATTCCCCGGCTCGTACCGCATCACTGCCGGAGCCTGATCGTCGGAGACGTCGCTGATTTTTACCGATCCCGCCGGCGCCCCGCCACCAATGCGGTTGAACACTGTTTGAAAGGGAGAACTATTCGTCGCGCTGAACGTGACTTGCTTGCGGACATAGGGTCCGCCTGCGTCGGTATGCGTCGTTTCCGCATTGGCAAGGTTGGCGGCTGTCACTTCGGCGCGCTGTCTTTCCGCTGCCAAAGCAGATGAGCTGATACTCATCATCTGGAACATTCCCATCGTGAGTCTCCTTTCTATTCCTTGATCGCAGTCAGTAACTCGTGAAACTGTTCCTTGATAAGTTGAACGCCCATCTGATACTGAAGCTGTGTTTCCGACAACATCATGCTTTCGCGGTCGATATTCACATTGTTGCCATCGGCCCGCTCCGGCAGGTTCGGCACGTTTCTGCTCGCTGCCGTCAATTGAACCTCGCCGCCCTTGTCCAGCACTTGTTGCATCGCGGCCTGGAAGTTGATGTCCTTCGTGTGAAAGCCTGGCGTGTCGACGTTCGCCATATTCGTCGCGACCAGTTGTTGTCGATTATTAGCGACCTTCAAGTATCCCTGAAGGGCGTCAAGCATCGGTGTCGTAGCCATCTATGCGTACCTCCGTGGGGGAAGTCCATATTCGCGGATCTTGTTGCGCAGCGTCCGCAAGCTGATCCCCAGCATCTCCGCCGCATGCGTACGATTTCCATCCGTTAGTGCCAGAGTGTTTTCGAGATGCTGCTTTTCCATTGTGCGAATCGGAGTGCCTGCCACAGTCGGCATCGCAATCGCCGCCGGCATCGTCCGCCGCGAACTGGACGGCGTTTGAAATTCAAGATCGAAACAGCGCGCGTCAATCTCCAACGTCCCGCTCAGCGTAATCACCCGGCGCATGAAATTCGCGAGTTCCCTAACATTGCCCGGCCAATTGTGTGACTGCAGCCGTTCCAGAAAATCCGGATGGAGTCGCGGAATTTCCATCCGCCGTTTAGCCGCGAATTGCTCAGCAAAATGCCACGCCAGCACTGCAATATCGTCACGCCGATCGCGCAAAGCCGGCAGCGACAGCGGAATTACGTTCAACCTGTAATACAAATCCATGCGGAATTGTCCGCGCTCCACCATGTCCGCCAGCGACACATTAGTCGTGGCTACCACGCGAATATCAACTCGAACCGACCTTCCCTCACCGAGCCGTTCAAATTCGCGCTCCTGCAGTGCCCGCAATAATTTCGGTTGCAGATTGAGCGGCATCTCACCGATTTCGTCTAACAGAATCGTTCCGCCATCCGCTAATTCAAACTTGCCGGGCCGAGCAGCGACAGCACCCGTAAATGCCCCTTTGCCATGACCGAACAATTCGCTTTCAAGCAGAGCCTCCGGCACAGCAGCGCAATTCACTGCGACAAATGGCTTGCCGTTTCTCTCGCTCGAATCATGAATGTATCTCGCCAGCAGTTCTTTGCCGGTTCCGCTTTCTGCCTCGATCAATACGTCTGCGCCCGTACTAGCCGCAGCGCGGGCTCGTTGCAAAGCGCGCAACAAAAGCGGCGAACGTCCCACGATGTCGCCGGAATCCGCACCATCCTCAACCGGCGTCTTCTTCGCGCGCTGCATCACCTTCGCCGCCGTAGCCTGCAACTGATCGAACGGGACCGGCTTGATCACATAGTCCAAAGCCCCATCGCGCATCGCCGTTACAGCATCCGGAACGGAACCATGCGCGGTGAGCAGAATAACTGCGGTCGTCGGCGAAGAGAGGCGCGCCGCCCGCATCACTTCCATCCCGCTGCCATCCGGCATGCGCATATCCGTGACCACCAGGTCGAACTCACGATTCTGCAAATTCCGAATCGCGTCGCGCACTCCGCACGCTGTCTCTACACGCCAACCGTGACGTAGAAAATTCGCGCGAAGAGCGGTACGAATGCCCGGTTCGTCATCCACAACCATTACTGAGGACTCTGTATCCATTGTCATAATGCTGGAAACTCCAGTCGAAAATTGCTTCCTTCATTTACCCGGCTTGTCACTTCGATCTCGCCGCCGTGTTGCTTCATGAGACGCTTGCATACCGCCAAGCCAAGGCCCGGTGTCTCACCCGATCCACTAAATCCTGCTTCGAAAAGCCGCCCCAGTTGATCGCCGGAAATTCCGCAGCCTGTATCGCGAACCTCAACCACGGCGATGCTTCCCACCGTGCGATGCTCTTGCCACGCCGCCACTTCAACAGTTCCGCCTTGCTCTGTATGCCGAATCGCATTGCGTGTCAGGTTCAAAATGATCTGTCTAACTCCGTCTTCATTGCCTCGAATCATCAACGAGCCTTCGCCCGGCCTGAATGACAAATTTACATTCGCCTGCTCCGCGATCGGCCGCACAAATTCCACGCCGCCCGCGACACACGCCATGAGGTCAAGTTCCATCAGACGCAAGCAACCCTCGCCATTCATACTCAGTACGTTATTTACCGTTCCCGAGAGCGTCCGGATTCCGGCCCGAAGATGCGCGATCCACTGTTCGTTCGCGCCGCGGTCTTCTTCAATGAGTCCCGCGAAGAGTTCGAGACTGGCTAATGGATTTCTAATTTCATGAGCAAGGATTGATGAGATTTCCGCAAGTGCGGTCGCCCGTCGTGCCGCTTCGCGCTCCTGCTCAGCTTGCTTGGTCGCCGTAACATCACGAAGTATCCAGATACTGCGCAGCGGAGCCGTCCCCGCTTCCTGCTTCGCCGTCGCGCCCGCAAGCTCGCGCCTGCCAATCGCCAACCATCGCTTGCCCGCTTGAGTCCGTAAGCAGAACTCAGTGTCGTGCTCGTTATCTTGTGCCGACGCCAGCGCTTCAAAATTAATCTTGCTTGCTTTTGAAAGATTCTTGAGAGTCTTAATCACCGCTGTGCCCAGTTCCAGCAGTCGCCGTCCCTCCGGATTAATCATCACGATGGTTTCGGCTGTGTCGAGCACCAGCACACCGCACGGCAGCGAATCGATCATCTGCTGCAACGCCGCGCGCATCCGATTGTTTTCCGCCAGGCTCCGCGTCAGCGCCGCATTGCGGTCCGCCAACTCTACGCTCAGATGCGCGACTTTCTCCTGCAGCTCACGATACGATGCCTCGAGTTGCGTCGAGGCCGATATGAACTCGGAGAAAGCATCAGCCAGCATCCGCGGACTGTTGAGCAGTACCGGACCCGGTTGATTTATTGGAACTACATGAGAACTCGGCAGCATTTGCCTATCTACTTGCACTTAGCGTGCCAATTTAGGACAGGCGTGCCATTTCGAAACTACCAACTATAAAATAATGTGTTCTGCCCTGATTTCAGGCTCCGTACCCACCATAATGGTCGCCCGTTCTATCGCATTCCGCAGCTCGCGAATGTTGCCCGGCCAACTATGCTGGGCAAGAATGTCCATTGCCTCACGGCTCAGCGATACACCCGGAAGAAACTTGGCGACAAATGAACGCGCCAGTTCTTCCATGTCATCCATCCGCTCCCGCAACGGCGGCAGATTAATCGGAAACACAGCGATGCGATAGTAGAGGTCTTCGCGAAACTGCGAATTCGCAATCATCTTTTTCAAATCCGCATTCGTTGCCGCAATCACTCGCACATCAACTTTGAGATTGTCGTTGCCGCCCAGCCGTTGCACTTCTCCTTGTTCCAGGAATCGCAGTATCTTGCTTTGCAGTGGCAGAGGCATGTCCCCAATTTCGTCCAGGAACAGCGTCCCACCATGCGCCGCATGAATACGGCCGATCCGCGATTGCACCGCTCCCGTGAAAGATCCCTTCGTATATCCGAATAACTCCGCTTCGAGCAGGGCCTCGGGAATCGCGGAGCAATTCACCACCACAAACGGTTGATTCCTGCGCGTACTTATAAGATGAATTTCCTGCGCGAGTAAGTCTTTACCCGTACCGCTCTCCCCCGTAATTAGAACGGTGGTGTTGCGCGCCGCCACCATGCGCGTCACTCCCCACGTCCGCTGCATCGAGTCAGAGCGTCCGATCATTCCTCGCAGCTTGATGCCCGTGTGCTCTGGCACTACGCGCAGGGGTTCCTTCACCGCCGGCATGAAATTCATGCGCGGTGTTCTTCCGTTGTTAACCAGTTCGACAAGCTTTGCCGACACCGGGGTCGGCGATGTCGCGCCAATCAACAACTGACCTGTTTGCGAATTCAGCAACAGTATCTGCGCATCCGGAAAGCGGTTTCCGACAATCGCGCGAAAACCATCCGGCTCGAGGTCCGGGAGTGCCGGATCCAACAGCACCACGCCCTCATATCCCTCATGCTTGCGCAGCAGTTCCAACGCACCCGCGCCGCTGCCCGCCTGGCGTACATTCCAGCGTTCAGGTACAAGCTTCTCCTGCAGTTCTTGCCGCAACTGGGCATTAGAACTGACAACAATTACATTGATCGGCAGTCTATCTTCGAACCGCTCTGCTTCTATCGCTGCTGTGCCCATGATGCTCCTGCTAACCAAGTCAGTGGGTATTTACAATCCATATCAGCCGTCATGCCTTACCATCAATCGCTGCAATTCTGTTCAAAGCTCAATAACGGCAATGCCAAGGAGACCGTAAACGGGCTCTCCGTAAACTCGTACTTTCCCTGCTGGCTCTCAATGTTTGCCTTGGCCAACGAAAGATAGAGCCTGGCTGAAGAATCCAGCCGGCTCTTTTGCTTATCTGCACTCCGCACCATGAACTCAAAACCATCATCGCGCCGAGAAGCGCTTATTTCGATAACATCGCCTCGCGAAAAAATTGATAGGGCAGCCCGCATCACCGATGCAATCGCCTGTTCCGTTCTCTGCGGATCGCAATAAATCGCGGGCAAACTCTCGGGCGCAAGCACAACCACGCCAATGCCCATCTCCTGCAATGTGGTCGATAAATCCTCGATGATCCGGTCCAGCATCTTGGCGTGACTCACCGACGCACGGGCCACCGGCTCCATCTTTACCGCCAGCAGGTTTTGGATTGATGTGAATAAATTGCACGTTCGATCAATTTGCCGCTCCGATAAATCAAGATAGCGTTTGCGATCGATACCCGCATCGTTCGGCAGAGTCAGCATGCCGATCGCTGAACGCAGTATCGTCAGCGGCTGGGCCAGTGCATGCATTCCATCCGCAAGTTCGGCGCAAAACTGCTCGTGATACTTGTTGCCGTCCGCCGCGCCGTCCACCGGCACCGCGTCGCTATGCTTCGCGAAGCTCATAGCCAAATCCGCGCACCGTGTGGGTCAGACGCCGTTCGCCTGGCAGGTCAACCTTGTCGCGGACATACTTCATATACACGTCCACAATATTTGTCGATGGCTCACCCGGCGCATTCCATACTTCATCGAGCAACGTTGCTCGCGAAACCGGATGTCCCGCATTGCGCATCATTACATCGAGAATCGCAAATTCCCGCGGGGTTAGTTCAATGCGTCGGCCGTTGCGCTCCACTCGCCGCTCTTCACGATAAAGCGTCAGATCGCCAATCTTCGAGCAGTTCGGCACTGTTCCCGAATTCCGCCGCAACAGCGCATGAACCCGCGCCAAACATTCAGCCAGAGAAAACGGCTTCGTCAAGCAATCGTCCGCGCCGGTCTGGAACGCCTTCACCTTGTCTTCGATACGACTTCGTGCCGTCAACACCAGCATCGGAAGTCGTGGCTGCTGCGGCCGCACCTTGTCAATCAGCGTCAGTCCGTCTATATGCGGTAAATTCAAATCAAGTATCAGCAGATTGTAGCGTGACTTCTCTTCGAGCGCGGCCAGTGCTTCTTCGCCGTCGTGAATCACATCGACGACAAACCCCTGCTCCTGCAGCTCGCCTTGCAGAAATCCTGCCAGGTCGACATCATCTTCGACAATCAGGATGCGACGCCCCGCCGCACCGCTGTACTCCCAGGATGATTTCCTGTTTTCCGGCTGACTAGTTACTGCTTCGTTAACAGGGTTCGGCTGTGAGTCTGACGCAACCGACATCGTTCGCGGAGTGGATTTCACAGGACCCTCTCGTCCACGGAAACTTGTAGTGGAATGAACTTCCCCAGAGGCGCTCATACGCACACTTTAGTAATAGGTCTTGATGAACAACTTATCTTAACGGTTTTTGAGGGTCAATACATACTAAGTGTCATGTTTGTAAACAGTAATTAATTCTATTGTCGGGTATGGTACATCGGTTGCCCGAGATACCACCATTCGAGGTGTATACTCACGCAGAACGGCGACTATGCAGAAATTCGAATATAGAACTCCGCGATACGATGTCGATCTTCCCGTCCTCTACCTTCTTGAAGGCGCAGGCATTGCCGGGCGCTGCAAAGAGATCAGCAAAGAGGGCATGAGGGTCGAGTTTCGCCAACCCATCGCGCTCGATTCCTGCGGCATCATCCGCATCAGCTACAAAGCGCTCTCACTCGAGTTGCGCGCAGCCGTGGCCCACGCTGGCAGCGGTTACGTTGCCCTGAAATTCATTTTCGAATCTGAAAAGGATCGTGGCGCTCTCGAGCATTTGGTAGTACTCCTCGCCGGACCTACTGGCCAGCTCGGACCGGTGTTGGTCCAGTAGCAACCCCGCTTTTGGCTTTTCCTGGCGCCGCCGCGTTCGTCATCGGTATGGATGCAGGAATAGGTGCCTGAGATCCATCGCGCGCCTCGTTTTGTACAATCAGCGTGACTCGCCGATTTGATGGATCCTCCGGATGCTGGGGAAGCCGCGGTTGACGATCCGCAAATCCTCTTACCTGTGCAATCTGCTGCGGAGAAACGCCTTTCGCCCACATCAATCGCCTCGCCTCATTTGCGCGGCCTGACGATAAATCCCAGTTGTCGTACGTCTGCCCACTCGAATAGACAATCGAGTCTGTATGCCCCTCGATCGATATTTTGTTGGGCAGTTTGCCGAGTTCCGCCGAAAGCACTTCGAGCAAACTGCGCAACGCCGGTGTCGGCGCCGGACTCCCTGATTCAAAGAACGTACCCTGGGCCGACTCCATCAATTCAATTCGCAGCCCCTCCGGCGTTATCGTAATTTCAATCTGTTTCCCTAGCTTATTCTGCGGATCCAGACGACGAATCGATTCCTCAAGCTGTGCTTTCAGCTTCACCATCTCATCGTTCTTCGGGGACTCATGGGCAGGGCTCGGAGTCTTGTTCGTTCCCATGTTTTTCGTACTTCCTTTAGGATCCCTGAAGTATCCCCCCACAGCCTCCTGCACGGGCTTGCTCGCATTCATCAGCCACAATACGATGAACAACGCCATCATCGCGGTTACGAAATCCGCATAAGCGACCTTCCATGCGCCGCCATGGTGTCCTCCATGACCTTTCTTCTTTCTGATGATGATGATGGGAGAAACTTCCACGAGGCCAGACCTTTCTTGATCGCTATGCCGCTACTGCCGTGGCAGTCGTATCTTTCTGCCGGCAGGCTTGTTCCACTTCCTTGAACGATGGACGAACATGTTCGGGAACGGCTCTGCGCGCAACTTCAACCGCCAGAGCAGGTGGCATTCCTTTCAAAAACGAGAGCATCATCACCCGCAGCACGTGATAAAAAGCGTGCTCCTCATCAATCAATTTGGTTAGATTCGACGCCAATGGACCAACCACTCCGTAACACAGCAGAATACCCAGAAACGTTCCCACCAGCGCCGCCGCCACCTTATGACCGATCTCTTCCGGAGGTCCGCCCAGCGAGCCCATCGTCACCACAACACCTAGCACTGCAGCCACAATTCCCAGGCCCGGCAGCGCGTCGGCCACCGTCGATAATGCCGATGCCGGCTGGCTCTCTGCCGCGTGATGCACATCCATGTCCAGTTCCATCATCTGGTCCACATCAAACGGCGTCGCGCCTCCCGTGATTACCATCCGCATCGTGTCGCATACAAAATCTCGCGCGTGATGGTTACTTAGAAAATTAGGGTATTTCATGAATACCGCGCTCTTCTCCGGCTCTTCAATATCCGATTCAATTCCTGCCAACCCACTCTTTCGGGCCTTATTGAATATCTGGAACATCATCTTCAGAGATTCCACATAGCGCGCTTTGGAATACATCGAGCCCTTGAGCACGTGCATCACAGCACCCACGGTTCTCTTCAATACATGGACGGGATTCGCAGTAATCATCGTTCCAAGAGCCGCCCCTCCTATGATCAAGAGCTCCGACGGTTGCATCAAAACCGCAATGGGCCCCTTCTCCATCAGGAATCCGCCCAACACGGCGCCAATCACAACCAATATGCCTATGATCGAAAACATTGAAAGTGTTTCCTCCCGGGGGGATGTGCTTAAAGTTCTGGGCCCTACTCTTAAGACACTGCCGCGTACGGCACTATGTATCGCTAAGCACTATCGGCATCTTTCAACCGCGATTCCAGCCGCTTACTACAAGTTTGAAAGCAAAATCAAACTCCGTTCCTTACGTCGAAAGACATGCAGCAGCGTCATTCATTGCACGTTGATCGAAGCTTCGCTGTAACTTCTCTCCGATCAATTCCACTGCCACCGGCTTGCTGAAATAGAATCCTTGAACTGAATAGCAATGCTGCGTGCGCAGAAAGTCCAGTTGCGCCACATTCTCCACTCCTTCAGCCAATACATCGAGATTCAGTGCCTTGGCCATATTAATGATGGCCGTCGTGATGGCCGCGTCGTCTGCATTGTTCGGCACCTCCCTGATAAACGACCGGTCGATCTTGAGACGATTTACTTTGAACTGCCTAAGATAGCTGAGACTCGAATATCCTGTTCCAAAGTCATCGATCGTCAGCATCACGCCCATCTCCCGCAGATCCTCTATGAGTGTGAACATGACATCGACATTGCTCAGCAGCATTCCCTCGGTCAACTCCAATTCCAGGTACTTCGGATCGAGACCCGTCTCCAGAAGAACGCGCCGAATCACGTCGCTGAACCCCTGTTGCCGCAACTGAATCGCCGATACATTCACCGCAACCGGCACCGCCGGCAATCCCGCGTCCTGCCACTTTCGCGCCTGCAGACACGCCGTTTTCAATACCCACTCGCCGATCGGTACAATCAGGCCACTGCTCTCGGCTATGCCGATGAAATCGTTCGGCGGCACTAATCCAAGCTCCGGATGCTGCCACCGCAGCAGCGCTTCCAAGCCCGATACTTCGCCCGTACGCGTGTCGATCTGCGGCTGATACACCAGGAAGAGTTCCGCTCGTTCAAGCGCCAGTCTCAACCCGTTCTCCAGTCGCAACCGTTGCCGCACTTGCTTGTCGATCTCTTCTGAAAAAAACTGCACGCCTTCCCCGCCGTGCTCCTTGGCTGAATACATCGCCACATCCGCCCGCTCCAGCAGCGTGTGACCGTCCCGCCCATCTGCAGGAAACATGCTTACGCCCATCGTGCACGAGGCATTGAATGAATGTCCTAGAAACGTGAACTCGCCATTCATCGCGGACGAGATCTGCTTGGCGATCTGCTCCACTTCCAGAGCGTTCGCAATATCCTCAAGGATGATTGCAAACTCCGCGCCACCCAGCCGTGCAGCCGTAACTTCCTTGCCCACAGCCGCCCTAATCCGCTCTGCAACTTCCTGCAACAGCCGATCCCCAAATGCCTTTCCCAGGGAATCGTTGATCATCTTGAACCGGTCCAGTTCCAGTTGCAGCAGCGCGACTCCCTGGCTTCTCCAACTCGCCCTCGCCAATGCTTCTGACAGCCTATCTTCAAAAAGCGACCGATTCGGCAGTCCCGTCACAATGTCGTAGTAGGCGAGTTGCTTGATCTTCTCCTCGGCCCGCTTGCGGTCCGTGATGTCCTCGGCCGTGCCCTCGAAATGCACAATCCGGCCCGCTCCTCGTACCGCGCGAACATTCAGTTGCAGCCATTTCCGCGCCCCGTTGCGAACGATGGCCTCCGCTTCAACTCCGCAACGAGATCCCCTCGTTCCCAGCACCCTGACCAGGTCGTCCCACTGCTCGCGGTCCACAAACATCTGCTCGCCAAAGTTGGGCACCTCCGCCAGCATCTGTTCCGACCCTTCGTAGCCGCAGATCTTCGCCATCGATTGGTTCACCAGCAATGGCTTCCCATCCGGTCCCAAGCGAAAGATCCCGATTGGTGCGCTCTCGACGATGCCCCGGTAGTCCTCCTCGGCCTTCAACAATGATTGGTTGGTCTCTTCGTAACGCACCAACAAGCGTTGCACCGAGTCCAGCGCCTCATGCCAAATGTGCTCCGTAGGAAGCTTGCGCCGGCGTTCTACAAAGGGTCGTGGCTTCGCGGCTTGGGTCGATCCAAGGTCTGCGTTCCGGACCACTTTTGCGATACCTGAATCTGATCTCATATTTGTATCCGGAATCTCTAGATTTACGCGGTCCAAGGATTGCATGTCCCTTTATCGGCCACTCGCTTACAAAATTTCAGGGCCCCGACACAAAGAAAATCGCTCTACTGGGCAATTCCTGGGCAATCAATGCCCTCTCCCGGCAGATCTTGCCCACTCCAACCTCACGCTCCTCGTCCTCAGCCCTTTCAACTTATTTATTTTCAACAACATGATCTACTTCATCATGGGTCCGTCTTTGGCATCGCGACTGCTACACAATCAGCGTCAGTTAGATAGAACGGAGTTCCCTTATGAATATTCCAGGCATTCCGATGACCTCCTTGGCCAATGCCGCCACAAAGGCCATCTCCGGGTTCGCGACTCGCGCATCCAATGCTGCCAAAGGCTTCGAATCCGACATCGACTCCGGCAACATCGCCGGTGCGCAGTCCTTCCTTTCCACCCTCCAGCAGCAGTTGTCTGCCTCCAATACCGGTACCACCGGCAGCGCCATCTCCAAGCAAATCGACCAGGTCAGCAGCGATCTGTCCTCGGGCAATTTAAACTCCGCCCAGACCGATTTCACCAATCTCAGCCAGATGATGTCCAAGATGAAGCTTCAATCCGGGTCGAGTTCCTCCAGCACCGCCAACCAGTCTCAGACCAGCAATTCGTCCCTGGCCGCTCTTCAGTCGTACGACCCGTTCCAACAGGCCGCCTTTAGCAGCGCCGTCAACCTTTCCATGCCCGGAGCCAGCCCGTCGCTCTCCGTCAACCTGTAATCGCAAGACGTTTTGACCACGCGCCGTGAAGAATTTCACCGTAGGATACGCTGTGCCCCTGAAATTTCGCTCCCAAAATGCCGATGAAAGGATGCCCGGATTAGTGCGCTCTCGAACCCGACCACCAAAGCACGTCAAATCGGCGTCGATCTTTGCCTGGCTCGCAGCGGTTCCAGTGTTGCTCTCATCATTCTCATGACGGCGGCGTGGAGTTCAAATGGATAGGAGCACCATCTCGGGCATCTTGGTCGCGCTCGCCGGCATTGGTATCGGCGTCGTCATCGAAGGTGGAAAGATTGCCCAGGTCCTGCAGCCTACCGCGGCCCTCATCGTCTTTGGCGGCACCATCGGCGCCGTCCTCGTCCAGTTTCCCCTCCCCGTCGTCATCCAGGCCGTCAAGCACCTCAAAGATGTCTTCTGGAACGCCGAGCCCGTCCCCGACGCCCTCATTCAAAATCTCCTCCGCTATGCCTACAAGGCACGCAAAGAAGGCATGCTCTCCCTCGACGCCGAGCTCGCCAAAATCCAAGATCCCTTCCTTCGCGAAAGCCTCATGCTCGCCGTCGATGGCGTCAGCCCCGACGAGCTGCGCAGAATGATGGAGCTTCAACTCGACTACGGTGGAGAAAAAGACGACCGCATCCCCAAAGTCTTCGAAGCCGCCGCCGGCTATTCCCCCACCATCGGCGTACTCGGCGCCGTCATGGGTCTCATCCAGGTCATGCAGCACCTCCAAAACATCAACGAAGTCGGCAAAGGTATCGCCGTCGCCTTCGTCGCCACCATCTACGGTGTAGGCGCCGCCAACCTCCTCTTTCTACCTTGGGCCGGCAAATTGAAAATCCGCCTCCGCGAAAAGCAGGTCATTCGTGAAATGACCCTCGAGGCCATCCTCGCCATCATGGAAGGCGTCAATCCCCGCGCCCTTGAGATGCGCCTGGGCAACTTCCTTCCCGCCTCCAGCCGTCACAACGCAGCCGGACCCGCCGTGGTGAAATCCCGATGAGACCCCGCCGCCGACCCGTCGAAGATAACGTCAGTCATGATCGCTGGCTCGTGTCCTACTCTGACTTCGTCACCCTTCTCTTCGCCCTCTTCGTCGTGCTCTTCGCCTCCGCCTATCGCGACACCCACGACATCATCCGCGTCTCCCACGCCATTCATACGGGGTTTCAAAAACTGGAAGCATTCTCCGACAAAGATGAAGCGGCTTCCGCCCATCCTGACTCGAACGCCGACGGCCATCCAACTCCACCGCCTGCCAAATTCGCGCCCGGCATCGCCTCCGACATGTCTCCCGCCGATCTCGTCGAACTCCGTCGTCAACTCGAAGCCGCCATGGGCGCCGAGTTGAAAAATCACGAAGTCGAACTCAGCGTCACGCCTGAAGGCTTCGTCATCAGTCTCAAGGAGCTCGGCTTTTTCAATAGCGGCCAGGCCGCCCTGCTTCCCGGAGCCGCTGAGAAGATCGAGCGCATCGCCAACATCCTCTCCCAGCACGGACTCCAACTTCGCATCGAAGGCCACTCCGACAACCAGCCCATTCATACCGCGCAGTTCCGATCCAATTGGGAATTATCGACCGCCCGCGCCATGTCCGTGCTCCAACTTCTCGTCGACGATGCCGGCTTCGACCCCACTAAAGTCTCCGTCGCCGGCTTCGGGCAATATCAGCCCATCGCCGACGACTCTACGCCCGAAGGCCGCCGCATGAATCGCCGCGTCGACCTCGTCGTCGTGCAAACCGTCCATTACCAGCCAACCGCGGCCCCAGCCCACAATTGATCCCGAAACTGACTACCTTCTAAATATCCTGCGGGTGCCCCATCCATTTCCGCGCTTTTTGCGGAAATGGGTGGGAAAGCTACATCACTTCCGCATAGCAAACCGCAGCCCTGTATGCACCGACGAAATCGAAGCGATCTTCAAATCGATAAGCCCGGTCGCCCTGGCCTCAGACCGAATAGCCGATTCGCTCACCATCTGGCCTTTTCCCTTGGGATAAATAATCCACAACGGCAGTCCCTTGCGAACCAGGCTTGCCGTCTTCTTAAGGACATCCGCAAGCCCTTCCATCGAGTCGACGCAACCCACGATCAGGTCAGCACCGCTGCTCCTCAGCCCCTTCGCCGCACTTAGCGCGCCTTCCAGTTCAACATCGTTGATCTCGCCCAATGTCCACACGACAGATTCCGGCGTGATACCGAGTTTCTTTGCCAATGCGACCGGAGGACTCGAAATGATCTGGAGCCATTTTGCTGCGATGGCGTCGCCAAGCACAAGCGCGACATCTTCTCCTTTGAAACGGAAAGCGAGCTTATCCTCCTCTGTCCTCACCCGCTCCATCTCCGAAAAACGCAGCTTGCGCCGTATGCCTTCTCTGAGAATCAGCTCGTCCGTTTCAAGAAGCGCCCTGACCGTTGCCGAGTCAGTTCCCCATTCACAGATACACTCCGCTTCGCGACCCATCTCAACCTCCATCGTGTCCGTAAGAAATCACTGCTGCGTCCCAGCTACACACCTGTCATCTTAAGGAACCGCGCGACGAAAAATCTGCGGTTGCTGTTGGGGATTGCAGCCCGATCGTCTTCCTTCCGTATACAGCATCGCGACATCAGAGACGGTGGTTGTTTTGCAACGAACGAGGCGCACAACTCCGCAGCAACTCCATCGCGAAGCCAGCTTCAACTCTAGATTTTCCTACGATCCCAGCTTCAGGGCAACACAGACTTCGGTCGCGGGCCTCCAGGAGGCTGTTCGCCCGCCACTCCCGCTTCGCGCAAGTGTGCCATCGAACCTGCCGGATAGCTCGTCGATTCGCGCACCACCAAGCTCGTCTCGATCTTGTACTCCCGCTGTGTCGGAAGGCCCTCGACATGCGCCCGCAACGCATTCACAGCCGCGCGCGCCAGGTCCAACCGCGACATCTGAATCGATGTCAGCGGCGGAATCGTTACCCGCGCCATGTGAATGTCGTCGAACCCGATAATCGACAAATCGTCCGGCACCCGCAGCCCCGTGCGATAAGCCTGGTGCAGCACCCCGATCGCCGTCATGTCGTTCGAACACATCACCGCCGAAGGTGGCCTCTGCGTGGCCAGCAATTTCTCCATCGCCGCCATGCCGCCTTCCAACGTGTGGTCCCCTGCGACCAGCCACTCCGGATCGAGCGCGATTCCGCACTCCTTCAGCGATCGCGAAAACGCATTGACGCGTGACTGCGCCGAATGCAGCCGCGGTGGCCCCGATATGAATGCAATATTGCGATGGCCCAGTGCCGCCAAGTGCTGCACACCCTGGCGAATTCCGTGATGATAGTCCACCTTCAGTACACTAATGGTCGGCCGATCCGGCCCTACATCCACAAACACCATCGGAATATTGCGATCCGCCAGCTGCTCCAGCAGCGGCTCTTCAATTCCAAACGTCATCACCGCCACGCCCTCCGCCTTCCGCTCCAGCATCCGGCGAATGCAATGTGACATGCGTTTCGGATCGTAGTTAGTTGAACTAATCAGAATCTCGTAGCCATTTTCGACAGCTATATCCTCAAATCCCTGGATTAACTCCGGGAAAAACGGATTCGTGATCTCTGAAACAATAAGTCCCAACATCCCGCTGCGCCCCGACACCAGCGCCCGCGCCTGCGTATTCGGAAAATAATTCAGCTCCCGAATCGCTTCCCACACCCGCTTCGCCATCTTGGCATTGACAGTGGGAACATGATTGATCGTGCGCGAAACCGTCGCGATCGAGACATGAGCCCGTTCTGCAACGGTCCTTATATCCATCAGCGTCGATTTACGGGCAGCACCCCGTTGGTTCTTGGGCGGAGGCATAGGTAGGTTGAGAATGCGTTTACATAATAGTTCATCCGTCTCGAAATGCAATAGAAATCTCTACTGCCATTGCGCGGGAATTTCCATCCCCATTCTGAAAAAACGTTTTCTGGATTCGCCGCTGCCCCCGCGTCTTCCTTAAAACGCCCATTCACACCATCCAGTAGCGCCCCACCACTTACCGGTTCCAAATCAGATAGTTCGGGGCCCGCAACCACGCACGCAAATCATCCATAGTTCCCTCTAGCACCGGCATTACCGACCGACGGGCTATCAACTCTGGGTGCCCCATCCATCGTGCGTCTTTTGCTCGATCCGTGGAGACCACAAAGGCTTGTTCTCGACCTCCGGGCTTTTGATTCTTGCATCCTCGCTTCTTATCATGCGTAAACAAAACCCTGTCCTTATCATTTCCCCCCGCAAAAAGACCGCATCCAATACCCAGGTGTTCGATGAGCGATCAATCGCATTCGAATTCTCCAATCACGAAAGGAACGTGCTCATGCTTTGGACTATCTTTGTAATTCTCCTGGTTCTGTGGCTCCTCGGTTTCAGCTTCCATGTCGCGGGCAGTTTGATCCACATCCTCTTGGTCATCGCTGTCGTCGTTCTCGTAATCAACCTCATCTCCGGTCGCAGAGCCCTCTAAGCATTCCACTCCATCTCACGCGACGACCGCGCCGGGTGCCCCATCCTTCGCTTTCTTCTCGCGAAGGGTGGGATCGCATCCGCGCTACAACCTTCTTTGTTTCGTCCCTCACCCCCAATCATCCGCCCCCACCCGTCCCGTTTTTCACATGCGTGGCGCTAGGCTGACCTGCGATCATCTCTACGTACTCAGAGGATGATCGATGCGCAATTTCTGCCTTGTCCTGCTCCTGGCTTTCTCCTGTTCCGCCACCATGAGCGCCAAGCCTGTCGCCCTGTTTTATCTCACCGACAGCCCCGACTCCATTCGCTCCTTCACCGCCCACAAAAACAAGATCGACCTCCTCGTCCCTACCTGGTATTCGGTCGATCAAGACGGCCTGGTCACCGGCGCACCCAATCCCCTCGTGCTTGACGCCGCCCACAAAGACCATCTCCCCGTCATGCCCATCCTCGCCCTCTTCGGCAAGCAAAAATTCCACGACCTTGCCGCCAGTCCCGAAGCCCAGCAGCGCATGAATGAAGCCATGATCCGCGAAGCAAAACAGCACGGCTACACCGGCTTTCAATTCGATTTCGAAAACCTCAACTACCTCGATAAAGATGGCCTGACTTCCGTCGTCCGCTCTTCCGCGGAATCGCTCCACAAAGCCGGCCTCCAACTCACCATCGCTACCGTTCCCAACGCCCCCGGCTACCCCGGCAAAGGCGGCTTCGCCAAGTGGATCTATACCGATTGGCGCGGTGCCTATGACCTCGCCGCACTCGCCAAATATGTCGACCTCATCTGCCTCATGACCTACGATCAGCAAACCCGCTGGACCATGCCCGGCCCCGTCGCCGGCTGGCAGTGGACCATCGACAACCTCGACTACGCGCTTCAATCCGTGCCCAAAGAAAAGCTCTCTCTCGGCATCCCGCTCTACGGTTATCACTGGTACACCGGCGCTCCCACAGTCGACAAATCCAGCGGTGAAGAAAGGCCCAATCCTACCGGCGACTACATCGGCGCAGAAGACGCCATGCAACTCGCCAACGCCTTCGCTGGCAAAGTCCAATGGGACCCCGTCGACCACAGCGCCTTCGTCTACTTCTATCGCGACCAGATGCGCGAATGGATATTCTTCACCGATCAGCGCACCTTCTCGGACCGCTATCAACTCATCTTCGATCGCAAGCTTCAGGGTTTCTGTTCCTGGGTTTTGGGCACGGAAGATCCCGAAATCTGGTCCCTGCTTCCCGATCGCCTATAGCATTCCACTATTGCCGGTGCCCCACCCATGCCGCAGTCTCACCGCGGCATGGATGGGATAGCTCCAATTCCCAAGGGAGATTTCATGTCGTACTTCTTAGCCGTCGACGCCGGAGGAACCAAAACCGAGTTCCTCCTCGCCGACCAGGATCGCGAGTTGGCCCGCAGTCTCACCGGCACCATCAAGCGCGTTAACGCCGACGAGTTCGCTGCTGAAAACAACCTGCGCCAAGCCTTGACAGATCTCACTCAAGCCACCGGCATAACCATGGCGCAGATCACCCGCACCTGCATCGGAACATCCGGCAACACCGTCCCGCTTGTCACCGACTGGCTCCGGCACAGCTTCGAAAAATACGTCTCCGGCCCACTTCTCCTGTTGGGCGACGTTGAGATCGCGCTCGACGCAGCCTTCAAAGGTGGTCCCGGCGTACTGGCCCTCGCCGGCACCGGCTCCAATGTCGCAGCGCGCGCGACAGGTGGCGCCATCATGACCGCCGGCGGCTGGGGTCCAATGCTCGCCGATCAGGGCGCTGGCCACTGGATCGGCATGGAAGGCCTGCGGCGAGGCTTTCTCGCCCGCGATGAGCAACGACCCACGCAATTACTCGAATTAGCCCGCCAGTTGTGGGATCTGCCTACTGTCGACTCCCTCATCGAGTTCGCCAACACCCAACCAGCCGCCCGCTATGCTGCACAATTCGCCCCTCAGGTCGTAGCCTGCGCCGAGGCGGGCGATGAGGTCGCGCGAGAAATCCTCGATCAAGGTGGCGCCGATCTCGCCTATCTTGCCTCGCTGCTTATCGAGCGAATGCGCGCCTCCGAAGGCACCTCTTTCTCCGTCCCACAAGTTGCCTTTGCCGGCAGCATCCTCACCAAGGTTGAACGCGAACGCACCGCCTTCGAAAAATCCCTGCGCGCCAAGTACCCCGACATTCGTTTCATCGCCGAGCCCGTCGACCCGCTTAACGGTGCATTGTGGCGCGCCATCCGCGGAGTCTAATCATCCGGCAATCGAATACAGTTGGGTGCCCCATCCATTTCCGCGCTCTTTGCGGAAATGGGTGGGAAAGCAATATCACTCGTTTCTCGCCGAGTCAGTACGCATCCCGCAATCCTCGGCAGACCAAAAGGAACAACACATGAAAATGACCAAGGGTCTCGGTCTAATAAGCGCGGCAACCATCTTCTGCCTTGCAGCTCTCTGCGTCACACCCGCCCTCACTCAAGACGCCGGCGGAGAAATCAAGCCCGCCCCCTATCAAACCGCCTGGCAAGATCTTGAATTCGGCGTCATCCTTCACTTCTCCACCAACACCTTTCTCGATCGCGAATGGGGCGATGGTACCGCCTCACCCTCCACCTTCAATCCCACGCAATTCGATCCCGACCAATGGATGAAGGCCATTCGCGCTTCCGGCGCAACCTATGTTGTCTTAGTCGCCAAACACCACGACGGCTTCTGCCTCTGGCCCACCGCGCAAACCAGCTACAGCATTAAGAGCAGTCCATGGAAAAACGGCCAGGGCGATATCGTCGGCGACGTAGCCCGCGCCGCGCGCAAATACGGCCTTAAATTCGGCGTCTACTTGTCCCCCTGGGATCGCCACGATCCGCGCTACAAAGACTCCGCAGCCTATGACCGCTACTACAATTCCGAGTTAGAAGAGTTAGCCAGCAACTACGGCGACTTAGTTGAATTCTGGCTCGACGGCGCCGGCAGCGAAGGCCACGTCTACGACTTCAAAAAGATCATCGAGACCCTGCGCACCTATCAGCCCAACTCCGTCGTCTTCGCCGATACCGGCCTCTTTGAATACGGCGATGCCCGCTGGGTAGGCACCGAATCAGGCAGCGTCGACTACGAAAACTGGAACGTCATCGATCGTCATGGCTATCGTCGCTGGCGCCCCATCGAAGCCGACACACCGCTCCGCAAACTTCATTGGTTCTGGCATCCCAACGACGAAGCCTCGCTCAAAAGCGTCGATGAACTCCTCGACATCTACGACAAAACCGTCGGCCGTGGCGCGCAGTTGATGTTAGGTGTAGCCCCTGACAATCGCGGCCTGCTTCCCGACTCCGACGCCGCCCGCCTCGAGCAATTCGGTGCCGCACTCCGTCTTCGCGCCGCCCACAATCTCGCCCTCAAGCACGCTCCCACGACTCCCGAAATCGCCGCAGCCCTCGACAACAATCCCGACACCTTCTGGTCCGCACCAACAGGCTCGCACCATGCGCAACTAGAAGTCGCCTTCCCGCAAGCCATCACCTTTGATCGCGCCCTCATCATGGAGTGGCTCAACGACGGCCAGCACATCCAGAAGTATCAAATCGAAATCTGGAGCGCTCCCGCTCACGCCTGGAAATCCATCGCCCAAGGCCAGGCCATCGGCCACAAAAAAATCGATCGCTTCCCTGCCGTCACCGCATCGCGCGTACGCCTCAACATTCTCTCCAGCACATCGGAGGCCCACATCCGCGAGTTCCAGCTCTTCTCGTCAACATCAGCAACCAACCCCTAAATATCCAACCAAGTTTTGGCTGTCATTCTGAGTGAACGGGGCCCCAAACGTTTTTCAGTTCGGGGTGGTGAGCGAAGAATCTGCTTTTGTTTTTAGGCGAACTTCAGCCTCACCACTCCGGCCATATCTGCCCCAAACTCCGACAACACCAATGACCGCCGCCGCCCATGATGTAATCTTTCAACCAGACCATTTACAACTGCATTCCTAATTCGGAGTACCCTCATGGCCCTCTCTGACGTCGAAAAAAAACTGCGGCTCTATAACCGCCTCATGCTTTTAGTAGCCGGCCTTGGCGGTCTCCTCTACGGCATCGATGTCGGCATCATCGGCGGCGCCTTGCCCTACCTCCAGGCCACGTCGCACCTCACCCCCGGCCAGCTCTCCATCATCGTCGCCGCCGTCCTGCTCGGCACCGTCTTTTCCACCCTCTTCGCCGGCTTGCTCGCCGACTGGATGGGCCGCAAGCCCCTCATGATCGTCTCCGGCGCAGCCTTCGTCATCAGCATCCCCGTCATCGCGCTCTCCCAAGGCTACGGCCCGCTCTTCTTCGGCCGTCTCCTCCAGGGCGCCAGCGGCGGACTCGTCGGCGTCGTCGTGCCCCTCTACCTCGCTGAAACCCTCTCCGCCAAAGTCCGCGGACGAGGCACCGGCGTCTTTCAGTGGCTCTTGACCCTCGGCATCTTCGCCGCCGCGCTCATTGGCGTCTACTTCAGCTATCACGTTGACGCCATCGCCAAATCCGGTTCCGCCGAAGCCCTCTTCGCTGCCAAAAACTCCGCGTGGCGCCAGATCTTCTGGACCTCCATGCCCGCCGGCCTGCTCTTTGTCCTCGGCAGCTTCTTCGTCTCTGAATCTCCCCGCTGGCTCTTCCGCCGTGGCGACATCGCCGCCGCACGCACCGCACTCCTCCGCTCCCGCACCCCTGAACAAACCGAGATCGAGATCGGCGAAATGGTCGAGATCGCCCAGCAGACCACCACCTCGCGCAGCAGGGTCGGTGGCGATTCCCTACTCCGCCGTCGCTATGTTTTGCCCTTCCTCCTCGCCTGCGTCATTCTCATGTGCAACACCGCCACCGGCATCAACTCCGTCATCGGATTCAACACCAACATCCTCCTCGAAGGCGGCCTCTCCGACGTCCTCGCCCACTGGGGCTATGTCGTCTTCACCGGCTTCAACTTCCTCATGACTCTTATCGGAATGGAGTTGGTCGACCGCAAAGGACGCAAGTTCCTCTTCACCCTCGGCACCTCCGGCGTCATCCTCTCCATGATCGTCGCCGGCTTCCTCTTCGTCCGCTCCGAATCCCACCGCGTCGACGTCCGCGCCGCCGTGCAGCCCCTGGTCCAGAACGACGACAGCCTCTCGCTCCGGTTCGACCAGTCAACCGCCCGGCAGCTCGTCGCCGCCTCCCCCAGCCAAGGCCCCCAGTCCCTGGCCATCATCTACTCCTACGGTCCCTTCACCGGCACCACCACGCCCGTGCGCCTCGGCGACCCTGCCGTCGAAATCCAGCGTGCCAACGCCATCCCCTCCGGCAAGGTCGAAGCCTTCTTCCGCAACCCCTTCGCCAGCCTCGACGCCGCGCGCAACGCGCCCCTCACCATCGAGCACGCCTACCTCACGCCCGTTCCCAGCCAGCTCAACGGATGGCTCGTGGCCCTCGTCCTTTACGCCTTCGTGTCCTTCTACGCAATGGGTCCCGGCGTCTGCGTCTGGATCGCGCTCTCCGAACTCATGCCCACCCGCATCCGCTCCAACGGCATGAGCATCGCCCTCGTCCTCAACCAGATGGTTGCCACCACCCTCACCGGCATCTTCCTGCCCGTCGTCGGCAAATACGGCTACTCCAGAATGTTCTTTCTCTTCGCGGCCTTCACCGTCGTCTACTTACTCACCATCGCCCTCTTCTTACCCGAGACCAAAGGCAAAACCCTCGAGGAAATCGAAAAGCACTTCGAAGCCGTATAACCCAACGAAATTACTTCGTCCAAAAGGTAGGTCTCTGACCGCTAGTTCTCCCACCAAAACTGGGTGCCCCATCCATCGAGCGTTTTTGCTCGATGGATGGGAGACCACAAAGCCCTACCGTCCACCGTCTCAGACGACCCGCAGTTGGACGAAACCTGCTTTCCCGTCCTGGCCGAAGCTTTATCGCGGCAAGGGTGGAAAAGCACCAAATCACACGGCCGACTCCATAATCACCCGACCCCTCGAAATTCAGAGCAGGAAGCGTCCTTCTTGCGTCATACTTGTTGGTCCCCCAAAAGCTGGCCGGGAGTTCCACCACATGCATCGCACCTGCTACTTGGCTGCAACGTTGTTGCTTGGGTCCTGGGCGTTGGCGCAAAGCCTCCCGCCTGTCTCGATTGAGCCATTACTCCGCAACAATGATCCGCGCCTCGTTGCCTTGGGCGCATGGGAAATAATCCAGCGCGAAGACGACTCGCAAACCAATTCGTTGATCGACCTGGCTGAACACTGGGATCCAGCGCAGCGCGGCGTCGATAAAGAAGACGATTGGCACGACGCCATGGCCGTCGTACTCGATGCCCTCATCCAGCGCAAGGCCACCGTCTCCCCAGCGGCCGTTCTCGCCGTCTCGCACACCTTCCCCGACCAGGCCCTCATCCTCGTTACTCTGATGAATCCCAATGACGCCGAGCCGATCCTGCGCTCGTGGTATCTGTCCGCCCGCGTCCGTTCTCGCGCCAGCCTCGATCAAAATGCCGATAATCATCGCTTATTGGGCCGCATCGCCGCGATGATGTTAGCCAGAGACCACCCCGACGTCATTGCCGCAAGCGTCCTCGCCGATTCGCTTGAAGAAATGGCCGTCTCGGTAAACTCCGTCGGCGGCGGTGGGTTTCAACACTGCCTGGTCAACTGCAAGATTCACCTGCCTTGCCCGCAGGAGACGATGAGCGAACCGCAAGTCGGTTGGCCGCCCGTTTTCCAGTACACGCTTGAGGAAAACGATCCCTATATTGAGCGAAAAAACGGAATGCTCATTTACGAAGACGGCGACACCATCACGTGGCGAAGCGCGCTCGCCCCGATTCACCAGGACGCTTGCTTTTCTCCAGCACCCCTCGCGTCCGCGACCCGTCATCTCCTCCTGGCTGAGATGCTCCACGTTCGCGATCAAGACATTCCTTGGGGTCCTGAAATGTATCTCACGCTCGACTGGAATTCTGATGATCAGTTCCTACATGATCTGACAGAACAAGTAAGCGGCGAAGAGTATAAGCTCAAGTCAACCGTGCAAGCCCTGTTTGCCAAGGGTCTCATAACGCAGAGCCAGCTTGACACCATCCGTCCCCGCTTGACTGTGTTTGTCTTCGACGACCGGAACAACGCCATCGCCCAATCAAAATCGCTGCCAATGCTCCAGGCTCAGGACTCTCGAACCAGTTATCGCCTGTCGCACCTACATTGATCGTGTTTGCGTTTCCCGCGGACGACTCAGCGCTTCCTGCGATTGGAACGATTGCGAAGCCACTTGGCTATACCCAACGCCAGCAAGAGGCCGCCGAATGGGATGCACATAAGTGCCACGATCAGCGCGAGCCAGCCGCCATTGGTACTGGCGCCCGTCGGCCCGAAGCCGCCGAAGACGGTTTGCAATAATAACGCGGCGACTAGGCCAGCCCCTACAATACTGGCTCCCCAATGCAATAATTGGCGGGTTCCGTCTGTAGCAGAGGCGTCGGGCTTGGTTCGATCGGGCATCCCGTTCCTTAACTCATCGCCAGGCGCAGCATCACGTAGGTTATAACCCCGGTGACCGAGACATAGAGCCAGATCGGAAAGGTCCAGCGGGCAATCTTGCGATGTTGGGGGAACCGGCCGGTAAGCGAAAAGAAAAACGTGACCAGCACCATGGGCAGCGCCACAACGGCCAAAATAATGTGACTGGCAAGCAGCGGTAAGTAAACTTGCCGCAACGCCGCGTGAGCCGGATAACGCACATCGCCGTGGAGCGCGTGATGAAGGATATAGCTGACCAGAAACAGCGTCGAAAAGGCAAAAGCTATCATCATCGAACGGCGATGAGCTGCAATGCGTCGAGACCGGATGAAAGTAAAGCCGATGAGGAGCGCGGTGGCGCTGAGGGCGTTCAGCAGGGCGTTTAGAGCAGGCAGAAAGGCGAACTGGGTGCCGGCTGAGTCCGATGCAGGATGGAAGTAAATCAGCCAAAACAGAAACAGCGTTGCCGCCAGACTGATCACAAGGATCGCAGCGATGGCCAAGCGAGTGCTCGACGGGCTTTTCGAAGAACGGGCAGTGGTAGTCATTCGATCCTTAGTGCCGGGCAATGGCGCAAAGCATGAGAGTCGTCATCAGGAGCGGCAAATAAATGACGCTGACTTTGAGCAGATCCCGGGCCAGCATGCGGCTTTCCGTGGGGTCAGAGGTGCGTAGGATTCCGGCAAAACGAATGGTATAAGCAAGATAAAACAGGCCGAGAGCAGAGGCCAAAACGGCGTAGGTGACCCCCGTCGTGCCCAGGTACCAGGGAGCCAGGCTGACGGGAATCATGATTACGGCATAAAAAAGCGCCTCAATCACCGTAGACAAGCCATCCGGTTGAACTACCGGCAACATACGAATGCCGGCGCGCGCATAATCATCGCGATAAAGCCACGCAATGGCCATGAAATGAGGGAATTGCCACACAAAAAGAATGGCGAAAAGGGCCACTCCCGGCCATTCGATCCGCCCCCGCGACGCTGTCCACCCCAACAGCGGTCCCATGGCTCCCGGAAACGCCCCGATGAAAGTGGCTAGGGTGGTGATGCGCTTGAGCGGTGTGTAAATCGCCACATAGGTAAAAGCAGTAAGCAATGCCAAGGCGACCGTGAGCAGATTGGTGTGAAGCAGCAGCCAATAACCGCCGAGAGCCAAGGCGCCAAGGCCCGCCAAGATGCCCACTACGAGCGGTATACGCCCAGTGGCGAGGGGCCGGTCGGCGGTGCGAATCATGAGCGCGTCGGTCTTGCGTTCGAGGGCCTGGTTCAGAGCGCTCGCTCCAGCCGAAATCAACCCGATGCCTACCAACGTATCCAGAAGGCCGCGTTGCACGCTTGAAATGCCCGACTGCATCGATCCCAGGTAAAACCCGGCCCAGCCCGTGACGACGACCATGCCGGTGACGCGCACTTTGAACAACTCGCGCAGGTCGTGAATCAGCTTGGCTGTCGAGCCGGCCGCCGGCGCGTGAGGCAATCCGTGCGCTCCGCCCTCCGAGACGATCGGACCGGTAAGCTCGACGGGGGCTGTGGCTTGGGAGATGCGCGCCATTTCGGGGTGGAGATGACCTCTAAGTGAGATTTCCGGAGGATGCTGCTGCCGGGGTCTGACTCGATCATAGCAAGCGGCGAGTCAGGTGCGATGAAGATCGTTAAACCCAGCCACTTGCAGAATTTGATCTACGATCTGATCAGGAGTAAGCGCGTCCGAGGCAATCGAAACGTGCGCGGTTCGATAAAGAGGCAGACGGCGCTCGTAACGGCTGGCGAGGTTGGCGTGGTCCGCCAGAACGGGGCGCGTTCCCTCACTGCCGCGGCAACGGGCCAGGGTCGTGGCCAGTTCTATCTCCAAGTGAATCAAGAGCGTACCCAGGTCAGTGAGCAGCAGGTCCCGGGTCGCCGGGTGCTCGATCGCCCCGCCGCCGAGTGCCAGAACCAGGGCCTTGCCGGTGGCGAGACGGCCGATTGTGGCGTGTTCAACGTCGCGAAATGCCGGTTCACCGAGTTGGGCAAAATACGCACTGATCGCCATGCCAGTTTCGGCCTCGATCACGTCATCGACATCGAGAAACTTCCACCCTAGCCGTTGAGCCAGGATCGGTCCGACCGTGCTCTTGCCAGAGCCCATAAAGCCGGTGAGCACAATGCGGCGAACGGTCGCGGCGTTTCGGTCGACGGAGTTTGGCGGGATCGTGGACACGGGCTACATCTAGGGTAAAGCCTTCGCTTCGCGTGATGGGTCAGCTGAGGACCATAACGATAGCGCCCGCGGTAATTAATAGCCCGCCGGCAATCGCCGGCAGCGTAAGCTTTTCGCCTAATAGCAACCAGGCAAAGATCATGACGAGGGGAACGCTCAGCTTGTCGAGCGGAGCCACGCGCGAGGCAGGACCCATTTGTAGCGCACGAAAATAGCACAACCAGGAAAGCCCGGTCGCCAATCCCGAAAGCGTGAGAAACAAGAGGGTTCGGCGATCGAGCAAACGAATCTCGCCATGCTTACCCAACGCCAACGCAATGGCCCAGGCGAAAACTAACACGACGCTGGTGCGGATCGCGGTAGCCAGGTTTGAATCCACATGAGCCACGCCGATCTTGGCCAGCAAGGCGGTGGCGGCGGCAAAGACGGCGGAAAGTAGCGCCCATCCGATCCAATTCATAGCTGTATCGTACCGGGTTGGTGGCTTTTAGTCCGGTTTACACTGATTCTATGGAGATTGGCCGTGCCAGCAAAACTGCACTCCGCGTGGCCATTCGCCGTGCTGCTCACCAATTGGTCGATACCCCCCGCATCCTCAATGATCCAATAGCTTTGCCGTTGCTTGGCCCAGGATTTGAACGGGACCTCGAACGGGCCAGCCACACGGTAGCTCGCGATTTTCGCTGCTTTATGGCGGCTCGGAGTCGCTATGCTGAAGACCGGCTTGGGTTTGCGGTTGACGGTGGGGTGACGCAGTATGTGGTCTTAGGGGCAGGGCTCGACACGTTTGCATACCGCAACCCCTTCGCTTTGTTGAAGGTATTTGAGGTGGATTTTCCGGCGACGCAGGCGTGGAAACGAGAGGTTTTAGGCCAAGCGGGGATCGAAATACCCGCGAATTTGACCTTTGTTCCACTCGATTTTGAGCACAAATCGCTTGAAAAAGGGCTGGTTGAAGCTGGTTTTGAGGCCAAAATGCCTTCATTTTTTGGGTGGTTGGGGGTCGTTCCGTACCTGACGCTGGAGGCATTTCGGGCAACAATTCAAACCATTGCCAAGCTTCCTACCGGCAGCGGGGTCAGTTTCGACTATTGCGTTCCGCCCGAAACACTGGGCCCGAAGCGCCGGGCTGTCTTCGATGGTCTGGCTGCCCGCGTTGCGGCGGCTGGCGAGCCGTTTCAGCTTTTTTTCACAGGCGAAGAGCTGGAATCGGAGCTGAGGCGTGCCGGTTTCAATCGGATTGAGCAGGTAGGAACAGCGCAGTTGAACGAGCTCTATTTCAAGGATCGCGCCGACGGGCTCAAGCTTTCCCGGCCCGGCTAGGAAACTTGGCGACGGCGTGGGTATAAAGGCCGCAAAAGGCTAAAATGACACATGCGCATGTCAGTTATTGCGACGGTTCTAGCGGTGGCTCTGGTCGCGGTAACTGGATGCGGCTACCATACGCTGGGCGCGGCCACTCATTTGCCGCCCGGTGTGCAAACCCTTTCGATCCCTGAGTTTGCGACGCGCACCGAGGCGTATCATACGGAGACCGTGATGACCGAAGCCGTGATCCGCGAGTTCGCGGCGCGGACCCGTCTCAGGGTTACTCCCCGTGATGGCGGAGACGCGGTGCTGCGAGGGACGATTCTCAAGCAGACGGTTTCGCCGCTGACCTATAACACGTCGACGCAGCAGTCCTCGAGCTTCCTGATAACCCTCGTGGTTTCAGTGACATTGACGAGTAGCGAGGGGAAGGTTCTTTACCAGAACAAGAACTATGTTTATCGGCAGCAATACCAATCGACGACGAATTTGTCGACTTTTTTTGATGAAAGCCCTGCGGCGGAAGAGCGAATCTCGCGCGAGTTTGCCAAAGCGCTGGTGGCTGACGTTCTTGAAGGCCTTTGAGCAGGTGTAAGACAGTTGTCTTACACGATCTAAGTTGAATGGATCAGGTTCATTCCCGGTCTTCCACACAGCAATACGTGACCTGACGCGATATTCTGGAGCCGAATGATCCGCATGTACATTGCCCGGAGGATTGACCTGTGAGCGCCGGGCGCTGGGGAGCTGGGTTCAGTGCTGTAGAGCGCTTTGTGGCGGAGATTGAGGCCGCCCAGGGCGGCCGCGGTGCGCTGAAGGCTGGCTATGTGCTGACAGGAGATGAGCTTTTTCTCCAGGAGCGCTGTCGGGAGGCGGTGCTCAAAGCCTTTGTTCCCAATGACCTGAAAGACTTCTGCCTCTCGGATCTGGACTTATCCTCCACGCCGATTTTCGACGTGCTAGACCGCGCGCAGACGCCGTCGCTGATGGCTCCTTTTCAAGTGATTTTTGTCAGAAATGTGCGGCAACTCTATACGCGGGGAGCAAAAAAGGATGAGTTCGCTGCCCTGGCGCGCTACTTTAAGTCGCCTAACCCGCAGGCGCTGTTGATTTTTGTCGCGGACTTTATTCGCATCCCGTCGGACGTGCGGCGGATGGACATGGACGACAAAAATCGCTTTGAGCGGCTGACAGAGACGCTGGGCGAGCATTGCAGCATGGTGGAACTGGCGCGGGTGAATGAGGACGACGCGATGCGCTGGGCGCAGGCGACGGCGCAGGCAGCCGACACGAAAATGGAGCAGGACGCGGCGCGGGAGTTGGTGGACGCTCTGGGCGCCGACATGATGTGTGTGGCGTCTGAGATGGAGAAGCTGCTGCTCTATACGATGGGGCGGGGGCGGATCACGCTGGGCGACGTGGAGACCATGGTGCTGGGAGCTAAACAACGCTCCCTCTATGAGTTAACCGACGCCATCAGTTCGCATAACCGGGCTCGGGCGCTGGCCCTGCTGCAAGGCTTGCTGAACAGTTCAGATGCGGGCGAGGATGCGGCGATTGGCCATCTTTACATGCTGGCGCGGACATTTCGGCAGATGCTGGTGATCCTCGAAAAGAACGTGCGGGATCAGCGAGCCATCTGGCAGGCGTTATGGCAAGGCTTTCGGATTCCGCCATTTGCGGCCGACGATCTGATCAAGCAGGCGCGGCGGTACAAGAGCCGAAAAGAACTGACGCGGGCCATCAGGCTGGTGGCGCGCGCCGATGTGGAGCTGCGGTCTTCGCCTCCGGACAAGCGGCTGGTGCTGGAGCGGCTGGTTTACGACCTGGCTTCGGAGCCCAAGAGCGAGCCGTCGTTCGCATCGAGCCAGCTTACATTCGAGGGGTAATTTCGCAAACCAGGCCGGGGCGCTCAGCCAGGGCTACGGCCGAAGTGCTGTTTACCCAGGGGCCGTATTTGAGGTCGTCGGCCAGAATATGGGCGGTCAGCCACTCACGGAATACGGTGAGCACGCGTGCGTTTAGTGAGACTTCGCCGTGTTCGAATCGGGACACGTGCTGAGCGACCTGGCGAGTAAGTTCCTCGTGGATGGCGCGGTGTTCGTCGAGTCCGGGATAGTGGACGGCGGCCATCATGGCTTCCTCGGCCGCAAAATGGTCGGCGATGTATTTGGCCATTCTGTGGACCAGGGGAACGGTCACGGACTTATCTGCGCCAACCAGCATGGCTTGGTTCAAATCGTTCAGGCTTTCCATCAAGATCATGTGCTGGTCGTCCATGGCTTTGACGCCGACAGAAAGACTTTCATTCCAATTCACCAGGGGCATATAACCTCCCGTTTGACTGCGACGGCTAATCCCTTTATCGGCAGAGTGAGGGGAGAAATCGGGAAAATTTATTGCTGCCGGAGCCGTTGAGTGGCGGCGATGAAGCAGAATGATTCTGTGTTGAGCGTAGAGCCGGTTGTTGTCATGGCAGGAGTTATGGCCCTCGTGCCTTATCTGGCCGCGGCCTTTGCACCGCGGTGGGCGGCGGGGTGCGTGCGGAGCCTACCGAGTTGGGCGCAGATCGGGCTGCCGTCGCTGCTGGGCTTACCGTACGTGTTGGTCACGTTGGGGGCGGGAAACTTTGCCTGGGGCTGGCTGGCGGTTTATGGGTTGATGCCGGTGGCGATCGCCGGCGTTCTGTGGACGGCGAATCGAGTGCAGTGGCAAACGAGATGGCCTGAACTGCTGATTCTATTGGCGTTGGGGCTGGCGGTAGATCTGCGTTGGCAGGAGGGAGCGTGGCCGGCGCACTTGAACGTTTTCAACAAAATCCTACTGCTCGATGCGGGCGTTTACGGGTTTGTGGCGCTGCGTCCGCTCGAGGGTACCGGGTTTGATTTGCGGCTGCGACCGATGGATGTGGTGATCGGGCTGCGAGAGATGGTGATTTATACCCCGCTGGCGTTGGCTTTGGGGTTGAGCCTGGGATTCTTGCACCTGCATCTGGGCTGGCCTGGGTTGGCGGCACTGGGAGAGGCTTGGATTTTCACTTTTTTCTTTATTGCCGTGCCGGAGGAGCTGTTTTTTCGGGGCTGGATGCAGAACCTGCTGGAGCGGTGGATGGGGCGTTGGGCGGCGCTGGGTGCGACGGCTATCTTGTTTGGACTGGCGCACTTCAACAAGCGGGCTGCGTATTTCAACTGGCGTTATGTGCTGCTGGCGGCGATTGCCGGAGTGTTTTATGGGCGGGCGTGGCGGGCGGAACGGCGGGTAGGGGCCTCGGCGGTGACCCATGCCACGGTGGATTCGATTTGGTCTCTATGGCTTAGGTAAGACGATGGGATGAGGAAGCATGGAGCGGTCGACGTAAGTGAGATAGCCGATGCCGACGCGCATGTTGTGAACGACGGGCGCGGGAATGGTGATGGCAATGCAGATGCCGAGGATGGCGTGGGCGATGGCGAGTGGCCAAAGGTTGCGATAACGGATAAAGAAGAGGCAAGACGCGAGGCCGAAGATCAGGGTGATGAGGGTGAGAATGGGATTGGGCAGATGGGCGACGGCGAACAGCACGGCGGATAGGGCAGCGGCAGCGGTGGCGTTTGAAAGAAGCCGGAGGGAGCGCGAGAGAAAGAAGCACTGAAGAATGATTTGCTGAACGGTGGCCCAGACGGCGTAGGCTCCGTAGCGGCGGACGAAGAGGAGCGGGGTCTGGGGCATGTGGAGGGTGTGGAACCTGCCGGCGATAGCCACAGCGGCCATGGCGACGGCCAAAGCGAGGGCGACTCCCCACATTGAATTCAACAAGTTAGCGGTGCAAATGCCCATGGGTCTGAGACCCTCGTAGGAAGCTCGCCAGATGTAAATCAAGGTTGCGGCGGCTAAGGCCCAGAGGAGAGCCTGCCAGGGGCGAGGGGTCCAAATGACAACCAGGATAAGGCCAAAGATGCCGCCGAGTTCGAAGAGATCGCGGCGTTTGTTGGGTGCGTGTATACAAACGCTATCGGCGAAAACAGGGGTGAGGTATTGCGACATGACTTGGAATTAGATGCTGAATTATTAATCCAGGATTAATACGGGATCGGATTCATGGCCGCGGGAAGTGAGGGTGACGGCGGCGGCGAGGATGAGCCCGCCGCCGAGCCATGCGTAGGGTCCTAGATGCTCTCCGAGCAGCTTAACGCCCAGGAAGGACCCGAGGGCGGGCTCGATATTGAGGAAGACGCCGGCGCGGGAGGCGGGCACGTGATGGATGCCCCAATTCCAAAGCAGGGTGGTGGTGGCGGTGCAGGCTAGTCCGCTGATGACGAGGGCGACCCAGGCAGTGGGGGTGATGTGGGCAAAGGGCATGGGCGCGCTGGAGTTAGGGATCCAGGGTTTGAGAAGGGGCGGGGTTAGGATCCAGAGGGCTAACATGAGGGTTCCAAGGAGGATAGTGCAGGCGGTGACGACCTCGGGGGGGTGGGTTTTCATCAGCTTTTTGCTGACCAGGATCCAGGCGAGCGCGGTGCAGAGGGAGGCCACAACCATGAGATCGCCGGTGAGCGAAGGCTGACCGTGGGTGGCGGGGCCGCGGGTGCCGCCGAGGACGATCAGGGCTGCGCCGACGGTAGAACCGGCGAGAGCGATCCAGCCGATGACGTCGAGGCGTTCGCCGGCAAAAATGGCGGCGGCGGCGGCCAGCAGAACGGGCATGGAACCGACCATGAGCGATGCGTGGCTAACGGTGGTTAGGGCGAGGCCGTGGAACTGGAGCAGGAACTGGATGGGGATGCCGAAGGCGGCGGAGATGAGTAAGAGCTTGATTTCATTGAAGGTAAGACGAATGCGATGGATGATGAGGACGGGCAACATGCCGAGGCAGGCGAAGAAGAAGCGGTAGAGCACCATGTACTCCACGCTCATTTCGTTCATGGCGAGGCGGCCGAAGTAGAAGCCGGTTCCCCAGAGGCATCCGGCGAGGGCACAGGCTGCATAGCCGAGGAAGCGGGTGCGGCTGCTGATCTGAATTTCGTTCGTCATTCCTACTTTTACTGTCGCACAAGGGAGGTTGGCGGCTTTTGCCATGCGGGAAGTGTCGTGTGGGAATGCGACATTTGATGAGGCGCACAAAAATGGGAAAAGGGTCGCATGGGGGCGCGACGGTTGGGAGCGAACTGGAGTTAAACGGGCAAAAAAGGGATTGAAAAATGATCGAAGTTCGCTTGTTTTTGTGCGGAAATGAATCAAAAAGCGACCGATACCGCAAAATCTGGAGAAATGGGCGACAATGTAGGGTGATGGTGAAGTTGCCAGTTCGGGCGGAGTTTTGGCGGCGTGCGAGCCTGGGGCTGGCGGTGGCGCTTTTGGCGCTGATGACGGCGCCGGCGGGAGGGCAAGACCTTCCAGCGTGGGCGATGCTGGGGATGGGTTCGCACAAGAATCAGCCGCTGCCGGGGCCGCCTCCGATTCGTGCTTCGCAGCCGCCGACTCTGTCGTATCCGGTAGAACCGATGGGGTTTAGTGCGCCAGGCGCGTTTTACCTGGGGATGCGGAACAGCCTGGTCTCGCTCGATTTTCTGGACGAAGACAAGGTGTTGTTCACGTTTCGCGTGCCGGGATTGATTCATCGGGATTTGAATTCCGAGGAGCGGACGGACGAGCGGAAGATTCGGGCATTGGTGATTCGGTTGCCGCAGGGGACGGTGCAGGCGGAGGCGGTTTGGACGGTGCACGACCGCTCGCGGTATTTGTGGATGCTGGGGAATGGGCAGTTCCTGTTTCGCGACCGGGAGAAGCTGCAACTGGGAGATGCGTCGCTGCAACTGAAGCCTTATCTGCAGTTTCCGGGGCCGGTGTTGTGGGTGGAGATGGACCCGTCGAAAAAGTACCTGGTGACGGGATCGAGTGAACCGGCTGCCAGAACGCCCAAACCTGGGGATGTACCTAGTCCGGAGACGGCTCAGGCGACCGTGACAGGGGAGCAAAAGCTGGGCGGAGAGCCGGACATGGTGCTGCGGATTTTGCGGCGCGACTCGGGTCAGGTGCTGTTGGTGAGCCACCTGCGATCGGAGGTACATCTGCCGATCAATGGGGATGGTTACCTGGAGACGCTGCGATCGCGCGGGGCGGCATGGGCGCTGAACCTGAATTTTTTCACGGGCGGCAGCTCGATTGTGGGCAGTGTGGATTCGGTGTGTTCGCCGTCGATCGATTTTGTATCGGCGAAGGAGTTTTTGGCGACGACATGCGGGCCGGGCGGCGATGCGCGACTGGTGGCGATGGGGACGAACGGGCATCGGCTGTGGGAGGGTCCGGCGTCAGGCACGCTGGTGTGGCCACTGCTGGTGATGGCTGCGGATGGATCGCGGCTGGCGCGGGAGACGCTGGTGGCGACTCATGCGGTGAATGCGTCGGCGCCGCTGGGAACGGAAGACATTAAAGGACAAGCGGTAGAGGTGATTGACGCCGCGAGCGGCAAGGTGGCGTTGAGGGCGGAGGCGAGTCCGGTGTTGGATGCAGGCGGAAACGTGGCGATTTCTCCGTCGGGGCGGCGAGTGGCTGTGCTGGGAGCGGGGGCGATACAGATCTTTGAATTGCCTGCTCCGCCTCCGTTGCCGGACCTGTCGGTGACGAAGGCGGGACCGTGAAAGCGAGCGGAGAACAAGAGTGCCATGGAGGGGAAATTGACGGCGCGTGTAAACTGGGCAGCGGGAGTGAAGATTTGGCCACGGCAGTAGTGCACTATGTGGCCGCGGCGGTAACAGACCGCGGACGCAAGCGCCCCTCCAATGAAGATGCGTTTGGGTACTCCGTCGAGGACGGCGTGTATGTCGTGTGCGACGGCATGGGCGGCGCAGCGGCGGGAGAGATTGCCAGTTCGCTGGCGGTGGACGAGGTGTTGCGCCTGCTGGAGGGCCGCAACCCAGGGAACGGAACGCTGCCGGATGTGGCGCGGGAAGCGATTTGCGCGGCCAACGAAGTGATTTACACGCGGGCGCAGCGCAACCAGAGACTGAGCGGCATGGGAACGACGCTGGTGTCGCTGGTGGTGGAAGAACGGCGGGTGTGGGTGCTCAACATTGGCGACAGCCGCTGCTATCGATTGCGCGCGGGAAAACTGGAGCAGCAGACGCTCGATCATTCGCTGGTAGAGGAACAGGTGCGGATGGGACGGATGAGCCGTTCGGAGGCGATTCGCTCGCCGCTGCGCAATGTGATTACGCGCGCGCTGGGGACGCAGAACCGGGTGACGCCGGATTGCTTTGAATTGCAGGCGGAAGCGGGCGATTTGTTTTTGCTTTGTTCAGATGGGCTGACGCGGGAGTTGGCGGACGCGGTGATTGAGAAGATTCTCGTGGTGGACCAACCACTGGAGGATCGGTGTGCGCGGTTGGTTGAGGCAGCGAACAAGGCCGGGGGACACGACAACATTACGTGCATCCTGGTGCAGGCTGTGCAGTAGCGGTTGCGAGACGAATCCGCCCCTCTAATCATTTTTCAAGCGGTTGACCAAAACAGAGTGCTGCCAATAAACCTGGGACTTGACGTTCGGCTTCCGGGCGCGGGGAGAACCTTGTCTTGTTGAACAGCGTCAGTTGGCAACAAATCTTCTTTTATATCTGGAATGTTCTGCTAATTTTCGCTATCACGGCGCTGCTGTGCGGCGAAGCGGTAAGATGATCGGCCAAGTTCCGTAGGCTACGAAATGGAAAGGTGAATGATTCATGGATCTGGACTACGTTGTTATTCCTGCGTGCATTCTGCTTATCGGCGTTGTGGTGATCTGGCTGTCGATCCGGCGAATGCGTTCGCTCTCTGTTTTGGTTTCGAGAAGATGGAGGCGCGTGGTTGAGCGCATCGTGCTATCGGGAGTGGTAGTTGTGACGACGGTCGTGGCGGTCAGCGCGAGTTACAACGCTGCAGCTTTGTATTGGTTTCGCGTGCACAATCCGGCACCGGGTGTGATTTACAACGTTGACGGGCACAAGATGCGTTTGGACTGCATGGGAAGTGGCGCACCGACGATCATTCTGGAATCGGGATTGGGAAATGGCGGGCTGATTTGGGCAGGAGTGCAGCCGGAACTGGCGAAGACTACGCGGGTGTGCGCTTATGACCGAGCGGGACTGGGGTGGAGCGATCGTAGCGATGAGGCGCGCGATGCCGACCACATAGCCAGTCAACTGCATGGGTTGCTGATGGAGGCGAAGATTACGGGTCCCATTGTGTTGATGGGCCACTCCATCGCGGGGATCTATATGCGCGATTATGCGACGCGGTTTCCGGAGGGGCTCGAGGGAATTGTGTTTGTCGATGGGTCAACGCCGCTGCAAGACGACAATCCGGCGTTCAAGGCGGAGATCGGATCGAAACTTAAAATTCTGGTCATGGTTGGGTTGGAGAGAGCGGCATACATCGTTGGTGTTCCTCGCCTGGTGAGCCACTTTTCGGACCTGATCCCGAACTTTGAACCCCACACAAAGAAGATGTTTTTGGAAGACTACCTTCACACACATTTTGGCGTGGTTGGTGATGAAATTGAGGGCGTGCATGCATCGGGGCTGGAGACGGTGAAGACGGGGCCGTATGGTTCGACTCCGATTTTGATTTTCTCGCAAGACCCGATGAAGTCTTTGCCGAAACAGAATCCTCCGCAGCGGACGGTAATGATGGCAAAGGTGTGGGGACAGATGCAGGAAGACCTGAAGAAACTGTCGACGCGGAGCCGGAGGATTGTGGCGAAGGATAGTACGCACTACATACAACTTGATAGGCCGGACTTGATCAAGAAAGAAGTGCCGGCGTTTATCGAACAGATTCGAGGTGCGGCGCCGGAGCCTGCGGTATACGGGACGACGATTACCGAATAGCAACGAACCAGCAGGAACGCCATCAATATCCGAGCGATGGATCTCGGCCATCATGCACTGTTTGGAGTCAAGATTGGCGCGCTATAAGAAACGATGCCCTCTCGGGGAGAATCAATGAAGCCGAGCGAGAGGCTCAGTACTGCACTATAGTATGATTTGGCTTGCGGATTAGGCATTCGAACGATGCTCACACGGGGAGCCGGCAACGTCAGAAGGCGCCTCCGGGAACAACGGGCTTAAGATTCATTTCAATTCATCCCGCTGATTCAAGCGACCTCTCGATCGCATGTTTGCAGGGGATTGGACAATCAACGACAAGGGGAGCATAGAGATGGCCAAGAGCGTCAACAAAGTTATTCTACTCGGCAATGTGGGCAAAGACCCGGAGATCCGGTCGACGGCCGGCGGGAACATTGTTGCTACCTTCGGTCTGGCCACCGGCGACCGCTATCAAGACCCACAAGGCAACTGGCAGGAGCGGACCGAGTGGCACAATTTGGTAGCTTTCAAGCGAAACGCCGAGATTATTCGAGACTACGTGAAGAAGGGCGCCAAGCTTTATGTTGAAGGCAGCCTCCGTACAAGCAACTGGGACGACAAGACGTCTGGCCAGAAACGGTATAAGACCGAAATCATTGTGAACGATTTGTCCCTGCTGTCTGGCCGCGATGAAGGTGGCGCAAGCGCGGGGGGGTCTAGCCGGTCTTCGAGTTCGTCTGGTTCGACGGCGAGCTTTGATCAACGCGCTCCGGCTGCGCCTGATGACTTCGCGCAGTCTGCAGAAATCTCGGACGACGACATACCGTTCTGACCTGTACCTGAGGCCACTTTTGTAAAGTTTACTAATACCGCCCTGATTCTAAAGGGCGGTATTACTTTTTTGTGCAGAAAACGTGTAAAGAATTTCCCCGCTAAAATAAATTATGTTGTACCTTGGAAACTGTAATGTTTTGGAGGGAAAGTCAGCGCAATGGACGAACTCAAACTCAAATACCGCATCAAGACGTTCATCATGCAGAGTGGCGAGCGTTATTGCTTGTTGATCGATCGCACAACAGGAACTCCGCTGTACTACCCCAACTTGTACGTCACGACCCAGATCAGAAACAACGGAAAGTCTGTAGCTGCGATGGAATCGGCATTGGGCAGCATTAACGTCTTTCTCTCTTACTGCGACGAAGAAGGGGTGGGCCTCGAGCAGCGATTCATCCAGCGAAAGTTCTTCACTCTCGCTGAAATAGATGGAATTCGAGATCGCTGTCAAAAGCGGTTCAAGAAAGAACGAGCCGCCACATCGACAGGCCCGGTACTGGTTTCACCGAAACAGAAACCGAAGCCATCAAAGCCTGCAAAGTCCGCTACAGAATATGTCCGGCTGACCGATATAGGCAAGTATTCCAAGTGGTTGGCAGAAATTCTGCAATCTAGTCCAATCGACCGGAAAACATCTCAGCAAGTCGCAGCTATGCAAGAAATGATGAATTCAAGGCGACCAAAGGGAAAGGGGCGCAATCAGCTCAAGAATGAAAAGGGTCTTGATGAAAATCAAGTGGATCTGCTGACTGAATTGGTACGTCCCGGGTCCAAACACAATCCGTTTCCCGACCCTGCCGTTCAAGTTCGTAATCGCTTGATAATCTTCATCTTGTTGCACTTGGGAAAACGTGGTGGTGAATTGTTGAACATCCGCGGAAGAGACATCAAAGGCAATGAGATTGTTATTGCACGTAGGGCGGATGAAAAGGATGACCCCAGGCGAGATCAACCGCTTACGAAGACACTGGACCATCGCATGCCCGTGGAAGCTTCTCTTATGAATGACATCCAGATTTATATAAAGAAATACAGGAAGAAGGTTCCGAACGCGCGTGCACACGATTATTTGTTTGTCACCCACAAACCCGGACCCACGCAAGGGCAACCACTTTCGATCTCTTCGTACCACAAAATATTGAGGACAATCGCCGAAGTTGCGCCGGAACTCAAAGACCTTCACGGTCATGCACTCCGTCACACATGGAATCACAATTTTTCTGTGTATATGGACACGATGGACAATCCGCCAACGCCTGAAGCTCAGGAAAAAATGCGGTCCTACCTGCAAGGTTGGAAGGAAGGCTCCGGAACCGCCAAATGGTACACCCAACGCTTCAACCGAGAAAAAGCGATGGAGATAGCACTCAAACTTCAAAAAGGTGCAATACGCATTCCGGAGAACTTACCTCATGAATCTTGAAGCAAAATTGAATGTAAGCGCCAAACGGCATCAGTCAAAAAACGGATATTGGTTTGAGGAAGACGATTCAGTCTGGAAGTTGAACAAAAATGTAAAAGTATACGTCGGCGCGGTGCAAGCCCTTCTGGATAGCGAGACTAGTCACGGTTTCACCGCCACGCTCGCGCACTATGCAAGAACATTGTCAGCTAAGCATACTGCGAATATGGCTCAAGGCGTAAAAGCAATTCTCAATGCCACGGCATCATCATCAATTACGGTCACGACCCTGATCAACTTCCGTGCAAGGCTTACCCCTGCGACTGAGTACCATCTCGGCGCGGTGAGTGGATTCATTTGCGCCTGGCACGACCTCGGCTACCCAGGTATCGATGATGATGTCGTGGATTTGCTCGAAAGTTGGACACTCAGAGGAAATGACAAAGGGGATGCAATAAAGCGACTCGACCCCGCCCAGGGACCGTTAACCGACAATGAGCTGATGGCCTTCAATGAAAGCGCAACATCCGCCTTCGAGAAGGATCAAATTTCGATCACAGATCTGTCGATTGCGCTCTTGACGAGCAATACTGGTCGACGACCAATCCAGGTCACTCATACCAAGATTTGTGATCTTGACGGCACCCGGAAAAACAAAAAGGGTGATCCCATGTACGTGATCAATATTCCCAGGGCAAAACAACAAGGAGAAGGATTCCGCGAAAGCTTTACAGCATTTGCAATGTCCCATGAGCTATGGGCCGTTCTGAATGCGCAACGAAAGATCTGTATAGCATCGGTTGAGAAGAGATTGGGGTATGAACTTCAGGAGGCGGATCGATCAAAACTTCCATTGTTCCCGGACTTGGATGCGTTCTACCATGTCAACTCGCTTGCCGAACTACGCCAACTGCTCCAAACGGACTACTTTCATTTGAAGAGCGAAACAATCACCGATATATTGCAGAAGGTGGTTTCGAAGTCCGAATGTCACTCAGAGCGCACTGGAGAAATTCTTGAGCTAACAGCCAGACGGTTCAGGTACACCATTGGCGCTCGCGCGGCCAGAGAAGGCTGCGGAAAAATGATTATCGCGGAGCTTTTGGATCACGCTGACACACAGAATGTCGATGTATATACCGCAAACACCCCAGAATTTGCGGCAAAGCTCGATGAAAAGCTCGGCTTTCTCATGGCACCGTATGCGCGGGCTTTCATGGGCATCGTGGTGGACAAGGAACAGGATGCAAAGCGAGGCAACGATTTGTCCAGCCGGATCCGGCACAATGGCGCGGGTGCGGGCACATGTGGGACATATGGATATTGTGGGGCCAACGCGCCGATTCCTTGCTACACGTGCACGAATTTCCAGCCCTGGCTTGATGGTCCACATGAAAAGGTATATCAGGACCTTCTCAATGATCGGAAGCGGGTACAGCCATTTGCGTCGCTCACTTCAGGCGAGGGCCGACTTGGCCAAATTGCGAAATGCTCCAGATGCTGTGGTGCTGTCGCAGATGAAGGATGAATTAACGCATTCATCGCCATCCAGACAGCAAATCGGAGGCCCACATGGCTAAACATCTAAAACAAAATGACGTTGATGCAGTCATCGAGGTCATTCGTACGTGGCCAAGCGGCAAAATGACCTGGGAATTGATCTGCGAATCTGTTGCCGGTGTAATTGGTACCAAGCCTACGCGCCAAACCTTAAATGCCTATCCTCAGATAAAGTCTGCCTTTGTAGCAAAAAAGAGCGGCCTAAAAGTCCACGGTCCCAGGACCTCAATGCCAAGCAGCCTCAAGTTCGCAGCTCAACGCATCGCCCACCAGCAGTGCGAAATCGATGAACTGAAGGCAACTAACGCTCAGCTTTTGGAGCAATTCGCGAAATGGCAATACAACGCCTATAAGCGAGGGATGAAGGAGGATCAACTAAATCAACCACTTCCGCGAATTGATCGCGAAAGAACGGACAAGAAGACAAGTACGGAGTTGGAAAATGGCAGATAAACCAGGTGGAAGACAGGGCGGGGCTGAGAATGTAAAGGCATTTCATGAGTGGGTAAACGAGCGCGATCGGGCAGGAGATTGGGAAGATTACGTGCGCCGTGGCCAATTGAACCGCTCAGAGATTGCGAAGGAATGCTGTTTTGCATTATCGTCGTTCCGCTCGAACGCAGGCCTGAGGCGCGCGCTTGAAGAAACGGAAGAGAAACTCGAACGTTCCGGGGTATTCGCAAAATCAAAGAGTAGCCCCGGCACCACTGCACCCAGCGCAGACAGCAATGCAATCCGGGTTGTTAATCAGCGGGTTATGATTGCCAAAAATCATGCTGATCAGCGCGTCAAAGCTCTTGAAGAGCAGAATGCAACCCTTCGTGCTGAGGTATACGAACTCCGTGAACAGTTGAAGCGATTTAGGCATTTGGATGAGCACTTATGTAAAACGGGAAGGTTGTTGCACCAATGAACGATCGAACGGTTGAACTTCGGGTTCTGGAGAAGAGCAAACGCGAACCGGTCTACACCGACTTTGAGGACACGCTGCGGGGAGCGGAGTTGATAGCGCTGCCGGGCATTTCAACGGGGGTCGATCGAGAGCGCTTTCGCGAAAAGGCCATGACATTTTTGCGCGACAAACTGGAGGAGCCCGCGCTGCATAAGGTCAGATGGAACGAGCCGCTTACGCCGGCGGATCTGGATTCACTTGAGAAGATGCTGATCCATGCTGGCGTCGGAACCGCGGAGCAAGTTCGTGAAGTGGCAAAGGAAGAACAGGGCCTCGGACTCTTTCTGCGTTCCCTGGTGGGCCTGGACCGTGGGGCAGCCAAGCGGGCCTTTTCGCGATTCATAGAAGGCAGAGAACTCAACGGCTCGCAGCTTGATTTCGTTAACCTGCTGATCGACCATCTTACGCAGTGTGGGTGGATGCGCCCGGAACAGCTTTACTCGTCGCCCTTTACGGATGAGTTTACGGCGGGGCCAAATGCCGTGTTCCTAGAACAGGAAGCGATTCAGTCATTGGTGGCTACCCTTAGCGCAATTCGACAAAACGCGGCCGGCGTTTGAGGAGGTGCAGATTCGATTTATGTATTGCTTCGCCTGCTTCTGGTTTGGGCTCTTCCGCGAATTCGCGAAGCCGTCACTTAGTTCGACGTCTCGGGCGTGAGGCGCTCTGTTGCGGCTGATACGCACGCTTCGTGGCTCAATCAGGTCGAGCGCTGGT